>Ga0102832_1001762_pt1 | contig 15118 bp, 18 predicted proteins | sample EBPBio282013_DNA_FD_88942 | JGI IMG/M metagenome (GOLD analysis project Ga0102832, IMG submission 88942) | Wastewater treatment Type I Accumulibacter community from EBPR Bioreactor in Madison, WI, USA - Reactor 2_5/28/2013_ DNA (Illumina Assembly) | ecosystem: Engineered > Bioreactor > EBPR >...
TCGCTGACGACGACCGGCGCGGTGGAATCGAGCCGCCGCGCCTATGCGATGGCGGGCTACGGCGCCGACGAGATGGATGTCGCCGGCGTCTATGACTGCTTCACCGGCACGCTGATCATGATGCTCGAGGATCTCGGCTTCTGCGCCAAAGGCGAGGGCGGACCCTTCCTGGCCGATGGCCAGATCACCCACGGTGGTGCGATCCCGGTCAACACCCATGGCGGGCTGCTTTCCTTCGCCCATCCCGGCATGCCCGGCGCGCTGTTCCACTTCCATGAGGTGATCCAGCAATTGCGCGGCGACTGTGGCGCACGGCAGCTGCCCGACGCCCATCTCGGCATCGTGCACACGCTGGGCGCGGGCTTCGCCACCAATGCGACGACGGTTCTCGGGACGGAGGCTACGCTGTGAATACTGCCGAAGCGGCGATGAGGAAGCCGTTGCCCTCGCCGGATGGCGACACGGCAGCCCTCTGGGCCGGCATGCGGGAGGGCCGGCTGCTGCTGCAGCATTGCAGGGCGTGCGGGCATGTCGCCTATTACCAGCAGCAGATCTGCCGGCGCTGCTCCAGCGCGGAATTGGAGGCGCGGCCGGCCAGCGGTGACGGCACGGTGCATTCCTTCAGCGTCGTGCACCGCGCGCCGGGGCCGGCCTTCAACGATGAGGTGCCCTATGCGGTGCTGCTCGTCGAACTCGCCGAAGGGCCGCGCATGATCTCGACTTATGCCGGCGATCCGGCCGAGGTCGATTTCGACATGAAGCTGCGCATCACCTTCGATCCGGTCAGCGAGGAGATCACCCTGCCGCGCTTCCGTAAGGCGTGAGGCATCACGCCATGCGGATGAAGCGATAGGCCAGTTCCGGCCCGTCCTTCCCGCCATAGGCCAGTTGCGAGACGACCAGGCCGAAAGGTTCCGTATAGCGCGCGGCGCGCAGCTTGCCGGCATCGACCGGGTTGAAGCCGATGTCACGGATCAGCCGGCCCGCCGTCTTCTTCGCCGCCGCGCTGTCGCCGCAGAGGATCAGGTCGGGCCGCGGGCCTGCGCCATCGCGCGCTTCGAAGACCGGGAACAGCACCTCGCCGGGAATGGTGTTGAAGGCGGCGACGACCTTGGCACCCGGCGCCTTCTTCGCCAGCGCCTCGGCGCCGGAGGAGGTGTGGCCGATGACGAGATGGCTGTCATCCTCGCTCATCGGCAGGGAACAGGACATCACTACCTTGCCCGCCAGACTGCCGGCCTGGGCAAGCACATCGTCCACGCGGGTCCAATGCACGGCGAGGAGAAGGAGATCGGCGTGACGCGCCGCCTCGGCCGGCGTGTCGGCGCGCGCGCCGTGGCTGGCCTCTCTGGCAAGAGCCTCCAGCTTGGTGCGGTGGCGGGCGTAGCTGAACACCACCTCATGCCCCGCCTTCGCGAAGAGCGTCCCGAGCCGGCCACCCATCAGACCCGAACCGAGAATGCCGATGCGCACCGCCTTCTCCTGCCGCTTCGTTCAGCCCACGTGCTTCTCCAGGAAGGGCACGACCCGGGCGAGTGCGATGCCGACCGGTTCGGGCTTGTCGTAGAGGTCGTAATGCGACCAGCCCTCGACCACGACCAGTTCCTTGTCCTTCGAGGCCGCACGGCCATGGATTTCCATGCCGTCGCGATAGGCGCCGAAGCCGCCCGGCTTGTCGCCGAACACCACCATCACCGGCTGCGTCAGCAGCGTCTCGGCGAAGGCGAAGGCGTCCCAGGCAATCGCCGGTGCGGCATGGGAGACCAGCATCCGCGTGCCCGACCCTTCGGCCAGGTACCGGGTGCGGTAGTAGTCGGTCGCCTCCAGCACGTCGATGTCGGTGATGCCGGCGGCCTTGCCCGCATCGACGCTGGGCGGCAGGAAGATGTTGATGCGCTCCTCCGCGCAGTGGTTCTCGGCGGTGCGCTGCGCAGCCATGCCTTGGAGCGCGCCGGCCGCATCGAAATTGCTGAAGCCTTCGCGCATCAGCCGGCCGAAGTTCACGCCGGTGATGCTGACCAGCGCCTTGATGCGCTTGTCGATGATCGTGGCCTTGATGGAGTAGCCGCCACCGCCGCAGATGCCGAGGATGCCGATCCGGTCGGGATCGACGTAGGGCAGGGACTGCGCGTAATCGATGACGTCGTGATAGTCCTTCACCCGCTGCTCGGGGTCCTCGATCCAGCGTGGTTCGCCGCCGCTGTGGCCCTGGAAGCTGGCGTCAGGGACGATGACCACGAAGCCGGCCTCGGCCAGCGCCGCGCCATAGACATTGCCGGCTGTCTGCTCCTTGCAACTGCCGATCGGGTGGTTTGACACGACGGCCGGATAGCGCCTGCCGGCATCGAAGCCGGGTGGGAAGAGGATGTTGGCGGAGAAATCCCAGTACATGCCGGGATTGCGGATGCTGACGGTTTCCATGTCCTTCTCCCGTGTCGAATGGGGGTGTGGCGCTGGTTGCGCCGGGCACTTCGCTACGTGGCCGCCTGCGCCGCGGCAGGGGCGGCTTAGAGTTTCCGCTGGAAGAACGGCGCGAGCACGGACACCGCCTCATCGACGAAGGCCGCGCCGTCGTACAGGTCCATGTGGTTGGCGCCCCGAACGATGTGAAATGCCTTGTCGGTGCTGGCCACGCGGTCGAACAGGTCGTCGCTCATCCACTTGCTGCCGGCCAGGCTGCCGGCGACGATCTGGATCGGCTGCGTCAGATAGACATCCGCCATGTGGTAGGCGTCGTAGGTGATGATCTGGTTCAGGCTGCGCAGCGTGGCGATCCCCGGTGAGGTCGGGCATTGCGCGCGGGCCGTGTGATAGTATTCCCAGGCCTGCCGCAATTCCTCGTTCGGCGCATCCTTCTCGTTCAGCGGCGCAAGCGGCATGGTTGCGTAGCCCGTGCCCTGCGCGTCGGCGGTGCGGGCGTTCGAACCGGCCTCGACCAGCGGCAGAGCGTCGATCGAGCGGACGTTGTTCTCCCATCCATTGCGGAACATCGAGCCGATATTGACCGCGCTGACGGTGCCGATGGCCTTGATGCGGCGGTCCTGGATCGCGGCGTTGGCGGTGTAGCCAGCGCCGGCGCAGATGCCCATCGCGCCGATGCGATCCTTGTCCACATAGGGCAGCGTGGTCAGGTGGTCGATCACCGCGCTGACATCCTCGGTGCGGATGTGGGGGTTCTCGAGCTGGCGCGGCTCGCCGCCGCTCTCGCCCTGGTAGGACGCGTCGTAGGCGATGGTCACGAAGCCCTCCGCGGCGAGCTTTGCCGCATAGGTGCCCGCTGTCTGCTCCTTCACCCCGCCGCCGGGATGGGAGACGACGATGGCGGGGTAGGATTTCGTCTCGTCGAAGCCGGCGGGGAGATTGATCACCGCCGACATGGCGATCGTCGGATTGTTGGAATTGGTGAAGCTGATCTTGCCCATGCTGCTGGTTCCTTCCCGGGTGGTTGCCCTTGCCGATGCGGGGAATCTAGGCCACGAGGATTGAGTGCAGTAGGCGGTTTATTCCGCTTGCCCTTATCACCTGGGTGATGAATGACACGGGACGAGATGGCCGATCTCGCGGCCTTCATCGCGGTCGCGGAGGAGCGCAGCTTCACCCGCGCCGCAAGGCGGCTGGGCCTGGCGCAATCCGCGGTGAGCCAGATCGTGCGGCGGATCGAGGCGCGGCTCGGGCTGCGGCTGCTGTCACGCACGACCCGCAGCGTCGCGCCGACCGAGGCAGGCGAGCGGCTGATCGCGACGCTCGGACCGATGCTGCGCGATCTGGATGCCGCCGTCGCCTCGCTCGGCGAGTTGCGCGACCGGCCATCCGGGACGATCCGCATCACCACGGTCGAACACGCGGCGAAGACCATCCTGCTGCCGGCGATGAAACGGCTGTTGCCCGACAATCCGGACATCCGGGTGGAACTGACCGTCGACTACGGCCTGGCAGATGTGGTGGCGGATCGCTTCGATGCGGGTGTGCGCCTCGGCGGTGAGATCGCGAAGGACATGATCGCGCTGCGCATCGGTCCGGACATCCCGATGGCGATCATCGGATCATCCGACTACTTCAGGGCGCATCCCATCCCGGCATCACCGGCCCGACTGATCGATCACCGCGCCATCAACCTCCGGCTGCCAAGCTCGGGGACGCTCAATGGCTGGCGGCTGGTGCAAGGCGGGCGGGAGACGCGGGTGCGGGTCGCTGGGCCGCTGGTCTGCAACACCATCGATCTGATCCTCGATGCCGCGCTCGATGGCCATGGGCTGGCGTATCTGCCGCTCGACCAGGTGCAGCAGCATATCGAGGCCGGGCGGCTGGTGCGGGTGCTCGGCCGATTCACGCCCGACCTGCCAGGATACCACCTGTATTATCCGAACCGCCGGTACGCCTCGCCAGCGTTCAGGGCACTGCTGGAGGTGCTGCGCCTTGGCGCGTGAGGGCGCTTGGGATCTGGATGACACGGCTTTTGTCGTCCTCCTCCAGCGCCCTGGGTTACCGGCCTCCGCGCCTGAAGCGGCATCGCCGTGGCTGTCCGGACGGAATCCGCGCTACATCGCCGTGGGCGGTACCGCCTCGGCCCATGATGTCGCGTTCTGATAGCCAAGCTTCGTTTACCCGCTAATAAACTCCTGCGGCATCCCGGCGATCTCGCCGCCGGTAGCGAAGCGGGGGGAGTACGGCCTGCCGCCCGGTATCCAGGCCGTCGCCCGATGGACGAGCGGCGGCCGATTACTGTAGCTTGCCGCACAGGTCGAGCGCACGCGCCGCGGCATGCGGAATGGCAACCGTCGCGGTGATGTACACGTCACCGTCGGCCGTGCATCCTCCGCCTTGATGCCGGCAGCGGAGATCACCTCGGCGAAGCGCGCGTCCGCCGTATCCAGCGAGGCGCCGAACTCCGACGGCGTCGTTGCGTGAAGTTGAAGTTGATCCGGTTTCGTGGACACCCCGAGGCTTGAGACGGAGGTGTTCGAGATGCCCAGGTTCAGAGTGCCCTAACCGCCGGAGTTCCGGCGGCAGATGGTGGAGTTGGTCCGGTCGGGACGAACTCCGCAGGACCTTGCGCGTGAGTTCGAGCCGAACGCGCAGTCGATCGCGTACTGGGTCCGCCAGGCAGAGCGCGATGCCGGCGGTTGCCGCGACGGGGGCGCGACCAGCGCCGAGCGCGAGGAGCTGAGCCGGCTCCGCCGTGAGAACCATCGCCTGCGCCAGGAGCGCGGCATTCTGGCAAAGGCGGCGGCCTGGTTCGCGCGGGACAAGACCCCGTCCGGGTCCTCGAATTCATGAGCGCGCACCAGGCCGAATTCCCCATCCGCGTCATGGCCCGCGTGCTGCGGGTCTCGGCCTCCGGCTACTACGCGTGGCGCAGCCGGCCGGCCTCGGCGCACGCCCAGGCGGATGCCGCCCTGCTGCGTCGGATCCGCACGATCCATGCCGGCTCCCAAGGGACCTACGGCGCGCCGCGAGTGCATGCCGAGTTGCAGGCCGAGGGCACGGCGATCGCCCGCAAGCGCGTGGCGCGGCTGATGCGCCAGGCGGAGCTGCGCGGTGTGTCGCGGCGCCGTTTCCCGACCACGACGCGGCGCGAGCCGGCGCATAGGCCGGCGAACGACCTCGTCGGTCGGGTCTTCACGGCGCCGGCGCCGAACCTGCTGTGGGTGGCCGACATCACCTACGTGCCGACCGCCGCAGGCTTCCTGTTCCTGGCCGTCGTCCTCGATGCCTGGTCGCGGCGCATCGTCGGCTGGGCCATGGCGAACGACCTGCGCACGCAACTCGTCCTCGATGCTCTCGACATGGCCGTCACCACGAGGAAACCGGCCGATGTCGTGCACCACAGCGATCAGGGCAGCCAATACACGTCGCTGGCCTTCGGGACGCGGTGCCGGGAAGCCGGCGTCCGCCCCAGCACCGGATCGGTCGGCGATGCCTACGATAACGCGCTGGCCGAGGCGTTCTTTGCCACGCTCGAGTGCGAACTGCTCGACCGGCGCCGCTTCCGCTCCCAGGCCGAGGCCCGCATGGCCGTGTTCCACTTCATCGAGGGCTTCTACAATCCGACCAGGCGCCACTCGTCACTTGGCTACCTCTCGCCCATCGAATTCGAAGCGAGGAAGATGCTCATGAAGGACTGACCGCTACCCGCAAACCGTCCACGGAAGCGGGGCAACTTCAACTTCAAATGAGGCGAACGGTATCAGGGCGAGGGGTTTCTGGAGGTGTCCGGCTGAGCCGGTCGCGCAGCTGGTACTCGGCCTGGTCGTCGGACAGCGTGTAGAGCGCCTGCAGCACGAGGACACGGGCATCCCAGAGCGCTCGTTCGCCGCGGCTGCGGTCGGCGCGCGGCACGGCGGCCTCCAGCTCCGCGCGGAACGCCTCGAAGTCCACCACAGCGCGCAGCCACTCCAGCGGAACGCCGCAGGCCGACAGCCAGCGCAGCTGCTCCTCCGCGTCAAAGAACCCAGGCGGTCCCGACATCCCCCGCTCCCGCCGTCATCAGCGACAGAGGATTAGATCAGGCCGTTCCGGAGCCAGGAGCTTTCGAAGTGTCTACACGGCGGTCACGTGGACGAAACGATCTTATCCTAACGATGAGAACGACGGTGCGGTACGGTCCAAGCGCGGTTCAAGATCCAGGACCGCTAATTCCGTCGAGAATTTACATCTTCAATCTGTTGGGCTACCGCTGCTCCTCCAGCTGCACAACGTCGGATGGCTCAGCAATGGCGCGGTTGCCTAACCTCCCAAGCTTGTTGGGCAGAAAAATATACAAGACGGGTCAGACGCGCGGAGCAGATGACGACCAAGTCTTTCAGAACCGAGTAGGCCGCAATTCAACAGTCCTGATCCCCTTTCCCGTCTGGGTCAAGATCCCCGATATTCGCTCGATCCCTTACGAGAATGGTTATATTGTTCTCATATCGCCTCGTGATTATTTCTCTATGGATGAAAAATCCCTTTCGCAGAATGGCCTAAAGATTGGCTATAATGCCCTCATCTTTTATGAGCGTAGGGAAGACTGGATACAGTTCAACCCAAGGACGTATGGGTTTACTCCGCCAACGTCGAGGACTCCGCCGCTGGGTGGCGAATTCGTCGCCCGCGTCGCGAACACAACGTCCGAGGACGATGCACGGATCAACGTGGGCTATACGACTACCGGCCTGAAAGGTGCTGGAATCCGGCTCTACGAATACGCGGACACGCAGACACTGAGCACAGCGAGGATTCAACTCGAGGTTGTTTTCTGGCATGCAGTAGATGCAAAAGAAAAGATGCTTTCTGCTGATATGACAGAGGAGGCGATCAACCGCCGTCGCACGGCAGTGTTCGAGAGAGCGACACAACTAGGTCTTCTGGACTACGGTCGTCTCCAGGCGGCGCGCATCATGAATGCGGCGCGTGAAGTCGTTTGTCCGCTTTGTCTTGAACCAATCAGCGCTGCCGGCTTCCTGAGTCGACTGCCACAAGCGTCCGGTCGCGAGCGTCACGACCTGACAGTGACCGAGATCAACCTGTTCCATATCCAGGAACTTGCCTTCGGGGTCTTCAACCACAAGCCTTACAATCTCGGCTGGGGCCACCATCACTGCAATGTAGTCTGCAAGGACTCAGGCATTCAACCAACCATCGAGTGGATGGCGAACGTTCTACGACGTAACGGGGTACTAGAGCGTGCTCCGACCTGATTGAATCGCGAAAGTCCTTCCCCGACGCGGAGCGGATCTGATTCAAGCTTCCTGTCGGAGAGGAGGCCGACAGGCATGTCGAAGGCGTTGTCGGTCGATCTGCGGGAGCGAGTTGTGGCGGCGATCGAGGCTGGGTCCTCGTGCCGGGCGGCGGCCGAGCGCTTCGGCGTCGGCATCTCGAGCGCCATCCGCTGGGCATCCTTGAAGCGTTCAGCGGGCTCGGTGGCGCCGGGGCCACTCGGTGGGGATCGCCGCTCGGGGCGGATCGAGGCGCATGCGCCGCTGATCCTCGACCTGCTGGAGCGGACGCCGGACATCACGCTGAGCGAGCTGCGCGCGGAACTGGCCGAGGCCGGCGTGCCGGTCGGCGTCGCCACGCTCTGGCGGTTCTTCGCGCGGCGGCGGATCACGCTGAAAAAAAGTCGGCACACGCGGCCGAGCAGCAGCGCCCCGATATCCTGACGCGGCGCTGGGAATGGTTCGAGGGCCAGCTCGACCTCGATCCTGACCGCCTGGTGTTCATCGACGAGACCTGGGCTTCGACCAACATGGCCCGCACCCGCGGTCGGGCACCGCGCGGCGAGCGGCTGCGCGCCGCCATCCCGCACGGCCACTGGAAGACAACGACCTTCGTCGCCGGCCTGCGCAACTCCGGCATGGTCGCGCCGATGGTGCTCGACGGGCCGATCAACGGCATCGCCTTCCAGGCCTATGTCGACCAGGTGCTGGTCCCAGATCTCCGGCCCGGCGACGTCGTCGTCATGGACAACCTCGGCAGCCACAAGCGGCCCGGCATCCGCACTGCCATCGAGGCCGCCGGCGCCAGCCTGCTCTACCTGCCGCCCTACAGCCCAGACTTCAATCCAATCGAGAACGCCTTCGCCAAGATGAAGGCCATGCTCCGCAAGGCCGCCGAACGAACCATCGACGGCCTATGGTCCGCCATCGGCAGAATCATCGACACCTTCAATCCAACCGAATGCGCGAACTACTTCGCCGCCGCCGGCTATGACCCAGGATGATCGGAAACCGCTTTAGGCGCGGTTAGCGTGTGATGCGCCGCCCGCTAGGCCCCCTCGGCGCCGGGATGGCTGACCTGCACGCCTGGCGGGAGGTGACGCTATTGACTACAAGGTCAGAGTGGAACGTGAAACATTCCCTCGATCCTGGCCTGATTAGGTCAATCGGCAATCAGATGTGCTAACTCGATTTTCGCCTCCGCCCAAGCAGCGTGCGCGCGCGACTTTCGCGTCAGTGCAGCGCGAGCATCTATGCAGATCTTCCCCGCAGCATCTTTGAAGTGGTTGGCGTCATACCGCTTGGAGACTGGGATCTGTACGTCCCGAAGACGGGAGGCGAGGCCGGGCAAGGTAGCCTGGACGACGGTGAAACGCCGAAGCTGCGCTTGTGCAAACCGAGTTCGAAGAAACAAAAAGAGATATACGGAATCCAGTTGACCCAGACCTCTTACTCTCTCCACATGGTTTTTGAAGACGCACTGCTGCGTCTCCGACAAATATGCGATCATGCCAATCTTGCCCTCGATGGAAACCAACAGGTCGCCCTCTTTGATAGGCTGTCCAAACCGCGTCACGGTCTCTGCAGTGGCGTAATGGTCGGGGAACGGATCTATCGTGTGATTGATAATCGAGCTTGTGCGGATGAACGGCACGCCACTTCTCGCATAGTCATCCACCCGCGTTCCCCGGCCACGTTCAATCGAACTGACCTCTCCGAGCCTCTTGCATTCGAAAACATCCGCTAGCCACGCGTCGAAGGCCAGGAGGTCGGGGGCAAAGAATGACGGGCTCCAGATATCCGCCTCCGCCACATTGGCGGCAGTGAAGTGCAGTGGGTTGCTCGGCGTCGGTACCTGCTCGATACCGAGAATCTGCTCGAATCTGCGCGCGCAGTCCTGCAACTCAATGTCTGCCCGCATATTTGCGTCGACGCTTTCGTCGACGCGCTTTGATAGCCGGCGCATGTCCTCGGCAGCGACGAGCGGTACTGCAATCCCGGAGAGTGCCTCGTGCGTCAGTTCCAGCCGTGTAGATCCGAAGGCAGCCCCCAGGATCTGTTCCTTGCAGAAGGGCAGGTTGAGCACGGTGGCCAAGTAGCCTGATGGCACCTCCGGCACGCACCGCAGGCTGGTTACGTGCTGGCTAAGGACGGCACCATCGAGGTGCGGGGGTATCAGCGCAGCCTTACCGAGCGTACCCGTCCTGGCGATGATGACGTCCCCAGCGGCGGCGAGATGCCTCGGCCTAATGTTGCCGTCCGCGGGGTCAACCAACTCCACATCACCCACATTCAGATTGAGTTGGAACTCGCGGACGTTGTCCACCCGCAGGTAGGGAGAGCCCTCTTCCCGATACTGGGGGACGTATAAGCCACTGCGAATTGCGGCGATGTCGCCCAGTCGTGTGCTTCGCCCCTTTGTGGTCGGCCGACCCGCTCGCGTACGCGCAAGATAGGCGGGGGCGCACCATTGATTGCCAAGCTGGGCGCGGGGGACATCAAAAACCCGCATCATGCTCGCCGCTCCACGCCTCGAAAGCTGTCGCGATATCGGGGAAATCGTCGTCCGGCGTTCCGTCTGGCCTAAAGAGCGGCTTCGCGCGGCGATCGTGACCGCAACGCTGTGCAATCGCCATGAAGACTACTGAAGGCACCCGCGCGCCGTTGCCTCTCTTCCGCAACACCAGCACGCTCGTCTTTGTCGGCGTCGAAGGCATAAACGTCTCAAGCGGGCAGTCCACGACCGCAATGATGTCGGCGAGCTCACTCACGAGTTGGCGTACGTAACTGTCATTTACATTCCCGAGGATGCCGTCCGGCAGAACGATGGCCATCCGGCCGCCGGGCTTCAGTAGCTGCAAGCAGCGCTCAACAAATAGGATCTGTGGTGGACGAGCATCGACGCGGGCCGCCATCTCCTTCAGTCGCTTGCTGCCCGGCTCTCGTTTCCAAAGCGACGCTAGGCGGTACTGTGACAGCGTCGCCTCGCCTTTGACAGGGATCCGCGCGCCGAAAGGCGGGTTCGTGACAACCACGTCGAACGTTCCTGGCTGCACCGTTTCAAACATCTCGTCACGCCAGGCGGACGGTGGCTTGAGGGCGTCAGCGCAGAATACGCGCGCGTGCGAGTAGCCAAGCAGGTGGAAATAAGCCTGGGCGACAGACGAAAGGAACTGATCCTTGTCGATACCGACCAACAGCGTTTCGGCATCAAGCTTCGTCGCGATCTCGGCCACCGGAGGATGCCTAGCGATGTGTGCCGCCGTCTCGACTAGGAACCCCGCTGCCCCGCATGCAGGGTCGATGACTCGCTCGCCGGGCTTGGGGTTGACGAGACGGACTGCCATCTCGACCACATTTTTCGGCGTAAAGAACTGGCCCTCCTCTCCGCGGAGGGATGGACCGATGAGTGCCTGGAAGGCTTCTCCCACCACGTCTCTACGCGCTGCCGAGAGGTTGAAGTGCTGGAGTGTCGACACGGCGAAAGCGATCGCGTCCGCATCCAGCGCAAAGCCGCTATGCGACAGCAGAAAATCGGGAAGCCGGCCCGGCGACGCCTCGGTCGCCAAAGCACCGAAGAGGGCTGCGATTCGGTCAGCAACAGCTTCCTTGGGTTCGAGGGGAGCCGCAAAAAACTGCGCCAACTCCCCTGGCGCCGTTTCATCGTAGATTTTGCAGAAGAGGATCTTCACAACGTCGCGGACTATCGCTTCGTCCCTTGTGACGCCTACGGTGTTGCCCGCAATGTGCGCACGTATGGAACCGAATTCGTCAATAAGTGTCTCGGGAATGGCCAGCTGCTTCTTGTGCAGGCGAACGACGTCGGTGGCGGGTCTGCCATTCTCCGGAAAGTCGACAACGCGCCGCCACGGCGAATCAAGCGAACGCGCGTAGAAGCGATAGTCGGTGCCGTTGGACCAGATCGCCAGCGTTGGGTGGTCCTGTCGGCTGCAGAGCTCGTTTAGGCGTTCTTCGAAGTCGATAGGTGGCTTGTCTGCCAGTTCGACGACGGCGACGACGACGCCTTCGTCGGACGTGACTACAGCATCGCAGGAGGCCTCACCATGTACCGGTCGAACTCGGTCAGGAGGGTACCCGTAAACCTTCGAAAGCCTCTCACGAAGAGAGCCAAGCCGCGAGTCACGACTGCTATCCGCATCAGCAACTGAGTGCTTTCTTGGGCGCCCACGCCGCTTCGGCTGAGTATCAGAATAATCCATTCCATCCGCGGCTTGCTTTGTCGTCTCTGCTACGGATTTTTCCCCCGGAGGACCTGGAGATACCTTACGTGGTCGCCCTCTGCGCTTTTTTGGACCTTCGCCTACCTGAAGCGTTGGCGTTTCCGTTACGATCTGCGTCTGCGCTTCCGGTGGCGCAAAGAGATCAACTTGACCTGCAGAACTCCCTGAGCGCCTGTTCACTGTCTACTCCGACCATTTTTCTGCCATTCAGTGGAAAAGAAAATTTGGCCGTTTGTCAACTTCGGTTCCGTGATAGCCAAACATTCGCGGCGTGTTTTCCGTGGAGAATAAACGGGTTGGCACGCACGGACCACCCTTCGTTGAGGTGGCCTCAGCGTCAAATACGACGCAGGTTCAGCACCTCTCGCTGTTGAATCCAGTCCGCCGAGAACGGCCTCACCAGCTCCGGCAGCGTCATCCCCTCACGCTGTTGCCCGTCCAAGATCGCGTCCACGATGTCAGGCGCCAGCAGCGTCAGCCGCAGCACGCGCGATGCGTAGGACGGATTGATCTTCTCCGCCGCGGCCAACTCGTTGATGGTCCCGAAGCGCCCGGTCTCCAACATCCGCCGCCGCCGGAACGCCCGTGCCACCGCCTTGATGAGCGTGACGTCCTGCCGGCGCTCCAGCGCCAGCACGCGGGGCGTGACCATCGCCTTTCGCCCACCGCGCGGCTTCACCCGGAGCGGGATGACCACCGTGAGGGTCTGCGCCGCGTCGCTCACGCCGCCGCCCTCCCGCTCTCGGGCGCTTGGGCGGCCAGGTCGCGCGCCAGGCTGCCGAGCCCGTCCAGCCGCAGCCGCACCGCGGCGCCGTCCGCGCGGACGTCGACCCGATCGACCAGTAGCCGGACGATGCGCGCCCGCTCGGCGGGAAAGAGTTCGTCCCACAGCGGCTCGATCCGTTCCAGCGCCAGCAGCACCTCCTGCTCGGTCACGTCGGGCGCTGTCGCGCGCGCCGCCCGCCAGGTGCCGACCACCATCTCGGGCTGGCGCAGCAGCGCGCGCACCTGGGCGACCACCGCCGCCTCGATCTCGCCGGCCGGCAGCCGCGCGACGGCCGGCCGCTCCGTCGCGCCGCCCTTCAGCACTGCCTGGCTGACATAGTAGCGGTACATCTGGTCGAGCGCGCCATTCGCAACAGCAGCAAGCCACGTGACACCGTGCTGGACTGCTTCGGCGGGTCGGGCACCACCATGATCGCGGCGGAGCGCACCGGGCCGCGCGCGGTGCTGCTGGAGATCGATCCCGCCTATGTCGATGTCATCGTGCGGCGTTGGCAGGAGACGACCGGCGAAGCCGCCGTGCTGGAGGGCGATGATCGCATCTTCGCCGATGTCGCTGCGCTGCGAGCCAGGGAGACCAGCTCGGCCATCGGTAACACCCAAGTTCAACGCGGCGGCAACTGAGCCTCAGGTTCCTGCATCCAGGCCGGGATGTCGCGCTGCGCATGCAGCACCCGCCAGACGTCGAAGTGGTCGGCCTACTGCGCGACGCGCAGGGGCGCACCGTCGAGAGCTTCGAGCCGGGCATGATCCTCTATCGCCGCGGCATGGGCAGCGTCGAAGTGGTGAACCCTTCCGGCGGCGGCTCACATGCCGCCTTCGCCCGCCGGGCGCTGGAGGCGGCCGCGGTGGGCGCCGGTCTGACCTACGACCAAGTCTCCGGTGATCTGACGCAGGCGAACTACTCCTCGCTCCGCGCCGGCAAGATCGAGTTCCGCCGACTCTGCGAGCAGGTGCAGTACGGCATGCTGATCCCGATGCTGGTGCGCCCCATCGCCGAGCGGTTCCACGCGCAAGGTGCCCTCCTCGGTCTGTGGGGCGCCGACATGCCGGACGGCGTGTCGCACGTCCCGCCCGCGCACGCGATGATCGATCCGCTAAAGGACGCCACCGCCTTGATCGCGCAGGTGCGGGCCGGGTTCGTGCCGCAGCCCGAGGCGGCGGGGGCGTTCGGCTACGACTTCCGCGCCGCCGCGGAGATGATCCGCGGGGCCAACGCCATGTTCGACGAGGCCGGCATCTCGCTCAACACCGATCCGCGCCGTGTCGCGAAGTCCGGCGCGGCCCAGGACGCCGCGCAGATGGCCGCAGCGGAGATCGCCGCCACCGGCGCCGCGGCCCCACCTCGCCAGGACCCGCAGCCGCAGGACTGACCGATGACCGAAACGACCGATCCGGGCGGGGGCGACCCCGCGCCGGAGTTTGCTGCTGCGCCGATGGCCGGGGACCTTCTTGTGGTCGCGCAGCGCGCCATCACCGCCCCAGCCACCGTCGATCGCGCCGCCCGCACCGTCGAGGTGGTGTGGTCGACCGGCGCGCGCGCCCGCAACTTCGTCCCCGCCCTCGGCCTGATCACCGAGGAGTTGGAGATGACGCCCAATGCGGTGCGCATGGACGCGCTGCGCTCCGGCCGTGCCCCGGTACTCGACACCCACCGCCGCGGCGGCGCGCGCGATGTGCTCGGCAGTGTCATCGCCGCCCGCCTCGAGCGCGGTCGTGGCTTTGCCACGCTGCAGTTCTCCGCCGCCGCTGACGTCGAGCCGATCTGGCAGCGCATCGCCGACGGCACGCTGCGCGCGGTCAGCGTCGGCTATCGCGTCCATTGCTACGAGCCGTGGCCGGACGCCGCCACCGGCGAGACCGTTCACCGTGCGGTGGATTGGGAGCCCTTCGAGATTTCCGTCGTGCCGGTCCCGGTGGACCGAGACGCCGCAGTCCGTGCGCAGGGGGAGCAGGGCCTCCCCGCACCGGCGATCGAGCCTGCCCTGCCTGACGAGGCCCCCCCCCCATGCCCGAGACGACGCCGGAAGCCCCGTCCGCGCCGGCGCCGTCCGCGCCGCTCACCCCGCCCCAGGAGACCACCGTGACCACCAGCCCCGCACCGGCCGCCGCGTCCGCGCCTGCCACGCCACCCGAGCCGAACCGCGCTGCGCTGCCCGACCTCGACGCCGTCCGTGTGGAGGCCCAGCGCGCCGAGCGCGAGCGCATCGCCGGCATCGATGCCGCGGTCGATGCGGCCCGCGCCCTGCTGCCGGCGGACCGCATCACCCCGGTGCGTGCCGACGCCATCGCTCAGGGCTGGACCGGCGACCAGGCCCGCCGCGCCCTGTTCGATACTCTCGTCGCCCAGGGCCCGCGTCCGTCCGTTCCGGCGCGCCCCGAGACCGGCCCCCGCCA
>Ga0102832_1001764_pt1 | contig 15103 bp, 12 predicted proteins | sample EBPBio282013_DNA_FD_88942 | JGI IMG/M metagenome (GOLD analysis project Ga0102832, IMG submission 88942) | Wastewater treatment Type I Accumulibacter community from EBPR Bioreactor in Madison, WI, USA - Reactor 2_5/28/2013_ DNA (Illumina Assembly) | ecosystem: Engineered > Bioreactor > EBPR >...
CTGGAGACCGCTGAGACGGTCGCCAAGCGCTACGGCATTTCGCGCCAGCTCCAGGACGAGTACGGCGTCGAGAGCCAGCGCCGCGCCGCGGCTGCCCGCCAGGGCCGCAAGTTCGACGACGAGATCGTGCCCTTCACCACCTCCATGACCAAGTTCGAGATGAACGACAAGAAGGAGGTCGTGCGCACCTGGCAGGAGGAGGTCACCCTCAACGAGGACGAGGGCATCCGCGCCGACACCACCTACGAGGGCGTCTCCAAGATCCGTCCGGCCCTTGAGGGCGGCGTGATCTCGGCCGGCAATGCCAGCCAGTTCTCGGACGGCGCCTCGATGGCGATCGTCATGGACTCCAAGCTCGCGGAACAGCGCAATCTCAATCCGCTGGGCATCTTCAAGGGCTTCGCGGTCGCCGGCTGCGAGCCGGACGAGATGGGCATCGGCCCGGTCTATGCCGTGCCGAAGCTCCTGAAGCGCGCCGGCCTGAAGGTCGAGGATATCGACCTCTGGGAGCTCAACGAGGCCTTCGCCGTGCAGGTGATCTACTCGCGCGACAAGCTCGGCATCCCGAACGACCGGCTGAACGTCAATGGCGGCGCCATCGCCGTCGGCCACCCCTACGGCGTCTCGGGCGCCCGCCTCGTCGGCCACGCGCTCATCGAGGGCAAGCGCCGCGGCGCGAAGAACGTGGTTGTGACAATGTGTATCGGTGGCGGCATGGGCGCTGCCGGCTTGTTCGAGGTCGTCTGACCTGTTTGACTGATGAGACGGGCGGTCGCCACGGGCGGCCGCCGGCCCAATTCGACGAGAGCCGCGCGAAGCGGCCGATCGCTAGAGGAAACATCGCGGCCGACGAGGCGCCTCGTGTGAGGCGCGGCCGCCCGTTTGAGGAGGACTACATGACCCGTATCGACCGCCGCCAGTTTGTCGGCTCCGCTCTGGCCGCCACGGCGCTCACCGGCATGCCCGCGCTCGCGCAGGGCGAGCCGATCCGCATCGCCTATATCGACCCGCTGTCCGGCCCCTTCGCCAATGTCGGCGACAACGGCCTGAACCTTTTCCTTCGGCAGCGGCTTGCGATAGAGCAGACGGCCCGTCGCGGTCAGGAACTTGGCCGCGCAGGCGGCGTCGGCGGCCTTCTCATCCTTCGGCTTGCAAGGGATGAGGAAGTCGCGGTGCTCGGCATCGACGACCGCGCCCGAAACGAGCGAGGCGGTACGCTGATACTGTTCAAGCTGGGCCGCGGTCACGCCGGCGAAAGCGGCGCCGTTCGCAAGCAGACCTTCGGTGCGGCGCATCGGCGCGAAGCGCGTGTCGACGCGCAGATCCGGGCCAAAGATGTAGCCGAGTGAATTGACATACTGTTCCTGCGTCATCAGACGCACGCGCTGCGGCACGCCCTTGGCTTCGGCCGGAGCGGCCGGGGTCGCGCTGGCGCTTTTAGCGGCGGCAGGCTTGGACGCCTGATCGGACGGGGCCGAGCAGCTTACGAGGGCAAAGGCCGCGAGGAGGCTGATCGCGCTCCCGCGAAGCGCCGATGCCACACGTCCCTTTTTCGAAGGAACCGAATAATTCTGAAACAACACTGCCGCTACCTCCTCATTATGGCCTTGGCCAAGGCCAGGCATAGAAATTCCAACGCTCGCCTCACCCCGAGAGTCGACCTATCACAGCATTATACGCTGTGCGTACGGGATGATCCTTGCGATTTTAAAGTCTTCTTCGAATCCCATTCTAATTTCATACTGAAATGAGAATGTTTTCTTCATTTGTTCTTCATATTCGCGCTGAACTTGTTACTCAACAAGGCCTTTGTCGCCCGAAATCTTGCTGATTCCGCTGTTCCGCGAATCGAGAAACACCCGCTCAATGACCTCCCAAGTGGGCGCTTACAAATTTCGCAGCACAACCCGAATTCCATTCAATTCGTCTATACTTATCCTAAACTATTATCGACCGACCGGTCGATCAATACAGAGTGAGCGGAAAAACGCCGATCATCAAGCAAAGCTCTGTAACAGTTCTTGTCAAACCGGAAGGCAGGCTAAAATCCCCCCGCCCCATAGGCTAACTCTTTGATTCACCGCGCGGCTACCGCCCGGTGCTCCTTCATCGCCAGCGTGCGCGCGCTGCGCCAAGGCATGAGATCGGGCGCCGTGCTTGGCGGCTGAATACCCGGGCGCCGGGTTGGGGGAACCGCCGCGGCCCCTAAAATCTGCGCCGAGTCGCGCGGTCGGGGCGCGCGGTCACGACCCCGTGCGCGGTTTTCTGCGAGGGATCGATGATGGCCGCGCTGGCGCTGTTCTTCGTGCAATCGTTTTTCGAAAGACAGGGATTGAGTGTATCCGCGACCATCCCCGTCTGACCGGAGACGACGAGGGCGTCGTCCACCTGCCAACGCAAATTGTCCGGATGGAAGTCCAACTTCGCGATGACGTCCTTCACGGCGGGCTTGTGCGGTTCGCGCTTCATCTCCGTGTCCCTCCCCGAACGGAAACGGTGCCGACTTCAGCATGCCGTCCGCGGCGAAATATTGCGGGAGTGGTCTTTGCCCACCGCCCATGTGAAAGTATCCGCCAACAAGGGGGGAGTTTCGTGGTGATGGATGCGCGAGGGGCCGGCGAACTCGCGGCGGCGCTCAAAAAGACGTCTATCCGCCTGCTTCCATTCCTTGCGCTCCTTTACTTTCTGGCCTTCCTGGACAGGGTGAACGTCAGTTTCGCGGCCCTGCAGATGAACCAGGATCTGGGGCTTTCCCCTTTCATCTACGGCCTAGGCGCAGGCATCTTCTTTTTGAGCTACGTCCTGTTCGAAGTGCCGAGCAACCTGATCCTGCACAAGGTCGGGGCGCGCAAATGGATCGCGCGCATCATGATCACATGGGGGCTCGTATCCGCGGGGACGGCCTTCATCACGGGGCCGAACTCCTTCATCGCCGCCCGGCTGCTGCTTGGCCTGGCGGAAGCAGGTTTCTTCCCCGGGATCATCCTTTACCTGACGTATTGGTATCCGGCCGAGGTGCGCGGAAAGATCATCGGCGCGTTCATGCTCGCCATTCCGCTTTCGACGGTCGTCGGCGCGCCGATCTCAACGGCGCTGCTCGACATGTCCGTGTTTGGTCTCAAGGGATGGCAAACGTTGTTCCTGCTGGAAGGCCTGCCTTCGGTCCTTATGGGCATCGTCACGTTCTTCTACCTTCCTGACCGCCCCGCCAACGCCACATGGCTGACCGAGCGCGAGCGGGAGGCGATCACGTCTCGTCTCGCCGCCGAGGAACAGGGCTCCGGCCGGGAGCATCGTCTGGGCGCCGTGCTCGGCAGCCCGCGCCTTTGGCTGCTGGGCTTTGTCTATTTCTGCATCGTGCTCGCGTTGTATGGCCTGAATTTCTGGACCCCGTTGATGGTGAAATCCCTCAGCGGACTTTCCAACCGGGACGTCGGCTGGCTCACCGCCGCACCGAACCTGGTGGCGGCGATCGCCATGTACGTCTGGGGACGCTGGTCCGACAAAACCGGCAAGCGGCGCACGTTCTTCCTGATCCCGTGCCTCGTCGGGGCCGCCGGGTTCGCGGTGAGCGTGCTCGCCCCCTCGCCGGTCAGCGGCATTGCCGCCATCTACCTAGGGACGATCTGCGTTTACCTCTGCGCGCCGATTTTCTGGACACTCCCGACCTCCATGCTGGCCGGCGCCGCGGCTGCGGGCGGCATCGCGGTCATTAATTCGGTCGGCAACGTCAGCGGCTACCTTGGCCCATTCCTGCTAGGCGCGCTTCAGGAGAAAACAGGCAACTATGTCGGAGGCTTCATCTGCCTTGGCGCCTCGCTCCTCCTCGCCGCAGCTTTGGTACTCGCTGCTAAGAACACCAAGACCTAGGAGCGGAAATGCCGATCGCGACGCTGGATTTCTCGAGCCGTGGCCGCGCGCTACGCATGGAACTCGATCTCGACCGGGCACGGTCCAACGAGAACTCCATCATCAAATTTCTCGAACGGGGACGCCACTACGAGCCGGATGTCTCGCTGATGATGTGCAAAATCGTCGAAGCCGGCGACATCGTGGTGGATGTCGGCGCCAACGCAGGTTTTTTCACGGTCCTGCTCGGCGCTCTCGCCGGCGAGAACGGCCGCGTGATCAGTTTCGAACCGGGCGACAACAACCTTCCCCGGCTCAAGAACAACATCGCGCTCAATAAACTGGCCAACGTTGTTTTGATCGAAAAAGCCGCCAGCGACACAGCGGGCGAGATCAAGTTCTTCATCAACAGCGACGACAGCGGCGGCAACGCACTTTGGGACGTCGGCACATTCCCTGGAAACGTAAAGAGCGCTGCCGCACCGCAACCCGTGACAATCCAGGCGACGACCGTCGACGCGGAATTCCGTCGTTTAGGTCTTACGCCGCCGAAGCTGATTAAAGTCGACACCGAGGGCGCCGAGCTTCAAGTGTTGAAGGGCTGCGTAAATATGCTCGCAGGATGCAAGGTCCCGTTCGTAATCGCGGAGTATCACCCCTTTGGGCTCGTGAAGATGGGCGTGGCGCCGGAGGCCTTGCGCGCGTTCATGGAAGCGTTGGGCTATTCAACGTTCGCGATGTACTACGATGGAACGATGCCGAAGCTCATTCCGGCCGGTACGGAACTCGCCATTCCTTCCATCGTGAATTTGCTGTTCTCAACGCCGGAACACGTCGGCCGAATTTGGCCGACGTATTTCCATCATCCAGGCATGACGCACCCGCAGCCTTAACGGCCGAGCGCGCGTCTCAGCTGATTGAGTTTGGCGTGAGCGGTCTCGAATTCATTGCTTGGCGCCGCGGCACGTAGATCGCGGAGTTTTTCAAGCGCTTTGATCAACACGGGAAGCGGCGGACCGCTGGCGGTGATCTGTGCCATATGCCGCTGCTCAAGCTCCTTGGACATTCTCACGATAAACGTATTCACGAGCCTATCGTGGTGTTGCGCCGCAGCTTTGCCGTGCGCGGCGCAAACATCCAGGAACAGCGCTGCGTTCGTCTTGAACCAGTCCCGTCCCGCATAACTCTCGCTGGCTTCGATGAATTCGTCGAGCAATGGCCGTGTAGCAAGACAGGCGCGTAATCGCGCTTGGTCTTCCGGCGTCATGTAAAGCATCTTGTCGACAAGAAGCTGCGAATAATACGGGTCATTGCCACGGCAAAGACCGAGGAGAAGATCTATCTCGTTGATCGCGGAAAAATCACCCGCGTTCGCGCCACGATACTCCTGCCGGCCAACGCGATACGGCTTGAAGTAGGGCCTCACGCTATAGAAGAAGCGCTCCGGATCCAGTTTGTCGAACAGGATTTCATTGTATTTGAAGACGTCATCGAGCGCCGCGCGCGCGTCCCCGAGCAAGAGGATCGTCGCCGGGTTCGATACGCCGAGAGCCGGAATGCGCGATAGAGCATCGCCCGCACGCTGATAACACAGGATCGAAAACGTATTGAAGTCGTTGAAGACCTTTTCGTCCTTCAGCGACGTAAAACTCTTCGGCTGCCCATCCACAGCGCGGTTGTGGTGGTTGAGGTGTACATTGGCGAAGCGCGGCACGACGCCGAGCGAGGCTGCCATGTGCATACCCAGCGCCGATGCCTCGTCGAACGGCGATTTGTGTTCGCGAGCCGGATTCGTCAGCTCGTGCCGGCGCAACGCCGCGAAGAACAGGCCTAGATTGCCAAGAGTTCCGAAGGTCCGTTCGAAAGCTTCATTGGTGTTGCCTTCGGCGACGAGCGGGCGAATGAGATTCAAGCCCTCATCCGTCAATGCCTTCTTGAGGCCTTCGCCAATTCCATCGACATTCGCGCGATCCTCCTGCGCGAAATAAAGCTCTTCCAGCTCCGTATTCATCTGCCGGAACGCCGAGCGGATCCAGGCGTCTAAATTATCGCTCGCGTTGCTCATCGTTAAACGCCCCCTGCGAAGTAACGCGCCATGCGATTCATGGCCTCCTCGATACGTTCATAAGGTTCCGCACCGAAGCAGACGCGCAGATGCCCCTCCCCGCCGGCACCGTAGAACGTGCCGGCCTCGGTCACGACATGGCACTTTTCAAGAATCTCGTCGGCCACCTGCTGGCTGGTTTTGCCTGTCGCCGAGATATTCGGGAATGCATAGATCGAACCTTCCGGCATTTCACAGGTGACGCCGGACATCTGATTCATGCGCGAAACGACGAGGTCGCGGTTTTTCTTATCGCTGGCGAGCATCTCTTCGACCTTATCGCGCGGGCCGGTCAGGGCCGCACGCGCGCCGTCCTGAATGAAGGTATTCACATGCGAGACGTCGTTCGCGGTGATTTTCAAGATCGCCGGGACAAAGCGCTCATGGCAGGCGACATAACCAATGCGCCAGCCGTCCATTGCGTAGGCTTTGGTGAAGGCGAACATGCTGAAGGTCCGCTCGAACATGCCGGGCAGCGAGGCGATGCTGATGTGCTTGTTCTTGTCATAGACGATCTGTTCATAGACTTCATCCGAGGAGACCAGAAGGTCATGCTTGATGCAAAGCGCCGCAAGCGCGCTCAGTTCTTCGTGCGTGAACACGCGACCCGTAGGATTCGCGGGATTCACGAGCGATATCATGCGAGTCTTCGGTGTGATCTTGGCCTCAATGGCCGCGACGTCGATGGCGAAACCCTTGGCCTTGTCGAGAGGCGCGAGAACGACCTTGCCGCCCGCCATCTCGATCTTATTCACATGCTGCGGATAATAAGGTTCGAGCAGGATCACCTCGTCGCCCGGGTCCAGCGCGGCCATGAACACGGCATAGGAGGCGTGAGTGAGGCCATTCGTGACCACGACCTCGTTTTCTTTGACCGTGAGATTATTGTGAACCTTCAGGCGATCGATGATCGCGCGGCGCAGTTCGATGGTTCCGGGAAAAGCACTGTAGTGCACTTTACCGGCCTGCAAGCCGGCGATGGCGGCGTCCTTGATATGCTGCGGCGTATCGAAACCGGGTAGGCCCACTTCCAGATGGATCAAATCGGCGTTCGGATATAACCGCATCGCCTTTTCGTACATGCCGAAGCTTTTGGGTGAACTCGAGGAAATCCGGTCCGCAGGCCACTTCACGATGAACTCTCCGCCATATCACACGCCGCCAACGCCGCGGCCGGAAATTATTTTAAGCTTATAATATCTCCCGAGGGCGGGCCACAGCTATCTTGCCGGAAAGGAAAACGGCGGCCGGAGACCGGCCGCCGCTATATTCGTCGCGCTTACGCCTTTTTAGCGGCTGATGCCGTTCTGCGAACCGGCTTGCGCGGTCGCCTTGGCAGGGCGCTCGATAAAGACCTGCGTAAAACGAACGTGCAGGGCGCTCGAAATCGCCGTGTTTTGGCCCGCCGCGTCCGGATACCCGTCGGCCAGGCGCTTCAACGCCTTATAGACCGTGGGCGAGGATTCCTGCCCGTAGCTTTGGTGGTGCGTGGAAATGCTTTCCTGGCGTTGCGCGTGCCAGGATTCGAGATCGACATAACCACCCATATATCCTTCCGCACCGTCCTGGGTGAGACGCAAATCCCACTTCACGCCGCGGAAGAGTTGCGTGGAGATATTCGCGAGCGCCTGATACGGCATCAGATAATCGGCCGGCTCGGTCGTCAGGACACCATCGACGATCTTGCCTTTGAAGCTCGTGATGAAGTCCTTGCCGAAGCGCATATCCAGCTTCTGGGAAGCGCCGGGCATATAGCCGTTGCCCGTCGCATCAGGCAGCATCGGCGACAGACCGCGATAGGTGGTGACCGTAACATCCGGATCGTTCACGAGATCGTCCACATCGGTGAGTTCGATCACGACGCGATTAAAGGAGTTGTCCACGCGCCACTTGGTGACCATCAGCGCCGCGACGTCGCGATAGCTGCTGACGCAGCCGATGACGCGGAAAAACTGGTTGTCGATGCCCTTGCCGCCATCGGCATTGGTGAAGTCGTCCGCATCGATCTTACCGTCCAGATTGACACCGGGAACCACAGGCCCCACCGCTTCCTTGAACGGCATGTTCTCCTTTTCGGGCTCCGGGAAATAGATCTGCGATTCACGGGCGAGCTGAGTGCCCACCACCGTGCGCTTCGGACCATTTTCCGGAAAAAGAACCTTGAACTGTTCGCGCGGCCCCTCGTTCATCCCGTTCGGGCATTCCGCCTTGGCGCCGGGCGTCTTATGCATCGCCCATTCTTCCATGGTCATCACATAGGCAATGGAGCGGTCGCGAACGACCTCCTGACCTTCCTGTGCGTTCGCCGCGAAAGGCGCCGCGAGGGCAAACACCGCACCGGAAGCGATCAACACACGTTGGATATTTGATTTCATGGAATGATCTCCTGAAGGGGCCGCTTAGCCCGCGTTGCCCTTGAAGTCGTCACGGATCGAAAATGCCTTGAAGCCGTTGCGCGCGCCATGGAACTCGCCCCAACCGTCGGCCCCAACCTGCCCGGGCTTCTTGTCACCGGCAAAGGTGAAGACGGGACGCCCGCGGTAGGCCCACACATGCAGCGCATCGGCCTGTCCCGGCGCCGCGTGACGGCCGGTCTTCGGATCGATATCGATGGCCGTCCAGGCGCGCGAGCCGCTTTTCGCATCCTTGGCAGCCAACACATACGGGAACGTCGCGAGGCAACGCGCCGCATCGCCACCACCGCACACCGCCAGACGATACGCCTGCGGCGCCCCCGGGTGATCGCAGCCCTGCTGGTCGAAGGTATCGTCGATGCAGTTATAGATGTAGATGGTGTGACCCTGCGCATCGGCCAAGACCTGCCCCGCGTAGGAATCCTGCACCTTGAATCCCGCCGGATACGCGGGCTCCTTCTGCGCGTAGACATTGTTCCAGCCCGCCTCGTCGGAGCCTTCCAGACTGCGCGCCGAATCATCGGCCACGCGCGTGTAAAGCAACTTCTTGCGGAACGCCCACTGCTTCACGCCCGGTTCGCGCTCGATGATGGTCCAGTCGCCCTTGGCCATCGCGGTTTCACCAGCGAGCACCGGGCTCCAGTCGCGCAGACAGGCGCCTGTGCAGTTTGACTTCGTGGCGGTGTCCTTGTCGTAGGAATACACGGAGAAGCCGCTCGAGAGCGCGAGCAGACGGCCGCTTCTCACCGAGTAGATCCCGAACTGGGCCGGGATATCGGTCGGCGGCGCGGCCACGATCCGCGGCGTACCGCCATCACCCCCATTGCCGCCATTGCGGCCCCGGCGGCCTCCGCGCGTATCGCCCGGCATTTCATCGAGCACGGAGGTATAAAGCGCGTAGCCGTCGTAAGCCCACTGCTTCCCACCATCCTTACGCTCAACCACAGTCCACTTTCCGACCGGCTTCGCATCGGCGCCCGCAAGAACGGGCGGCCAGATCTGGACGCAGGTCGGCCGTGTCGCGAGTTCCGGAAGCTCAAGGCCGGCCGGATACGGGCTCATCAGGCCCGCCGTCTCGGTGTATTTGGTGTCGTCGCAGGTCGGACGTCCCTGCTGCTCCCCCGCATCGCCATTGCGCTGGCCGCCGCGCGGCCAGGTGTAGAGCGTATGGCCGCGCGCATCGGCGAATACCGGGCCTTCAAGTTCGGTGCTGATGACCTGGAAACCGGACGGCATCGGTACGTGCTCGTACGTCTCGCGCTCGCCCGCGCGCTGTGCCGCCGCCGGCTGCGCGAAGGCCAGAACCGCAAGCGCCAGGAGCGGCGCAAATCGTGAAAAACGTTGCATAGCGCTCCTTAGGCGAGGATCTCGCCGTACTCTTTCGATGTGTTGTTGCTGCGCGTGCCCCACGACGGGATCTCGAGGCCCATGATGCGCTGAACAGTGTAGCCCAGACGCGCGACCGAGCTTCCTTCCGTGGCGATGTGAAGACCGGTCTTGACCTTGCCGCCGGCGCGGCCTGCGGTGAAGGCCGGCATGCCGTCGAGCGAATGAATGCGCGCGTAACCGTGATCGGTGACGGCATAGATCAAAACGTTGTCGATCAAGCGGCCATCGCCTTCCTTCATGTCGCCGAAGGCCTTCACGAAGTAGGCCCACGATTCCATGGCGCGGCGCGTGAACCACGAGCAGTTCTGCTGATAGCCAAGATGCTCGTCCACCGGCTCTTCATGCGTGGTGGTGTGGTGCGGCTTCTCGTAGCCGGCCTTGATGGTGTTCGCCGAGGCGGCCGAGTAATTCATGTTGAAGACGCGCGTTTGATCGCAGGCGACCGCCATGACCATGAGATTGGTCATCAGTTCGTGACGGGTTTTGACAAGCTCCGCATCGCCGCCCGGCGCCGGTTCGCGCGTGAGCGCCTTCGGGGCGATGCACGCGGCACGCGGTTCAGGCTTCGTGAGCTGCTGCTGGAATTGCTGTTCGATATGACGGAGGCCCGTGAAGTACTGGTCGAGACGCGCCTTATCCTCACTGCCGACGTCCCGCTCGAGCGCTTTCACGTCATCGAGCATGCCCGACAGCACGCTTTTGCGCACCATGGTCTGCGGGTTTGGCTTGAACTCCGGCGCATTCGGATCCTGGAAGTCAGGTCCAAACAGACGCGTATAGAAATTCATCGGCGAGAACTCGGACGTCGAGGGCGCATTCAGGCCTTCGTAAGACACCGTCGAACGCGGATCGCCGGTCGCCGTGGCGTTCAAGGTCTTGAAGCGCGTTGTGCGCCCGATCTGGTTCGCGACCGTCATGTCGATGGTTTCGGTCGGCGTGTTCTGACCATTCTTCGGCGCGATGCCGGTCATGTTGATGACCCAGCCCGTGAAGTGGCACCGATTGGCTTCAGTGTCGCGGAAGGCCTGCTGGTTGGTGAAGAGATTGATGTCCTTCTGCACCGGTTTTAGCATCGCGATTTCTTCCGGCAGGTCGTAGTTGGCGCCGGTATTCTTGGGTTCGAATATATTGCGCGCCATGCCGAGGCCCCAGAACCAGGTGCCGAAGCGCACCGGCATCGCCGAGCCGTCGGCCATCGCGGTTGCGTTCCCGTTCAGGAAACAGTTGAGAAGCGGCAACGCCACGGTCACGGCCCCGCCGTTCAGCGCGCCGCGCAGCACACGTCTGCGATTGAAGTCAGCCATTTTGCGTCTCCCTTGAATTACTTAGCCGCGACGGTTGCCGCCGCCGGCGTCGCCGTAACTTGCGAAAAAGCTTTCGCGGTCACGACCGCCCGTAAGAGGTCCGGAAACCGGTAGCCGCTCGCCGCGAATTGCTTGTCGAGCGCGTCCAGCGTGGTTTTGTCGTCCGCCGCCGTGGGCCCGCCCGTTCCATAGGCGTAAGCGCGTTTCACAACACAGCCCGGCAGCGCCGGATGATCGTGCAAAGCCTGCGCGAGACCTGTGACGTCCGTGAACGACTTGCCGTCGAGGCTGCCGCTGGCGTCGATCACCGTGCCGCGTTCTGTGGTGCGGTAGCGGCCGGCGCCATCGAAATTCTCAAGCGCGAGGCCCATCGGATCGGTGATCTTGTGACAGCCCGCGCACACCGGATTCTCGAGATGCACGGTGACGCGATCGCGCGCCGTGCGCAGATTGCCCTTAGGATTTTCGACCGCCGAGAAATCGACGTTCGCGGGCGGACGCGGAACCGGCTGACACAGCAACAATTCACGCAGAGCCTTGCCGCGCAACGTCGCCGAACTGCGGCCCGGATGCGAATGGCCGGCAAGGAAGCTGATTTGGGTCAGCATGCCCATGCGCGGGCTGTCGGCGGGAAACTCATAAGGGACCCAACCGCCCGTCGTCGGAAGGCGATAAAGGGCGGCCAGCGACGGCGAGATGAAGGTTTCGCGGGTCGTATAGAGATCGCGATAGTCGCGCTTCTTGGTGATCAGTTGATCCACAATCGTGCGCAGCGTTTGTTCGCGTGCATCGAGGACGGTCGTGGCGGTGAAGGTCGGATAGATCGAACCGTCCTTCGCCAGCGTATCGAACAGGTCGAATTGAAGCATATCGTCGAAGAACGCGCGCACACCATGCTCCAACCGCGGGCTTGCCAGCATGCGGTCGACGGATTTCGCGAAACCCTTCTGCGTATAAAGCTCGCCCTTCTCGGCCGCTTTCAGCAGAAGATCGTCCGGCGCGGCGTTCCATAGGAAGAAGCTGAGGCGCGTCGCGAGCGAATAGGAATCAAGGCGCGTCGCGCCCTTATTCATAGGATCGGCTTCAAGGCGTTCAGAGATGAACAAGACTTGCGGATTGAACAACATGCCTTCGAGGGCCGAACCGACACCGGCATAGAAGTCTTTCAGGCGGTCGGCGCCCGCGCCAGCTTCCTCGACCCACTGCGCGAGACGCTTTTCTTCAAGCGGGCGGCGATACAGGAGACGGCTCACTTTGGTCAGGAAGGCCCGCGCACAGGTATCGTCACGCGCGGTATCCGTCTTCGGTGTGCACGGAATCAAGAATTTCCGATTCTCGGTGTTTACGACCTGCGCGGCGACCTGGGCCGCCGTCTTTTGATAGACCTCCATCTGGCTCGCGGTCACACCGGCGATTGACGTTCCAACACCAAGCAGGCCGTCGGTTCTCTGCAGCGGCGCGAAACGCACATCGGGCTTCACGTTCGGGCCGAAGACATAGGCCAGCGTATTGAGATACTGCTCGGACGTCATGAGACGCAGGCGGCGCTCGGAGCTGCCGGTGGGCTGAGCTTCCGCCGCGATAGCCGGCGCGGCGGCGGGGCCTTCGGCGACGGGCTGCGAGCAGGAGGAAAGCACGAGTGAAATGGCGACGACCGCGCTGCCGCACACGAGCGGCTGACGTACGCGAGCTAAGAAACGACGAAACACCATTCCGATCCTCTCCCAACGATCCGACGGCGCGCCAGCAGCGGCCATCCGGCGCTCTCAAACCAGCACCGAAAATTTGCTATATGTATAAAACATTTTCAACGCCCTTGTTGCCGCAAGAGCCCGAAAACGAGCGTAACATGCGGCTTAACAACAATCTTGCTTCTTTGTGGGCGGGTCCAGCGGTGCGCTGGCGCGTGAACCGCGAGGTAAAATCGGTAACAGTTTAGAAGACCGAAACAACCGGCCGGGCCCGTTCCCCGATTCGCTTCACGAGGGACCGGTAAAGGCCATCATCCGCTCCCGCAGCGCGGCAGGAATCGAGGCCGTAGCAAAGGGCGATAGCGAAACGCAAACCAGCACCAGGTCGGCGGACAGGCGCTGCGCGCCGTCGCACCAACAGTCGATCTTCAGCGTCAGGGAAGAGCGGCCGACCTTTTGCACTTGGAGTTCGAACGTCAGCACATCCCCCAACCGGCTCGCCTTCAGGAAATCGACGGCGATGTTGCGGGCCGGCACCCCGACCTTCTGAACGAGATGAAGGTCACGAAAACTTGTTCCGAGCCCTTCGTCGAACCAGCGTTCGACGACCTCATTGAGCATTTCGTAATAGCGCGGGTAGAAAACGATCCCGGCAGCGTCAACGTGGTTGAACCGGACGGTGATCTGGGCCGCGAAGGTCATCAGCGGGCCGCGCGCGCCGCTGCGCGTGCGAGCTTCTTGGACTTCACGGGGTCGTCGGCGCCAGTCCGGCGCACCGCGTCTTTGGTCCGCGCGAGCAGGCCCATCATCAACTCGACATCCACGGGGGGAATCTCGGCGAACAGTTCGTTGATCCACTGTTCGTGGGTGTTAGCCATCTCGCGGAAGAGAATCTGCCCCTTACGGCTCAGCCGCACGACGAAAGCGCGCCGATCGGTCTTGGAGGTCTGCCGGTCAACGAGCTTCTCGGCAACCAGACGCGTCACGATGCCGGTCACGTTGCCGTTCGAGACCATAAGACGCTCGCTGAGGCCGCTCATCGTGAGACCGTCAGGCACGCGATCGAGCTGCGCCATGAGGTCGAACTGCGGCAACGTCACGTCGAACTGCTGTTCGAGGCGGCCGCGGATCTTGGTTTCGATCAGCATGGTGCAGGTCAGGAGCCGCAGCCAGAAACGCAGATTCTCGTGCCGGCCGGAGCCGACTTCCTCGTAGTCGTGCGCGTACGCGAGATTGGTAGCCGACACCATACCGGAGTGTTCCGCGAGTCAAAAACGAGGCGCTGGGACGCCGATATCCTATTTTAACGACAAAGCATAACGAGGGAAGCAATTACCGCACCCTAAAACGAATGCGCCGGTATCGAGAACCGATACCGGCGCGATGGTTTTAAGACGGCAAAGCGGCCCTTCTACATCCGGAAGCGCATACCCACACGGTAGGCGCGGCCCTGAAGGTCATAGAGAGCGGAGTTCGATTCATTGGTCGAGAACACTGAGGCGCCAGGACCGGACGGAACGATGCCGGGGTTGCGGTTCGTCAGGTTGCGTACGCTCATGAAGAGGTCCGCTTCGTTCTCGCCGATTTGGAGCTTGTAGGTGGTCGAGAAATCGAAATACAGGGCGCCGTCGAGGTGGTTGTCATCGATGGTGATGTTGTTCGGCGTCGAGGCTGGGCACCCGGTGGTGCACTGGATGTAGTTCGTGTTGAACACACCGGAGGTAAAGCCACGCATATTGAAGGTCATGACGACGGGATCGAGCGCGTAGCTGAGACCCACATCCCAACGCCAGTCGGGCTTCGACGAACTGAGCTGCCCGGCTTGATCGTTCGGGATGGAGCCGACGACACCGCTATCCAACACGTCCTTGATGTAGTGCGTGGCAAGACCGCGCAGGGTCAGCTCACCGGCCCAGCTGTCGTTGATTTCGTCGAGCGGCTGGCGATAGCTGGCTTCGATGTCGAAGCCGCTGGCCTTCTGCTTGGCGAAGTTCAACGGACTGACGGTGAACAGGATGAGCTCCGAGCCCGCGTCGATGGTACGGGTGAATTTGGCGCAGGCGTTCTGCACACCGGTGTAGCAAAGGTCGATCAGCTGCTGCGCGGAAAGGCTCTGAATCGCGTCCTTGATATCGATGTTGTAGTAGTCCCACGACACGCTGAAGCGCGGCAGCCATGACGGCTGGAAGACCACGCCGAAGCCAAGCGTATCGGCCTTTTCAGGACCGAGCCCCGAGTTGCCTGTGGTCGTAACGCGGTTGTTGGTGTTGGCGTTGTTGTTGAACGGATCGCGGATCGTATTCGGCGACGTCGTGCCCGCCTGGAACAGGTCGGCCAGGTCGGCGGTGCCAT
>Ga0102832_1001765_pt1 | contig 15101 bp, 9 predicted proteins | sample EBPBio282013_DNA_FD_88942 | JGI IMG/M metagenome (GOLD analysis project Ga0102832, IMG submission 88942) | Wastewater treatment Type I Accumulibacter community from EBPR Bioreactor in Madison, WI, USA - Reactor 2_5/28/2013_ DNA (Illumina Assembly) | ecosystem: Engineered > Bioreactor > EBPR >...
ACTTGCCGAGCGCCATCAGCGCCGCGCCGGTGAGCGTGGCGATGTCGATGATGGCGTCCACGCCGGCCTCGACGGCGAGCGCGAGCCCGTCCATCATCGCCAGGCGACCCTCGGCGTCGGTGTTCTTCACCTCGACGGTCTTGCCGTTGCGGCAGGTGAGCACGTCCCCGAGCTTGTAGGCCGAGCCGGACGGCATGTTGTCGGTGCAGCACAGCCAGGCCGTGACTGCCGCCGGGACACCGAGGTCACGCAGCGCGGTGAAGGCGCCCATGACGGCCGCCGTGCCGCCCATGTCCATCTTCATCAGCAGGTGCATGGGGTCGGACGGCTTGAGGCTGATGCCCCCCGAGTCGTACATGATGCCCTTGCCGACCAGGCCGAGGTGGCCCGTGACCTCGCCCTGCGGCGCGTAGGTGAGCACGACCAGACGGGGCTCCTCCTCGCTGCCGGCGTTGACGCCAAGGATGCCGCCGCAGCCCATCTCGATCAGCTGGGCCTTGTCGTAGGACTCGACCTCGAACCCGTACTCCGGACCCAGCTCGGCGGCGAGGTCGGCGAGGTCGGTCGCTGTCAGGTGCCCGGGAGGGGTGTTGGCGAGGTCACGGGCGACCGTGGTCGCCCGCACACCGACCTGGCCGACTGCCACTCCGGCCGCGACCTCCGCGGCGTCGGCACCCGCGACCTTCAGCTGGAGGACAGCGAGGGGCACCTCCTTCGCCTGCGCCTTGAGCGCCGAGTAGCGGTAGCGGGCGAGCAGGGCACCCTCGGTGAGCACCTGGCCCGCCACCCGGGCGTCCAGGCCCAGCTCTCCGACCTCGATGCCGATCCGTCCGCCCTTCTTCGCGGTGGCCCGGGCGGCCGCCGCGGCGGCGTCGCGCACCTTGTCCGCGTCCAGTTCCCCGGCCTTCCCGATGCCGACCAGCACCAGCGGGTGCCCGTCCTGGGCGACGACCAGGCTGCTGCCCGGCTCGGCGTCGAAGCCGGCGGCGGCCAGGGCGTCGGACCCCAGGCCCACCAGCGGGGTCAGGTCGGTGCCGCTGGCGACGAGGACGGCGACGGCGTCGACGTCGGAGAAGTCATCGACCACGCGCACGTCGCAGCTGTTACCCAGCGAGGGCACGGCGGTGAAATCGGCGGGAATCAGCTTGTTCGCGCTGCGTGACATCGGTGCTCCACTTCCTTTGCTGAGGCACGGCGAAGCCGGCCAATCAGCACCCTAGCGGTCCGCCCTCCGGGCGCTCCAGAACACACCCGTGTCCAAAGTGGTCGCGTTCTCAGTAGGCTCCCCGAAGACAGCGTCCGGCGCTTCAGGCCGGGCCGACGATCGAAAGGCACTACTCCATGCCGGATTTCTGGCTCAACCTGGGCAGCGTGATCTGGTACACGCTCACCCTGGTCATCTTCATCTCCTACCTGTTCGCGCTGTTCGCCATCGTCGGGGACCTCTTCCGTGACCGCCAGCTCAGCGGCGGACTGAAGGCCGTCTGGATGTTCTTCCTGATCTTCGTGCCCGCCCTCACCGCCCTGATCTACGTGATCGTGCGCGGCGGCGGCATGGCGACCCGGGCGCAGGCCCAGGCCGAGCAGGCCAAGGCCGCGACCGACGAGTACATCCGCTCGGTCGCGGGCAGCCCCGCCGACGAGATCGCTCGCGCGAAGGCCCTCCTCGACGCCGGCACGATCACGGCCGAGGAGTACGCGGCACTGAAGGCGAAGGCCCTGGCCTGAGCCCTGGCCGGTCACCCGGCACGCTGCCCAGCGCCCCGTCCCGTCACGAGAGTGAACGGGGTGGGGCGCTGCGTCGTCCTCACGGCGACCGTCGCCGGACGTCGCCGTGGATCCCGCTGCGGGGCGGCGTCCCACCGCTATCGTGGGGCGCGTCGGGTGCGCCCCGACCGACCCGAGAAAGGCCCGCCGTGGACGGTCCCGCAGACCTGGACGACGTCCAGCCCGATGCCGACGAGAACCTCCGCGCGTTCATCGACCGGCTGGTCGAGCAGGGCTACACGGTGGCGGACGGGGACAGCCCCGACCCCGTGCTGATCGACCCGCTCGGCCGGGCGGTGGAGACCTGGCGGGAGGACTACCCCTACGACGACCTGCTCGACCGCGACGAGTACGAGCACCAGAAGTACCTGCTCCAGATCGAGCTGCTGAAGCTCCAGTACTGGGGCCAGGACCACGGGATCCGCCACATCGTGGTGTTCGAGGGACGCGACGCCGCCGGCAAGGGCGGCACGATCAAGCGCTTCACGGAGCACCTCAACCCCCGCGCCGCTCGCGTCGTCGCCCTCACCAAGCCGTCGGCGCGCGAGCAGGGCCAGTGGTACTTCCAGCGCTATGTCCAGCACTTCCCCACCGAGGGTGAGATTGTGCTGTTCGACCGCTCCTGGTACAACCGCGCCGGGGTCGAGCGGGTCATGGGCTTCTGCTCCGACGACGAGTACGAGACCTTCATGAACCAGGTGCCGGAGTTCGAGCGCCTGATCGTCGACTCCGGCATCCACCTGACCAAGTTCTGGTTCTCCGTGACCCGGCGCGAGCAGCGCACCCGCTTCGCGATCCGCCAGATCGACCCGGTCCGCCGCTGGAAGCTCTCCCCCATGGACCTGGAGTCACTGGACCGGTGGGACGACTACGGGGCGGCCAAGGAGGCGATGTTCGCCCGCACCGACACCGACCACGCCCCCTGGATCACGGTGCGCAGCAACGACAAGAAGCGTGCGCGGCTGAACGCGATGCGCTACTTCCTGAGCCGGTTCGACTACGAGGGCAGGGACGCGTCCGTCATCGGCGAGCCCGACCCCCTGATCGTGACCCGCGCCCGGGACACGATCGGCGACTAGGCGCAGCTCGTCCCGGGCTGCCGGGAGCGGCCCGGGGCGGCGTGGCCGACTAGCCCCGCCCCCGGACCACCCGGCCGACGCGCCGGCGCGCGTTGCGGTAGATCAGGTGCAGGCCGCCGCGGGCGATCTCCTCCTGGCTGCGCCGCAGGTCGCGCTCGGCACGAGCGAGCGCGGAGCGCGTCTGGGTCAGCTCGTCGCGCAGCCGCTGCGCGCGCCCGGCCTCCACGTCGGCGGTCCGGGCGCTGGTGTAGGTGTTCAGCGCGAGCTCGCGCTCGAACGGGGTCATCGGCACGAAAGCGTCCGGGTCGCCGGCGTCTCCGGTGAGCGTGCTGCTGATGACCCCCAGGTTGTCCAGAGTCGTCCGCCAGAGCCGTTCCCGGGCCACGGCGAACGCCGCCCGTTCCCCGTCCGGGTCGCCGAACCAGCGCTCGACGAGGTCGAGCACCCGGGTTGTCCAGCCGTCCCCGCGTGGCTCGACGGCGAGGTCGGGACGGCCGAGGTCGTCCACGAAGTAGGCCAGCTTGCGCCGCGCGGCCACCGAGACGATGCCGTTGCCCATCCCGAACGGGATCATCTGGCCGTGGCCGCGCATGCCGATGGTCAGCGGGAGGCGCCCGTAGTAGGCCAGGCCGTCGAAGAGCCCGCGCGGGGCGGCGTGCAGCCGGACGTGTCGCGCGGGGACGCCGTGGTCGCGAAGGTGGTCGGCGAACGCGTCGTCGACGTCGCTGTGGCTGATCACGTCGAGCTCGTAGCCCCGGCGACGCAGGTCACGGGCGACGCTCAGCAGGCCGGCAAAGACCTCCCGGCCGTCGAAGCCGGCGAGTTCGTTGCGCGCCTCGAAGGTCACCTGGAGCCCGACCCGGCGCTCGGGGGCGAGGTCGGGGACGTACAGGTCCGGCACGAGGTGGGACGCGACGGTCGTCGGGCACGGCTGGAACAGCACCTTCCCGGCGAGCTCGGGACGCAGGTAGCCGCGCACCGCCTCCATCGAGCCGTGGTTGCGGACGCCGAAGAAGGCCGCCTTCTCGACTGTCGCGTTCAGGTGCTCGGTGAACACCGGCTCGAACTCCGGCTCGCCCTCGAAGCGGTTGTAGCCCACGGCGAAGACGACCAGCGGCACCGCGATCGCCGCGAGCCGGTCGAGGCCGATGTTCCACTGCCAGCCCGCGTTGGCGTTCTCGTTCGTGCTGCGCAGCATCAGCCCGCCGCCGCCGAGGACGACGGCGTCGGACTCGGCGTTGATCCGCTCCACCGTGCGTGGGCCGACCATGTGGCGAAGGTTGGTGGTGGAGGTCACGAGGAACTTCTCCCGCCCGGAATAGCCGTCGAACAGCTGCCTGACCAGCTCGAACAGCACCGTGTCGCCGTAGTTGTTCCTCGGCTTGAGGTCGAAGTGGAACAGGTGCCGGGTCACGCCGGTCGGTCTCCTTCCCGCTCGGGGCGGGTGCCGCCTCGGTGACGGTTCCGCCAACCCGGGGCCGGTGGGACACCGGTCCGGTGCACGCGCCTCCGCAATGGTTCCGGGTGCTCCGCCGAGCCTCGCGGGCCCGGGCCACGGGCCGTCGACGCCGACGTGAACGGCGCGTGCCCATCCGGGGAACGTCGGGCACCTGCTCACGGCCCGCGAATGGCACCGCACCGGGGCGGGTCACCGCTCCGACCAGCGGGCACCGGCCGGGCCGGCCGTCCGGCTCGCCGGGCGGCCACCCACCGGAGGCTCCCCGGCGCTCCAGGCGATACTGATGACGAAGCCGGGCGGGCCGGCCACGTCGGCCAGGAGGTAGCTGGACTTCTGCCCGGCGATCCAGGCGCCACCGCGACGCAGCCACACCGCTCCCGGGTCGATCAGCAGCCCGCGGCCGTCGGCCTTGAGCACCGCCTCCACCCTCGTCCAGCGGCGCACCACCTTCTCCGACGACTGCCCGAGCACCCGGTGCAGCTCGTCGAGCCGGTCCTGTTCCACCGTGTCGCGCTCGGCGTCCACGCCGAGCCGGCCGACGCGCGTCGACGGGGCGAGGGCCGCGACCACCAGCCCGTCCGCGTAGGCGACACTGGCCAGGGCCGGCACACCGCTCAGCCGGGGCCCGAGGTGGGCGTCGCCGCAACGCGCGCATCGTCCCGGCGTGACAGCCCAACCGGTGGCCGCGGGGAACCGCTCGGCGACGAGATGGTGGAGGAGCAGCCGGCCCACCCGCAGGCGGTGTCGTGCCGGGGGTCCGAGGGACGCGGCGCGCTCGGCGTCGACCTCGTCCAGCAGGCCGGGCAGCGCCTCCGTGACGACCCTGTCCTCCCAGGCCCACGCGACCGCAGCCGGGCCGACGGTGGCCGCACCCGCCGTCGGGTGCACGGGAGCGCGGGCGGGCGCCGGACCGGACACGGGGCTCCTCCTCGGTGCCGCTGACGAGGGAACCGTCACCCACCGCGAAGAACACCGCGCCACCGGCGGGTGAACGTCGGGAGAGGAGGCGGCGAACAGTCCGTCGTCGCCACCGTCGCGCGGCCGGCGGCCGTCCGCACCACGCAGGGGTGAACGGCGGATTGCTACCCTTTCTCCTTGCGATGAACGGGACGGGACGGATGCGACTGCCGCGGTGGCTGGGTGTGACCCGCTGGGCGCTCTTCACCGCTGCCCTCGTGCTGCTGGCGCTCGCGGGCTGGATCCGCTACCGGTTCGGTGTCGTCACCCTCGACCAGACCCTGCTGAACATCCGCGGGGCGGCGGGCGACAAGGCCGGCAACCCGGCGCTGGTCGCCGAAGCCGTGGTCGTGTGCATCGTGCTGCCGCTGGCGGCCGCGGTGGCCCTGGTGGCCGTCCTCGCCTGGCGTCGACGGGTGCGTGGCGCCCGGGGCACTGCCCGCGTCCGCCGCCACCCGGTGCTGCCGGGGGCACTCAGCCTGACCGTGGCGCTGGCGATCCTGCTCACCGTGACCGGGGTGCCGCAGTACGCGTCCGCACTGCTCGGAGACGCGTCCTTCGCGCCGTACTACGTGGCCCCGGGGACGCCCGTCCCCCCGTCGAAGCCGAAGAACCTGGTGACGATCTACCTGGAGTCGGGCGAGAACACGTTCGCCGATGCCTCCCTGTTCGGCAGCAACCTGCTGTCAGACCTCGACGACGCCACGGCCGGCTGGGCACTTTACGAGGGCCTCCAGCAGTACCCCGGCGGCGGCTGGACGATGGCCGGGCTGATCGGCACGCAGTGCGGGATCCCGCTCAAGAGCGACCTGCTCACCGCCGGCGTCGACCACAACCTGTTCGGCGAGCAGGTCGACAGCTTCCTCCCCGGTGCGCGGTGCCTCGGCGACGTGCTGCACGAAGCGGGCTACACCAACGTCTTCCTCGGCGGCGCCAACTCCAAGTTCGCCGGCAAGGGCACCTTCCTGATGGACCACGGCTACGACTTCGTCTACGGGCTGGAGAACTGGGAGGCCGAGGGCGAGGCCCGGGAGAACATCTCCATCTGGGGCATGTCCGACCACCAGCTCTTCGCCCACGCCACCGAGCGGATCGACACCCTGCGCGCGGCCGGTCGCCCGTTCAACCTCACCATGCTCACCCTCGACACCCACGAGCCGGGGGGCGTGTACCCGACCTGCCGCACCGACGACGACGTGGCCATGGCGACCGCGATCCGGTGCTCGATGCAGGCCGTCGGCGGATTCCTGGAGCACCTGCGCACGAACGGCTACCTCGAGGACACGGTCGTCGTCGTCATGGGCGACCACCTGAAGGCCACCGCGGAGGGCGGCTTCTACAAGGCCGAACTCGATGCCCAGGCCGACCGGACGATCGTGCTGCGCGTGTGGAGCCCCGACGGCACCGTGCGGTTCGCGCGCGAACGCGCCGACCAGTTCAGCATGCTTCCCACGACGCTCGACCTGCTCGGCCTGGGCAGCCGTGACGGACGGGCGGGCCTGGGGTTGTCGCTGATCGGCGAGCGCGACCCGGCCGGCACAGCACTGACCCTGCCACCGAGCGACTACGCGGCCCTGATGGGCTCGCCCTCCTCCGACCTGTACCGCCTGTTCTGGCAGAAGCCCTGACGGCGGACGCCCTCCGTGGACTCGACCCGGAGGCCCGTCAGCCGGCCGCCGGACGCTCCCGCACCCGCGCGCGGACGTGCTCGAGGTCGCCGGACGGCAGCCCGAGCGGCGTCCCGTCCGCGTGGAAGACCTCCCCGACGGCCTTCACCGTGACCTGTGCTCCCGGCACGATCCGGTGCTCCCGCAGGCGCCGGAGTCGCTCGGCGTCCGCATCGGAGACCCGCACGACGCGGTAGCCGCCGGGCGCGGCGTCGGACAGGCGCACCGCGTCCGCCTGCACCGTCCACTGCCCGTCGGCCGCGGGGATGGGGTCTCCGTGCGGATCGGTGACCGGGTGGCCCAGCAGGGCGTCGATGCGGTCGAGGAACCGCTCGGACACCGCGTGCTCGAGCCGTTCTGCGTCGGCGTGCACCTCGTCCCAGCCGTAGCCCAGCACCTGGGCGAGGAAGGTCTCCACCAGCCGGTGCCGCCGCACCATCGCGACGGCGAGGCGTTCCCCCAGCGGGGTCAGGGTCACCGGTCGGTAGGGCTGGTAGCTGACCAGGCCCTGGAGCTGCAGCCGGCGCATGGTCTCGGAGACGTTCGCCGGGCTGGTCTCGAACCGGGCGGCCAGCGCCGTCGTGGTAATCGGCGGCTCGCCCCACTCCACGGCCGACCAGATGGCCTTCAGGTAGTCCTGGGCGACCGGCGTCAGGTCCTCGACCTGCATCAGGCACTCCCGGTCACGGTGAGCACGATGAGCACCAGGTTGAGCGCGACGATGAGGGCGACGACCGTCCACGCCAGCACGCGCAGCACCAGGGTGTTCGCGAAGCGTCCCATCACCGTCGTGTCGCTGCTCAGGCGCACCAGCGGCGCCAGCGCGAACGGGATGCCGAGGCTCAGCAGCACCTGGCTGAGCACCAGCGCCCACGTCGGGTTCACGCCCAGGGCGAGGATCACCAGCGCCGGCACCAGGGTGACCAGTCGGCGCGCCAGCATCGGCACCCGCACCTTCAGCAACCCGGACATGATCGTGGCGCCCGCGTAGCAGCCGACCGAGGTGGACGCCAGGCCGGAGGCGAGCAGGCCGATGCCGAACAGCGCCCCGACCGTCGGCCCGAGCGAGGAGGTGATCGCGGCGTGGGCTCCCTGGATGGAGTCGGTGCCGGCCACCCCCTGGAGGCTGCCCGCGGCGACCAGCAGCATGGCGATGTTCACCGTGCCGGCAACGGCCATCGAGGCCACCACGTCCCAGCGCGTGGCGCGCAGCAGGCGGGACAGGTCCTCCGCGCGGGGGCGGTGCCGGTCGCGGGCGAGGGCCGAGTGGACGTAGATCGCGTGCGGCATCACCGTCGCGCCCAGCATGCTGGCCGCCAGCAGCACCGAGCCCGCACCGTCGAAGCGGGGAACGAGCCCGCCGAGGGCGTCCGGCCAGGAGGTGTGGCTGACCAGGAGGCCGGCCATGAAGCCGATGGTGATCACCAGCAGCAGGCCCATCACCACGATCTCGAACGGACGCTGCCCGCGCCGGCTCTGTACGGACAGGACCAGCATCGAGACCGCACCGACGATGACGCCGCCCAGCAGCAGCGGCACGCCGAACAGGATCTCCAGGGCGATCGCGCCACCGAGCACCTCGGCGAGGTCGGTCGCCGCGGCGACGAGTTCCGCCTGCGCCCAGTAGAGGAGCCGCGGACCGCGCCGCAGCCGCGTCCCCATCAGTTCCGGCAGACTGCGCCCGGTGACCAGCCCGGTCTTGGCAGAGAGGTACTGCACCAGCACCGCCATGGAGTTCGCGGCGACCAGCACCCACACCAGCAGGTAGCCGTGCTGGGCGCCAGCGGTGAGGTTCGCCGCGACGTTCCCGGGGTCGACGTAGGCGATCGCCGCGACGAAGGCCGGGCCCCACAGCCACAGCACCCGGCGCCGGGGACGGACCGTCCCCAGCCCTGCCGACTCCTCCGGCGTCAGTACGTCACCGTGCACGAAAGTTAAGCTACCCCAACTTTTCGGTCGCCGTGTGCGGCATCGTCAGGCGACGGTGAGCCCTCGCGCGGCGAACCGCTCACAGAGCACCTCGGCACTCTCCGGCCGCGAGTACCAGAACCCCTGCATCTGCCGCACTCCCAGGCGCAGCAGGACGTCGCGCTCCTCGGGGAGCTCAACACCCTCGACGACCATGTCGAGGTGCAGCGTCCGGCTGAGCCGCACCAGCGACCGCATCACCTGCACCGAGCGGCCGGACGTGGTGATGCCGGCGAGCAGCGACCGGTCCACCTTGAGGATGTCGAACGGCACCTCGACCACGGCCAGCATCGTCGAGTACCCCTGGCCGAAGTCGTCCAGCGCGAGCCTGATCCCGCTCGCCCGCACCTCCTCCAGCCGCGCGAGCACGTCCTCCCCCGCGCCGTGCACCGAGTCCTCGGTCATCTCCACCGTCAGGCGGACGTGGGGATGCGCGGCCGCCAGGCGCGGCAGGAGCTCACCCATCGGGCCCTGGGCGAGCTGGCCCAGGTCGAGGTTCACGTGCAGGTCGCGCAGCCCCGGCGCGAGCGCCTGGAAGCGGGCCATGTCGGCCAGGGACCGCTCCAGCACCTGGTCGGTCAGCTCGTCGAGCAGGCCCAGCCGCTTGGCCTCGTGCACGAGCAGGGACGGGTCGATGGGCCCGTCGTCGGGATGGGTCGCCCTGGCCAGGGCCTCGACGGCGACGATGCTGCCACGGGAGCCGTCGACGATCGGCTGGTAGGCCACCTCGACCCTCCGGCCCGAGATCAGGTCGGCGATCGCGGCCCGCCGTCCCGACGCGCGTCCGGGCTGGTCCGCCACGGCCACGGCGGACGGCAGCCGCCGCCCCCGTCCCGCGTACATGAGCGCGTCCGCCTCGTTGACCAGGGCGACGAGGTCGTCCTGGCCGTCCGCGGAGAACGTGACGCCCTGGGAGAGGCTCACCGGGAGCAGGTGGCCGTCGACCGCCACCGGCGACGCCGCTGCGGACACGATGCGGTGGGCCACTTGGCGGGCGTGCCCGGCGTCCCGGACGTCGCGCAGCAGGACGACGAACTCGTCCCCGCCCACCCGCGCGACGGCGTCCCTGGGGCGGACGGCCTCCTGGAGGCGCCGGCCCACCTCGCGCAGCACCTCGTTTCCGGCCTCGTGGCCGTACCGGTCGTTGACGGCCTTGAAGCCGTCGAGGTCGATGTAGACCACGGCGACGCCACCCCGCTCGCCGCGGCGCGCGTTGACGTCGTCGATGGCCGCCTGGAAGCCCCGGTAGTTGAACAGCCCGGTCAGTGGGTCGGTGTTGGCCTCGGTGCGCAGCTCGTTGGCCTCCCCGCGCACCCGCATCGTCTCCTGCCCGATGTGGGCGATCGCGCTGAGGGCCTGGAGGTCGCGGTCGAGCAGCGGCGAACTGCCCGGGTTCCGGCGGGCGACGAGGTGGCGCACCTCGCCGGAGTGCGTGCGGAACGGCGTCCCGATCTCGAACCTCGACAGCGGCGGGGTGGCCCGGACCTCCACCCGGTCCACCCGCAGGGTGGTGGCGGCGAAGTCCTTCATCTGCTCCAGCGGGTCGGGGTCGTCGGGCCACGGCAGCGCCTTCGCCGTCCGGACCAGGCCGTCCAGGCGGTGCCGCGCGTCGTAGCCGAACAGCACGAGGGCGATCACCGCGAACACCGCCGTGGTGATCGTGAGGTCCATGATGAGCTTCATCCGGAACGGGTCGGCCAGGATGAACGCCCACGCCTGCGGCTCGCCCTGGTGGCTGACCAGCGGGATCACCGCGTTCAGCGCGAACAGCAGCCCGAGGCGGCGAGGGATGTAGTGGCTGGTGACCGGGGCGTCGTCGTCGAGGATCGCCGGCAGGCGCCACAGCAGCAACGAGGCCGCGAGGTACACCCCCGTCGCGCCGAGGACCCCGACCCACAGGGGAAGGGCGAGGGCGAGAGACCAGCCGAGCACCGTGGCGTAGAGGAGACCGAGCAGCACCGAGCGTCCACCGACCCTGGCACCGGCGCGGACGTCGCGCTGGACCACGGTCGAGCCGACCGCCACGCCCACGGCCCACACCGCGACGGTGGTCAGCATGTCGGCCGACGGTAGTGCGAGGCCGAGGATGCCCGCCCCGATGCCGAAGGCGATGCGCTCGTCGACGGCCGACACCCGCACGCGGAACGACTGCGAGGCCGCTGCGCTCACGCCGAGGAAGGCGAGCTCGAACAGGTGGCCCTCGATGGTGGCGAGGCCGCGCACGGTGCAGCCCAGCGCGAACAGGACGAGCAGCGAGATCTCCGCGGCGGCGTAGACGTCGTCCAGGGTGCGCCGCCGCCGGCTGCGCGCGCTCCGGGGTGGCAGGGCGTCCACTGCCTACTTCTCCAGCAGCTTCCGGATCTCCTCCTGGCTCAGCGCCTGCCAGGGCGAGCCGCCGGGGTCGACAAGGCTCGACTCGGGGCTGGTCGCGGTGTTCCACCAGCGCGCCTCGAACGCCATGCCCTGGTAGATGACGCGGTCACCGGCGGTGTAGGCCTTGTCCGGCTTCCAGGTCGGGTAGAAACCCGCGGGCAGGGTCGGCACCGGCACCGGCGTCTCTCCCGGCAGCACCGGGCCGACGAGGCGCCAGGGCGTCTGGGAGTCCTGCAGTACCGGGTCGTCGGGGACGTCGCCGCGCGTCCACCACTTCGCCTCGTACACGTTGCCGTGCCACACCACCTTGGTCCCCGCCGGGTAGGAGGAGGTGGCGGACCAGATGCGGTACGGGCTGGTGGCCGGGTCGTCGGCGGTGGCCGTGGGGACCGGCTCCGGGGTGGTCACTCCCCCGGCGGCCTCACCGGGCGTGCCGGTGAGCCCCTCGGCAAGGACGGCGGCGAACCGCGTCGCGCCCTGGTCGACGCCGCTGCACGAGTCACTGACGCGACGGACGTCGGGGTAGTTCGTGCTGCAGGCCTTGTCACGGTTGAGCGACCAGACCGAGAGCCGTCCCAACCCGTTGTCGCGCGCGAATGCGTTCAGCTCGCCGGCGTCGGCGAGGGTGAAGACCTCGTCCGGCTCGTCGTTCTGGCCGAGCATGGGCGTGGCGCCCACCTTGCGCCACAGCGACGACGGGCCCAGGGGCATCCCGGCCGTCGAGTACAGGACGCCGAGCTGGCGGCGGGTGGCCGACAGCGCGGCGATCGACGCCGCGGCCATCGACTGGCCCTCGGCCCTGGTGTCGCCGAAGTTCATCGTCATGACATTGACGCCGGCCAGGTCGACACCGGCGGCGAGGAACCGGGCCACCGTGTCGGTGCCCTGCGTGGTGAGGCCCGAGGTGACCACCGGCAGGGTGAGCCAGACCGCGAGGTCCTTGCCCGCCGCGCGCCGGGCCTCCTGGAGGGCGGCGATCGCCTCTGCGCGGCGCTGTCCGCTGGCGGCGTCGCCGAGCGCAGCGCCCTCGATGTCGAGGTCGATGGTGTCCAGGCGGTAGCGGTCGACCACGGACGCGTATGCGGCGGTGAGGTCGGCCACGCTCGCGCAGCGGAGCGCGAGTTCGTCGTTGCGCTGCCCGCCGAAGGAGACGACCACCGAGCGGCCCTGGTCGCGCAGCCGGGCGATCCGGCGGTCGAGGTCGAGGTCGGACGCCGCCTGGTCGAGCCCGTAGCTCGCACCCCAGCTGGGAGCGCAGCTGCCGTCGGCCGCCGCGACGACGAAGGCGAGCACAGCGGCCTGCGTCCCCTCGCCGGCCGGCGCCTCGAAGGCGTAGGACGGGGTCGCGGTGACGTCCACGTAGCCGGCGAACCACGGCGTGCCCTCCACGGTCGCCTCTGCGGAGTCCTGCCACCACCCGAGGGTGAGCGCGCCTCCCGAGCCCGCGAGCGCGACGGCGAGCACGAGCACGCCGAAGCGCAGCCAGGAGAAGCGGCGTCCGGGGAAACGGGTCGACATGTGGTCCTCCGGTGGTCGGGGGGTGGCGTCCGGCAGGGAGGCTGCCCTGCTGAGCTTGATACTACATTATAAAGTGTTATAGAGTCCACGGCATCACCCTTGGGCCACCGAGGACCGTCACGAGCGAGGCACGTGCTGATGACCACCACCACACAAGCTCCCCCGGGCACCACGGCGACGGCAGCGAGCCGGCGCCGCCAGTGGGGTGCCGAGCGGCAGCCCGAGCCGCTGGCCATCGTCCACTCCCGTCCGAGCACGGCGAAGATCACCCTGGGCCGGCTCGGCATCGTGGTGACCCTGCTGGCCTGGGCGCTGTACGTGGTCACGACGATCATCCGTGAGTTCATCGACAACCCCCACCTCGACTTCCGCTTCGCCGTCGAGGCGGTCTTCTACCTGCTGGTGGTGACGTCGCTGACGTTCTCCGCGCTGATGTACCTGATCGCCCGCCAGGGCGCCCTTTACCGCTACCGCGACCACACCCGGGTTCCCCGCGCCGAGCTCGACCGGCACTTCCCGAACGGCTACGACCGGCGCGTCACCGTGCTGGTGCCGTCCTACGTCGAGGAGCTCCAGGTGATCCGCAAGACCCTGTGGTCGGCGGCGCTGCAGGAGTTCGGCGACCTGCGCGTCGTCCTGCTGATCGACGACCCGCCCTCGCCGAGCGACCCCCAACGGCTCGCCGACCTCACCGCCACCCGCGGGATCCCCGCGGAGATCGAGCGCGAGCTGGCACCGGTGGCCGCCCGCTTCGAGGAGTTCGCCGACCGGCAGGCCGAGCGGCTCGCCCGCCGCGCGGCCACCGTCGGCGACGTCCGGCTGCTCGCCGCGGAGTACACCGCCGCAGCTGAGTGGCTCGAGGCCCGCGCCGACGCCTGGCCGATCGAGGACCACACCGACGTCTTCTTCGCCGAGCAGGTGCTGATCGGCCTGGCCAGCGAGCTGCGCCTCAACCTGCTCGCGCTCAACGCCGCCGTGGAGCAGGGCCAGGCCCCCGGTGCCACGCGCATGGAGGAACTGGCCCGGCGCCTGGTGTGGACGTTCCGCGCCCGCCTGGACGCGTTCGAGCGCAAGACCTTCGCGTCGCTGTCGCACGAGGCGAACAAGGCGATGAACCTCAACTCCTACATCGGCCTGATGGGCCACCGGTGGAAGAAGGTGCCGACGGCCGACGGCGTCGTCCTGCTGGAGGCCGCGCCGGACGAGCCGTCCGACCTCGACATCCCCGACTCCGACTACCTGCTCACCCTGGACGCCGACTCGATGCTGCTGCGCGACTACTGCCTGCGGCTGGTCGAGTTCCTCGAACAGCAGGGCAACGAGCGGGTCGCCGTCACCCAGACCCCGTACTCGGCCTACCGCGGCGCCCCCACGCGCATCGAGCGGATCGCGGGCGCGACCACCGACATCCAGCACACGCTCCACCAGGGCATGACCTACTACGGCGCGACCTTCTGGGTGGGCGCCAACGCGGTGATCCGCAAGCGCGCGCTCGACGACATCTGCCAGGTGGAGGTCGTCGGCGGCTTCCCGATCCGGACCTACATCCAGGACCGGACGGTGATCGAGGACACCGAGTCGTCGATCGACATCGGCACCCACGGCTGGTCGCTGGTGAACTACCCCGAACGGCTCAGCTACAGCGCCACTCCCCCGGACTTCGGCTCGCTCATCGTGCAGCGCCGGCGCTGGGCGAACGGCGGCCTGCTGATCCTGCCCAAGTTCCTGGTGCAGCTCGGCGAGCGGCGCCGCCGCAGCGAGCGCATCCTGTGGCGCGAGGCGGCCCTGCGGGTCAACTACATGGCCTCCATCGCGTGGGCGAGCGTCGGCCTGATCTTCCTGCTGGCCTACCCCTACGACGGGCGCCTGCTGAGCCCCTGGGTGTTCCTGGCCGCCGTGCCGTACTTCCTGCTGATGGGCTCCGACCTGCGCTACAACGGCTACCGGTTCAGCGACATCTTCCGCATCTACGGCTTCAACCTGGTGCTGCTGCCGATCAACCTCGCCGGCGTGCTGAAGTCGATCCAGCAGGCGCTCACCGGCGAGAAGATTCCTTTCGCCCGCACCCCGAAGGTCGCCGGACGCACGGCGGCCCCGGGCCTGTACGTGCTGTTCCCGTTCCTGATCGTGGGGTTCTCCGCCTTCACCTTCTGGCGCGACTTCACCGCCCAGAACTGGGGCAACGCAGCCTTCGCCGCCCTCAACGCCGTGCTGGCCGCCTGGGCGATCATCGCCTACATCGGCCTGGGCAACGCCCTCACCGACATGGTCCTCGGCGTCGTGAACTGGCTGTGGGTCGACAACAAGCCGGCT
>Ga0102832_1001766_pt1 | contig 15080 bp, 11 predicted proteins | sample EBPBio282013_DNA_FD_88942 | JGI IMG/M metagenome (GOLD analysis project Ga0102832, IMG submission 88942) | Wastewater treatment Type I Accumulibacter community from EBPR Bioreactor in Madison, WI, USA - Reactor 2_5/28/2013_ DNA (Illumina Assembly) | ecosystem: Engineered > Bioreactor > EBPR >...
AATGATCAATGTATTCTATTTAAGATTAAGATCACAAAGATCAATTTTATTAAAATAATTTGATACAATCATAAATTGGTGAAAGTAAAATTATTATATGACAATCAAAGTATACTTTATTTATTTGAACAATGATTATTTCTCGAATTTATTAATATTTCAAGCTCTCTTAGCCATGTAATAACTTTATCGCCAGGTTCTTGCTTCTTATTAGGAACTCTTTATTTTTATTCTTAAACTGTTATTTTAGCTGTCCAACATTAAAAACTCCCCTCTGCATCTTTCAAGTTCTTTACTGCTTTCTATCAAAAGATCTCTCAACTTTTCATTTTCTCTTTCAAGTTATGAGTTTAACAATTTGAAATTTGTCAAATCTCCAAGCTAAGATTCATAAGTTTTGGCCAAAGAAAGATTTTTAGACTTTTCTTCTCTATGATCCCGAGTAAGGGATTAAATGGATCTTTATTTGTTTGTTATAATCTCAGACAATTTTTTGAGCTATTTTTCATAGGAATGAATGATATCGTTTGTTTATTTTTTAAAAGATTCACTTTACAATTTTCTCAGTTCTTAGTATTTTTAGATTTATTGCTTATGAGTATTTTAAATGGCTTGAATTTAGACATCTTTTCTGTTGATCGTATCTCTGAGTTACTCTTTCCAGATCATTTCTGTATCAAGAAGACGCCTTTGTAGGTCTTCAATTTATATACGATTCTTTTATTAAATATCCTTAATTTATTGTGCCTTTTATTTAAGTTTGTAGTTAAGATTTTAAACTTATTTTTCCATACTATCGTGTCCATATTTTAGATCAGCTACACTTTTATCATGAGAATCTATCTTTTATTGCAGTTACGATTTTTATCTTTAAAGGTCTTATATTTTATTTTCGAGTAATTATTTTTAAGACTGGACGAATTTTACTTATTATTCCTTACTGATAATTATTTTGTTCAATTATTACTTGAATCTCCTTTGAAGATCTTTTATCCTCTCTTAATTTTTTGTTTACATTTCTTTTATGATTTTTTTGTATACAGTAATTTGTTGATTTAAAGAGTTTATTATAACATTCTTTTACTCTTACATGTACTTCAACTTATCCATAAGACAATCGTTGATGGCCTCAAATTATCTGGTTTTAGAGGATTATTATTCAACTTTTTTTAATGTTGTTACTTATTTAAAAAGAACATTATCAGCAAGCTTGCTTGGAGTGTATTGTAAATTGCAGAAAGCACTCTTACCATATTTCTAAGGTGATATATCACCCACGCTTATTGGTTCTTCATCTTGTTTTTTTCTGCTTGTTAAAAGTTTTTCCATTTGAAGATTAAACGAATAAATTTTATTGTTAATTTCATTTTGGATTAAACTCGACTTCATTATGAAAGAAATTTTAATCGTCATCAGAAATTTTATAATAAGTGGCTTAAAAAAGTAAAAAAAATATGACAAAAAGTAGTTTGATAGATAAATTGGAAAATATTTAAGATAAATTATTATAAGAAGAAAACCATGGGAGTGGATTTCGACTTTCAGAGTCATATAAACAAGACAAAACTGACTGCTTCACAATATGAACAGCCAGTAAACGAATTAGATTTAGTTACAGAGAGTACTTAATCGACTGACCTTCAAGCTTTATTACAAATATTAAATTTAGTTCAAGGCAGATTAAGGGATCGATTCGATGAATCTTAACAATTTGTGAGCTTAATGATTTAAATGAATGAAGATCGCAGATTATTCATCACCTTTTTAGGGCGTCGACCTTAAGAAGGAAGAAGAAATGATTTGATGGAAAACAGACAAGGCTTAAGGATGGAGAGATCCCCATTTACGAATTTACGTCAAAGAATCAGATAGCGAGAGCAAGAGTAAGAGCGTAGATTAGAGCAATAAGAAAGAAGAATAGACTGGCCATCACAAAGACAAGATTTTGATTTTATGAATTCTTTACCAAGGTAGAGAGAATCGAATTTCGCTCCACCGATTGAGACCTAATCATAGACTTTATCAGTCTCATAAGACATTAATTAAGTACTGTCTCCGATTTCAAGGGATCGGAATGTTTTGGATTTAGTAATACCTTCACACTAGAATGAAAGTATTGCTTAGAATATGGCTTATCGAGAAGATATTAATAATCAGGCAATCCAACAAGTAAACAATGAAACTGTCAATCAAATTAGTCTCAATTAAAATTCACAATATCCATTAAGACAAAAAATAATATAACAATAGCATATTTAATAGCCTACTACATGTTGGGAATTTCTAACCAGGATCGTAAGGAACTTCCTCAGAATCTTTCGGTGAATAATTATTAAATAAATATAAACAAATTTCTAATATATAACGTATCTTAATGCCTTATTCCAACTTTGAGCATGAACGTGAAAAAAACATTTCAATCTTTTAATGATATCTAAAGCTAATTAATTTTGATTTGACCACTTTTATAAAATACAATGAGAAACTTAATAATTTTAATACTTATATTAATCTTTTTTTAGTAAACTTTTAATTAATTCATAATGGGAAGGAGTTGCGACCTTTAGTAAATCATCAAGAAAAACCCTCTTCGATATGTCGAATAATAAAACAACTAACAACTTAATGCTTAACTTATGTAAATGATGATTGAATTAACCCGCCAACTTGAGTCTTTATCAGAAGCTTTAACACAAATAACATAGGAAATACGGGTATCCTTTAGGAGAATGAATGATACCAGTCAATTTTTCTTATAGCCAATTAGAAATGCCTAAGATATCTTACAATAGCATATCAATTTTATTGAGGCTCAAATAGAACCTTCTAATGGTTTGTAGGATTAAAATATTTTTAACTAATCCTAATAAGGATAAATCTAAAAAGATGATAAAGAAAAATAAGGCTTCTTTAGTCAATTCTTTAACTTTTTTAAAAGAAAAATAGTTTCCTTTATTGATATCGCTGTACTTTCCATTTGAAAAATACATAATGGTATTTTTGTCTACCCTGAAGCATATTATTTGATTTTTTTTCAATAATTTAATTGTTTAAAAAATAAAAATCAGCTCTTAAGAATAAGTTTTAAAATCTTTTTATTAAAAATGCAAAAAGAACACATAGCCTTTATACACCCAGATTTAGGCATTGGTGGAGCTTAGCAACTCATAGTTAATCTTTGTATAGCTGGAAAAAAGCATAATTATTAACCTCACATTTGGACTCCATATCATCATAAATCATTTCCAGAAACTCATGATGGAACTATTCGTATCCATTAGCATGGCTCTTTCTTTGGACTTATTCCCGATACCATTTTCGGTCGATTAAAAGGAATTTTAGCATATATTCGATCATTAATTTGTACACTTTGGCTGGTATTTTACAATCAATACGAATATTCTGCAGTTGTTGCTGACCAAGTAAGCGTGGTTTTACCGATTTTGAGAATATTTGGATACAGAACAATTTTTTACTGTCATTATCCGGATAAATTATTGTCTGGCAGCAGAAAAAATCCTTTGAAAATTATTTACAGATTTTTCATTGATCTTGTTGAAGAACTGTCTCTGCTTTTCGCTAACAAAATTTACGTCAACAGTTAATTTACAAAAGATGTTTTCTATACTCATTTCAAAATTCTAAAAAAATTCAATGTAAAAGTTGAAGTTCTTTACCCTGCATTGGATTTTTCACAATTCGATTAAAAGATCATTGAATCATAAGGAATTTAGAAAATGAAATCATAAATCAACTCTAAATACTTTTTTTCGCTCAATAGATACGAAAGGAAGAAAAATATTAATTTGGCAATTGAAGCATTCGGTGAATTATTGAAAAATCATCCATAACAAGTAGGAAATATTAAGCTTGTCATAGCAGGTGGGTATGATCCAAAAGTTTCCTAAAATAAGTAACATTTAATTGAATTACAAAACCTAGCAAAATAACTTAACCTTCAAGAAAAAGTACTCTTTTACACCTCAATAAGCAACGCTTAAAGAAAATATTTGCTAAAGAATGCTGAAGCGGTTCTTTATACTCCATAAAATGAACACTTCGGTATTGTACCTTGTGAAGCAATGTATTGTTCTGTGCCTGTGATAGCTGATAACAGTGGAGGACCAAAGTAATCTGTTGGATAAGGATGTGGATATTTGTGTACAGGAGGTCAATAAGATTGGAGTGATAAAATGTGGAAAATTATTAATGGTTAAAAATTAAAGCTGACCAAAGGAAAGTAAAGAATGATTCAAAGATTTGGGCTTTAAATGTTTGCATTACAATTTAAACAAGGTATTTAATCAGTTAAAAACAAAAAATGATACTTCATTCACTTTTAAGTAAAAATTTGATTAAAATTTAAAGAATGTAATAAAATAGATACAAAACAAGATTAGAGGAAATTTCAGTACATTCCTTCCATTCCTCCCATACCTCCCATACCTCCCATGCCGCCCATTCCTCCGGCTGGTTTGTCTTCTTTCTTGTCAACAATCATACATTCAGTTGTTGACATGAGACCACTGACTGAGGCAGCATCTTCAAGAGCAACTCTAACGACTTTAGCTGGATCAATAACTCCTCTTTCAATCAAATTAGTGTATTCTCCTTTACTGGCATCAAAACCGAATGACAAATCGCTACTGGCGATAATTCTTTCAACGACAGTAACACCTTCGAAGCCTGCATTATCAGCAATAGTCTTGCATGGTAATGAAATGGCTTTTTTGATAATGTTGATACCCAAAGCTTGTTCTGAGTTAATTGGTTTCAAGTTGTTGAGAGCTCTTGAGGCATAAAGTAAAGCACAACCACCTCCAACGACAATACCTTCTTCCAAGGCAGCTCTTGTGGCGCAAATAGCATCTTGAACTCTGTCTTTGATTTCACCAACTTCAACTTCAGAACCTCCTCCGACTTTGAAGATTCCAACACCTCCGACTAATTTTGAAAGTCTTTATTCTAATTTTTCCTTGTCGTAAGTACTGGTAGTACTTTTAATTTGTTCTTTAATTTGATTGACTCTCTCATTGAGGGCAGTTCTGAAATTAATTATAAAATTACTTATCACCATTTCCGTGGTAAAGAACTGAATCTTCTTTGGTAATTTCGATTTTACCGCATTATCCCAAAACGCTTTCATCAGAGTCATCAAAAGTGACTCCAACTTCTTCAGAGATAACTGTGGCTCCAGTCAAAACTCCGATATCGTTCAAGAAAGCTTTTCTGTTATCTCCAAATGATGGAGCTTTAACAGCACAAACTTGAAGATTGGCTTGAATTTTGTTTACAATCAAGTTGGCCAATGGTTCGCTTTCAATATCATCAGCAATGATTAACAAAGGTCTTTTCTTTTCTAAAGCGAATTCTAAGAATTTAAGGATTTGCTTGAAAGAGGTGATTTTATGTTAAGTAATGAGGATAAGTGGCTTATCAAATTCAACCTTTTGACTTTTTTGGTTGTTAACGAAATAGGGAGAAATGTATCCTCTATCGAATTTAAGTCCTTCAACAAATTCGATTTCGTGTTGAAGAGTTTTGCTTTGACCAATAGTAATAACGCCTGAGTGTCCAACTTTTTCGAATAAATCGGCTAATTTTTGACCGATTTCTTGATCTCCGTTAGCTGAAATAGTAGCAACACTCTTAATTTGAGAACTATTTTCGATTCTAATTGAATTTTTAGCGATTTCTTTAACAATAGTTTCAACAGCAAGCTCGATACCCTTCTTCATTTCAGTCAAATTAATTCCAGTTTCGACTTTCTTAAGGGCTTCTCTGAAAATAGATCTTGCCAAAATTGTAGCAGTTGTTGTTCCATCTCCAGCTTGATCGTTGGCCTTATCAGCAACACTTTTAATCAAACTAGCACCCATATTAGCGAATTTGTCACTGAACTCGATGGCTTTAGCAACAGTAACACCATCCTTAGTGATTTTAACTCCACCAAAGCTTTGATCAATAAGGACGTTTCTTCCATTTGGTCCGAGTGTGACTTGGACGGCATTGGCAAGGGCATCACAGCCTTCTAACATTTTGTTTCTGGCATCGTTGCCGAAAAGAAGTTCTTTTGATGCAAAGTTGAATTTAAGTCTGTTGATGAGGAAAGGAGTGAGTTTGTTAATATGCTTGTTCATTTGATTCTTGGATGTTGTTCGATAAAAAATGATTTGATATAATTTTAATTATGATATGCTGGAAAAAATAAAAGATTCGAACTTAAGTTTTAATTTAAAATTTCTAGAAAGATCGTTATTTTATAAAATGACGATGTAATTTTATAACAAAAATTTAATCGTAGTTTACATATAAAAAATCATGTAGATTTAAAAAGAGTAATTTTGATATTTTTTATAAAATCAAAACCTAAAGAATAGAAAAGTCTTCATAAAGATGAAGTAAAATATAAAGAAAGCTAGTATATTTTTGGTTGCATTGATATTTATCTGCTCCATATAAATCATTTCATGTACAGAATTATATTCGGTTGGAAAACTTACAGTTTTAGTACATCCATAACAAACTGCAATTAACAAAACCATCAGTAAAGAATTATTTACATTTAGCATTGACACCTTTATCGTATCATGAACATTTACCCAATATGGAAATGATGCGAATCAGAGTTATCAAAGCCTCGCCTTTTGATGCCTGTACCTCTATCAATACCACTCTTATATATCCTGATGCCAATAAAACATATCCTGATACTTTCTTGCTTGTTGATGGAAGAGAAGGTACCTGCAATTATTGGAAAAAAGCATAAATCGCAAAATAAGCCTTGGTAAAGGGTGTTATCATTATTAATGATGAACCTTAAAGAAATGCAAACAGGCCTGCTGATTATACTGATGGCCTCTTTTTAAGCTTCCTTATCAAACCTAAGGATGCTAACCTTATCATCCCTCTTTCCAGTTCTTAATTTTAAGCGAAACTAGCTGTCACTCAAACTAGTGATGCCTAAACAAAGAAAAAAATCTATCTTTGGCTTTCAAGTCTGAATGCTCAATCATATGAATATCTTCATTGGTGGAATGAAACTCTTCATAACCTTCCTTAACTTGAGAGGAAAATTGATTGGTAACCAAAGTATGTCTTTTATGGAAAGGCCACTGATGAAAATCGTCATGTATACTCCTGTGTTTGCAATGGACTTTTCTGTTCACCTTAATTCCGTAAGCTATTTCAGTTACATAGATGGAAAGACAGCTGATGCTTTAATAAAATAAGATTTGAGACAAAAATTAATTTATAAGTTTTACCCGGATAAATTTTTGAGATACATTCAGCTTTTCAGTGACAGATGCCTATAAAATTATTTGAAAGAAAAGTATACTGAAGAATGTTCTAAAACTCAAATGATCAACGCTTAGATTGATGAATCCTTGATCAATAACAAAATTTACAATTTTGAGTCCAAGTGTGATGAAGATAAGTAACTTTTTGGGGAAATGCTCACTGATAAGGGAAGATTCTCCATGATTGGCACTTATCCAATCATTCTTCTTAATAGATAAATAGTAAATTTTTGTTATAAAAAAGCTCTAAATTGATAATCAAAATGAACTGCAAGCAGCCATTTGTAGAAAACTTAGTCTCTAAGAAAGTGATGGATGCATTCAAAATGTTAGAACTACAACAAACTAAATCGTCATAAGTGTCGTCTTTTTCGTCTTAATTTTGGCAGGCCTTTTCGGAGTTGGTTTTTTCATCGTTATGTGTTACAAAAACAAACTAAGAAAATAAATGCATAAATAAGTTAAAATGCAAGTCAGTACTGCTGTCTAACATTACTTCCAATTAAGCTAAGAAAATTCGACTGCTAAAAACTGATTATATGCCATCTTTTTGTTTTAAAGCAAAATAAATATTAATATGATAGAAATAAAACATGAAAAAAAAACATTTTAAAAAACTTCAATGTGAAAATAATAACGATAAAATATTATCATCCTTAATTTAAAAAATCTGTCTCTAATTTTATACTCAGTCTTATTCATTTTTAACACCGAATTTTCTGAAATCTATCGCGGTGTGACAAAGTGGACAGAAATGAAGCCCAGCCTTTTAAACTTCACTTTCATACATTTTGTGTTTGCATCCTTTACATCTGTAATAATTTCTTGTCATTATGGATTTTCCACTAACGACGCACGCGGGGAAGTTTGCTCCACATTATCTGCAACTTGTATCGTACTCACTGACAGTTTATTTACAGTTTCTTCCTGGACATTTGATTTTTTCGCCCGGGGTTTATTTAGGAGGATGTTTGGTGAATATACTCACAGCCATGTCAACATATTTTTATCTCTCTTCAAGATTTCCCATTCCTTAAAGCTTGACAAAAGCTCTTGAACATTATTTGTAACTCTAAAATAAATAAAAATTTTACTTTATTGTAATAAGCCGATAAAGCGACCAACGTGTATATTTTTTTAGGATCCATATCGAGTTCATAGTCAGTAAGTCTGAGAGCTGTTTTCAAGGCTGACTTAAATTGACCAGAGTACAATTGTCTTTGACAAAGAATATAATAATGCCATGCTTCGGCTCCTCTCCAAGGATTGTTCAAAATTTTATCTGAACTTGTGTTAATATCGCTGGTAATTAATGAATCGAGTGTCTTTCATAAATAAAAAAATTACCCTTGTTGTATTCGAAGTTTGTCCAGTCATTGTTGCATCAACAAGTTTTTTCTTGTAAAAATCAACTTCTAAAGCAGCCAAAACGTAAAGTTTTTTAATGTAACCTGGTTTGCTTTATCTTTCAATCAATTAATTTGCGATATTTGATAAAATTTTAGCAGCTTATTGATTTCTGTTAGCTTTACGGTAAAGTTAAGCTGCTTCGAGTCTTTTGTTTTTGTTTAAAAGTTAGTTGGCATTTTGATGCAGGAGTCCTTCAATTTGAACATACCCATGTTTTTAGGCGAGCTCAGTTGCGATATTCCAATGATTCAATAATACACAGCAATCAACGGCTTTCTTGTATTATCCAAGTTTTTAATAGCATTTTACTGCATATTAAGCCATACCTGCGAGTTGGAATCTGTCAGCAAGTTCATTAAGCAAAGGATCATTTTAAGGAATTTAGTCAATGATTTGAGACAAACTATCGTAGTCTTCAATCATAGTAAAGCATTAAATAAGACCTTTAAAGTTTTTAGATGTTAAATAAAATTAGGCAGCCTTATCCCATTAGAGTCTTTAGGCATAATAGTTTCCGAGTTGATTGGTCATTTTATTGAGAGTTTCATCATAACCAGAGCCTTCTCTGACCATTTAAAGAACTCTAAACCAATCACCGATTTTTACTCTCATATTAACAGCTAAGTCTTTTCTCTAAATTCCCCGATAAACATTTTCGGCGTCATCGTATTTTCCATAAAGTGTCAAAACTTCTGCTCTTTGTTTTTCCCTATCATCAAGAACTTGGATTTTTCTAATGTATTTTATTGTTTTATAATCATCAATTTTAATTAAAGCTCTTTAGGCATTGACATAATCCAGTTAAAGTAAACTCTTTTAAGCAACTATTTTCCATAAAGATTGATGGTTGTTATCCTCAGCAAATTTTATTGCCGCAGTCATTCCATCTTTTGCCAAAATTTGGTTGAAACTTTATAATAACGAGGACTCATGTTCGTTAAAAAGTTATTCGAATTTTAAATTTTCATCAGGAGCTTGCATAATATCATCAAGGTAACAATAAATAACTTTCAAGTTATTAAATGCACAAATGTAGCCTTAAGTTGATATTTGAGGTCCAACAGTCACATTTGTAACTGTGGTTAATTTGATTTTTTCCATGAAAGATAACTGCATAGGATGATCATCACTCCATTTTAAAGCCCAACATTATTTCTTTTCAAACTCCAAAACACTACCTCCTTGGGAGTTGATTTCCAATATGTTTAAAACTCCTGTTATGTCAATCAAAGCCAATCTTGTTTGATCACAGTTGATACCGATGATCATAGGAAGAGGTTTCCAGAAAAGTTTTGATTCTTAAGTAATGTGTGGAAGGGTAAACCTTCTGAGAGCTCCACTTTATCTTCCAATAATGAGCATTTGTTCACTGACTGCGATAGCGCAAATCACATCTTCACATTATTTTGTGTTATCGAATTGGTCCATGTCGTAAATTGAATTGATATCAGGTTTTTATTCAACGAACCAACAAATTTAACGACCAAGCTTTCTATAACCAACTTGTCCAGTTGGTTAGAACATTGTAAGTCTAGAAGTTTGACTTTTATATTGCCATAAGTAAACATAATTTTATGAACAGACAACAATGTGAGTTCTTGACATTCCATAAACAGTCACATCGAGGGCCACTTGTTTACTTTCGATTGTTGTACCGATAGAATTACAAAGATCAATTTGAGTAATTTCCTCGTCAGGTTTTGAAAAAATTGCACAAAATTAGCCTTCACCTTTTATTTCTGTAAGTTCTTTCACATATTTCATAAACTTCTAATCTGTCTTTGTATCCCAGAATACAACGCAAAATTATACTCTATCAGATTTTTGAAAAGCGAAAACTAAAGTTCCATTTGAAAGATAACACCATTTGTAATTTGGACGGACTGATGCACAGTAAATATTTGAACCAGCAGCAATTGCAAGTCTTAATCCATTACCTTCCCATGTCAAATCTGTTACGGTTTATGCGTTTGGTATTCTTAGATTTTTAAGATGATTTCCTTTACTATCAAAAAATTTAACGACTGCTCTTTTTTATTCATATTACAAAGAGCTGCCTGCAACAGCTACGATAGTTCCTGTTGGATTCCATTTAACTTTACTCAAAACCATGGATGTATCAACTGCAATAGGATCGTCATCTTTATCGTTTTTCATTAAAATCAATCTACCTTGTTGATAAGCAACACAAAGTCCGATAGGAGCTTATTATGAGTACATAGTGGCATTTTCATACCAATCGATACCTGCTAAAGGAATTTGAGGTCTAATAAAATTTTCAGGCTCAACTACTCTTTGAAGGCCAGTCATATTGATTTGATGTAAAAATTAACCATTTTAATCAAAAACAGTTACTTGACCTTCAGAATTTCCAATCAAAAGTTCTTTCGAATTTGGAGCCCAACAAACCAGGGTAATATTAAACTGATATTACTTACCCCATCTTCTATTTCCCTCAACACCTCCTACAATTACATGTCCATCTTCATAGGCAATACAAATTTTAGTTCCATCTGGACTCCATTTCATATCTTTTACAACTGAAGATTTACGATTATTGACCATTTCTTCAATCCATTGATCGTTGTACTTCATAAAAACGATGATTTTTCCAGTTGAATCACATGATGTCAATTTACGATACTTATCATTCCAGCAGATAATATAAACATCTCCAGGATGACTTTGAATATCCACGCTTTAAGTGCCTGATCCGCCTTATTGTTTATTGCGATTTGTGTCCAGTTTTAGAAGTTTGAGAAAACCTTAACTTGCACCGATTGCAAGCCATCCTTCATAAAAATCCCATGCACATGAGTAGGCAGTAGATTGAGCAGGGACTGCAATTTTCTTTTGTAAAAAAGCAAACATTTTTGATCTTTTCAAATTATTTAAAATCTTATAATTTTGTTTAGTCCTTCAATATGTTTCATAAATTTGAATTAAAAAAGATCTTTCGACTTTTTGAAAAATGAAAGGCAATTATAAAAAGTGTATAAAATTAAATTTGGGAAATAAGAAAAAAATAAAAAAAAGATGCATAGAAGATATGTATTGTTTCAGCTTGAAAAGACTTCACATTCGAGCTAAGTTTTATCTTCAGCATGATGAAGGGGTGATTCGTTGGATCTAATCTTTTCCATCCAGTAAGCAATAGATTCTATGATTTTTTCCTTGTTGATCTACTTTGTGTTGTCAATAGTTAAAATGTCGCTTTTCATGCTTTATTAGGGTTCTTAACGATTGAGCCAGTTTTAATGTTTTTAATGGAGTCTTTTTAAGTAATCCAAAGGAATTGAGTCCTCTCCCTCTCTATGGCGCTTTTTAATTCTTTGTTCGCAAATCTATGGAGAACAACGGATATATATGATTCCTGATAAGTTGACAATCTCTTTCATTTTTAACATGTATTCGTAGCATTGCAAGTAAATCTCATGTTCAGCTTCGTCGAGGATGTTCATATCCCTCATGATACTGGCAAAAACAAACCTATCGCTCAAAAGAGATCTTTCTGAAATTCTTACTCCTTCTCCCTAATAGGTGCTGTATTCTGACCATTTCTTAAGTCGGCTCATAAATGCATAGATTTGGAAGGTAAATCCCCATCTTTAAGGATCTTTGTAGTAAATTTAAAGAAGATTGATGTCTTTATGTGTTCCAACATTTTGCCAGTCACTTAATGGTTCGTCAAGGATAATTAATTCTGGGAAGTTTTATCGGATAATTTTGAGAACAGTTGATTTTCCACTGCCGATGTTGCCTTCAATGGAAATAAAGAGAGGTTTGTTTGAGTTCTATTTGCGCGGTAACATGTTATCAAATATTTAATTTTTATCCCAACTTTAAAAAACTGCACATATTTATTTTCAAATTAATTCAAATTCCTTTACAACGGTCAATTATTTAGGAAACATAAAAAATTGCCCAATTCGGATTTCCTTCATAAATTGAAAAAATATGGGAAAAAGATTGTTTTTTGTATGCATGAATTGGAAATGAAAATTTTTAAATTAAAAAATAAATAAACGCTCTCAAATGATATTAAATGATATTTATAATATTGCTGAATTGATGTTCGTTAAAATTTATTAAGTATTCTAAATTTATATTTTTATTATTACTTATTCAATAACAGTTGGATGTCGAAAGTTTACTCGCTGAAAGAGATTTAGAAAGTCAGTTGTTCACACGAGATTAGAAAATTTCGAGAAGAAATTGAAAAAACATTCAAAATATTATCTGGGCATTAATTATACATCGAAATGCCTAAAGATAAAATTTGTACGTTATTGTTTCCGATTTTTGGAGATTTCAGTAAGCTAGAGTAAAATCAATAATTCAAAAATTTAAATTTAGGCAAGAAATTTAAAAACAAAATCCATAATGTTTTTAAAGGAATAGATTCTTAAAAAGAATAACAAGGATATTTTATTCAAAAAATTAGATTAAACTATAACAAAATTTCTATAAATTAATAGCTATTTTAACCAATCAAAAGTATTTTGGATAAGATCACACCCAGAATACTCTCAAAGTCACTTTCCAAAGTCTATTTTGGGTATTAATTTTACTATTTAGATTTTCTGAATATAATCCTTAATGGCAAACCCCAAATCTTGAAGAGCTTGATAAAAAATCTTTGATTATCCCTTTCGAAAACTAAGGTAAAGTAATACTCGGCATTTATGAAGTACAAAAATCTTTTTCAGCTCAATAAATTAACTAAATTTTAAAAAATTCTCGTTCAAAATAATAAATCTCACCTCCAAAAAGAAAAAGTTAAATCAAAAAATCAAAAAAAAGAAATCTCGATGTTGAGTAAAAAGAATAAATAAAGTTTGGTTCTTAAGTATTGGAATTTGAGGTGAAAGTAAAATAATAATCCTTTGCGAACGATAAAGTGAGTATTTTCTTTTCAATTTTAATCATAATTCTCAGCTCTTTGATACTTTCTACAATCGTAATTCCTTCTCTGAATAAAAGTGTCAACTTGTAGCAAAAAAGTTTGGGAGAATTCTAAGTGTAAGTTTTAAAATGGGTTTATAAGATAGAGGAATATACAGATCCGTTTAAGTAAAAAATTAAATAAATTTACGTATAAAATGTCTCACCTCATTATCAACAATATTTCGTCAATCCCCTTCAAGATGTCAGCATTTATTTAGATTCATATTTGCCTTCATTGAAGAAGTTCATTATTGATGTGACTTAATCTTCAAAACCTCAATAAAATACTTTATGAAAAATAAAATAAAAAAGATTTATCTGATAAAAGAAAATGATCATTTTACTGTTTATTTTAATTTTATTAAAATTGTAATTAAATAAAGTTTCTATTTATTATTGTAGGTCAGTTTTAACAATTTTGATAATAAAATTGTTCAAATTACTTAAATTTAAAAATTTATATATTGTTTTCTTGTAATATTTCAGTTTCTATGTTCAAGATTTTTCTCTTGTGTATCTTCTTTTTTACACTTTCACAATCACTTAGACTCGAAAATCATCAAATTTAACACGATTAGTTTGTCGTTCAAACAAAAACAGCGAGATATTATTTCAATGAAGCTGAATACAAATCCAAATGTTCTTTAAACGGAATGTGTGATGGGTAAAGAAAATGCAGTGCCTAAGGCAAATGTATTGGAGTAGCTCGTCCAGACAAGTCAGAAAATTATGTTTTTGATGAAACTTTAACATTTTCTCGTTGTCCCGTCCCAGGTGACTTTAACTTTGCCATATCTGATTATTTTTGCACTGGAATGAGAATCTGCAAAGAAGGAAAATGTGTTTGAAACAATTAATCAACAATTGACTTTAAAAAAAAGTTAATATGATATTTGTTGTGTTTTATTTATTTACTTACAATAAAAATCAATAAACACAGGATCAAATCCTCATTAGTTTGAGTTTCCTATTTATGCCTCACTACCCTTTTACTCTTTTTTTACTTTAGCTTTCTTAAACACCTTGACTTTATATTTTTTTCAAACTTCTTTTACCTGTCAACTGACTGGGTATTTATTGGCTTTTGTTTTCTAAGTATTACTAAACAAATTTTAGTCTTCCATACATGTTATAAAGGTTTTCTTAGTTTACGAAATTCTAAGTAATCATAAAAAAATACTGTTTTGAAAATGTTACTGTAGAACACTTAGTCAAGCTCGATAAATCCAAATATTTTTAAAGGATTGTAATTTTTTATTGAGTTTTTCTTTAAATCATTATATTTCAACAGTGTACCAAAGGGATGATCGTATCTTGATATGAGGCGATTTCGATGATAAATGAGGATTCCATTCAGGAAAACATTTAAATTTGATGTTGAAGAATCTTTGATAGATTTTTAAGATCCTTTTTTGTCAGTTT
>Ga0102832_1001771_pt1 | contig 15035 bp, 13 predicted proteins | sample EBPBio282013_DNA_FD_88942 | JGI IMG/M metagenome (GOLD analysis project Ga0102832, IMG submission 88942) | Wastewater treatment Type I Accumulibacter community from EBPR Bioreactor in Madison, WI, USA - Reactor 2_5/28/2013_ DNA (Illumina Assembly) | ecosystem: Engineered > Bioreactor > EBPR >...
TTACGCTGATGGCTAGGAAGCATTCCGTTACTCGGCATTTTGCCGAGTAACTGGTTCGAGTCCCGTTACTCACCCCACTGGAAACCCGCTCTGGCTAGTTCGAATAGTCAGCGCGGGTTTCTTTATGCAAGGTACGCGCAACACGCTGCCATGCCCCGGTCCTGGTTGAGGGCGCCGCCTGTTCGCTGGGATGGTCTGCTCGAACCGGAAACCGCGCGCGACGGTAACACTGGCGATCCGTTGATCTGGCCGCGCCAAGACGAGCGATCTGAGTCCTGAGTGGCGTTGGCGACGAGCTATGGTCGAAATCGTGGCTGTGAAGAGTAAAAGATCATATGTAGGGCGGATATTCGCTGGTCTGATCGGGACAGCCGTATTGGCTGGTTGCGGAGTGACGCCACCGCGGCCGGTTCCTCCCCCCACCAGTCCGACGCCCTCCCTCTCGTCCACACCATCAGCCTCGCTCAGCCCGTCGCCGTCCGCCTCGCCCCGCCAGACACCGGATGTGTCTGCCGCCACCGAACTGACCGCCACCGGGACGGTTCCCCGGATCCTTGATGCGGGCCTGATCTCGGACGCGATGAAGGGCGTGGAATCGCGCTCGGACACCACCCGGCACTTCTTCGCCAACTGGCCGCTCTTCGGCCTCGAACGGGTCGACGCCGTCATCGCCGACTACTACACCGATGCGATCGAACAGTTCAGCACGGACTATCCGACCTCGCCCGACATCAACGCGCTGCCGGAACTGAACCTGGGTTGGCATCTGGTGGCCTCCTCCCCCCGGGCCGTCGCGATCGTGGCGGACGGCTACGAGTTCGCCGGAGCCTCGACACAGGAACGCTGGCGGACATTCTGGTTCGACCCCGTCCGGGACGCCCCGCTGGCGGCCGGCGACCTGGTCGACACCGCGGCGACCAACCGTGAACTCGCCACGAGCGCCCGAAGGCCGGACGCACCCGGCCTTGACCTCTCCGCGGTTGGCGCAGACCCCGTCACCAGCGCGACCCTGCTCGCGTTCGCCGAGGACGGCTCCCTGCTCGTCGGCTACGACGCCTGTGAGGTCGCCGCCTGCGCGGCCGGCCGGGTTACCTTCGCGATCGCTCCGGAGGCAACCGAATGGCTCCTGACCGATGCCGGCCGGGCCGCCCGTTCGGCCACGCTCACCCCACGGGATCCGATCGCCGAAGACCCTGGCGACCTCCCGAACCCGAGTCCGTCCACCGCCTCCACCCCGTCGAGCGCCCCCGCTGTCGATGAGACGGTCGACTGCCGCAAGTCGAAGTGCGTCGCCTTGACCTTCGATGACGGACCGGGGCCCTTCACCACCAAGCTGCTCGACCACCTGAGGAAAGCCGATGTCCCAGCGACCTTCTTCATGCTCGGTCAACAGGTTGAGCTCTATCCAAAGATCACCCGCGCGGTGGCGGCGGCCGGCCATGAGATCGGTGTGCACACCTGGGATCACCGGATGCTGACCCGACTGGACACCCAGCAGGTGCGACGCGAGATCACCTCGTCGATCAAGGTCGTCAAGCAGGTCACCGGCAAGAGACCAAGGCTGCTGCGTCCGCCGTATGGCGCGACCGACCGGGCCGTCGCCGCCGAGGCCAAACGGGCCAAGGTCGCCCAGGTTCTGTGGGACGTCGACACCCTGGACTGGAAGACCCGCAGCGCGAAGAAGACCATCAAGGCCACCTTGAAGGACACCCGGCGGGGATCGATCGTGTTGCTGCACGACATCCACTCCACCACCGTCGCTGCCGTCCCCGGAATCATCGAAGGACTGCGTGCGAAGGGCTACACCTTCGTCACCGTCAGCCAGTTGCTCGGGAAGGCCAAACCGGGACGGGTCTACTCCCGCGCCTGATCGGACGCCACGCTCAATGTCCTTGCATCTGACGTCACGTCAACTCCTACGGTGAGGTCATGACCTCAGACGCGCTCATCGGCATCGGCAATGCGGCCCGCGCCCTGTCGACAACGCCCCGCACGCTGCGCTACTACGAGCAACGCGGGTTATTGGAGCCCTCCGAGATCAGTCAGGCCGGCCACCGCCGCTATGGTCCTGAGTCGCTGCGACGTGCTCGGCGCGTCCTCAGGCTGCGTGGGCTGGGTCTGTCACTGGATGACATCGCCGCCGCTCTCAGCGGCGACGAGTCGCAGCTGGGCGAGATCCTGACGGCGCAGGCGGCCTTTCTGGACACGCACCTGGCGGAGCTGGAGACGCTCCGCCACCGATTGGGAACCCTGCTCGCCCGGGACACCCCGAACCCGCTCGCTGGCGCCGCCGAACGGTTCGACGAATCCATCGATCTCCTGGAGGAACTGGCCATGACAATCGTGCTCTCACGCATCTACACCCGCACCGGTGACCACGGCACCACCACCCTCGCCAACGAAGTCCGAGTCGAGAAGACCGATCCCCTGCTGGAGGTGATCGGGGATCTTGACGAACTCACCACCGCGCTCGGACTCGCCGTCGCGGCCTCCACGGACGCCTCGCGCACTCAGGTCGGCGAACTCCGCGTCATCCAGAACGAGTTGTTCAACCTCGGCGCCGACCTCGCGCACGTGGACGGCGATCGGTCGCTACCCCCCACCAGGGCGCTGATAGACGAGGCGAACATCCGCCGCCTGGAGCAGCTCTGCGACAAGCTCAACGCCGACCTCATCGCGCCCGACTCGTTCGTGCTGCCCGGCGGCGATCCACTCTCCGCGGCGCTGCACCACGCTCGCGCCATCTGCCGACGAGCCGAGCGCCACTGCTGGGCCGTTACGACCTCCAACCCGGCGGCGGCGCCCTACCTGAACCGGTTGTCCGACCTGTTGTTCATCCTCGCCAGGAGTGCCGAGGGCGGTGGTGAGCCCACCTGGGCAACGTCATGACCTCTGCTGTGACCGTGCCGCTGAACCCTGCCCGGTCACGAGTGCGCCCGCCCCGGGGATGGATGTTCGCCGGCATGGCGAGCCACAATGGTGGAGGTATGGAAGGGGTTGTGTGGCCTATGACGGGGAAGCTGGTGTGCTCGCCGGTCGGGGGCGAGGCGGCAAGGTGAGTGCGCAACCGCTTCGCGACCGGCTGTCTCCGCTGCTGCTGCCCGACCTGACAGGGAGCCGCGTCGTGGTGACCGGCGCCAGCGCAGGGATCGGGTTCGCCACCGCGGCCGCACTGGCCCGTGCGGGAGCGGACGTGGTGCTTGCCGTCCGCGATCGTCAGCGGGGCGAGGACGCTGCGGCCCGGATCCGACGACTGCACCCGGCCACGCAACCGGCTGTGGAACTCGTGGACCTGGGATCGATGACAAGCATCGCTGGCGCGGCCGAGAGGCTGCAGGACCGTCCGGTGCATCTGCTGATCAACAATGCCGGTCTCGGCAGCAGCGACCCCCAGGCGCGCACCCAGGACGGTTTCGAACTCCAGGTCGGGGTGAACTACCTTGGCGCCTGGGCATTGACGGCGCGACTGTGGCCCGCGCTGCGGGAGGCGGGACGGGCCCGGGTGGTGATGCTGGGTTCCACGATGGCCTCGCGAGGTCGGATCGAGCCCGATTTCGGCTACCCCACTGGGTCCGTCTACCGCTCATACTGCGACTCGAAGCTCGCCACGATCGTATTCGCAGGCGAACTACGCCGTCGCGCGGAGCGGGCGCAGGTCGACGTGATGGCGGTGGCGGCTCATCCCGGCTGGTGCCAGACCGCCATCTTCGACAACGGAGGACCGCCCGCCCTCGTGACCTGGCTCGGCAGGCTGACCGGCGCCATCCAGTCCCCGGCCGATGGAGCCCAGCCGGTGCTGCTGGCCGCCACCGATCCGCACCCCGGTCCCTACTACGGGCCAACGAAGCGCAACGGTTCAGCCGGGCCGCCCGGCCTGGTCCCGCTGCCCGCTCCGGCTCTTGAGCCCGACGTTGCCGAGCGTCTCTGGGAAAGGTCCGCTGAGCTCACCGGGGTGGCCTTCGCGCTCTGAGCGGCTGGTTAGGATCCACTCATGACCGGAAAGTCCGAACACGAGGAGCTCGTCGCGGCGATCATCCGGCACGTGAGGGCGCTGGCGCTGGTGAGCGAGCACATAGGGCAGGCCTTCGCGGCCGGCCAGGGCCTCCACCCCACGGACTTCCGAGCGCTCTCGCTCATCTACGAAGCCGATCGAGCCGACATCCCGTTGACACCGCTCGCGCTCGCCCATGATCTCGGCCTGAGCCCGGGCGCCGTGACGTACTCGATCGACCGCCTGGCCGCGTCCGGGCACGTTCGCCGCGAGCGCGACGAGCGCGACGGACGGCGGGTCATCCTGCGGATCGCCTCCCACGGCCACCAGGTCGCCACGGACTTCTTCGGGCCGCTGGGACGCGCCCACGCGGTGGCCCTGGCGTCGTACAGCGACACCGAACTCCGAACCTGCGAGCGATTCCTGGGCGACCTGGTACGCACTGTTGCGGACTTCCAGCCGGAGATGCCGAGCCACGGCGACAGTTAAGTATTTCATTGATTGAAAGACTGGGTACTGTTCAGGCGTGCCGCGACGAACGTCCTGGATAGCGCCTGTCGCCCTGTACCTGCTGGGCATCCTGATGGGCGCGCTCGACACCGGGATCATCACCCCCGCCCGCCCGTTGATCGCGAAGGATCTCGGAGTCGACGACTCGGCGGGGATCTGGATGATCACGGTCTACACGCTGGCCTATGCCGCCGCGATTCCCGTGGTGGGCAAGCTGGCCGATCGCCGCGGACGCAAGCCGGTGTTCCTGGTGTCGATCGCGGTCTTCGGCATCGGTTCGCTGCTGTGCGGGCTGGCGCAGGACTTCGCCAGCTTCCCGCTGCTGATCGCCGCCCGGGCGCTCCAGGCGATCGGCGGAGGCGGCATCCTGCCCATTGCCACCGCTCAGATCAGTTCCGAGGCTCCGCCGGAGAAGCGCGGCATGGCCCTCGGCCTGGTCGGCGCGGTCTTCGGCGTGGCCAACATCTTCGGAGCATCGGTCGGTTCCCTGATCCTCGACGTCGCCGGCCCGGAGAACTGGCAATGGATCTTCTACGTCAACCTGCCGATCGCGGTCGGGATCGTCGTAGCCGGCTGGTTCCTGCTGCCCAACGAGACTCCGGGCGAGAGCAAGCCGATGGATCTCATCGGCACCCTGCTGCTGGTCGGAATCATCCTCTCGCTGCTCTACGGCATCAAGAATCTCGACTTCTTCGAGCTCGCGACCTCGCTGCAGTCGCCGACCGTCTGGCCCTTCCTGGTCGGCTGTCTGGCCGCGCTGCCGCTACTGGTGCTGGCCGAACGGAGGGCGCAGGATCCGGTCTTGAACCTCCGCTACTTCACCGACCGCGGCATCCGGCTGACCTTGGCGTTGTCGGTCCTCTCCGGCGCCGTGCTGATGGCCGTGGTCTTCGTCCCGCAACTGGCGGAGAACGCCTTGCGGATGCCCGAGGGCACCGGCGGCTACTTCGTGATCGTGCTGGGCCTCGCCTCCGGGATTGGCGCACCACTGTCCGGTCGCCTCACCGACCGGTTCGGACCCAGGCTGGTGCTGGGTTTCGGGTTCGGGGTATCGACCCTGGCATCGGCGGCAGTGGTGTGGTGGATGATCCCCCACCCCTCCACGTTCTCGGTGGTCGCCTGCCTGGCACTGATCGGTCTGGGCCTGGGCTTCGTGGTGGGATCACCGCTCAACTACATGATGCTGCAGCGCACCAACCCCACTGAGGCGTCCTCGGCGCTCGGCACCCTGTCGCTGGTCCGATCGATCGGCACCACCCTGGCACCGGCGATCATGGTCGGCTTCGTGGTGCAGGGAACCGCCGGACTCCAGGACGCGCTGATCGCCGAACTCCCCACGACCGTGCAGGTACCTGCGCTGCCGCACGCGCGGGAGTTGGAGCAGCGCTTCGCCGACTGGAAGGCGGACGAGCGTTTCAAGGACAACCTGGCGGGCGTCGAACTGCCCGACCTCGACCGCAGCGAGGTGACCGTGGACTTCTCCGGTGGGGACGGGTTACCCGACGACCTGGTCGAATTGCTGAAGACCGCCGACGTCACGAACATCACCGAGCGCACCGCCACCGTGGCGAAGCGGATGTTCGAGGCGAACACGCCCGAGACGATCCGGAGCATCCAGTCCGGCGTCGATGCCGGGCTGGACAGCGTACGCAAGGCCGTGAAGGCCACCGGCGAATCCCGTCAGGAGATGAGCAACGGCCTGGACAAGCTCGACGGCGAGCTCGCCGAGATGTCCACCGGCCTGAAGAAGATGGACGACTCCCTCGCCGAGATGGCCACCGGAATCGAGAAGATGGACGGCTCCCTCGCCCAGATGGCCACCGGAATCGAGAAGATGGACGACTCCCTCGCCCAGATGACCACCGGAATCAAGAAGATGGGTAAGGGAGTGGACGGACTCGACGCCGGCATCAACGGCGTGAAGAAGCCGCTGGCCGCTCTCGATGACGCCATCGCGGGCATGGACGCCGGTCTGGAGCAGCAGCGCGCGGCACTCGCGGAGTTGCAGGCCCTACCGGCGCCTCCCCTCGACCAGATCGAGGCCCTGCAGGCGTCCATCGCGCAGACGGAGAGCGAGCGGGAAGCCGCCACACAACAGCGTGCCGAACTGCGCACCGAACTGGACTCGCTGACAGCTCAGCGCGCCAAGCTCGCCAGGGAACGCGACAAGCTCGCCGCAGCCCGCAAGGAGTTGGCCACCCAGCGGTCACGTCTTGCCAGCGCCCGGACCGAGCTGGCCAAGCAACGCGCCAAGCTGGCCGACGGCCGCCAGGCCCTCCGCACCCAGCGGGACAAACTCGCCAAGGGCAAGGCCGAGGTCACGAAGGCCCGCGACGAGCTCGCCGCCGCCCGCATGGAACTCGACGCGGTTCGCGCGGAACTGGAGGATACGGTCGCCAAGCTGTCCGAACTGCGCGACGCCGTCCCCGGAGCCTTCGACCAGGCACTGCAGGACTACCTCACAGAGATCGACGCCCGCGGGCCGCGACTGGAGGCTGCGTTCGGCACAGCGGTCGGAGACGGCTACCGCGGCGTCTATCTCTTCAACCTGTCCGTCTGCCTGCTGGCGCTGGTGTTGCTGGCATTCGTCCCTCGTTCGGCAACAGCCACAGCGGACGATGGGAAGGCTCCCGGAACGAACTCAGCCGACTCCGAAACCGCGCCGGCGACCGCCGGAACCGGCTGAGTCGCTCGGCCGTCGAACCTCGATCGATCCCGAAGGCCGCACGGCGCCCCTGCGGTGCGCAAGCAGTCGTACCGGCCTGCCAGATGGCGCCGACCGACGGCCCGCCCGTCCGGCTCAGGGATGGCGTGGAGCGGGCGGGATGGATTCGGGGCCGGGCACCGCTCCCGGCCAGACCAGCAGGACGGGGCAGGGAGCGTGGTCGATCACGAAGCGGGTCTCACGCCCAAGGCTCCGGGGGCCCAGCCGGCTCACATCCCCGTCCCGGCCCACGACCAGGTAGTCGGCCTCCGCCGCGGCAACTGTCACCACCCGCTCGGCCGGTCCGGACTCCAGCCGTGTCTCGGCTCCCCGCGCGAGCCGCGACTGCGCCCTCGAGAGCAGTTGCTCGGCAGCCTGCCTGCTGAGTTGTCGCGTCTCCTGCTCCACCCGCCCGATCCGGCCCAGGCCGATCAGCGAACCTGGCCGAGGCGGCGGCAGCGGCTCGCCTCGGACGTGCAGCAACACGATCTCGGCCTCGGCGGAGCCGGCCAACCCCGCGACCGCATCGATGCAGGCCGGCCAGGTTCCCTCACAGACCCAGACGACGATCCTCATCCGGCACCCCCGATCAGCAACGACACCCACAATGCCACCACTCCGACCACGATGGCGATTGGAGTCGCCAGCAGACCGAGCAGAGTGAACTCCTGAATCGGTGCCTGCTGGTCATGCTCATGGACGATCCGACGCCACAGCAGCGTCGCGAGCGAGCCGACATAGGTGAGGTTGGGCCCGACATTGACCCCGATCAGAACAGCCAGGACGGGCCCCGTCCCGAAGCCCGCGGCAAAGGGCAGCAGCACCAGGACGGCCGGAAGGTTGTTCACCAGATTTGCGGCTCTTCGTACCTGAGCGTGGGGTGAGCGTGGATCCGACGGCGGGCGTGTCGGCGGGGTGATGGGCGTCGAGGCCCTCAAGAATCGGGGTTACCACACCACCTGATCTTCAAGGACCTCGACGATGCCCGATTCTACTTCCTGCTGCCGTGCCGGCGGCGGCTACTGTCAGCGCTGCGACCTTCTGCTGGGCCTGCCCGGGCTCCACGTGGTCGGCGTCCAGCGCGACGACGCGGGGCTTCGGGTTGAGGTCGAATCCGTCCGGCCGGAGGTGATGGGCTGCCCCGCCTGCGGCGTGATCGCGCATGCGCATGGCCGGCAGAGGGTCGAGCTGATCGACGCGCCGTGCTTCACGGCGCCGGTGAAGCTGTGGTGGCGGAAACGACGCTGGCTGTGTCCCGAGCCGATGTGTCCGGTGAACTCGTTCATGGAGCAAGACCCCGATGTGGCGCGACCCAGGGCGCTGCTCACCAGTCGCGCGACGTCGTGGGCGATCGGGCAGATGCGGCGGGAGAACGCCTCGGTCCAGGGGATGGCCCGGCAGCTCGGCTGCGCCTGGAGGACGCTGTGGCGAGCGGTCAAGCCGATCCTTGAAGCCGCCGCCGACGACGAGGCCCGCTTCGCTGGCGTCACCTCGCTGGGCGTCGACGAACATATCTGGCATCACGTCTCCACCAAGCCCGTCGACCAGGGCGGCCGCGGCCCGAAGGAGTTCACCGGCATGGTCGATCTCACCCGCGACAAGGACGGACACGTCCGGGCCCGGCTGCTGGATCTGGTCCCGGGCCGATCCGGTGAGGCCTACAAGACCTGGCTGCGTGACCGCGGCGACAGGTTCCGCAAAGGCATCGAGATCGCCACCCTGGACCCATTCCACGGCTACAAGAACGCCATCGACGACCAACTCGAAGACGCCGTCGCCGTCCTCGACGCGTTCCACATAGTCAAGCTCGGGACCGCTGCTGTCGATGAGGTCCGCCGCCAGGTCCAGCAGGACATCCACGGCCACCGCGGCCGCAGAGACGATCCGCTGTATCGGATTCGGAACCTGCTGCGCGCCGGGCAGGAACACCTCACCGACCGGCAGAAGACACGCCTGGAGACCGCGTTCACCGCCGACGACCGCCACGTCGAAGTCGAGGTCGCCTGGCGCTGCGCCCAACAGCTGCGCTCGGTCTATCACCAGTCCTGTCATGCCGACGGGCGCAGGGTCGCGGAGAAGATCCTGGCCACGTTCCCGTCGTGTCCGATCCCGGAGATCGCCCGCCTCGGCCGGACGCTGAACCAGTGGCGCGACGCGTTCCTGGGCTACTTCACCACCGGCGGCGCGAACAACGGCGGAACCGAATCCATCAACGGGTTGATCGAACTCGCCCGCCGCGTCGCCAGAGGCTTCCGCGACCCAGACAACTACCGCCTCAGAATGCTCCTCATCGGCGGCGGTCTACGACTATGACCCCACGCTCAGGTACGAAGAGCCAGATTTGCCAGCAACGCGGCCAGCCCCGCCCACAACAGCAACGACACCAGGTCGCCACCCTGCGGAACGATCGCGCCCACGGCCGCTCCAAGCCCGCCCTTCACCACGGCCGTCACCACGACGCCCAGGCAGAGCACGAAGGCCAGGAAGCCGAGGTTGACGAACCCCGCGAGGTCACGCCCACTCACCTGACGCAGTAGCAGCGCACGGGCCAGGAGTACCGCCGCTCCCGCCAACGCCGCCCAGGCCGCGTCCACATGCAGCAGCGAGGCCACCACGAACCCGACCAGGGTCAGCGCCAGCACGATCGCCGAGAACCGCGGTAGTGCGGGCGGCTCCGGCGGATCGGGATTGGTGGCCGGCAGGGACAGGTCGGCGGCGAAGAAGATCCGGAAGGCGACATACTCCACCGCGATCACGGCAAGCCACGGCAGGCCCATCAGTCCGGCAAAGCCGACGAAACTCAGCCCGGCCGCCGACATCGCCAGCAGATTGGTCAGGTTCGAGACGGGCAGGAGCAGCGAGCCGGCATTGGCCAGGTGGGCACACGCATAGGCGTGGGGCCTCGGACGCAGCCCCATCCTCGACGCGGTGGCCAGCACCACCGGGGTGAGCAACACCACGGTCGCATCCAGCGACAACACGGCGGTCACTCCGGCCGCCAGGACGAACACCTGCCCGAGCAGCCGTTGAGCGTTCCCGCGACTCCTCGAAGCGATCACGGCTCCGGCATAGCGGAACAGTCCATCGGCGTCGCACAGTTCGCTGATCACCAGGACCGCCGCGAGAAAGGCGACCACCGGGAACAATCGCTGGACCTCGGCCCAGGCGTCGGCGAGGGGGATGGCACCGGTCGCCAGGACGACGATCGCCGCGGGAACGGCCACCGCGGCCTCAGGCAAACCCCACGGTCGCACTACGGCGGCAGCGAGCACCAGGACCAACATCGCGACCGAGACGACCTCCCCCACGCCCGCAGCCTAGAGCAGCGAGTCTGGGAAAGACCACGCACCGGCCTGAGAAGGTTCTCGGCTGGCGTCGGCGAGCTCCAACTCGACCAGCAAGCCGGACCTCAGAGGCGAGCTACCGGGAGTCGTCGGGAATCGCTCGACATCCCAGAAGCATCGAGCCCCTCGTTTCGCTCTCCGGGCCGCCGCCCGACCCGTGCGGTGGAGCGGTGCGCCGGCTGGTTGTTCAACCGGCGCACCTCCAGGAGGGCCGTGGGCCCGGCATGCCCTACCCAGTGAATCCCGTGTACCCGGCCAGGGCCGTGGCTACTCCTCCGATGCCCGATTCGTGCGTAGATCAGGCACCTTCCGGCTCGGCACCCGTCTCGATCACCCGAGCGGCGAGCTCTCGCAGCTTGAGATTGCGCTGCTGGCTGGCGTGGCGCAGCCGCTCGAATGCCTCCCCCGGCAGCAGCCGGTGCCGCTCCACCAGGATCCCGGTGGCCTGTCCGATCAGCCGGTGGCTCTCCACCGCGTGCTTCAGGTTCGCCTCCCGGTCGGCCGCCTCCTGAACTGTCAGGACGCGGAGCAGAGCTGCCGCGAACGCCGCTGCGAGCAGATCGGCGGCGATCATCTCCTCCACGCTGATCCGGCGCGACCGCGGGAACTGGATCCAGGCCCGGGAGTCGACGTCCGAGGTGGGCGGCACCAGCAGGATGCCTGGCCGCAGGCTGGTGGTATCGGGGCTCGGTTCGCCGTCCAGCCCCGCCCGGACCGCCGCGGGCAGCTGGTCGAGGGTTCCCGTGTCGGCCGCGCTGAACCACCGGCGACCGCCGTCTCCGTCGTCCAGCCGGATGGTGCAGTCGCCGTCGAACAGCAGCGCGAAGCCATGTTCGGCGATCGCGATGAGATCGGCGAGATCCTCAGCGGTGGCCAGGCCCCGGCTCACCGCGGCGGCAGCGGCTCGGCGTTCGCGGGCTTCGCGGGCACGAGTGATGTCCCGCATCGTCCGCAGGTGGGTGGTGCCGATCGCCTGGTGGTGGACGGTGGCACCGCCCGACAGCACCCAGATCGGCCGCCGGTCCCGCCGGTAGACCCGCAGTTCGCGCTCCACCGAGTCACCGCTGAGGATGCTCTGATAGGCGGACCGGATCTCGGCCAGCGCGGCGGGATCCTCGGCCTCGGTGGGCCACCAGGGATACGGCGGACGGAACGGACCGTCCTCCAACCGGTAACCCAACAGATCGCTGAACGCCTGGTTCATCTCCAGTACCAGGCCCGCCGAGTCGAAGATGACCAGGCCGTCGCGGATCGAGCGGATGACCGCCTGCCGCCAGGCGGCGTCGACCGAATCGGCGTGGCCCTGGGCGGCGATCAGGGTGGCGGCACGGTCGGCAACACCGGAGCCCTCGGACATCGGGTCCATCGTGAGACCACCTGACTGGTCGTGAAGGCCTGGCGCCGGACCGGCAACCGGATCCAAGGACATGGGAAACCCCCTCGGCGGTGCCCGAGGGTCCGATATTCGGATGTGCACCGGATCATGTCGAAGTCACGGCGAGATCGACACCTGAAACGTTAGCAGCGAACCGAGCGCTCCGGCGTCCGGATCGACGGCCACCCACCGCGGGCGGTCGGCTGATGCCTGGCCGGGGAGCCACCCTCTCCCTTCACCTGGCCAGCAAACCCTTCGTGGGCGGGGACCACAGGGTGTGGCCGCGGCATCCCCACCCGGTGACCAGCTGATTGGCGGCCTGCCAGCCGGTGGTGGCCGCGCGTTCCATCAGCGCGATCGGAAGATCGCAGCGAAGCAGATCGCCGGCCAGCACCACTCGGGGATCGGGGGTGGCGACCGTGGGTCGGTCCGCCCAGGGACTGGTGTCGACCAGCGGGCAGTCCCGCTCGACCAGCCATTCCTCACCGAGCACGGGAGCCCCCACCAGGGACGGGGCGACCCGCTCGGCCTCGGTCCAGAGCCGGGTACGGGTGCCGGGGTTGAGATCGGTCAACGCGTAGCCGTGCACTTCGATCACCGCGCCGCCGTGCCGGGTCGCCCAGCCTGCGGCACCGGCTTCGAAGGCGTCGAGCCGGGAGAGGTTGTCCAGCGGTCCGTAGCCGCTGGTGCCGAGGAAGGCCGGCAGCGCCGGCTGTGGCCGGCCCAGCCAGCGGCGTCCGACCGCGAACGCCGGTGCCACCCGCAGCCGGGCGATCCGGTCACGCCAGCCGGAGTCCCCCAACCACGCCGAATCCGCCACCACCTGCTGCAGGGCGACGGTGTCGAGGGCGAGGACGACGGCGTCGGCCCGCTCTTCCCCGGTCCGGTGGACGACCCGGATGCCGTCGCCGTCGGGCAGCAGGACGTCCGCCCGCACACCCGTGCGGACGTCCACTCCCAGGCCGGCCAGGTAGCGCCCGAGCGGCGCCCAGAGCGCGGTGTCGTAGTCGTCGTCGGGGACGTCGAACAGCAGCCCTTCGGCGCCGCCGAGGAAATAGGTGTGGAACATCGCCAGCAGTTCGCCGCCGGAGAATTCCCGCGGGTCGGCGAAGAAGCTGCGGGCGAACACCTCCAGGGCCAGGTGACGGGCCTGGGCCGGGAACCGGAGCCGGTCGAGCACCTCCGCGGCGCTCACCCGGTCCAGGTCGCGGTAGGTGCGTGGGAAGTCCACCCGCAGCAGATCGAAGGCGGCGCGGGCGTCCACCCGCGCGAGGTCGCGGAGCCGGAAGGTCGGGCTGGTCGCGACGAAGCCGAGGATGCTCCACGGCGGGGTGCGAGGGATCCGCGCGAAGGAGTCGGTCGGGCCGCCGGCCAGCTTCAGCGGGTAGTCGGGGACGAGAACCAGCCGTTCCAGCGCCGGATCGGCGCGGCGCAGCAGCGCGCGCAGGTTGTAGTACTGCCGGAAGAAGGCGTGGAAGCCGCGGCTCATGCTGCGCTCGCCGTCCCCCACCGGCCACGCCCGCACCCGGCCGCCGAGCTGTGGCCGGGCTTCCAGCAGGGTGACAGCGACGCCGCGTTCGGCCAGCCCGGTGGCGGCCGCCAGCCCGGCGATGCCGCCGCCCACCACCACCACTCGCGGCATCCTGCCCTCGACCCGGCGATTCCCACCCCGACCGGGCGGGACACCGGAACCGTCCCCGCGTCCCGGGCCTCGTCCGTCGGGGGACGGCGGGTCGATCCGGACCGCGCTAGGGTCGCGTCCGGGACGCCAGGGCTTCACGACGCGCTCCGGGCCTCACGGCGCCCGGCGACCTCCCAGACGATCAGACTCGCGGTGATCAGGGCGAAGCCGAACCCGAAGTCCTCGATCGGGATGTCCCAGGGGAACCTGAGCTGGGAGAACTGCTCGGGGTGGTAGCTGACGATCGGATCGGAGAGCTTGGTCAGCCAGCCGTCCACCAGCACCTGGAAGGCGACCATGATCCCCAGCGCGATCCAGTACTGCGCCTTCCGGAAGATCCCGGTGCGCGCCCAGAGCAATTCGACCAGCACGACCACCACGACCGCCAGCAGCGTCCCCACGGTGTACTCAGGCATCCTGCTCCTCCTGCCGCTGCGGCGGGTCCCCGATCTCGCCGGGCCTGGCAACCGGACGGGGCCGCTCCCGCGGGGTGGGCTCGGCTTGCCCCGGACTCGATCCGCCCCGGACTTGGCGACCGGATGAAGGGTCGGTCCCCCGCGCATCCCGGCGGCCGGGCTCGGCCCGCCCCGAGCTTGACGAGGCGTCGCGACCGGACGCTCGCAGCACCGTTCCGACCGCCTCATAGGTGAGCAGTCCGCAGATCGGGATGACGAGGAAGAAGACGACCTCCTCCAGCGGGATGCCGCCGGGCAGCAGGACGCCGGTGGTGTACCGCGGGGAGAACGTCCAGTGGTCGCGCCGGATCGCGAACAGATCCCAGGCGATGAACGCAGCTGCGACCGGCACCACCGCCAGCAGCAGCCGGCGCGGCCGGCGGTAGACCCGGGCGGCCAGCCAGAACTCCAGTGGCAGCGTGACCAGCAGGCAGCCCGCCATCAGGGCGAGGTATTGGAACCGGTCCACCTCAGCCTCCCGCCATCGCCGTGGCCGCCGTGCGCCGGGGGTTCCGCAGCAGCGCCACCGCGGCGGTCGCGGCCTTCGCGGGGGTGGGGACGCGGGCCCGTCCGGTGAAGACGTCGTAGTCGCGGGCCTCGATCCGGGCCAGGATGGCCGAGTAGAGCCGGTGGGCGGTGGCCACACAGCGCGCCGAGGCCGGCGGCAGTTCCGGTATCCCCGCCTCGGCCTGCCGGTACAACCGGCGGGCGCGTTCGATCTCGAAGCGCATCACCGCCCGCCACGGTTCGTCCACCACCCGGCGGGCGGGGTCGGCGCCGAACTCGCGCAGGTCGGCCTGCGGCAGGTACACCCGGCCGCGGTCGAGGTCCTCCCCGACGTCGCGCAGGAAGTTGGTGAGCTGGAAGGCGAGCCCGAGCGCCCGTGCCGGCTCGAAGGCGGCCGGCGAGAGCGGTCGGAGCACCGGCAGCATCATCTCCCCGATCACCGCCGCGGAGCCCTCCATGTAGCCGCAG
>Ga0102832_1001774_pt1 | contig 15008 bp, 6 predicted proteins | sample EBPBio282013_DNA_FD_88942 | JGI IMG/M metagenome (GOLD analysis project Ga0102832, IMG submission 88942) | Wastewater treatment Type I Accumulibacter community from EBPR Bioreactor in Madison, WI, USA - Reactor 2_5/28/2013_ DNA (Illumina Assembly) | ecosystem: Engineered > Bioreactor > EBPR >...
GTGTGTAACAAACTCATACAGCTAATCAGTAAATTGTTGTCTAATCCACAGATGATTAATAGTAAAGCTATACCATAGTGTATGTAGCATATATTGAATTGCGTTAAAAACACTCTCTCTATCAGGAGGTTTAATGATAATAATAACAAACTAAATACTGATAATAAATCTACTATAGAATATAAAATAACTTAGATATGTATTAAGTTACTCACCCAATAATATTGTTTATCACCAACATCCCAATAACATCTCTACCACATACTGTCGATCACTAATCACTCTAATAACAATAACACTAACAATAATATCAAACATAACAATAATATGAAACACAATAACAATAACAATTTTGTCTAAATCGTAACTATTTATCATTTATCATTGTTTAGAACTTCCTCACGTATCCGTACTTGAACCAATAACAAATTGATAAGCTTCAACAGTAGTCATAGGGTAGTAGCAATAGCAATAGTAATGATAACAAAAATAGCAATGGTAAATCAGCACAAAGCGCCATTCAGTAACATATTGAAGAGTTGAAAAAGAAAAAACTGCAATAAAAACAAAAGAAGAAAGTGTTAGTACAAGAGATAGCTAATAACAATGATGGTGAGATGGAGCAGTGATTTGAAGATAAAGAAATAAAACAAAAGTGTTGATTGATTAATGTATTGAGGATTTTTTTATGTTGGTTAATTAATTAGGATTTATTAATTTTATTATTTTGATAAAGAAAATTAATAGTTACAATTTTTATATATATATACAAAAAAGATTATATCTCATTAACAATGGTATTTTAACTTTTACAATACATATCTAACATTTTACCGTTAACTTTATATAATCAATCATTAATAGTTATTACCTCTACCATCTTTACAAACACATCTACAACCTATTTACTTATCAATAAAATGCATCACCAAACTGCTATCGGAATCATGGACGAAGCCTACTTCTGTCCACGCCAATAAATCATCAAATGGGTCAACCATACATTAGACCTTAACATTGATGCTATTGAAGATCTCGGAACAGGAGCTGTTTATTGTCAACTACTTGACTATGGATTTGGCCAACGCGTCCCAATGCAAAAAATCAACTGGAAAGCCAAATTCTAATACGAGTTCATTAACAACCTGAAAGTATTCCAAAACACAATGTAAAGACTTGGTATTACAAGAAAATTTGATGTACATTTTTTATTTAATAAAACAATAGATATAGAAATTGTCCAAGGCCAAATATCAAGACAATCTTGAGACTATTCAATGGCTGAAGAGATACATTGAGCTAAATGGTAACATTAATAATGGTGGGTCTACAATATATAATGCATTGTAGAGGAGAAATGGTGCTGACCTGTACTCGATTTCACAGGCGAAGAAAGTTTTGGGCAACCCATTCAAGACTAATGGGGTTACACAAAGTTTGGTGGGTAACAACAATAGCAGTTTTGTCCTCAACCAAAGCATATGCTCAACTACAATGATGACAACAACATCAATTACCCCTCGAGCAAGAATGTCATTGAAGCCAAGATTAAGCTTTGTCACTAATAAAGAGAACACTATTCCATCTACTACTGAGATGAAGAAGAAGAAATCACCAACTACTTGTTTAAAAACAACAATAAGTAATTCATAAAAATCAGACACTCAACTAAACGAGATAAAGAAGGTATTGATGACAAATGACGATTCAGACAGCAAAATAAGTGACATTCATAAGATCATTTATGGTTGTTATCCTCAACAACAACATTATCAAAAATAGATGATACAATGCTAGTAATAGTCACATAATAGTAATATGATGGAGTAAGTATCAGCTGTGGAGTCGTAATAAGATGAGGTGTTGGTGTTTTGATTAATATAATGAATAAATGAATTGAATGAATGGATGGATGGATAAGAAATGATATTAAATAAATATAATGTATTTTTATTGTTTTATTGTTTTATTGTTTTGTATGATACTACATTAATATAAAGATAAACATGAATAAAATCAACAATCATATCAAATTAACATCTCATCATTGTTACCAGTGTCATCATTATTTAGTTGATCACCACTTTATGGTATTGGTGTTGTTTATGTTGTTTAAGTTGCTGTCAATAGTTATTGTTACTGTTGTTGTTGTTGTTATTATTATCCTTCTTATTGTTATTATTATTGCTACCCCTCATTATTACCATCACCATCATTATTTAGTTATCCCTAGTTACAATAGAACACCTCCCTCGTAGCCTGGTAATCAGCCACCTGGTGATTAACATAATCCAAATACTTATCCACTTACATTCTCGACTACCATGATAACTACTAATAATTGTTTTAATTATTTTTGTCTTAGTTTATCACCATGTCGATTGTCTTGTATTAGTTGGCACTACTTATAGGGATATTGTTTTGAGAGGGGTTATTGGGTTGTTAGTATTATTAAGGTTGTTATTAACTTTCTTTTGGTTGTTACTATCTTTGCTCTTGTTTTTATTATCCATTTACTAATTCTTTTTAATCTTTTTATCCTTATTATTATTATTCCCCATTGCCATTATGTGTAATACTATTATATCGCTGAATAAACTTTTGTGATCTTGCAAGATCATTTGCTGTCTATCCTTATACCTAAGAGTCACTGTCATGAACTATATTCTGAATAATGTTGAATTCCTATTCAACTATTGTGTCATTTGCCTACTATGGGTGTATCTAGCTATCAAGCTGCTGTTATTATTTGTTTTATTGTTATTATTGCTTTACTTACTTAGTCAATGAAAAATTCCCTCTTTTCACCTCATTCATCCTCCTCTCCGCCTCTTCTTTAGTCACCTCTTTCACATACACCCTGCCATTAACAACATACACTATCCCTGTTGTTTAGTCAACGATCCCATATTAATGTAAACATTTTGAATCCATCAACACCCTCCCACCATAAACTAAATAGAGTTAATTTTCATTTAATTATGAGATGCTATTTTATGGGTGTTATGATTTGTAATAAGATAGGATGGTTGATTTTAGGGTTTTAACAGGTTGTGATGGAGACACTTGTTAGATTGTATAGATGGGACAATTTACTGGGGGTTATTTTATTCTTAATGTTATTGTTGTTTAAGTTGTTTAAGATTGTTGCTATTGCTAATTTTATATTGTGTATGAATTATCATCCACCCTTTTATACCCTTTGTTGACAACAACAACAACATGCACAATGGCATTATTGAACAGATGTTAATTCAAATCCACTTATTGCGTTAACTATACTTAATTAACAACCAACCTTATTGAATCCAAATCATTTACATGGTTCAAATTGAACAGTTACTTTACTTTTTGTTTTATTGAAGGTATTGATTGTTGTGGTGAGATGTTGTGGATTATTGAACGCATGTCTGGTTGGCGGAGGTAACATCTAAAAGATTATGATGGGTTGTTAGCTATGGGTGGAGTTGAAGAGTTGGCAATGGTTTTAGGATTGGCTTATGTTAATGATGATGACATATCTTTTTATTTATCTTTGTTTTTTGATTTTTAACTTAAATTATCTTTTTGATTTATTTATATTGCTATACTGACTATTACGAATTTTATTTATTTAGATTGGTTTATTTGATTTAGATTAATTTAATCTTTTATTATTAATACCCTTAGCTAAAAAAATATTACCAATAATAACATATTCTTTTTGTTTATAGTAAATTAAAAAAATAACCAAACAACAACAAATCAAACTAAATCATATCATATCAAATCAAATCACCACCCATAAATCCTTTTTGTTGTTGTTGCTGACTTGAAGATGATGCTGGCCCATTTCCTAATAATTGATCAAACGTTATTGACGACACTTGAGGCAACTTCTGTTCCGATGTGCTACCTCCTTGATGTTGACTTCCCGTCCCTAACAAGTCCAAACCTAAAATATCATCATTCGACTTCGGCCCAGTAGGTTTCTTCGCCTGCCCAGGTCCTATAATGGCTCTTTTGGTTTCTGTCTTTTTCTATTTTTTAGCATTTTCACTAATAAAAGTTTTCATATCAGTAACTTTTCTAGTAGGTTAATCATTATATCCAGGATCAACAAATGTAAGTTATGGCTAATTTTTAGTATTTTCATTAACTGTAGTAGCATTTATACCTATTGAGTTTAATGTTTGTTTTATTATCTTTTTGTAATTTTCAATGTTGTCTTATGGTTATGGGAAATCTCGCAACTTTTCACTATGTGCTTTGAAATAGGCTGCGTATTTCTCGTTTTTCTTCACTAAATGCTCAATAGTATAAAGCGCTTTAGCCTTAACCTGGAAGGGATAATTAACCTCGATTTTACTCAACAACAATGACCCAACAACATGCACCTCCATCCCTTTAACCTCTTTTAAAAACTATCCCAATTGGGCTTCACTAGGCTTGATCCTAATCCCACCGGGTTGAACAATCTCTTAGACTAGTTTTTTTTCGCATTAACTATAAGAATAAGATGAATAGAATACATGTCATTTTTAGCATCAAGCTAATCCCAATCCATATAGTAAACTTATTTTGATGGTGTTTTTATTTATTTTTGTGACAATTCTTTATTACTAGTTACTGGCTAATTCATTATATCGTCTCCTTATAATAAGTTTTGACTTGCTTGTTTTGGCTTGATCTATTACTTTCTTGTATAATCTATAGCATCTTATTTTTATTCTTATTAATCTTGCCAACCTTTTTATTTATTGAAATAAATTACCTCCTAAAATACGTTTAGGTTTTTGTTGTTATGTTGGCTTTGGTTTGTTGAAAAAGATGGCGTTTTTCTTACTCAAAAACATTACTTTATCTTTATCGATTTATTATTATTTATTTTACTACAAAATTTTATATAATTTTCAATGAGTTGTTTTTTAATATAAAATCTAACATGTTATTTTGATTTAAGCTATGTGAATAATCTGTTTCGTTTAAATTTAAAGTTTTATGATAAGTTTTAATTTTTAACAAATTTTTTTAAAATCCATTATTTAAACTACAAAAAACTCATCAATCATTTGTCCCAATCTCTATTTATTAAGAAAATCCCAAAATAATTAATTGTAAAAAAGAATCACATCCATTCATTTCCTTCAATCTTTATTTTTCTTCATATTTAATAAATTTTCATCCTGTGTAATTTCCTCATCACTATTATCATTCTTATCATTCTTCCCACCCTTCCTAACCTGCTCTATTACTCTTTACGCACTATCAAAATCATCATTATACACCTAAACAAACCCCGTACTATTATCATCATAATAATTCAACATCACTTTTGATTGGATCTTCATCATCTATACTCGCTTAATCAAGAGTTGCTTTTATTATTATGAATAAGCTTTTTATACTATCTTTTGCTTTAGATCTTATTATAAATGCAGGCTTAGCTCCTTGTCATAGGCTGATTTCCTCGCCTATAATGTACCATCAAATGCTATTGTGTGATATTTTTAGTAAATCTTTGCAGACTCTTATTGTAAATACTTTTCTGTCTAGCTACTTTTATCAAAAGCTTATTGATAAGTGGGAAGATGTTACCAATCAATATCAGCAAAATATTCATGTTTCATCACTTGTAAGATATCATAACGTTTTTACATTTATTTTTCATTCATTCTTAGCATCAAGTCTCTTAATTATGGTGAGAATAATTATTCACATAAAGACATTTCATTTTATAGGTTTTTCTTAAAGATTATAAATTAAGAGCCACCAGTAAATGGTGGTGAACCGACTTTCATAAAGTAAAATACTCCACTTAATGAATAAATGTCAGACTTTTTTTATGATGCTTTGTTATGAATACATTATGGTGACATGTAATTTGGTGTGCCAACATAATGCTAAAATACCTTCTTACCCTTAACTCCATTTCCTGAACCTTGGATATCAGGTCGACTCAAATCCTTTGCTGTGCCAAAATCGATCAATTTTATTTTATTCTCTGAATCGAGTAAAATATTCTCAGGCTTGAGATCTCGATGGACGATTTGATATTGTTAGTGAATGATTGACAATGCTTTAACCAAGTGTACGGCGTAGTACTTAAATACAGATTATGAAAAGAATCCAAATGTTTTACATTTTTACCATAATTATCCATTTTATGTTGGAATGTACGATACAATTTAATGACATAATCACATTCTAAAAAGATTAATAAAATAATGTACCTTTAAGTTTTGATAAGCAATGTTTTTACATGAATAAATCAGCTTATTTTCTAATTCGTTGAACTTTGGCTTTTTATACTTGCTTAATTGCGTATGTTTTACCATCTTTTTTAGAAGTTGTTTTGAAAATTTATGAGAAATTACCTGATCCTAAATGAACTAATTTTTCAAATTAATTTAAACCATGAAAATCATTTTAAGATTTTTACTTTTTTGGCAAAGTTTAGGTTTTTGTTTAAGTAACACTTTTATTCACTTACGTTGGCTTATTATTTTATTGAGGTTTTGAACAGTTTATTTTATGAGTTGGCCAATGCTTTTTTTGACATTCGACATTACAATAATATGCTTTTTTACATCTTGTACATCTTAAAAGTTATGTTTATGTTGCATTACAATTTGAGCAACTTTTTATAGCTTGTGCTTCGAGAGGTTTGTTCTCAGAACTAGGAGTAGGTTGATTTTTAGTTTACATGATTCTTTGTTAAGTGATTTTATAATTTTTAAATTTCTTACAAAAATAGAAATTAGTTAGTTACATACATACCGCTATTTTGTTAGATTTTTAAGTAATTAAGAAGTATAAGAGTTTGATGAATTAAAAAATAAGGGCGATCCGGGAATTGAACCCGGGACCTCTTGCACCCGAAACAAGAATCATACTACTAGACCAATCGCCCCTCCCATTTTTTATCATACTGACTAAAATTAATCTTATTACCTATTTTGGTTAACCTATAAAAAAGTTTGTATAAAATAAAACATACTACAGAAGATTACAATAGAATAAGTTTAAGTTTATTTTATTTTATAAAATTCGCAATCTCAAAAAATTAAAGAAAAAAGCGTATTTAATTTATTGATTTCAATTCATACATACACAAAAAAAGAGAGAATCAAAATATATTTTCCATCATAATAACAATATCAGTAAATGAACACAATATCATCATCAAAACACAAATCAACCCTATTTACTTTAGATACTTTTGGCAATAACAGCGCCACATTTGGACAATCTCTATTTTAGAAAGATCATCATCATTATATTGGAGATATATCCACACAACATAATCACTTTGCATTTAGAAACTCTACAGAGTAATATAAATTTTGTTATATATTGAAGGTAGTTAGTGTATGATGAGTAGTATCACAACGTGTTCTCATCAAGGCTGAAAATTGACCATCGTCAACGATACATCTACAGACTGTTGGGTGATGACACTCACCAACGTCTACCCTCGATAAAATATCAACATGGTAATATTCTTTTCATCAAAAGTATTCATTTATGATTGGGACGATACGCTATTGTGTACGACTTACTTGAAGGGCAAGAAATCCACAGAATTGTCATAATAAACAAAAAAGTATCTTAACGAAATTGACAACCTAGTCTTTAATATCCTAGATTATTCCCTTACTAAAGGATATGTGTTTATAATCACGAACTCTCTTGATGGCTGGATACGGCATAGTAGCCAAACGTACCTACCAAAAGTTTATTAAAAATTATCACAATCATAAAAAATTATTATGTGGTCAGCAAGACAATTGTTTGAACATTAATTTCCCAGTAATATAAAAATGTGGAAAGTAATGGCATTCAAAAAATTAAAACAACATCTTAGAATCAATGTAATTTTATATATGAAAAATTAGATTCTAACCAATGTGATATGTGTAGGTGATAGAGAGGATGATTTGTAAGCATGTGATGTGTTGGTGAAATAGTTTTAGCTCATTTATGTCAAAAAGATTAAGTTATAAGAAAGACCAAGACCTGAATAGTTGATAAAGGAACTGAAGTTGTTATAGAAAAGGTTTCAACAAATTTTTCATGCCATTGCTAATACTACTATCAAGCTGTAAAAACGAATCTTAACGCCTTAAAATATTAGGAAAAATAGTCCTTCGTAGTCTATGACATTGAAAACTGAAAAGAGGTAAAATAAATAATTAAAAACATCAGTCTCTTGAGAATGTTTGCTTACTAATAAAACAAACTAAACAATCTGTATTCTTGTTCTTTTTGATATTTTAAATTTAAAAAGAGTATTTCGAAAAATATTTACAATTAATAATTGTTAATTAACATAATGATTTCAAAAAAGAATAAAATAAAAAATCAATAAATCACTATCTTTCAGTCCATCAATTTAATTTCAGAATTTATTAAATTACATCAATGAAATCCAAAAAACATTTGATTGTAAATTCCTTAAAAGATTTATAATAACAATGAATATCAATGAGAATAAAATAATATTTGACCCATCATCATCACAATAAAAAAAGATGAACACAAAACATATACTATTGTCATAATCTAATAATGATTTCTTACTATCTGGGTAAAAGAGGAAATATTTTAACAATAACAGTAGAAAGTCATCTTTTGATAAAAAAAAAAGAACAAGAAACTATCTAAATACACAACCAAAACTATCAAAGAGCAACAATAACAATAAAAAGAACGATGACTAAAACAGAGGAGGAGGACTTCTTGAACCAATCATTGAAGATTGGAAAGAATGGGTCGCCAGAAGAAGACCACAACCACAAGTTTCTCTTTGAAAAATAATAAAACTTCACTTCCATTGATAAACATTAACAATGGCGTTGATATTTGTATATATTTTTTTTGTTCTTCTCAAAAATCAAAAATCCTTTTTGTGGAGTTTGGAAACCATAAAAAAATAAAATTCCAGAAACAACGATAAATTATTATCAACTTAAAAATTCGTTTTAATTTGAATTTTCAGTACTCTTGATTGGGATCGAATTTGTACTCGCATTTTCTCTTTTTGGATTGTTTGTATTTGAATCCTCCCTTTTCAATTTCGCTTCTGAATTATTCTTAATCTTCCTCTTCTTCAAAATCCATTTCCTAATCGAAACAGTTTTCTAATGGGTCTACGAATCGTTAATTTTCGTTTAAATACTTTATCATGAATCCAGGTTGAGTTGTGATATTTTGCTAATAAAGTCTGATTAGGTTCGATTTTTTATCAGTAGAATTAAAAGAGTTTATATGAGATTCATCATCCGATTGTTTGGATGAATTATTTTAATTTGATTCTTCTTCCTGTATGTTTTAGGAAAGCATCCATAAAGGGCCATCAAGTTATTAATCTTTTCCCTCTTAATCTGAAATGATCTCTCCATTTTTTCTAAAACAATCAATGATTTTCAAGGCTGGATGCAAAGAAAGTCTAAAATAATAAATTAGGGAAATACATGGATGTGAAGATTTGTTCATTATAATTGGGGTAAGTAGAGCAGATAGGGTTTCCTTTAAGATTGATTTCTTCAAGTCGAGAGAAGTGCCTGAAAATTGAGATGGTAAATAAGTCAGAGATTTTGTTATTCTGTAAATTCATTTGTTAAAGACATGGGGAATAAATGATGAGTCTTTGGAGCTATTGGTCAGACAGACGATTGGAACTTAGTTGAATGATGGAGATTTGAATGTTAGGTAAGTTTTCCAAGGATTACAACGCACAGTTGTTGAGGATCAATTATTGGAGACTGTTGCATCTTTATAGCAAAGTCTTGGCTTCTTTTGGTAAGACTTTGCATTCAATTCCACTCAAATCCAAATAGGTGAGGTCTTCAAGGGATTTGACTGCAACCATTCTGCTTTTGATTGTCTTGACAATGGGATGCTACATTGAAAAATAAATTATTAACTGGGTCGATATAAAGCTTCTAATAATTGGAATAAAGATTTTCCAACATACACTAATTACATGTCTTATAAAATTAGCCATCTTAAAATGTCAGAATCAAGAGATTTATAAAATTTAACTTAAAATAAACATAAAAACTGAGTTTAACTAAAATATTTACATCATTTAATTGAAATATAACTTTCTATTTCTTGTAGTTTACGTCTTAGTAATCTAACTGTATTGATAATTTTTATCAAATACCTGCTTATTGGAGAATTGAAGAGTTGGATTGAGTTTATTTTTTGAGTAATTTATATTTCTTAGCGTCTGTCATATACTTTTGGCAAAGTTCTTTGTAATTTTAAAGTTCCCTTTTCAAAAATTCATTATCTTTCTTCATCAACTCCTGTTGTTACTGGTTGTAATCTTCCATTTACATTGATAACTGTTGGGATCGGTTCAGGACATCATTGTTCCTTCTGTAGATTGATAATTATTATGAAAGTTATGAAATTTTCTTCTTATATTTTTGCTCTTTCTGTTGGAATTATGATGTCATGGTCACGATTTTTTATTGTAGCGTTTTAATTTGTGACTTTAAGTGAATATTTTACTGTTCTAAGTTTTAGAATTTCTGAGCAGATTCGATATAAAATTATGGAGTTTTATGTGGAGTTTCGTTAATTGATTTATGTTTTTAAGTGTTGATAAACTAATAATCTTTGGAGGCAATTAAGGAGGATGAAAGATTGCTTTAATTATGATTTTTACCTTTGACTGACTTGACTGATTTTGCATCAAATAAATCCACGTTATTCTCAGCTTATATTTTGCCTACACTTAATTTTTGAGGTTGTTTTTGAGAATTGGTATGGATAAGTCTTTCATATTAATTTTTAAGTTGCTCATATTTTAGTTTTATCTCATCCAACTAAATTCTGAGAGTTTCATTCAGCCTTACAGTTTATTAGAGCTGCTGATTATCTTGTATTGGTATTGAATGAATAACTGATTTTTTTCTAAAGGGCTCATAAGTTATTACATCGTTTAAATTCCTTCCTTTTAACATTTATAAATTACCGTTTCTAAAATTATTAAGTTCATGCTTTAATTGTTAATTTTACATTTAAAGCTGTGACAATCTTGTTTAAAGTTCTGCATTATTTTGTTTTTCTGCCTTGTTAAATTTAATTTACTCTTATTTTTATTTCAATAAGATAAAACTCTGTTCAAAATCCTGCCTACCTTGAAACTTTTACTCAATAATTCTGACATATGTACTCACTATTTCTTAAATTTATTTTTAAAGTCTTTTGTTTTATTCGAGGTAAATACGTTTTTACATAAAATTCTTGGAATTTATCTGCAACAATTTAAGTAAATCCCTTTAAAGCTGTGAAATATGTTCAAGATAGTCAAAAGTCTTATTGCCTTTTTATGATATTTTGGTGAAATCCAGTTGCTTTTATAAGTTAGAAACATAAGCTGTTGTTTTGAGTTGCTTTTTTGTATTGAATGCTTTCGTTATGAATATGAAACTATCCTTTGCCTTACGACTGTTGAATCCTATTTCTATAAAGGGGTTTTTAGCGATCTATTAAATAGTTACCTATCGAGAAAATGTTTTAGATGAAAATTTCATAAGCTAATCGTAATATTTGGGATTGAAGATAATTCTTGCCTTTGTCGGTATTTTATGAATAACTTACAATTTTGGTTCTATCATATTGTAGTTGAATGCAAAAGTTGCTTAAGTACTCATGTGTTAAAGAATTATTCTTTATTCTGTTACTTTTAGTTGACATTATTGTCTTTGGTTGTCTTAACCGAGACCAACATAAAAACATGATTCACCTGTTGACAAAGCGATTTATATTTCTTTTTTCAGCAATACATCAAACTTTACAGGTCCGTATGACATTAACGCAGTCCCAGGACATTATGGATCTGAACTCTAAACTCAATAAAATCATTACTGTTATTTCTACTTGTAGCATACATCCAACATCGGCAGGCTCACAAATGTACGTGTTTCCTTTAAACTGTTGAGCCTCAGTGGTTACGCCGTTTCTTATGGTAAACCATCGAAAGGAACAAGGTACTGTCGCTGTCATATCTCTGGAAGTATAAGTATGAATGATAACAACAGAACTGGATTCAATTATTTCAGGTTACTGCTTGACATAAAACTTGTATTTGTTGAAGTTATCACTTATCTTACCAGTTTGTTTTACAATCCAGTCGACCAAATCCATTTCTCTTTATTAAGTTTACTTATTAATTTCAATTTATAATTTGATCCATTTATTACAGTAAATCTATAAATAACAATTCTATATAATTTATTTACTTTATAAGTAATTAAATAGCTCAAAGAATTATTTTTTATTGTTAGAAATTTACTAATTATGGAAAAATAGAAAAAGAAAACTTATCACCATTTTTACGTTAATTGTCAAAATATCTTTTTAAGCTTTATTTGACACAAATCTTAAAGTTTAAGCCTGGGAGTAAGGTTTTTCATAAAGTTGAGTTGAAAAAGGTTGAAACTCTTTGGGATACAAAGTTTCAACATATGGAAGTCATGGAATTTGATTGAGTTATTTTGCAGTGCAGAAGCCGGAATATTTTCTGAGTTTTTTTTTGAAGGCGAGTCTTTTAGCAGAGTCGGTAATTTGGTTTTAGAGTTCGATAAGTTTTCTTTTGGTTTGATTTTCGTAGGTGGCGACTTCAAGTTTATAATTAGTATCTTAAAGGAACTGAATGTTAGTGTTGGTATTGTCTTCGAGTTCAGGCTTGAATTAATCGTTTTAATCAAAGATTGTGGAATAGCGTCTTCTTCTTGATCTGGTTTCCATGGGTGATTTGTTAGTTATTTTGGTAATTTTGAGTTTAAATAAATAAAAGTATTGATAAGAAGTTGATATAGGAAACGATATTTAAATAGGCTAATAGGAAGTATTAAGTTGTAATGTTGTTATTCAACAATTAAATTAATAAAATTCTAAATTTATGGATTTCAACATTACAATATCCCAAAGGCAATAAACATCACACATCCTCCAACAGCTAATAAATGTTCCCCTCCTTCGATTTTATCTTCTACTCGTATTCTAACTCTTTTCTCTTCTTTCTTGGCTTCTTCTAAACTTTGTTTACTTATTCTTCTGCTTACTCCTAAAGTGTATAAATAACGTTCGGCTTGATACGCTTAAACTCCAAAAATCCCTCGTTTTCTTTCTCTTCTTCTCCATTCTAAACTTACCCTTTCTCTTACTCCTCAATTTCCATCTATGACTCAGAATTCTATTATTTATTGACATTTTCCTACTCTTATGCTGTTTTCTCAGAAATGTTGAATTTTTGACTCAAAAATGTCATTATCGGCTCAAACTCAATAAGCGAAAAAGCGCTCTTTTTATTATTTACTCTTTGTTGTAAAGAAAAGTTCTCGTATGTCTTCAAAGGATAATCAAGTTGCTAAATAAAAACTTAAGGTCTTTAGAATTTAAAAACCTCATCCTGACTGGATTTAACTTATTTGACAGTTTACTTCTTTTGTGCTTGATCTAAAAGTTCAATTAAGGGAGCTTAATTTGTTGTTTTAACTTTCTTCTTAGTTATTCCTTAAGCTTATTTTTTGGGTTCCAAGAAATACTTTTAGAGTTCTTTTTTCAAGGGAGCCAATAAAAGCCCAACTTTTTAATGTTTGTGGGATTTAATTACACCAATCAATCTGTCAATTTTGACTCTTAACATATCAATAGTTGCTCTTTTGTTATGCAATAAATCTTTAACTCTTGCAATTACATCAGTCAATGTTCTTTTGCTGATTAAGTCATCAAAAGCTTAATCTTGCTCTTTAGCTACTTTATCGATGGTCCAAAACACTGTTTAAATGATTTGAAAATCTTCTTATTTTGTATCAATTTTTATATTTTGATAAAGTTATTTTTTTTTGTATGAAAAAAGTTCAACTTCTGACAATGAAACTTGGTGACTACTTTTATAAATCTAAGCGATTGTAGGTTCAGGGTCAAGATTCATAGTCAGTGATTGTTTAGTTAAATCTTGGATTAATTTGTCCCATATTTCAAGCAAGTAATGTGTATCCATTCTTGCATAATTCAACATTTCAGGACTCAAAGGTCTTTACCTCCAATCAGCGAGTTGATATTTTTTGTCAATTGCAATGTTACAATAATGATGAAGCAAATATGCATATGAAAACTTTGGATATCCGAGTACTCTGGAAGCTTTATAAGTATCAAAAAGATTTTTTATGTGAATGTTGAAATCTCTTTGAAGCCATTTGGTATCCATTTCAGCACCGTGCATGACTTTCACAATATTTTAGTTTTCGATAAGTTCTTTGAGTAAAGGAATGTATTGCCACAGTGGAAATACGTCGATAATGTAATCTTTGAACCTGGAACTGATTTGAATTAAACAAGTAAATCCTTCATAACTTTTGTTACTGTGTTATAAATCGACAGCGATTTCTTTACATTGTTTGAGTTCCATTATCATTTTTTATAAACCTTATATCGAATTGACATAAATGAAAGGTTAAGAAATTGGTTGGGAATGTTGAACTTTATCGCATTTCAATACAATATTTTCTACCGAAGTTAATTAATGCTAATGATGGTCAAATTGGGCAGGTTTAATAAAATGATACTTATCTTGAGGTCGATTTGATTGATTTTTGCTAAAAGTGGACTCTAAACTTTAATGATTTTTCTCCTTTTACTTTTAAATCGCTTTGATGTTCTTTTTCTTTTCATTATAGGATTGACATGAAGTTTAGATTAAGTCTGTTAATTCGTCAAAGATTTAAGTCGCGTAGTCTGAAACAGTTCCGTAAGTATTTTTTGAGACTCCAAGGACTTGTCCAAATAGTTTGATAGTTTTCGTGAGTTGAGTTTCGATATTTTGTTGTTTCTTTTTTAATTAAGTTGCAGCTTTATTGCCCATTAATTAAAGAGGAATTTTAGAGACTGGAGTAACATTTTTAGTGCATTGAACCAATGAAATCGACTGCTTGAAAAGGGTGTCATTGAAATTCTAATGCTCTAAAATAGTGTCAAGAGGTTTCTTATTCATGGGATGGTTTGTT
>Ga0102832_1001775_pt1 | contig 14999 bp, 11 predicted proteins | sample EBPBio282013_DNA_FD_88942 | JGI IMG/M metagenome (GOLD analysis project Ga0102832, IMG submission 88942) | Wastewater treatment Type I Accumulibacter community from EBPR Bioreactor in Madison, WI, USA - Reactor 2_5/28/2013_ DNA (Illumina Assembly) | ecosystem: Engineered > Bioreactor > EBPR >...
CGAGGGGGTCGGCGGCCGCTTCGACCGGGCCGTTGGCGACTACATCCTGATGTACTCCGCCCTCGCCGGCCCCGAGGACGCCGCCCGCGCGCTCGCCCTGGCCGACGGCGCGGTGGTCGATGACGGCATGACCCGCACCTACCTGCTGGCCTGGCTCTATTCGCTCACCGTCTGAGGCCTGCTCCCCGGTGGCCCAGCCGCCGGGCTACCCGCAGAAACCGGGCAATCGAGGCCGGCTGCCCGCACTATCCAGGCAGTGACGCTGGATTGCCCGGATTCTGTTGGGGGGCCGGTCGCGGTTTGGGGGTTGGTGCGGGGGCGGGCGGCCCGAATCGCGCCGATAGGATCGGGCGCGTGACCGGACTGGTGGTGTTGGTGGTGGGCAATGGCGGACGCGAGCACGCCCTGGCGTGGGCGCTGGGCCGCGATCCAGAGGTCGGCGCGGTCCACATCGCGCCGGGCAATCCCGGTACCGCGCAGGTCGGGACCAATCACCCGGTGGATCCGCTCGACGGTCAGGCGGTCGCCGCGCTCGCCCGGGCCCTCGGCGCGGGGCTGGTCGTGATCGGCCCGGAGGCGCCGCTGGTGGCCGGCGTGGCAGATGCCGTCCGCGCGGCGGGCATCCCGGTCTTCGGGCCGTCGGCCGCGGCGGCCCGGCTGGAGGGGTCGAAGGCCTTCGCCAAGGAGATCATGGAGGCGGCCGGCGTCCCGACCGCGGCGGCCCGGCTCTGTCTTTCGATGGACGAGGTGGTCGCCGCACTCGACTTCTTCGGCCCGCCCTACGTGGTGAAGGACGACGGGCTGGCGGCCGGCAAGGGCGTGATCGTCACCGACGACCGCGACGCCGCGATCCGGCATGCCGCCGGCTGCCGGCAGGTGGTGATCGAGGAGTTCCTCGACGGCCCGGAGGTCAGCCTGTTCGCGTTCTCGGACGGCACCCACGTACTGCCCTTCGAGCCTGCCCAGGATTTCAAGCGGGTGGGCGACGGTGACACCGGCCCGAACACCGGCGGGATGGGCGCCTACACGCCCTTGCCCTGGGCGCCGCCCGGCCTGGTGGACGAGGTGGTCACGACCGTCATCCAGCCCACCGTCGACGAGCTGCGCCGCCGCGGCACCCCGTTCGTGGGCCTGCTCTATGCCGGCCTGGCGCTCACCTCGCGTGGAACCCGGGTGGTGGAGTTCAACGCCCGCTTCGGTGACCCGGAGACCCAGCCCCTGCTGACCCGGCTGCGCACCCCGCTGGGCCGCGTCCTCCTGGCCGCCGCCACCGGAGGCCTGGCCGACGAACCGCCGCTGGAATGGGGGAGCGGCGCAGCCGTGGCCGTGGTCCTGGCGGCAGGGGGCTACCCCGACACCCCGCGCAAGGGCGATGCGATCACCGGCACCGAGACCGGCACCGTCTTCCACGCGGGAACCGCGCTGGACGCCGAGGGCCGGCTGGTGACGGCCGGCGGTCGCGTCCTGGCCGCGGTGGGAACCGGCGACACCCTCGCCGAGGCCCGCGAGGCCGCCTACGCCACTGCCGCCGGCATTCACTTCGACGGCGGCTTCCACCGCACCGACATCGCAGCGAAAGCAGCGGAGGAGCTCCGATGATCCCCAATGTCCTGGCCACCCGGTACGCCTCGCCGGCGATGCGGGAGATCTGGTCGCCCGAGCACAAGATCGTCGCCGAACGGCAGCTGTGGATCGCCGTGCTGAAGGCGCAGCGCGACCTGGGGGTTGACTTCGGCGGGGACGACCCGGACGCGGTCATTGCCGCCTACGAACGGGTCATCGACCGGGTCGATCTCGACTCGATCAACGCCCGCGAGCGGATCACCCGGCACGACGTGAAGGCCCGGATCGAGGAGTTCTGCGACCTCGCCGGGTACGAGCACATCCACAAGGGGATGACCTCCCGCGATCTCACCGAGAACGTCGAGCAGCAGCAGATCCTGGCCTCGCTGAAGCTGGTCCGGGAGCGGATCGTCACCGTGCTGGTGAACCTGGCTCGACTGGCGGTCGAGTACCGCGAGCTGCCCATGGCCGGACGTTCGCACAACGTCCCCGGCCAGGTCACCACCCTGGGCAAGCGATTTGCCACCGCGGCGGACGAGGTGCTGGTCGCCTACCGCCGCGTCGACGAGCTGATCGGACGCTATCCGCTGCGCGGCATCAAGGGCCCGATGGGCACCGCCCAGGACATGCTCGACCTGCTCGGCGGCGACACCGCCAAGCTCGCTGCCCTCGAGTCACGGGTCGCCGAGCACCTCGGCTTCGCCAGCGCCTTCATCGCGACCGGGCAGATCTACCCGCGTTCCCTCGACCACGAGGTGCTGTCGGCCTTCGTCCAGGTGGCGGCGGGGCCGTCCAGCCTGGCGCATACCATCCGGCTGATGGCCGGACAGGAACTGGTCACCGAGGGCTTCGCCGAGGGCCAGGTCGGTTCGTCCGCCATGCCGCACAAGATGAACACCCGCTCCTGCGAGCGGGTGAACGGCTTCGCGGTGGTGCTGCGCGGGTACGCGTCCATGGGCGCGGAACTGGCCGGCGCCCAGTGGAACGAGGGCGACGTCTTCGAGTCGGTGGTGCGCCGGGTCGCGCTGCCGGACGCCTGCTACGCCCTGGACGGACTGTTCGAGACCTTCCTCACCGTCCTCGGCGAGTTCGGCGCCTTCCCCGCGGTGATCGAGGCCGAACTGCAGCGGTACCTGCCGTTCCTCTCGACCACGAAGGTGCTGATGGCCGCCGTCCGCCACGGCGTCGGACGCGAGGCCGCCCACGAGGCGATCAAGGAGCACGCCGTCGCCGTCGCCCTCGCCATGCGCGCGGGCGCCGCCGAGAACGACCTGTTCGAACGGCTCGCCGCCGACCCACGCCTCGACCTCGACATCGCCCAGGTGCGCGCGGCCGCGTCCGATCCCCTGGAACTCACCGGCTCCGCCCGCGACCAGGTGGACGCCATCGCCGCCACCGTCGCCGCACTGGCCCGGGAGCACCGCGAAGCCGCTGCCTACACCCCGGGAGCCGTGCTGTGAGCGACCTGGATCTGCCACTGATCCATGCCGGAAAGGTGCGCCGGCTCTACGACGCCGGGCAGGGGAGGATCCTGCTAGTCGCGACCGACGCCATCTCGGCCTACGACTTCGTGCTGAGCACGCCGATCCCGGACAAGGGGCGCGTCCTCACCCAGCTGTCGCTGTGGTGGTTCGCACAGTTGGACGACCTCATCCCCAACCACGTGCTCTCCACCGACGTCCCGCCCGAGGTGGCCGGACGGGCGGTGCTGGTCGAGCCGCTGGAGATGGTGCCCGTCGAGTGCGTGGCCCGCGGCTACCTGACCGGCTCGGGCTGGCAGGAGTACCGGGCTTCCGGCTCGGTCACCGGAATCGCCCTGCCGGATGGGCTGCAGGACGGCTCCCGGCTACCCGAGCCGATCTTCACCCCGGCGATCAAGGCACCGCTGGGGGAGCACGACGAGAACGTCGACTTCGCCACCATCGTCGCGCTGCATGGCGAGGAACGTGCCACGAGGCTGCGAGACGCCACATTGGCCCTCTACCGCCGGGCCGAACGGATCGCCCGCGAGCGCGGCATCATCCTGGCCGATACCAAGTTCGAGTTCGGGCTGCGGCCGGACGGCACCCTCGTCCTGGCCGACGAGGTGCTCACCCCCGACTCCTCCCGGTTCTGGGACGCCGCCGGCTGGCAGCCCGGACGCTCGCTGCCGAGCTTCGACAAGCAGTTCGTCCGCGACTGGTTGGCCCACGACTCAGGCTGGGACCGAGCCTCCGACACCCCGCCGCCCCCATTGCCCGAGCACGTCGTCGAGGCCACCCGGCAGCGCTACCTGGAGGCCTACGCCCGCCTGGTGGGCCACCCCCTGGAAGGGTGAGCCGGGTGGGCGCTTCCGTCCCTGCGCAGCCCTGGCGGCAATCTCTCGTTCAGAGAATTCTCAGAATTGGACGCGCTGGACGCTGGACTGTGTATGATCCTGAACGCTAGCTGAGATTCAGCTGAATAAAGTTCAGTGAAGGGCGATTCCGTGTCGCGCACCCCCCGCCGTTGGCCCGCCACGCTCGCGCTGGCCCTCTCGTTGTCCTTACTGGGGCTCGCGCCCGCGGCCGTGGCCGCGCCGGCCCCGGCGAACCCCGCACCGGCGGCGGCCACCCCCGCCGCGCTCCCGGCAGCCACCCCCCTGCGGGTGGGCAGCTTCAACCTGAGGTGCGCCAACTGCTCGCGCAACAGCCGCATCAACGGCCGCGAGAAGAAGTGGGAGACCCGCCGTTCGAAGGTGATCGCGCAGATCAAGGCAGAGGCGGTCGACGTCATCGGCGTCCAGGAGGCATCCCCGGGCCTGCTGAAGGGCAAGAAGACCTCGCAATTCGAGGATCTCGCCAAGCGGCTCGGATCGCCCTACGAACTCACCAACACCCACCGCTACGGCTGCAAGAAGAGCACCAGCTACAAGAAGTGCGACAAGCGGAACAATGGTGCCAGCGCGGACGTCCGGATCCTCTACAACACCAACCGGCTCACCTTGCTCGACCAGGGCTCCAAGCAGCTCGACAAGGAGAAGGCAACCTCGGGGCCACGGTTCGTGGCGTGGGCGATCTTCGCCGACAAGACCGACGGACGGCAGTTCTTCTTCGCCACCGCCCACACCGAGCCGGGGCAGAGCAAGGCCAAGCGGGCGCTCCGCAAGAAGCAGGCCAAGAAGATCCTGGCCGAGATCAAGGCCGAGAACACGCGCCAGCTGCCGGTCGTGATCAGCGGTGACTTCTCCTCCACCAAACTGACCGCCGTCAACCCCGTCTACGACGTGCTGACCGACTCGGGCCTGGTGATCGACCCGCTGGGCAACACCAAGAAGCAGAAGTCGGCCAAGAAGGCCGTCGCCGAGAAGCTGACCAATGTGAAGTACGACACCCTCAACGACTTCAAGGCCAAGCCGACGGCGCGCAAGGGCTATGCCCTGGGCGCCCACCTCGACTACATCTTCGTCGACGAGCAGGTCCGGGTGCTGGAGTACAAGGTGGTGATGAGCCTGAAGCGCAACAAGAAGTTCTCCGGTGTCATCCCCTCCGACCACAACATGATCCGGGCAACCATCCAACTACCCTGATCCCCGCTCGCCTTCCGGGCACTTTCTGCCAGATAGTGGCTCTCCGCGACGAAATATGCCGCGGCGGCCGAGTATGTGGCAGAAACTGCACCCAGTGAGCCGGCCCGCGGGACACGTCCATCGCGAGGGTCGCCCACTGGGGCGGGAGGTTCCCCCACTAGGATGATCGCCATGGCACGAGTGATCGTCGACGTGATGCCCAAGCCCGAGATCCTGGATCCCCAGGGCAAGGCGGTGACCGGGGCGCTGGCGCGGCTCGGCTTCGCCGGCCTGTCGGTCCGCCAGGGCAAGCGCTTCGAGATCGAAGTCGAGGGCGACCTCACCGAGGAGCGGCTCGACCAGATCCGGCACGCAGCCGAGACCATCCTGGCCAATACCGTGATCGAGGCCTTCGACGTGCGGGTGGACGAGTGACCGCCCGCATCGGGGTCGTCACCTTCCCGGGCACGCTGGACGATGTGGACGCCGTCCGCGCCGTCCGGCTCAGCGGTGCCGAGCCGGTGGCGCTCTGGCACGGCAGCGACGACCTGAGCGGCGTGGACGCCGTGATCCTGCCCGGCGGCTTCTCCTATGGCGACTACCTGCGTTGCGGCGCCATCGCCCGCTTCTCGCCCGTGATGGACGAGGTGATCCGCAAGGCGAACGAGGGCATGCCGGTGCTGGGCATCTGCAACGGCTTCCAGGTGCTGTGCGAGGCGCATCTGCTGCCCGGCGCGCTGATCCGTAACGACCGCCGGACGTTCATCTGCCGCGACCAGCGGCTACGGGTGGAATCCCGCGACACGGTGTGGACCTGCGATTTCGTCGACGGCGACGAGATCGTGATCGCGCTGAAGAACGGCGAGGGCAACTACCAGGCCGACGCCGAGACCATCGCCCGGCTGGAAGGCGAGAACCAGGTGATCTTCCGCTACCTGGACGGCAACCCCAACGGCTCGGTGAACGACATCGCCGGCATCACCAACGCGCGTGGCAACGTGGTCGGGCTGATGCCGCACCCCGAACACAATGTGGACCCGCTGGCCGGCGCCAGCATCGACGGGCTGCGCATCTTCAGCGGCGTCCAGCGGTTCCTCTCCGCCGTCACGGCCTGACCAGCACGGCGGGGCACCAGCCGCGGACGGCGTTAAGGAAGCGCTGATCATTGGCGCTACCTGGCTTTGGGCGGGTTGAGCGGGCTTGGGATCGCTCGATCGGGGTCCCGGCTTGCCCTGCTTCTGCCTTCTGGCCCCTGGTTTCGGGGGCTTTGCGGCGGGTTCAGGGCAGGCTGCCGCCCGGGCTACCCGGTCGTGAGCCGGGTCTGGATCACGGCGGCTCGGGCTGTCATGAGCAGGTTCGCTGAGGCGAGCGCGACCTGGAGGTGGTTGAGGTTCTTGCCCAGCCCGCGGTAGCGGGTCTTGGCGAACCCGAAGTCCCGTTTCACGATCAGGAACACGTGCTCGACCTTGGCCCGGATCGACGCCTTACGGGACTCGATCGCCTGCTCGTGGGGGTGCATCGCCTTCAACGCTCCCTTCCGGGCCGCGACCCGCCAGGTGACCGTGGACAGGTGCGGGTCGCCGACGATCTCGGGACGCTTCTCGACACCCTGATAGCCGGCGTCGGCGTACACCACCTGATCATCGGCCCGGACCAGATGGCCGATCTCGTCCAGGTCATGCACGCTGGCTGCGGTCACGGTCACGCTGTGGGCCAGGCCGGTCCCGGCATCGACCCCGGCGTGGGCCTTCATCCCGAAGTACCACTGGTTGCCCTTCTTCGTCTGACGCATCTCCGGGTCCCTCGTGCCCGAAGCGTTCTTCGTAGACGAGGGGGCGGCGATGATCGTGGCGTCCACGATGCTGCCACCCCGCATGATCAGGCCGTCAGCCTCCAGCTTCGCAGTCAACCAGGCGAACATCGCCTCACCCAGCCTGTGCCGCTCGATCAGGTGCCTGAAATGCAGCAGGGTGGTCGCATCCGGCACCTGCTGGCCGCGGCCGAAGTCCAGCCGCATGAACGTCCGCATCGCGTGGGAATCATAGATCTGGTCCTCCACACCCTCATCCGACAAGTGGAACCACACCTGCAGCAGGTACATCCGCAGCATCGTCTCCAACGGCACGGCTTTGCGGCCCCGCTTGTTGGAGTAGTAATGCGGCTCGATCAACCCGATCCACTCCGCCCACGGCACCACCGCGTCCATCCGGGTGAGGAACTCTTCCCGCTTCGGGACCCGGCGCCGTCCGGCGTACTCGACCTCGGAGAAACTCGGCTGCGACTCGCTCATAGCCAGCATTTTACCTAGCCAAACCCGCAATCGGCAGCAACAACACGGACCCAGGCGACCGACTAGGTCGCGCATTGATCAGCGTTTCCTTAAGGAAGGCGAACTCGCTCACCCGCGCCAGCTCGCTCACCTGTACCTCGGCCTCGGCCAGCGTGCCGTCGGCGAGCCGGGCCTCCCGCTCGATACCGGGCAGCAGGCCGAGCCGGGCCGGCGGCGTCACCCAGCGTCCGTCCAGGTGGAAGGCGAGGTTGCCCAGGGTGGCCTCGGTCACCAGCCCGTCCGGGGTGTGGCAGATCACGTCGAAGGCATCGGCCGGGCGGCGCTCCCGCAGCGCCTCGTAGTGGGCACGCCAGGTGGTCTTGTGTGCGATCACCGGACGCAGCGCGGCCACGTCGATCGGCTCCTCGGCCAGCGCCAGCGGGAGCGGCTGCGGGAAGTCGCCCGCCGGGGTCGTCTTCGCCTGGACGGATCCGGCCCGCGCGGTCAGCCGCACCCGCCAGACGGCGACGGCCGGTCCGTCCTCCCCGCGAGATGCGCCGGCCCCATGCCGAGCGCGCTCCAGCGTCTCCGTCACCTGCTCCGGGTCGATGCCCAGCCCGAGCGCGGCGTCGGTGCGGGCGAGCCGGCGCAGGTGAGCGTCCAGGTGTGGATACCGGAAGCGCTGGACGAACCCGGCTCCCGGCACGGAATCGTCCGCCTGCAGAAGCAGCGTCTCCAGCGCGGCGAGCGGCTCGCCGCCCAGCAGGCCGGCCTTCGCGCGCCATTCCGCCAACTCGGCCGACGGCTCGGAATCGGCCACGACGCCCGAACCGAGGCCGTAGTCGAGACGGCGGCCCTGCTGTTCGACGGTGCGGATGGCCACGTTGAAGATCGCCTCCCCACCGGGACGGATCACTCCCAGCGCGCCGCAGTACCAGCCGCGAGGCTGGGCTTCGAGCCCGGCTATCACCTGCATCGACCGGATCTTCGGGGCCCCGGTCACCGAGCCGCAGGGGAACAGGGCGGCGAAGAGGTCGTTCAGCCCGGTGCCGGGCATCCGTTCGCCGCTCACGGTGGAGACCAACTGCCAGACCGTGGGCAGCTCGAGCAGGTCGAACAACGCGTCGACGCGGATCGTGCCCGGTCGGCAGATGCGTCCCAGATCGTTGCGCAGCAGGTCGACGATCATCAGGTTCTCGGCCCGCTCCTTGGGGCTCTCCCACAACCGTTCGGGTGGTGTGGCCGCCTCGGCCGTGCCCTTCATCGGCTGGGTGACCACTCGGCCATCCGGGTGGGCGTGGAAGAACAGCTCCGGTGAGACGCTGGCCACGCCGGCGTCTCGCAGGAAGACCGCGTACCCCCCTGGCTGCCGGGTGGCCAGCGCACGGAACCAGGCATACAGATCGAAATCCTCGCCCACGATGGTGCGCAACCGGCTGGTGAGGTTGACCTGGTAGCAGTCGCCCGCGGCGATGTGCCGTTGTACCGCTTCGATCGCGGCTGCCGGGCCGGCCGCGTGGAAGCCACCGGACGGGAACCACGCCGGATCGGCCGGAGGCCGAGCAGCCGGCCATTCCTCGGGTTCGCCGAAGAACACCTCGAACCGGGCGAGGTCGCCGGTGCCCGGATGGGTCCGCTGGCTGGCGTCCCAGGCGCCGCCGGCCTCGTAGGCCAGGCCGCCCACCACCCAGTGTCCGGCGGCTGCCGCGGCTTCGGCGGCGGTGACGACCGCCGGCACGTCGGCGATCTGCGAGGTGCGCAGCACCGTGACGGGAGGCTGCGTGAAGGCACCGCGCAGCCGAGCCGTTCGATCCCGGGGATCGAGGGCCAGATCGAAGGCTGCGTATGTCACCCCGCCAGCCTGCCAGGTGGCGGTCGTCGGGTCAGCCTTGCGCGCCGAGGGCGGTGAACTCCGCGGGGTTCGACGATCCGTCCGGCGTCGTGCCGACGCGCTGCTCGCCGGCCAGCCGCCACAGGTGCTGGCCGCGTTCGTTGGCGAGGGTCACCACGAGGTGATCCACCTGGTCGATCGCGGCGTCTGCCAGGCCGGTGGGACCGGGCACCACCTGCACCAGGTCGCGCGGAAGCCGCGCGGCGCTGCAGAACTGTGCCAACAGGAGCGCGCCGTAGCTGCCCGTCCCCTCGGGCAGCAGGAGCAGTCCGTTCCCGGCCAGCAGCGCGGCGACGGCGGTCACCGGATCGAAGCCCGTGACCGGGCTGGGGATGATGCCGATCAGGCCGAGCGGAAGGTGATGCTCGACGGCCCGCACCCGGAAGCCGCGCCGGTGCTTGACCGGCTTCAGGGCCTTCAGCCCGCGGTCGGTGATCTGCTGGCACTCGTTCGCGATCTGTTCGACCCGCTCCAGAGCGGCCTCCGGGCTGCGGCCCGACTCACCCCGCAGGACGGCGGCGACCATGCCGCGATGGGAATCGAGCAGCAGCGGGAAGCGGCTCAGCGACGCCAGCCGGAAGTAGGCCGGCATCGCCGCCCAGGCGTGCTGTGCCGCCCGGGCCAGCCGCGCGGCCTCGGCGACATCGGCCGGAGTGCCGCAGGGCAGGGTTCCCAGCGGCGCACTGGTGCCCACCGAGTGGACGGTGAAGGACTCGGTGGCATGGGGCGCGCAAACCAATTGGGCCAGTTCGCTGCGGCGCTGTTCGCCCAGGAAGGCAGCGGCTGCCATTGTTGACCTCCGGGTGGGGACGGGAATCAGCGTAGTGGGGGCAGCCTCCGGACGTGAAACCAAATCGGCAATACTCACCGGTAGATTGAAGCCGTGGTCGACACCGTTGCACTCACCGCCAGCACCCCCGACGTCGAACAGCCCTGGGCCGAACTCGGCCTGAAGGCCGACGAGTACGCCCGGATCCGCGAGATCCTGGGCCGCCGCCCGAGCTCCTGCGAGCTGGCGATGTACTCGGTGATGTGGTCGGAGCACTGCTCCTACAAGTCCTCCAAGGTGCACCTCAAGCGGTTCGGCGAGCTCGGACGCCAGACCCCGCGCGGCCCGCTGCTGGCCGGGATCGGCGAGCAGGCCGGCGTGGTCGACGTCGGCAGCGGCATCGCGGTCACCTTCAAGATCGAATCCCACAACCACCCCTCCTACGTCGAGCCCTACCAGGGCGCGGCCACCGGCGTCGGCGGCATCGTCCGCGACATCCTGGCGATGGGCGCCCGGCCGATCGGCGTGATGGACTCGCTGCGGTTCGGCGCGCTGGACGCTCCCGACACCGCCCGCGTCCTGCCCGGCGTGGTGGCCGGGGTGGGCGGCTACGGCAACTGTCTCGGCTTGCCGAACGTCGGCGGCGAGGTGGTCTTCGACCCCTCCTACTACGGCAACCCGCTGGTGAACGCGCTCTGCGTCGGCGTGCTGCGGCACGACGACCTGCACCTCGCCTTCGCCTCCGGCACCGGCAACAAGGTGATCCTCTACGGCGCCGCGACCGGCGGGGACGGGATCGGCGGCGCGTCGATCCTCGCCTCCGAGACCTTCGAGGCGGACGGCCCGGCCAAGCGCCCCGCGGTGCAGGTGGGCGACCCGTTCATGGAGAAGCTGCTGATCGAGTGCACCCTGGAGCTCTTCGCCGCCGGCATCGTCGTCGGCATCCAGGATCTAGGGGCCGCCGGCATCTCGTGTGCCACCTCCGAACTGGCCAGCGCGGGGGACGGGGGCATGCACGTCGATCTCGACCTGGTGCCGCTGCGGGATCACACGCTGAGCCCCGAAGAGATCCTGATGAGCGAATCCCAGGAACGCATGATGGCGGTGGTGACGCCCGAGAACGTCGAGCGGTTCCTGGAGATCTGCCGCAAGTGGGACGTGCTGGCCACCGTGATCGGCGAGGTCACCGAGGGCGACCGGCTGATCATCGACTGGCGCGGTGAGACAGTGGTGGACGTCGACCCCGCCACCGTCGCCCACGAGGGCCCGGTGTATGACCGTCCGCTGGCCCGGCCGGAGTGGATCGACGCGCTGAACGCAGACGCCGGCGAGGCGCTGCCGCGTTCCTACGACGACCTGGCCGCCCAGCTGCTGGCCGTGGTCGGTTCGCCCAATCAGGCCGACAAGTCCTGGATCACCGACCAGTACGACCGCTACGTCCGCGGCAACTCGATCCTGGCCCAGCCCGACGATGCCGGCATGCTGCGGGTCGATGAGGAGACCGGCCTGGGCATCGCCCTGGCCACCGACTGCAACGCGCGGTTCACCTACCTCAACCCCTACCTGGGCGCCCAGTTGGCGCTGGCGGAGGCGCATCGCAACGTCGCCGCCGGCGGTGCCGAGCCGGTCGCGATCACCGACTGCCTGAACTTCGGCTCGCCGGAGGATCCGGCGGTGATGTGGCAGTTCAGCGAGGCGATCCTCGGCCTGGTGGACGGCTGCCGGGCCCTCGGCACCCCGGTGACCGGCGGGAACGTCAGCTTCTACAACCAGACCGGGGGAGTGAACATCCTGCCCACCCCGGTGGTGGGCATGCTCGGCGTCATCGACGATGTCGCCGACCGGATCGGCACCGGCTTCCGCGAGGCCGGCGACCAGGTCTGGCTGCTCGGGACGACCGGCGAGCACCTCTCCGGGACGGCCTGGGCGCAGGTCGTCCACGACCATCTGGGCGGCCAGCCGCCAGTGCCGGATCTCGATCACGAGCAGCGGCTGGCCCGCGTCCTGGTGGCGGCGGCCAAGCGGCACCTGCTGCGCTCCGCGCATGACCTGGCCGATGGCGGCCTCGCCCAGGCGCTGGTCGAGAGCTGCCTGCGGCACGGGTTGTCGGCCGGCCTCGGTCTGCCCGAGGGCGACCCGGTCGTCCAGCTGTTCTCCGAGACCCCCGGACGGGTGCTGATCTCGCTGCCCCCGGCGAACGCGGACGCCGTCGGTGCGCTGTGCGCCGAGCACGGCATCCCGGCCGCGCACCTGGGCACGGTCACCGACACCGGCATCGTGGAGGTCTCCGGGCACTTCGCGCTGCCGCTGGCCGACCTGCGCGCCGCCTGGACGGCGCCGATCCCGTCCGCGCTACAGGCTGCCGGCCACTGAGCCGGGTGGCGCCGACCAGCGGCCGCACGGCTCCGATCAGGGTCGCCGGATCCCCGACACGCACGTCCCCGAGCCCTCGGGGTCGGGTGACGCTCAGGGTCGCATCCGGGGTGATCGGGCATCGCGCGGCCCCGGTCATCGTCCAGAATGGAGAAGGCAGCCGCACGAGTGGAGGATCAGCATGACCACCAACCAGAGCCCAGAGTTTCCCGATACCAGTTCGACCGACGAGGTGACCTCGGTGGAGGCCGTCGAGGCGGAGATCGTGGAGACCGAGCCGGAGACCGTCGAGCCTGGCGGCGAGCCGGAGCCGCTGGAGGCCGAGGTGGTCGGTCTCGATCTCGGCGACGAAGCGCCGGACGCACCGACCGGGACCGACTTCGACGTGGTCACCTCGACCGAGCCCGCAGCCGCGGCGCCGACGAACGATTTCGGCCTCGCCGACCGGCCGGCCGCGGAATCGCCGGCCACGCCGGCCGTGGAACCGCCTGCGGCGTCCGCCGCACCGATCGCCTCGCCGCCAGCCCCGGCCGCGCCGGTCACCCCGCCGCCCCCCGCCGGCGGCAGCTTCCTCGATCTGCCGCCGCTGCCCGACCTCGATTTCCCGGCCCCCACTCCGCCGGCCTCGCCCTATCCGCCGGTGCCGCCGTCCTACCCGCAGGCAGCGGACTACCAGCGCCCTGAGTACAACCGCTACCCGGGCGGCTACGGCGAGCAGGTGGCCGGTCAGGCCTATGGGCACGGTGCCGCGCCGGTCGGCTCGCCGCAGCCCACGCCGTACCCGCCCACCCCGGATCCCTACGCCTCGCCGTACGGCACCCCGACCGGGTTCGCCGTCCAGCCCTATGACGCCGCCCCGGGTGGGGATCGCAGCATGGCCTCGGCAGCGCACTGGGGAGCGCTGGTGGCCGGCATCGCCACCGGCGGCGGTCTGGGGTTCCTGGTGCCGTTGATCCTGCTGGTCACCAAGGGTCAGAGTGATCCGCTGGTGCGCGCCAACGCCGTGGAATCGCTGAACTTCAACATCACCGTGCTCATCGGGATGATCGCCTCGGTGCTGCTCACCGTGGCGGCGATCGGCATCGTCGGCCTGATCGTCATCCCGATCGCCGCGGTGATCCTGCAGGTGCTGGGTGCCATGGCCGCCAATCGCGGGGAGGCCTACCGCTACCCGATCAGCATCCGCTTCGTGAAGTGAGCTCACTGCGCCTCCACGCCGCATCCGGCGCCGCGCTCGTCCGGCCGTCACGATCGGCGCCCGAGCCCTGTCCACCCGGTCCCGGCGCGCACTGAGCTGGGGGTCTGCTGGCGCGGATCCGAATCCGACCTCCTGACCGCGCCCGACCTGCCCGGTGAGGATGCGCGTCCGTGGCTGGAGCGGTCGGGGATCGACCCCGGCCCACCCGGTAGAATGCCGGACGTGGCTTCAGACGAGTTCGACCAGCTGCAAGCCGACCATCCGCCGCGCGATGCCTGCGGCGTCTTCGGCGTCTGGGCGCCGGGCGAAGAGGTCGCCAAGCTGACCTATTTCGGGCTGTTCGCGCTGCAGCACCGTGGCCAGGAATCCGCCGGCATGGCGGTGAGCAACGGCCAACGCATCATGGTGGTCAAGGACATGGGGCTGGTCTCCCAGGTCTTCGACGAGCCGGCGCTGAGTTCGCTGCAGGGCTATCTGGCGGTCGGGCACTGTCGCTATTCCACCACCGGCGCCTCCACCTGGGGCAACGCCCAGCCGACCTTCCGCGCCACCGCCACCGACGGCGGGCTGGCGCTGGGGCACAACGGCAACCTGACCAACACCGACGAGCTGGAGGCCTGGCTGGCCGGCCAGAACACCGGACAGGTCGTCCCGCGCAAGGATCGGATGGACTCGACCTCCGACACCGCGATCCTGACCGCCCTGCTGTCGGCCCTCTCCGCCGATGGCCTGGAATCCGCCGCCCTGACCGTGCTGCCGCGCCTGCTGGGCGCGTTCTGCCTGGTGTTCTGCGACGAGAAGTCGCTGTTCGCGGCGCGGGATCCGCAGGGCATCCACCCGCTGGTGCTCGGCCGCCTGGAGCGCGGCTGGGTGGTGGCCAGCGAGACCGCCGCCCTCGACATCATCGGTGCCACCTTCATCCGCGAGGTCGAGCCGGGCGAGCTGGTCACGATCGACGCCGACGGCCTGCGCAGCATTACGCTGGCCACGGGAGATCTCGACGGCGACGGGCAGCCCGATCTCGTAGCGGCGATGGGCAACGGACGGCTGGCGCGATTTACCCGCGCCTCGACCGTCGCTGCGCCCACGCTCACGTTTGCCGGGCCTGCCGGGGCGGACTCGGTCTGGGTGGCGTGGAGCGCGCCGTCCGCCGACTCGACGGTGCTGTACCGCCGCGCCGAAACCGGGGCGTTCGAGCGCGTGGCGAGTGGGCCGGGCGGAACGGTCGCGGCGGCGGTTCCGGCGTCGCCGGGCGCGTTCGCGTATGCCGTTCGCGGGTGGGCAGGGCGGGCAGCATCGGGCTGGTCGAACGAACGCATCGCTTCGGCGGGTGCGCTGCAATCGCTCGTGAAGGCTGTGCGGCTCGACAGCAACCGCGTTCGCTTCGAGGTGGACGTGCCGTTTGCCACG
>Ga0102832_1001777_pt1 | contig 14973 bp, 16 predicted proteins | sample EBPBio282013_DNA_FD_88942 | JGI IMG/M metagenome (GOLD analysis project Ga0102832, IMG submission 88942) | Wastewater treatment Type I Accumulibacter community from EBPR Bioreactor in Madison, WI, USA - Reactor 2_5/28/2013_ DNA (Illumina Assembly) | ecosystem: Engineered > Bioreactor > EBPR >...
GTTGGGGGTCGAATCGCGTCGCAGAGAGCGCGTTTCGACCCCCAACCAGAACATGCCCCGAGCTGGGGGTCCGATCGTGTCGTAGAGAGCGCGATCCGACCCCCAACGCGAAGCAGAGGGGCGCCGCTTGCGCTGTGGCCGGCCCCGTCGGCCCGTCGCCTCGCGCTGGCGGTTCGCGATCGGGTGGTCGTTCGCTCGCCTGGCGGCTCGCTACCTCCCCACCAGATCGCGGGGACCACCAGACCGCGTTACACCACCGTGAAGGGGGCGCGGAGGAGGTCGCGGTCGCGGGAGCTGCGGCCGACGAGGAGCTCGAAGTCGCCCGGCTCGACGACGCGCCGGCCGTCGGCGGTGACGAGGGTGCAGGCCGACGCCGGCAGCTCGAGGGCGACCGCCACGGACGCACCCGGCTCGACGGAGACCTGGCGCCAGGCCTTGAGCTCCTTGTCGGCCCACGTGACGCTCGTGACCAGGTCGGAGATGTAGACCTGCACGGTCTCGAGCGAGGGCCGAGATCCGGTGTTGGTCACGGTGATCTCGGCGCGCAGGATGCCGTCGGGGGCGACCGTCGCATCCAGCACGCGGAGGTCGGAGTACGACACAGCCGAGTACGACAGACCCTCGCCGAAGGCGAACAGCGGGTCCTGGGTGAGGTCGGCGTAGCGGTTGCCGTGCTGGCCGCGCACGGTGTTGTAGTACGACGGCTGCTGGCCGACGTGGCGCGGGATCGTGATCGGCAGGCGACCGGTCGGCTCGACCAGTCCGAGGACCAGCTCGGCCACGGCCTGCCCGCCGCGCATACCGGGGTTGAAGGCCTCGATGATCGCTGCGGCCTCGAGAGCCGACGGCGGCAGCGTCGACGGCTTGCCCTGCACCAGGACGACGACGGTCGGGGTTCCCGTCGCGACGACGGCGTCGAGCAGCGCGACCTGCGCGCCCTGCAGCTCGAGGGTCGCCGTCGACTTGTACTCGCCCGTCAGCTGGATGGTGTCGCCGAGGACGACGACGGCGAGGTCGGCCGACGTCGCTGCCGACACGGCCTCGGCCAGCAGGGCGTCGTCGACGGCAGCGGGGCTGAACATGAGCGGCCGCGGCTCGCCGTCGGGGTAGTGGGAGCCGGCAGGGTCCTCGACGAGCGTCTGGATGTCGCCGCCGCGCGCGTAGGTGACGGTCCACTCGGACGGCGCCACTGCCCGGAACCCGTCGAGCACCGTCTGCACGGTCTCGCGCGGGTGGCCGTCGGGCTGCATCCAGGGCGCCTGGCCCGAGGCGCCGGCCCAGTCGCCGAGGGTCGAGTGCGGATCGTCGGCGTTGGGCCCGATGACGGCGATCGACCGCGCTGGCCCGTCGGAGACGGCGCGGCCCGACGCATCGGCGGCCAACCCGCCGGCGAAGGGCAGCGTCCCGTCGTTGGTGAGCAGCACCAGGCTGCGCCGCGCCACCTCGAGGTTGAGCTCGCGGTGCTCCGGTGACGCGATCACGGCGGCCTGGCGCTCGAGGTCGGGCCCGCGCGCGTCCTCGAACAGGCCGAGCTCGAACTTCAGCCGCAGGATGCGCCGCACCGCGGCGTCGATGAGCGACTCGTCGAGCAGGCCGCGGGCCACCGCCTCCTGCGCGCCCTCGAAGAACTGGGGCGTCGTCATGACGAGGTCGTTGCCGGCGCGGACGGCGACAGCCGCGGCCTCGACGTAGTCGGCGCAGACCTTCTGCTCGTAGACCATCCGGCCGACGTTGTCCCAGTCGGTGATGAGGGTGCCGGTGAAGCCCCACTCCCCCTTGAGCACCTCGTCGAGCAGCCAGCTGTTGGCGGTGATGGGCACGCCGTCCATCGACTGGTAGCCGAGCATGAAGGTGCGGCAGCCCTCGCGCGCGACGCGCTCGAACGGCGGCAGGAACCACGAGCGCAGCTTGCGGCGGCTGATGTCGGCCTCGCTCGCGTCGCGGCCGCCCTGGGTCTCGGAGTAGCCCGCGAAGTGCTTGGCGCACGCCAGGATCGCGGTCGGGTCGAGCAGGCCGTCGCCCTGGTAGCCGCGGACCATCGCAGACGCGAGCTCGCCCAGGACGACGGGGTCCTCGCCGAACGTCTCGTCCACGCGTCCCCACCGCAGGTCGCGGGCGATGCAGAGCACCGGCGAGAACGTCCAGTGGATGCCGGTGGCCGACACCTCGACGGCGGTCGCGCGGGCGGCCCGCTCCACCAGGTCGGCGTCCCACGAGCAGGCCATCGCCAGCTGCGTGGGGAAGATCGTGGCGCCCGGCCAGAAGGAGTGGCCGTGGATGCAGTCGTCGGCGGTGAGCAGCGGGATGCCGAGGCGCGTCTGCGACGCGAGCTCGATCGCGCGGTCCATCCGCTCCGGCGGGCAGTGCAGGATCGAGCCGACCCTCTTCGCCGACACGATGTCGTCGAGATCGCCCCGCGCGTCGAGCTGCAGCATCTGCCCGACCTTCTCGGGCAGCTCCATCCGCGGGATCAGGTCGTCGAGCCGCTCGTCGACGGACAGGGACGCGTCCTGGTAGGGCAGCACCGCGGGGCTCCTCGCTGCACGCCGTCGGGCGCGGCGCGCCGTCGTCACGCTACCGGCGGTGCGAGGCGCGCGGGCGTCAGCGGGCGAAGGCCTTCCCGGAGCGGACGGCTCCGACGGTCTGCGCGGCGAGGCGGGCCCACACCACGACGGCCACGACGAACCCGACGGCTCCGGCCACCTGCAGCACGGGTGCGTCCCAGGTGCGGCCGAGCTCGACGGTCAGCGCCGTCATCGCACCGGTGGGGAACGCGAAGCCCCAGCTGCCGACGTGGAAGGGCAGCCCGCCCGAGGCGCGGGACGTGGTCGCCAGGACGCGCCCGGCGAACACCGCCCACCACGTGCCGAGCCCCCACACGCCCGTGGCGACCACGAGCCCCGCCCAGGGCAGCACCTCGGCAGTCGCGCCACCAGCGGCGACTCCGGTCATGCGCGCGGTCGCCAGCAGCCCGAGGCCGCCCGCGCCGGCAGGAGCCAGCCAGATCCACCACGTCGCCGCCTGGTGCGACGGAGGCGGCGGCGCGGTGACCAGGCGCGAGGCGATGACGGGCGCCAGCAGCAGGAAGAGCAGGAAGCCGGCCCCCACGGACGCGGCGGCGAGCACCAGCCAGGACGTCGAGCGCCACGCCGGCTCGAGGGCCACCAGGCGCACGACGACGCTGGGCACCAGGACCAGCACCACGATCGGGATGAACCAGGCGCCGGTCATCGCCTCGGCCGGGACCTGCTCCTTGCCGATCACGCCGGAGAAGAAGGCGATCCCGAGCGCGACCGCACCGACCAGCCCCACCGCCATGAGTGCGGCGACGAGCCAGGCGGTCCACGTCGGCAGCCACCCGATGACCGCCAGCTGCGCGAGCGCCAGCCCGGTGACGAGCAGCGCCGCGGGCACGGTGCCGTACAGGGCGCCGAGCCCCGGGTGCGCGAGGTCCGCGCCGGCGGCGTCGCGGTGGCGGAGCGAGCGGCGGAGGTAGGGCACGAGCAGCACGGGCAGGAGCACGACCGCGACGAGTGCCAGCGCCGCGCCGACGGCTTCGTCGATGCGCAACGACGGCAACGGGTCGACGAGGCCGGCGACGGCCACACCAGCGGTCCCGAGCACCACGCCCATCCAGCCCGGATGCCAGGTCGACACCCTCGAGGGCGCGTGCTCGGCCGTGCCGGAGCTCATGACGTGCACTCCCGCACCGTTGCCGCCTCGACGCCGAACGGCAGGGAGGCACGGCCGGTGCTGTGGAGGTAGCGCAGGTGCTCGCGGTCGCCGAGCAGCTCGAGCCGGCGCCACAGCGGGCTGCCTGGCACCGCCTGGCTCGGGTGCTCCTGCACCGCCTCGAGCTGCGTCGACCGGTCGACGGCGACGGTCACCTGGACAGCGTCGTCCGGCACTCCGGCGAACATCGCCATCCCCTCGCCCGCCATCACGTCGGTAACCGACGCGGGCAGCGTCCAGGCGACGACGTCGATGTTGTGCCGGCGGCCGACAGCCACGGCGGCGCGCGTGGCCGCCTGGTGGTCCGGGTGGCCGGTGATCCCATTGGGGTCGAACACGAGCAGGACGTCGGGGTGGAACGACCCGACCGCGGCAGCGACGTCCGCGGTCACCTTCGCCTGGTCGGAGGCGACGGCGCCGTCGGGGTGGTCGAGCAGCCGCACCCAGCACAGCCCGAGCCGCTTGGCCGCGGCGCGGAGCTCGCGCTCGCGGATCTCGCGCAGGTCGCCCTCGACGCCGTGCAGCGTCGAGGCCTCGCCGTGGGTGAGGCACAGCACGCCGGCACGGGAACCCGCTGCTGACGCCGAGGACAGCAGGGCCCCCAGGCCGAAGGACTCGTCGTCCGGGTGGGCGACGACGGCGAGCACGGACGAGCGCATGGTGATCCTCAGGAGGCGATGGACAGGACGACGACCTCGTAGCCGGCCGCGATGACGAGCAGGACTCCGAATGCGCGCTGCAGGGCGAGGGTGGGAACGCGCGACTGCAGCAGCGCTCCGACGACGGCTCCGGTCGCCGCTGCCGCCGACACGGTCAGGGTGAGCGGCCCGTCGAGGTGGCTCGTGCCGTGCGCAAGGAACGCGATGGTGACGTTGACGAGGATGACGAGCAGGGCCGTGGCGCTGGCGCGCTTCATCGGCATCCGCAGTGCCAGCACCAGCGCGGGAACCGCGACGAAGCCGCCGCCGACACCGAAGAAGCCGGTGATGAGCCCGACGCCGGTGGCATAGAGCAGGACGGTGCCCCACCGGGGATCGGGCAGCGGTTCGTCGTCGTCGGGCGAGGACGATGCCGGCCGGCGGCGGAGCATGCCCCACGCCGCCACGAGCAGCAGCACGACGAAGCCGGCGAGCTGGATGCGGTCGTCGACGGCGAAGGCCAGCCTCGAGCCCGCGATGGCGCCGGCGGAGCCGAGCAGGCCGAAGATCAGGCCGATGCGCCAGTCGACGCGGCCCGACCTCGCATGCATCGCCAGGCCCGCGGCCGCACCGATCCCCACGACGACGAGCGACGTGGTGGACGCGGCGTCCATCGTCTGCCCCATCGCGAGGAGCAACGGCACCGCGAGGATGCCGCCGCCGCCGCCGAGCAGCCCCAGGAGAAGACCCAGGGCCAGCCCGACGGCGAGCGGCAGCATCAGCGACATCGCAGCGGCCTCAGGCGATCCGACCTGCGGCGCCGGTGGAGGTGACGACCCTGCCGCCGACGGCCTGCCAGCCGTTCATGCCGCCGTCGACGGAGTAGGCGTCGCAGCCGCGCGGAGCGAGCAGGGTGACGGCCTGCTTCGAGCGGTTGCCGCTGCGGCAGATCGCCAGCACCCGTCGCCCGCGGTAGTCCGGCAGGGAGGCCGTGGCCAGCGAGCTCAGCGGGACGTGGATCGCCTGCGGCGCGTGCCCGGCATCCCACTCGGCCTGCTCGCGGACGTCGACCAGGACGGCGCCCTCGGAGACCCAGCGCAGGGCCTCGCCCGCGTCCACGGTCGGGATGGTGTTCGCAGTCATCTCGCTCTCCTAGTCTGCGTAGGCGGCGCCGAGGGTAGCGACGTCCACCTGCTCGGCCGGGGTCCAGGCGCGGATGGTGCGCGCGGTCGCGACGTCGGCATCGACGTGCACGACCGGCACTCCGGCGCGGTCGAGGAGCGACGCCGCCGCGGACGCCCGGAAGCCGGAGCCGCAGTAGATCCACACGGTTGCGTCGCGGCCGGCGTGGGCGGCGGCCTTCGACCACGTGGCGATCTCGTCGGCTCGCGCGAGCAGCTCGTGCAGCGGCACCAGGCGGGCGCCGGTGACATGGCCCTGGACCCACTCGGTGCGGCGGCGGGAGTCGACCACGATGAGCTCGGGGTCCGCGGCGAGGGCGGCGTCCAGCTCCGAGAAGTCGGCACGGCGGTACGACACGACGTCGCCCGCCTCGAGCGCCCACTGCGCGGGCGCGCCGTCGGCGAAGGCGACGGGCCGGTCGATGCCGATGCGCACGAGCTCGCGCTGCATCGCGGTGACCTGCTCCGGGGTGTCGCCCAGCAGCGTGAGCGGGGTGCCCCACGGGATGATCCAGCCGAGGTAGGTCACGGCGTTGCCGTTGCCGTCGAAGGACAGCGTGCCGCGCAGGTGGCCCTCGGCGAAGACGCGGCGCGAGCGCAGGTCGACGACCCACTCGCCGGCGTCGATGCGTCGGCGCAGCTCGGCGGCGTCGGCCCGCTCGGGCAGCGACAGGTCGATCGGCCCCGGGCCGGCCTGGTTCGCGGGGCCCATGTGGGCGTAGTAGGCCGGGTAGGCGTCGAGGCCGGCGATGAGCTCGGTGACGAACTCGTCCTCGTCCACCGTGCACGCGGGGTTGGCTGCGGCCTGCTGGGCGATGGTCGACTCGAGGCCCACCGTGGCGGTGGCCGAGCAGAACGATCCGAAGCCGTGGGTCGGCATGACGGCGGCGTCGGCAGCGACCTCCTGGGCCAGGCGGCGGACGCTGTGCCACTGCGCGTGGGCCAGCTCGTGGGTGTGGTCGGGCCCGATGAGGTCGGGGCGACCCACGCTGCCGAACAGCATGGACCCGCCGGTGAAGGCAGCCGCGTCCGCCCCGTCGACAGCGACGACGTAGGAGAGGTGCTGAGGGGTGTGGCCGGGGGTGTGGATCGCCCGCCACTGCATGGGGCCGCTCTCGAAGGTGTCGCCGTCGGCGAGCTGCTCGGCGTCGTAGGCGAGCTCGTACCCGGCCGGCACGACGTAGACGGCGCCGAGCTGCTCGGCGAGCACCTTGCCGCCGGAGACGTAGTCGTTGTGGATGTGCGTCTCGACCACGTGCGTGACGGTCAGGCCGTGCTCGGCCAGCACCGCCTCCACGCGGTCGATGTCGCGCTGCGGGTCGACGACCACGGCGGAGCCGTCGAGGTGGACCACGTAGGAGCGGTCGCCGAGGTTGGGCGTCTCGAGGACGACGATCCCGGGCGTGGCAGCGGCGGTGCCGTGGGCGGTGCCGGCAAGGGCGGTCATAGCGAGTTCCTCCGGGTTCCGCATCAGGTCACTTGCAGGTGCAGCGCTGCTCGGTGGGCACGTGCGCCATGACCATGTCGACGTGCTGGCCGCACCCGGCCCAGGTGGTCTTGCGGCAGTAGTCGCAGGAGACGGGACGGCACATGGTGGTTCCTCCGTGTTCAGAGCGGGAGCGGGCCGGACGACCCGGGGTCGTCGTGCCTAACGTATACCCCCGGGGGTATCATTCCCGACGTACGTGACGAGCACGACGGGGTGCTGCCCGCCGCTCCCGGTCCGACCGGCCGGCAGCTCCGCGACCCCGTCCGCCCGTCCGTCGCCGACGCCGGCCCGGCGATCCGCCCCCTGCGGTCCGGGCCGGCGCCTCGATGCGGAAGGGGCACGCCATGCCGGAGCAGGCGACCGCACGGCGGTGGGTCGTCATCGGCGCGACGCCGGAGTCGCGGCGCAGCTGCGCCGCGCTCGTCGCCGGGGGCGACGACGTCGTCCACCTGGCCACGCCCACCGATGCCGACCTGGCGGGCGTCCTCACGGGGGGTGTGGACGGCATCGCGGTGCTGCTGCACGACGACACGCAGGCGCTGCGCTACTGCCTCGCCGCCGAGCACCTGCGTCCCGGGCTGCCCATGGTGGTCGCCCTGTTCGACAAGACCGCCGCGGCCCAGCTGGTCTCGGTCATCCCGCACTGCCGGGTGACCTCGCCGGCGGAGGTGGCGCTCCCCTCACTGGTCGCGGCGGCCCTCTCGGACAGCCTCACCGGTGTCGTGGCCGAGGACGGGGGCTGGACCGGCTACACGGGCGCAGGGGCGGCGCCGTCCGAGTTCGCGCTGCCGCGCGGCACCCGCTGGCGGTCCAGGCTCGGCGTCCTGCAGGGGCAGCTGCGCCCGCACGACTCGGGCTCCCTCATCCTGCTCACCGGTCTCGCCGGGATCCTGGCGCTGCTCGCGGTCGACACGGTCGCCGGCCTGCTCGTGCTGCACGAATCTCCGATCGGCGCGTTCCACGCGGCTGTGCGCACGGTCGCGACCGTGGGCCCTGTCCCGGTCGAGGAGGACCACCCCGGCTATCTGCTCTTCGCCGCCCTCGCGATGCTCGTCACGATCGGGCTCACCGCCATGTTCACGGCCGGCATCGTCGAGCACCTGCTCTCGGGCCGCCTCATCGCGATCTGGGGACGGCGGGTACTGCCGCGCCGCGGGCACGTCGTGGTGGTGGGCATGGGCCAGGTCGGCCTGCGCCTGGCCGAGGAGATCCGCCGGCACGGGCTCGGCGTCGTCGGCATCGAGCGCTTCGCCTCGGCGCCGCACCTGCGCACAGCACGCTCCCTCGACATCCCCGTGCTGGTGGGCGACGGGAGTCGGCGCAAGGTGCTGCTGCGGGCTCGGGCCGACCACGCGGTCGCGCTGTGCGCAGTCGCCTCGGACGAGCTCGACAACGTCGCCGTCGCGGTGACCGCGAGGGCGGTGGCACCCGACCTTCGTGTCGTGATGCGGGCCGGCAACCACGACGCCATCGCCGAGACCCAGTCGCTGTTCCGGATCGGCACCGTCGTCGACACCGCGGGCCTCACGGCGGCGTACGTGGTGCGCTGCCTGACTGACGCGCGCCCGCGCGTCGTGCTGTCCGTGGGCTCGGGCGCACTGGTGGTCGATCGCGAGTCCGGGCTCGCCGACCTCATGGCCTCGGACGGCGACTGCGCGCACTGACGCGGCGACGGCGGCCCGGGTGCGGAGAGCCCGGGCCGCCGTCGCACGTCCGTACCTCGCTGTCAGCCGCCGAAGGCGACGAGGTGCTGCTGGGAGCCGTTGCGCAGGTTGGTGTAGACCCGCGTCACGTCCGACGCCGTCAGCCCGGACAGCGCCGAGGTGAGGTCGGCGATGTCGGCCTTCTCGACCGCGACGCCCGCGGCGAGGGCGGCGGAGGGCGAGGTGGCCCCGGCGAGCAGCGAGTCGTAGAGGGCCTGCAGGTCGTCCGAGACGAACACGCCGGCAGGCTGGCCCGCCGTCGGGTCGGCGACGCCGTACCGCGTCATCAGGGTGCGCAGTGCCGCCTGGTGCTGCGACTCCGACGTCGCGATGCGCGAGAACTGCACGAGGGAGGGGTACTTCGCGGCGAGCGCGGTGTACAGGTCGTGGGCGAGCTTCTCCTCCTCCGCCATACCGGCGAGGTCGGCCTTCTGGGCCGCCGTCAGCGAGCCGATCACGACGGTCGCGGTGCCGGTGCGCGGCGCGGTGGACGAGGCTGCGGAACGGCCGCGCGCCTGGGTGCCGGCGGCACGGCCGGCGGCCGCGCCCGGGGACGCGACGGTGGCCGAGCGGCCCCCGCGGTAGGCCTGGGCGCCGCCGGTGCCGGTGCCGTCCTGGGTGCACGTCGTCGGGTCGGCCACGGCCGGAGCGGCGCTGGCGGCGGCGGGGACGGCGACGAGGGCGATGCCGGCCGCACCCGCGAGGACGGCTGCGGCCAGGGCCTTGGTGGTGCTCATGGTGCTCTCCTAGTGGATCGGGCGCAGCGTCCTGGCTGCGCGAACACCCCGACCATCGGCGCCTCCTCTGCCGTGCGCGTGCAGCCCATGTGGAGGTCGTGTGGAGATCCGCGGCCACGGGCGGCGACTGCGCGCGACGTCGGCCCCGGGGACGCCAGGATGGGGGCATGCCGACGGTGCTGGTGGTGGAGGACGAGCGCGACATCCGTGATCTCCTCAGGCGCTACCTCGAGCGCGACGGCCACGCCGTGCTGACGGCCGGCACCGGTGCCGAGGGGCTGCGCTACCTCGAGGAGTCGGCAGCCGACCTCGTGCTCCTCGACCTCGGTCTGCCCGACATCGACGGCACGGAGCTGCTGCGCTTCGCGTCGGTCACGGGCGTCCCTGTCATCGCGCTCACCGCCCGCAGCTCCGTCGACGACCGGATCCACGGCCTCGAGCTGGGGGCCGACGACTATGTGACCAAGCCCTTCTCGCCCCGCGAGGTCGTCCTGCGCGTGGACGCCGTCCTCGCGCGCCGGAGCGGCCCGTCCGAGAACGCCTCTGCCGACAGCTACGGCAGCGGCCGCCTCCTGATCGACAAGGATCGGCACGAGGCGCAGTGGGACGGCACCGTCCTCGACCTCACGCCGACCGAGTGGGGCGTGCTCACGGCGCTGGCCTCCACGCCGGGGCGGGTGTACTCCCGCGCCGAGCTGGTGAACCGGGTGCGCGGCTACGAGTTCGCCGGGTACGAGCGGACGATCGATTCGCACGTGAAGAACCTGAGGCACAAGCTCGGGGCCGCAGGGCCGGACGTCGTCGAGACCGTGCTGGGCGCCGGCTACCGACTGGGGCTGCGCCGTGACTGAGGCCGCCGCGGCCTCGGGCTCGCTGCGCCGCCGCCTGCTGCTCGCGTTCGTGCTGGTGGCTCTGACATCGGTCGCCGTCATGACGGCGCTGGCCCTGGTCGGCGCGGCACGGGGCGTGGCGGCGGGGCAGTCAGCAGCACGTGCGGATGCCGCCGCTGCTGCCGCGTCCGCAGCAGGGCGCGCCTACACGGCCGCCGGCGGATGGGAGGGCGCCGACCTGGCGGAGGCCGAGACGGTAGCGGCCGACGCCGGCGCCCGGCTCGTCGTCCGGCCGGCATCGGGCGGCGGTCACGGGGTTCCGCAGGGTGAGGGCGTGGTCGTGGCCGACGTCGTCGTCGACGGCGACGTCGTCGGATCCGCCCGCCTCATCTTCGGCGGCGATTCCGCACAGGCGGCGCTGCGGACCGCCGGCACCTGGATCCTCATCGCGGCGGCGGTAGGGCTGGTGGTCGCCGTGGCGGCGGCGTGGTTCGTCAGCCGCAGCATCGCGCTGCCGCTGCAGCGTGTCGCAGCGATGGCGCGCACGTTCGCGGCGGGCGACACCGCGGCCCGCCCGGAGCCGCGCGATCTCGCAGCCGTCGGCGAGATCGGCGACGTCGCACGCGCGTTCGACGAGACGGCCGACCAGCTCGTCCGCGCCGACGACGCGCGACGACGCATGGCGGCCGACGTCGCCCACGAGCTGCGCACGCCGCTGGCGGTCCTGCGGGCCGAGCTCGAGGAGCTGAGCGACGGGTTCGCCGACCCCAGCCCGGAGCGGCTCGCGGCGCTGCACCAGCAAACGCTGCGTCTCGGGCGGGTGGTCGACGACCTCGCCGAGCTCTCGGCCGCGGAGGGCGCTGCCGCCTCGCTGCGGCGAGCACCGCTCGATCTCGGCGACCTCGCGACGGCGGCCGTCGAGGCGTCCCGCGGCTCGTTCGCCGCCGCGGGCATCGCGGTGACCACAGCAGCGGCGCCCGGCGTCACGGTGCTCGGAGACCGCGACCGGCTCCACCAGGTGACGGGCAACCTGCTGGCGAACTGCCTGCGCTACTGCCGCAGCGGCGACTCCGTCGAGGTGTCCGTGCGGGCCGCGGGCCGCGATGCCGTGCTCAGCGTGGCCGACACGGGCCCCGGCATCCCCTCCGCGGACCTGCCGCACGTGTTCGAACGGCTCTGGCGCGGACGCGCGGATGTCGACGCCGGCGGATCGGGCATCGGCCTCGCCGTCGTCCAGGAGCTGGTCCGGGCGCATGGCGGGACCGTGACGGCGCAGTCGCCGGCCGCGGGGGGCACGACCATCGAGGTACGGCTGCCCCTGGCCCCGCCAGCCCCCTGACCGGTTCCAGGAATATACCCCCGGGGGTATGCTGTTCCAGGGTCGAGACGCCCTTCAGGAAGGAACAGCCATGAGCACCATCACCCTCACCGCCGACACGTTCGAGGACACCGTCACCGCCGACGGCATCACCTTCGTGGACTTCTGGGCCTCGTGGTGCGCCCCGTGCCGCGCGTTCGCGCCGGTGTTCGAGAAGGCGTCCGCCACCCACCCGGACATCAGGTTCGGCAAGGTCGACACGGAGGCCGAGCAGGAGCTCGCCGCCGCAGGGCAGATCACCGCCATCCCGACGCTCATGGCGTTCAAGGACGGCGTGCTCGTCTACCGCGAGGCCGGGGCCCTGCGCGAGAAGGACTTCGAGGGGCTGATCGCCGCGGTCCGCGCCCTCGACCTCGAGGCCGCCCTGGCCGACCACGACCACGACCACTCGCACGCCTGATCCCGCCCCGTCCGAGGAGACCTCCCCGTGAAGAACCCCGTCCGCCTGCTCGTCCTGCTCGTGCTGACCCTGGTCGGCGCGCTCACCCTGTCGTCCTGCAGCTCGAGCAGCGTCCAGGCCGTCAGCCCGCAGGACTGGCTCGCGAAGTCCCAGCAGCAGGGCGTCGTCATCGTCGACGTCCGCACGCCCGGCGAGTACGCGCAGGGCCACGTGGACGGCGCGATCAACATCGACGTCGAGGGCGGCGCCTTCGACCAGCAGATCGCCAAGCTCGACAAGAACGCGACGTACGTCGTCTACTGCCACAGCGGCCGCCGCTCGGGGCTCGCGACGGACGCGATGGCCAAGGCCGGGTTCACCAACGTGGTCAACCTGCAGGGCGGCATCGCCGATCTGCAGTCGGCCGGCGCGAGCATCGTCTCCGGCTGACGTGGCGCGCACAGCCTGGGCCGCGATGCGGGGCTGGCCGCGGCGCCGTTGGGCCGTCGCGGCGCTGGCCGTCGTCGGGACGGTGCTGGTCGTCGGCATCCCGACCGTGCTCGTGCCGACGCCGGTCTTCGGCCGCGAGATCGCCGTGACGTGGTGGGCCTGGCCGGCGCTGCTGGTGACCGCGGTCCTCGCCGGGCTGGTGTCGGCCACCTACGTGCGCGCCGCGCCGCTGCCCGCAGGTGACGACGTGTCGCGCGCCGGCGTGGTCGGCGGCTTCCTCACCTATCTCGCCGTGGGGTGCCCGGTGTGCAACAAGGTGGCGCTGCTGGCGCTCGGGTACACCGGTGCGCTGCAGTGGTTCGCCCCCGTGCAGCCCGTGCTCGCGGTCGCGGGCATCGCCGTCCTCGCCTACGCGCTCCATCGGCGGCTCCTCGGCGAGATCGCCTGTCCCGCGCCGCAGGCCGTCCGATGAGCGCGGCAGGCTCGGGGCTCGAGCATCTCCTCGACGACGCCGCCTCGGACCTCCAGCGGTTATCAGGCGGCGCTGCCGTCTGCACCTTCACGCGCAGCGGCCGCGCCGTACCGGGCATCAAGTACGCGGAGGGCCGGTGGGCTGCTCTGCGCGAGGTCCATCGGGGCACGTCGTCGGGCGGGCAGCAGAACGCGCGTGAGACGCTCGCCGCGTGGCAGCGGCAGCTCGACGCCGTCGTTGCTCGCGGGGCCGGCGCCGACTGGGTGGCCTACCGGACGGGCGGCGTCGACGCCCTCCACGATCTGATCGCCAGCGACATCGAAGGGACCAGGTGAGCGGCATGACCAGCGAGATGTGGGACCAGCGGTACTCCGGCCGCGAGCCGGTGTGGTCGACCACGCCCAACATGTGGGTGGAGCAGGTGGCCTCGCAGCTCCCCGTCGGGACAGCCCTGGATCTCGCCGCCGGCGAGGGCCGCAACGCGCTCTGGCTGGCCGAGCTCGGATGGGACGCGACCGCCGTCGACTTCTCCGCGGTCGCGCTCGAGCGGGCCCGCGCCTGGGCGTCCGAGCGGCTCGGCGACGATGCCGGCCGCCTGACGACCGTCGTCGCGGATCTCGCCGAGTACCAGCCGGAGCAGGCCTTCGACCTGGTGATGGTCGTGTACCTCCAGGTGCCCGAGGATCTGCGTCGCCCCGTTCTGCGGGCCGCCGCTTCTGCGGTCGCCCCCGGCGGACGTCTGCTGGTCGTGGCCCACGACTCCGCCAACATCGCCGACGGCCACGGCGGCCCCGGCGACCCCGCCGTCTGCTACACCGCCGAGGACGTCGTGGCCGACGTCGCGGGTCTGGGCCTCTCGCCGCTGCGTGTCGAGCTCGCCCGCCGCCCGGTCGCGACGCCCGACGGCGAGAAGGTCGCACTCGACGCCCTCGCCCTCCTCGCCCGCTGACGCTCCACCCAGCGTGACGGCGCGCTGCGCCCGGTCGTCCGTTCGGCCGGGAGGGTGACGCTCAGCCGACCCGATGGCACGAACGTACGATCACGCACCGCATCCGCTCCCCCTACCGTGGCCGCGCAGGTAGAGGAGGGACGCGGGCCGCCATGACGACGACGCACCAGACCGTCCCGGCGACGGCGGAGGACGGCGCTGGGTCGCCGCCGCGTGCCACCACCATCGTCGCTTTCGCGACGGTACTGGTGCTGGCAGCGCTCGCCGTTCTGGCGCACTGGCTCGTCTTCTGGCGGCTCATGCCGCTGAGCATGAGCGACCTCTGGGTATTCCGAGAGGGTGGGCGCCTGATCGCCGAGGGCTCGTCGCTGTACTCCGTCCGTTTCGACCCCGGTTACTGGACCCTTCCGCCGTTCGCCGGGATCGCGTCGCTGCCGCTTCTCGTCCTGCCCGTCACTGCGCTGTTCCCCGCGTGGACCGCGCTCAACATCGTCGTGCTGGCCGGCGTCGTCGCCGTGTCGTTCCGGCCCCTGATCGGCCGGGCCGCGACTCCCGCTGGACGCGTCGCTGTGACGGCCGGCCTGTGCCTGGCAGCACTTGGCCTCACGCCTGTCTCCGAGACGCTCGGTCTGGGCCAGGTCGGCCTCGTGCTGCTGGCGCTGTGCCTCGCGGACGTCGCGCTCGTGGCGCCGTCGGGGTCGCGCTGTTCCGGTGTGCTGGTGGGCCTCGCGACCGCCTACAAGCTCACACCGGGGCTGTTCATCGTCCACTTCGCTGTGACCCGGCAGTGGCGTGCAGCCGTCACCGCGGCCGCGACGGCTGCCGGTTGCTGGACGATCACGGCGCTCGTGCTGCCGTCCGACATGCGCGAGTACCTCCTCGGAGGCGTCATCCTGCGGACGAACCAGCAGATCGACGGGTTCGGGGACACCGTCTGGAACCAGTCGCTGCGCGGCCTGCTCGATGGCATCGCGTCGCCCTGGTCGACGCTGCTGTGGGCCCTCGCCTCGCTTCTCGTCGTCGCTGCCGCCGTGG
>Ga0102832_1001779_pt1 | contig 14963 bp, 15 predicted proteins | sample EBPBio282013_DNA_FD_88942 | JGI IMG/M metagenome (GOLD analysis project Ga0102832, IMG submission 88942) | Wastewater treatment Type I Accumulibacter community from EBPR Bioreactor in Madison, WI, USA - Reactor 2_5/28/2013_ DNA (Illumina Assembly) | ecosystem: Engineered > Bioreactor > EBPR >...
TTGAACGCCGAAAGAATCTTCGATGCGCTGGCTCACGGCGAGATGCCGTATAGCAAGGAGGGTTTGGTGCGGGACACGCAGGGCCTGACGATGGACGACCTGTCGCTGACGGTGCGGCACGTCGACCTGAAAGCCTGGATGGCGCACTACTACCCCGGCGAGAAACCGGCGTTTCTGTTCGATGAGATCGAGCGTGCACTTCACCCGGCGATCAGCCTGGACACAGTGGGCGCATTGCTGGCCGAGCGGGAAGCGATCAAGGCGCGGCTGGCGGAACACTTGGGCGTGCACGAGACGCTGCGCGCCGAGCACGAGGCGCTGCTGAAGACGCACGCCGCCTACACGGCCGACGCGGAGCGTGCGAGCACGCCTGGGCCGCGCAGCGAATCGACCTACCTGAACATCGTTGGCGGGTTACTGACGCTACTGCTGGGCAAGTCTCCCAGCGGCATGCCGTATTCCAGCTTCCTGACGCAGGAAGCCATCATCAGCGCGATGGTGGCGCACCACGGCAACGCGATGGGCATCACCGAGCGCACGCTGCAGGCCAAGTTCGCACTGGCTCGGCGCAATCTGCAGAGCACAAATTCCTGAGCGATGCCAGACCGTATCTGCGGTCGCGGATGCCGCATTTGCGGTGTCTTTCCTCAGCGCGGCGTTCTTAATGCGAGTCACGCCAATCAGCGCCTCTGAGCGTTAAGGAGTGACCCTCATGTCTTCGCAGACCACCGCCACGGCGGCACCGACCGAGCACCGCATCCTGCGCCGCGCCGAGGTCGAAGCCAAGACCGGCTTCAAGCGCGCGCACATCTACAGCCTCATGAAGGAAGGCAAGTTCCCCAAGGCGCTGCGCCTGGGCGTGCGCGCGGTGGGCTGGGACTCGGTGGAGATCGAACAGTGGATCGCCGATCGCCTCAAAGAACGCGCCTGACGCTTCTTCTCGGTTCATGCCATTCGACGAGGAGAAGCCCATGCAGGTGGTGTCCATCATTTCGACCAAGGGCGGCGTGGGCAAGACCACGACGGCGGCCAACCTGGGCGGCTTCATCGCCGATGCCGGGCTGCGCGTGCTGCTGCTGGACCTGGACGTGCAGCCCACGCTGTCGAGCTACTTCACGCTGGACGTTCGCGCGCCCGGCGGCATCTACCAGATGCTGGCCTTCAACGAGCGGCGCATCGAGCAACTGGTGTCGCGTACCGTGATCGCGGGCCTGGACCTGGTGCTCTCCAACGACGACCGCGGCGAACTGAACACGCTGCTGCTGCACGCTCCGGATGGGCGCCTGCGACTGCGCCATCTGCTTCCCGTCTTCCGCACGCACTACGACTTGCTGCTGATCGACACCCAGGGCGCGCGCAGCGTGCTGCTGGAGATGGCGGTGCTGGCGTCCGACCTGGCGCTGTCGCCGGTGACGCCGGAAATCCTCGCGGCGCGCGAGCTGCGGCGCGGCACGCTGCAACTGATCGAGGACATCGCGCCGTATCGGCACCTGGGCATCGAGCCGCCGCCGCTGCGTCTGCTCATCAACCGTGTACATCCTGTGTCGTCGAATGCGCGGCTGGTCCAGCAGGCGCTGCGACAGGTGTTTCAGGAACAGGCCGGCGTGCAGGTGCTGGGCACCGACGTACCGGCCATCGAAGCCTATCCGCGCGCTGCGACACGAGGATTGCCGGTGCACCGGGTGGAGCGCCGGCAGCCGGCTGGGCGCACGGCGCCCGCGGCGTTGGAGACCATGCGCACGCTGGCCGGCGAGCTGTTCCCCGTGTGGCGGGAGCGCTTCGCGCTGGTCACCGGTCGGGCCGATGCGGGAGGGGCCGGCCATGGCGAGCGCGCATGAACTGGCGCGCGGCCGCGAACGGCTGCGCGCGCTGATCGAGTTCGCGCTGGGCGAAGGCTGGCGCGTGGTTCGCACGTCCGGCGGGCACCTGGAATTCACGAAGCAAGGCTGCGCGTCGATCTACACCAGCTCGACGGCGAGCGACCACCGTGCCGACCGCAATGCCCGCGCACAGCTTCGCCGCGCCGACCGGCAAGCGCAGGAGAATGGCCGTGGCTGAGCTGACGCCGCAGGACATGGCTGCCAAGCTGCTGGCCACCGGCTTCGAGCGCAGCGGCCCTTCGGCCGCGACCTTGAGCGACCCCATCGCCGACACGCCGATGGTGGTGACGCTGGACCAGTTGCGGCCCTACGACCACGACCCACGCGTGACGCGCAACCCGGCCTATGCGGAGATCAAGGCGTCCATCCGCGAACGTGGGCTGGACGCGCCCCCCGCGATCACGCGCAGGCCGGGCGAGGCGCACTACATCATTCGCAACGGCGGCAACACGCGGCTGGCGATCCTGCGCGAGTTGTGGAGCGAGACCAAGGAGGAACGCTTCTTCCGCATTGCGTGCCTGTTCCGCCCGTGGCCGGCGCGCGGCGAAATCGTGGCGCTGACCGGGCATCTGGCCGAGAACGAGCTGCGCGGCGGCCTGACCTTCATCGAGCGGGCCTTGGGCATCGAGAAGGCGCGCGAGTTCTACGAGCAGGAAAGCGGCCAGGCGCTGTCGCAAAGCGAACTCGCGCGGCGACTGACGGCCGACGGCTATCCGGTGCCGCAGTCACACATCAGCCGCATGAACGATGCGGTGCGCTATCTGCTGCCGGCGATCCCGACGCTGTTGTACGGCGGATTGGGCCGGCATCAGGTGGACCGGCTCGCAGTGCTGCGCAAGGCGTGCGAGCGCACCTGGGAGCGGCGTGCGCTGGGCCGGCCGCTGACCGTGGACTTCGCTTCGCTGTTTCAGGATGTGCTGTCGCAGTTCGACACGCAGCCGGAGGGCTTCTCGCCCCAGCGCGTGCAGGACGAACTGGTGGGTCAGATGGCCGAGCTGCTGGAAGCGGACTACGACACGCTGGCATTGGAGGTCGATGACAGCGAAAGCCGTCAGCGAGCATTGACCAGCGAGCCGGCCGCGCCGAACCCGGCAACGCCTGTCGCACCTGCGGCGCCAGCCATCACGCCGCAACTGCCGCCCGCGGCGCCAACGCCACGGGACACCTCGCCCGTCGCGCCACCGGCAGAGACACCCTCGGCACCACCTGCCGCTGCACCAAACGCCCGGGACGGGCAGCGCGACGAGCGCCTGCAGGGGCACATCGTGACGCCGGCCCCGACCACCGAGCGCCTGCAGTCCATCCAGCGGATGGTCGCGGATCAGCTCGGCGACAAGCTACCCGACTTTGAGGCCGATGCGCTGCGTGCGATCCCGGTGCAGGTTGGCGGGCTCTTTCCCATCTCGGACGTCTGGTACATCGAGCCGGGGCTGGACGTGCCGGATCGCCTGCGCGTGCACATCGCGCAGTTCGCGCGCGAGATCGGCGAGGAAGCGGCGGTCGCCGACCACATTGAGGCCAGCGTCGGCGGCATCGGCTTCGTCTGCGTGGCACCGGCCGTGGGCCAGGCGAAGGCGCTGTCGGCGTTCGCGCGGGCGGTGCTGACCCTGCTGCATGTGCTGAGTGCGGCTCCGCCCTCCGCGAACGGATTGGACCGCGCGCGGCTGGCCGACGAGCTGGCGGCGCTGCTGCATGGCCACGGCGGCTCGGCCACACGCCTGAGCGATGCTGCGCTGGTGAAGCTGTTCCGTCTGCTGCGCCTGGCGCGCCGGCTGCTGGATCTGGAAGCCGGCGTAGCGAGCCAGGATTCCTGAGCGCAGGAGGCTCCCGCATGTCGGCACCGCACCCACTCAACCAGGCCGTGATCGCCCAGGCCCTGCATGACCTGCGCAACGGCCAGTTGCGCCGCTGCAAGGCCATGGGCTTCGGCGAGGAGGAGCTGGATGCGCTGAAGCACCCCGAACTCGTGAGCATGCTGGTGAATGCCACGGTGTCGTGGTGTTCGGTGTCGGTGAACCGGGAAGTGTTGAAGCGGCTGCTGAGCCAGGTGCACGACGTGGAGCGGGAGATCGCTACGGTGGACCGCATGCTGCGCCTGGGGGCGAGCACGGAGATGGTCAGCAAGTTCTACGGCCTCACGCATCAGGAAGTGGCGCTGCGCCGCGACATCCTCGGGCTGCCCAAGCGCAAGGGCCGGCATCCGGTGCTCGACGAGGCGCAGGACGTGGCCTTGTGGGAGCGCTGGAAGGCCAGCGTCTCCGAGCGCCATATCGCCCTGACCGACGACATGGCGATGCTGGCGCTGACCATGGATCTGGCCGAGGCCATGACCCTGCCCATGTCGGTGATCTGGTCGGCGATACGGAACTGGATCGACCAGGGGCTGGTGTGGCCATGACCACGGGCGGCGCATCACGGCGCGATGGCCCGGTTGCGCTGTCGGCGTTGTTCGACGAGGCGCTGCGGCACCTTGAGCCGAAGGAACCGGCGCAGGGCACGGCGCCGAGCCAGGACGGCTTTCTCTACAGCGGCAACCGCCATGAGAGCGTGCCGCGCCGACTGTTCCTCGACCGGCGCCTGACCCCGCTGGAACGCAACGCCTGGCAGGTGTTCCGCCTGCAGCTCAACGACGACGGCGTGACCGCCTTTCCCACCTACGACCAGCTCCGCCCATATCTGGCGTCCATGCCCTGTGCGGCGCAAGCCTCGCACGAGACCGTGGCGCGCGCCTTGACGCTGCTGCGGCTGACGCGCTGGCTCAGCCTGGTGCGGCGGCGGCGCGATCCCAAGACCGGCCGCATCCAGGGGAACCTCTACGTGCTGCACGACGAACCGCTGTCGCCCTTCGAGGCGATGCAGCTCGACCCCGACTATCTGGGCCTGGTGAGCCAAGCGCTCACGCACGCGGCGAAGGCGGTGCAGGTCGTGGGCATGAACACGCTGCGGGAGATCGCCGAAGACCCGCTGCTCAGCGGGCGCACGCTGCCGACCCGCCTGCAGGTGCTCGCGCAGCGCATGGCACGGCATGGCTGGACGACGCCAGGTTATCCACAGGAGGGTGCGGACCACGAATCCGAAGAAGGCCAGGAAGCCCTGCTTCGGAATGGCGCGCGCCCGTCTTCGGAATCCGAAGCAGGACCGAAACCCGCGCCGGACGGCTCTCTTCGGATTCCGAAGGAGGACCGTACAGTACGTAATGATCGTATAAATGAAGTACGTACAGTACCGCGCGCGAGGGCCTTGCAGAACCTGCGGCTGCCGGACCGTTTCCTGCGCTTGAAGGACGAGCAGCAGGCCGGCGCGCTGGTGGCGCTGCAGCAGGTGGACGAGGCGCAGAGGCAGGCCGTTCTCGACGAGTGGGCGGCACGCTGCCACAACAGCGCGGTACGCAACCCGGCCGGCTACCTGTTTGGCATCATCCAGAAGGCGATCCGCGGGGAGTTCAAGGCCTGGGCCGGAGAAAGTGCATCGGCGGCGCCAGCGTCCCCGCCGTCGTCACCACCGGCATCCCGTGCGGCTGACCCCGAGGTGGCACGTGCCTACCTGGCACAGCTCCGAGAAGCCTTGCGTGATCGCTGATGTTTACTATCCCCAGGGGATAGCTGGAACAGACACCTTTCCGCCGCGCTCAATTGTCGTCCGCCGAACGACAGGCGAAACTGTCGCCTGTGAATCAGACGAGGACAGCCACGCACGAGCCCGGCCGATGATGGACATGACGACTTCCCCCGCCACAAACGCACTGCAACCACTACAGCAAGACGTTCAGCGCTTGCTGGGCAGATGCCTGTTGCGCCTTCAACAATACGAGCGCCTCATGAAAGCCATCGTGGCCCACCACGAGATTTCAGGCCCGGCGCATTCGCTGGAGGCCATTCGCACAGCGCGGATCGAAGATGCCGCGACCAAGACCCTGGGCACGTTGGTCGGACAACTGTTTGGTTCGTATGTCGTCACCGATGGAAATGGCGGCGAGGAACGCGACGACGATCTTCCCGGCGACGTGATTTCCTTTCGCACGCGCGTGCAACTGAGCCTGTCTGCGCAGGACTACGCCAACACCCAGGCCGACCTCAAAGACCTGGTATCGCTGCGCAACACCCTGGTGCACCACTTCATCGATCAGCACGATCTATGGACCGTGGACGGGTGCCGCGTTGCACAGGACGAACTCGGTTCCGCCTACACGCGCATCGATCAACACTTCGAGCAGCTGCGCGGCTGGGCCGAGCACATGGATCAGGCGCGGCGCCTGGCAGCGGAGTTCGTCCAGTCGGATGTGTTCCACGACCTGGTGGTCAATGGCATCGCGCCGGACGGCACGGTGGACTGGCCGGCCGCCGGCATCGTTCGTGCGCTGCGCGAGGCCGCCGCGCAGTTGGCCGTCGAGGGCTGGACACCCATCGCCGCCGCTGGCCGCTGGATCGCGGACCGGCATCCCGAGCAGCTTCCAGCCAAGTACGGCTGCAGCAGTTGGCGGCAGGTGGTGCACGAGTGCCGCCTGTTCGAGCTTCGCTACCGTGAGGTGGAGGGGCAACGGGCCGCCTGGTACAGACCTCGCGAGGCATAGCCCCGCGACGCGGTCTCACCTCCGCGCGAGCCGCGAACACATCCGCCGAGCTATCCCCAGGGGATAGCCGGCACACACAGCCTTCCGCGCGGAACAAACCGGGCGCGCATGGGCTGCGGTTTGTTGACTGACAGCCTTCCGGCCGATGCCGATGCTGGCGACTCGCCAATTCACCGCGAGTCGCTCCCATGGCCAACGAACGCACAGAACCCCTGCAACTGAATCTCGGATCGCTGCGCAGCGCGATGTCGCTGACGCTGCACACGCACCACGCTTCGCGCATCTGGCACGGCCGCGCGCCGACCGAGGGGCGCCCCGGCATCATCGGTCTCAACGGCTTCATCGGCGCCATGAACAAGATGAAGCGCGGCGCCGAGCAGGACGACCCGTACTCGGACTGGTGGATGTTGCGGATCGAGGACAAGCTCGCCGACACCAAGACCCGCTTGCAGACCCTGCGCGAACAGGTGGATCAGGCCCTGGCCGACGTGCCAGCGGCGCTGTCCCTGGGCGAGAACATGAATGTGCAGCCGGTGAAGCTGCCGCTGTTCGTGAATGCACAACTCGGCTTCATGGCGGTGTACCTGCTGGCCGACTACGACGACCTGGCACGCAAGCTCATCCTGGCCCACCACACGGCGCTGATCGACCGCAGCACCTTGGAGCGCTGGCTCAATGATGGCGCGCACGCGCTGCGCAGCCTGTTCTCGCTGGCCCAGCAGTACCGCTACTCGGGCACGACGCGCGACGACTTCGCGGCGAAGAACGCGGCGGCGCGAGCGGCGCTGGAGAAGTTCGGCGAGTTGCCGCAGGACGTGCTGGAAGGCACGCGCCGCTCGCGCTTCGCGCCACCCATCGCGCGGCGGTCGAACAAGCCCGGCACGCCGCCTGCTGCGCCTGCCATCGTGCCCGATGCGCAGGCTCCCACGGGTGGCGCAGCCGATGGTGCCGCGGGCGATGAGGGTGTTGGCGCATGACAGCATCACCCCCTATCAGCCACTCCACGCGCTTCGTGGCGCTGGAACAGGCGGACTTCCAGCGGCTGGAACACGCAGGCTACCTAAAAGGCCTTTTACAGCCTTTTAAGGGTAAGGGGAGTCTGGAGACCTGGGCCAGCCAGTGCGCAGCGCTGCGCGACGACGTGATTGGCCTGGCGCAGCGGCGCGTGCTGCCCCAGGCGCGCGCCTATCCATTCAGTCTGCTCGACGTGCAACTGGCCCAGCAGGCCACTGGCGCAGGGACGACCTTCCTGCGCTGGCGCAACCTCGACCGTTCCTCCATGGGCGTGGCGTTGTGGGAGGCCCTGCTGGCCAACCCCGCGACGCCGGCCTCGCTGATCGACGAGCTGTACGCGATCGAATTGCAGCGCATCGTGCTGAACATGCAGATCAGCCTGACCCACAGCATCGCTCGCCAAGCCCTGGAATGCGCCAACAAGGCCGCGCAGGCCGAAGCGGCTTACCTGCGGCGCGTCCACGGGCATACCGCGTCCGTTCCACCCACCACCAAGGAGTCACCATGAGCACGCACTTCGTCGGCGAGGGCAACATCGGTTCTGCGCCGGACTACCGCGAATTCCCGAACGGCAACGACGAGCCGCGCCGGCTGCTTCGCCTGAACGTCTATTTCGACAACCCGATCCCGAAGAAGGACGGCGAGTACGAAGATCGCGGCGGCTTCTGGGCGCCCGTGGAGCTGTGGCACCGCGACGCCGAGCACTGGAAGACGCTGTACCAGAAAGGTATGCGGGTGCTGGTCGAGGGCCGCACCGTGCGCGACGAATGGGAGGACGCCGACGAGAACGAACGGGTGACCTTCAAGGTCGAGGCCCGGCGCGTGGGCATCCTGCCGTACCGCATCGAGTCGGTGGCGCTGAGCGCTAAGCCGGCCGGAGGACAGTAGTTCACCCATCGCCGCTCCCCCGAGGGCGGCTGTAGCAACCGTCATACGCCCGCGATGCACCAGCGAGCTATCCCCGGGGGATAGCTCCAAGGTCGTCCACGGAGTTCCAGCCACCCTCCCCAAACGACGCTCTTGCTGCGCCAGCTCCTGCGGTCCATGCGCACCGCTGCGGCAACGGCCCGCCTGCCGATCACAAAGCGGTGTCTGCATCAATCGGCTTCCTTGCTGTCGGCATCTCCTGGCGCCGCCAAGCTGACGCCCATCCGATGAACCGCACATTTCCAAGGAGGCTTCATGCGCGTGTTCCTGTGCGAGAAGCCGTCCCAGGGCAAGGACATCGCCCGTGTGCTGGGCGCCGGCCAACGCGGCAACGGCTGCTACAGCGGCGCGGGTGTCGTCGTGACCTGGTGCATCGGTCATCTGGTGGAGGCGGTTCCGCCCGAAGGCTACGGCGAGCAATACAAGCGCTGGGCCATCGAGCAACTGCCCATTCTTCCTGAGCGTTGGCGTGTCGAGCCCAAGGCGGCGACCGCAGCGCAATTCAAGGTCGTGCAGCGGCTCGTCGCCAGGGCGGGTGAGCTGGTGATTGCGACCGACGCCGACCGCGAGGGCGAGATGATCGCCCGCGAGATCATCGACCTATGCGGCTACCACGGGCCGATTCAGCGCCTGTGGCTGTCGGCGCTCAACGATGCGTCGATCCGCAAGGCACTGGGTGCACTCAAGCCGTCCGCCGAGACGCTGCCGCTGTATTTCTCCGCACTCGCCCGTTCGCGTGCCGACTGGCTGATCGGGATGAACCTGAGCCGCTTGTTCACCCTGCTGGGGCGCCAGGCCGGCTATACGGGCGTGCTGTCGGTGGGGCGCGTGCAGACGCCGACGCTGAAGTTGGTCGTGGATCGTGATCGCGAGATCGCGCGATTCGTCTCCATGCCGTATTGGGCCGTGGATGTGCTGCTATCCCATGCCGGCCAATCCTTCACCGCGAGCTGGATACCGCCCGAAGGCAGCACGGATGCAGCGGGTCGCTGCCTTCAGCAGCCGGTGGCGCAGCAGGCTGCGGATCGCATTCGCGCGGCACGCGATGCGCAGGTCGTGTCGGTGGACACCGAGCGCGTGCGCGAGGCACCGCCGCTGCCGTTCGACCTGGGCACGCTGCAGGAGGTGTGCTCCAAGCAGTTGGGCCTCGACGTGCAGGAGACGCTGGACATTGCCCAGGCGCTGTACGAGACACACAAGGCGACAACGTATCCGCGCTCGGATTCGGGCTACCTACCCGAGAGCATGCTGGCCGAGGTGCCGACCGTACTCGACAGCCTGGTCAAGACCGACCCCAGCCTGCGGCCGCTGATCGAGCGCCTGGATCGCCAACAGCGCTCGGGTGCATGGAACGACGGCAAGGTGTCGGCTCACCACGGCATCATCCCGACGCTGGAGCCCGCCAACCTATCGGCCATGAACGAGAAGGAACTGGCCGTCTACCGGCTGATCCGCGCCCATTACCTCGCGCAGTTCCTCCCGCACCATGAGTTCGACCGGACGGTAGCGCAGTTCTCGTGCGGCAGTCAGTCGCTGGCGGCCGTGGGCAAGCAGATCGCCGTCACCGGCTGGCGTGAGGTGCTGGCGACGCCGGGGCCGGACGATGCCGATGGCGAGGATGCGCAGCGCAGCCAGGTGCTGCCCGCCCTGCATGCGGGCCTGTCCTGCCCGGTCGGAAAGGTGGGTCTCAAGGCGCTGAAGACGCTGCCGCCCAAACCCTACACGCAGGGCGAGCTGATCAAGGCCATGAAGACTGTCGCCAAGTTCGTGACCGACCCGCGGCTGAAACAGAAGCTGCGAGATACCACAGGCATCGGCACCGAGGCGACACGCGCCAACACCATCAACGGTCTGATCGGTCGCGGCTACCTGGTCAAGAAAGGCCGCGCCGTCCGCGCTTCCGATGCGGCATTCACGCTCATCGACGCGGTGCCCTCGGCCATCGCCGACCCCGGCACCACGGCGGTGTGGGAGCAGGCGCTCGACATGATCGAGGCCGGCCAGATGGCGCTGGACACCTTCATCGAGAAGCAGTCCGTGTGGGTCGGCCAGCTCGTGCAGCAGTACCGCGGCGCAACGCTCTCGCTCAAGCTGCCGCCGGCGCCGGCCTGCCCGCAGTGCGGCGCACCGATGCAGCAGCGCACGGGCAAGAGCGGCGCGTTCTGGTCCTGCTCGCGCTACCCGGACTGCAAGGGTACGTTGCCGATCGAGTCCCCGACGGGCCGGCGCAGCGCACCGCGCAAGCGGCGCGCTGCCTCCAAGGCGTCCTGATCCTCGCTTTCCCCCTGCCGCGCCGGCCACTTCACTGGCGGCGAGGCAAACGTCCCGCACCGCGCGGGACTCCAAAGCGCGCGTCTCCTTCTGCAACGGTGTGCGCGCCCCGTCTGCCCGGCATCGGGCGACGGGGCGAGAAGGTCATTGCTCCACGAATCGCGCCCGCCGCCATTCCCTTGATCGGTGTGCCTTGCCTCGGCCACGAGGGGCTTCCTGACGCCTTGCCGCCGCGCGAGCCGTGAGGAGGCCACTTGGGCCGAGGGTATTCCGTGCCGGTGCCCGCCGGCGGAACAACGGGCTCCCTTTGTGCGCGTATGCGTGCCAAAGGTTTCCGGCCCCAGCCACGAAACGGGCCGGGTGCGATTGCTGACGCAGCGAACGGCTTTGACGACGGCCTGCGCTGACGCAGCCCACAGGTGGTTTTCCTTCCTCTCCAGCCGAAGGCCCGCGTGGCCTTCGGCGCCCTGGTCCTTGCCTTGTCCCGTGACGCGGGCCTGCCCTAAAGCGGGCCGTCCGCGATTCGGTTTTCCCTGCGACGGCAGCCATGCTTCGCGCCCATCCTCACCCATGCGTTGCTGACAGTCGTCAGCGGCATGCCCTGGCAGTCTCGGTCTTCAAGACTGCAACGCGGTTCGCCGCGTTGACCGAACCAGTCCGCTTCGCATCGCCCACCGCGGACGCTCGCCGGCCTGGCGACGATGCACTTTTCTCAACCACCCGAGGGGAACCCCATCCCCTGCGGGATGCGTGCTCCCCGACCCACCAAGGAGCACGGCATGTCTGAACCTTCCGCATCTTCCTCTGCAACCGCAGTGCGCAGTGGTGCGCTGGCGCTGACCTGGACCGGCAAGCGTTTGCCGCTACAGGTGCTGCGCAGCGCGGCCGGCCACTACATCGGCACACAAGACGACGAAGGCCCGGTATCGCGGGAGTCCGTCGAGTATTTCCCGAACCACCTCGCAGCACAGCGCGCCCTGGATACCCATGCCTGGACACAGCGCGCTCACCCCTGATTCCCACCCTTCAAGGAGTTCTCTCATGAATCTGTCTTTACCCGAAGACGTGCTCGATCAGATGGCGCTGGAACAGGCGCACTTCGACGCTGCACCGCAGGCCTTCTTCGAGGCCTGGAAGCGCGGCGCGCAGATCGCCGGTCACGAGTGGTTCGGCGACGGCACACGCGAAGGTCTGCAGCGTGCCACCACCAAGTGGGACCTGCGGCCCAACATGCTGATGCTCAACGACGCCTTGGGCGTGCTGAGCAGCGGTCAACGCATGTTCCTGTCCGCGATGGTGAGCTTCTACAACTCCCGCGAGGGCGGCGCGATGCTCAAGCGTTGCGGCTTCGAGGGGCTGTCCGACTTCGGTGGCCTCGATCTGGACCGGCGCCAGGTCATCGCCGACCTCACGCTGCACTACAACGGCTGGTGAGCCGCGCCTGGCAACCCGCCGTCTTTTCATCCCCCCCACGAGGGACATGCGTCCCCGTTCGGGGCCATGTCCCTCCTTCCTTTCGCAGGAGCGACCATGTCCCGAATCAGCATCTTCCACTGACCTGCACCGCCCGCCACCAGGGCGGCCCGACGCCGCGGCCGGCTGACCGGCTGCCACTTCATCCACTCGCTGGGGTTCAATCCCCGGCAGGGGATTGCCTCGGCCATCCTCTGCTGGAGGAATCCCATGTCTCATTCCAAAAACCCCTTCGTCCGCGGCTACGATGGCCTGTCCGTGCAGCGGCTGCTGGCGATTTCCTACGACGACGACTGCCCGCTGAGCTATCTGCCGCTGCACGTCTCGCAGTCGCACCTGCCGGACAGCCAGGTCGAGCGCCATGCCTGCGTCTTCTGCGACGACTTCGCGCTGATCACCGAGGGCCAGAACGTGCCGCCCGAGCTGGACGCGCAATGCCGCAGCCACGGCATCGCCCGAAACCTCGTCTACGCCGTCATGGCCGAAGAAGCCGGCCAGCCGCTGCACGTCGGCGATACCTACTCCGAGGAAGCCGCGCGCGAGGTGGTACGCCGCCTGCGCTTCGAGACCGGGTTCTACAGCCGTGCCTGGGAAATCAGTTCGGCGCACATCACCGAGGAGGCCGGTCGCTTCCTCGCCGAACTGGCGGACATCGCCACGCCGAGCGGTTTTCTGTTCGTGGCCTTCCGCATTCCCTACAGCCCGGCGGTCGGCATGAAGCTGATCGCCACGCCCTGGACGGATGCGAACCTGCAGCATGTCAAGGGCATCACCGCCGAAGAGCTGCGGCAGGAGCACCGGGCCAAGGGCGTGCCGGAGTCCCTCGTGGAAGTGTTGCACCTGGCTGCGCTCGCCGACGTTCGCATGTTGGTGTTCGATGCCGACGCGCCCGTGCTGGACGGGCTGACGCTCTACGACGACGAGTAACCCGCAACCCATTCGAGCCCCCACGTCGGGGCTCTTCTTTTTCGCGGAACGCGGTGCCGGCGCATTGCCGATTCCCAACGGACGGTTGCCGCCATGTGCCGCACGCTGGCCGCATGTTCGCTGGCGTTGCCGGCAGCATGCCCAGGCAGTCGAGACCTTCAAGACTGCGGCGCGGTTCGCCGTGCTGGTTGCTTCGTTCTCCGGGCGCACCCGCGTCCATCCACCTCACCCTCAAGGGACAGACCTCCCTTGCGGGCGGGAGTCCCTTGGTTGCCACAAGGAGTCTCCCCATGGATACCCAAGCCATCCGCGCACAGATGCCGACGCTCGTTGTCGGTCATGTGCCTTCCAACGTCCGTTCGTTCAAATTCAACATCTTCGACGGCCAGCCCAAGGTTTCGACGCTGGGCTTTCACATCGACCCGAAGCCTTTCGAGGGCAAGGTCATCGCCACCACCGACGAGGCCATCGTCGTCAAGACGGGACGAGCCGAGTTCGCGGTGCTCGATCGCACGCTCGTGACCGAAGTGCCCGACGAGGGCGCCAAGGTGCAGGTCGAACCCTATGTCAGACGCCGCTTCGACGGTCAGCGGGCGGACACGCCCGAGGAGCAGACCGAGTTCACCGCCGACGGCCAGCCCTACACGGTGAAGCGGTTGGTGCTCGGGTCCGCACCGGCGAAGCTGCCGATTCCCAAGCCCCGCTGCCCCGAGCTGCAAGAACTGGTCGACCAACTGGAGCAGTTGCCCGCTCCCGACGGTTTCCGGCGCGTCACCCACATGCTGGTGGACGCCGGCGCGCGGGACATCACCTGGGTCGATCCGCTGCCCGCCGACATCATCCGCACGCCACCGGCCATCGGCTTCACCGTCGCCACGATGAAGTTCCAGGGTCGCGTCACCGTGCTGTATGAGCGTGGCCTCGACCTCTACGCGGTGGAGCTGCGCCGCGACGGCGAGCTGGTCGAACGGGTCGATGAGGTGTTCTTCGACACCCTCGGCGAGACGCTGGAACGGCTGATCGACGACGGGAGTTGGCGGCGCATCCGCGTGCAGTGCCTGTCGGGTCGCAAGGCTGTCCGGCACTGATCTCACAGCAGCTTCCCGCCCTCGCGGCGGGAAGCTCTTTTCCTGCCCCCTGGAGATCACACCCATGACTGTTCGATTCAAAGGCACGGAGCTGCGGCCCGTGCTCGCCGAAGCGGCGGCGAATCAATGCCGCGTCATCCTGGTCAAGGATCAGGGCGTGTACTTCCTGGCCGAGTGCGGCGAGCGCCGACCCGATGGTCGCCAGAAGACCATCGCCTATGCCGCCGGTTGCAACCCGGATGTCGATGCCTTCGACGACTGGTGGGAACTGGCGCGTGCCGAGTTCGGTGGCGACGACTTCGGCGAGTTCTTCGATCCGCAGGAGGGCGTGTTTGCGCGCATCCTGCGCAGCGAGGACGACCTCGACGTGTCCGCCACCGCGACACACCTGTCGCTGCAGGCGGTTCCTCCCACGCCCAGCGGTAACTGACCGCCCATCCCTGGCCCCCGCTCCGGGGGCCTCTTTCTTCCCGGCAATGCGGACAGCCGCGAGTGCCGATTGCCGCTCGCATGCGCGCCGTCCTGGCGCCACGCTTCCGGCCATGTTCCGCTGACGTCCGTCAGCGACATGCCCAGGCAGCCACGATCTTCAAAGCTGCGACGCGGTTCCGACCGCGTTGATCACCCCAGTTCGCACCGGCATCCATGCGCGAACGGCCATCGGTTCTCGATGGCGATGCCACCAAGCTGTTCCATCAACCCACGCGGGGGTTCCACACCTTCCCCGCCTGGGTCGGGTGTGTCTCCGCCTCATTGTTCTCAGGAGATTCACCATGACCACTTCCAACGAAAAGTCCTACTTCGATCTGCACA
>Ga0102832_1001781_pt1 | contig 14959 bp, 10 predicted proteins | sample EBPBio282013_DNA_FD_88942 | JGI IMG/M metagenome (GOLD analysis project Ga0102832, IMG submission 88942) | Wastewater treatment Type I Accumulibacter community from EBPR Bioreactor in Madison, WI, USA - Reactor 2_5/28/2013_ DNA (Illumina Assembly) | ecosystem: Engineered > Bioreactor > EBPR >...
ACAAAAACAACACCAGTAAAATCCGATGGTAAGTATTTTGAGGTTACTACTGAAAAAAAGACTTATTACTTTAAGTCTAAACAGTCAAAATAATGGGTCGATATGATCAAATTGGCCATTTTGAATGCTTTTTACTGAATTTTTATTTATTGTTCATTCAAATTTAATTCAGTTCAATTTTTCACTATTATGAATTTAAAAAAACTTTAAAAGTAAACATTTATAAAAAATTTAAGTTTTTTCACTAATCCACCCATTTTACTCGTACATCTTCTTACCAGACGCCTTTTTTACTTTATTTTTAACTAATGACATATTAACCTTTTCCATGACGTTTATCATTTTTCCATTAACCGATATATTTTCTACCATCTGACCAAACATATGTACCTTGACCATGTTTTTTATCATTTCTATAGTATCCACGATATTAACGCCCATCAGGCCATTTGAAAAGACCCATACCATTTTTCTTATTATCAACCCAATGACCTTCATAAGTTTTTCCATCAGGCCATTTACATATTCCAAAGCCTTCAATTTTTCCGTTGTTCCATTAACCTTTGTAAATTTGACCATCTGAAAAGTAGTATGTTCCTTACCCACATCTTTTCCCTTGTTTAAACATTCCTTCATATTTGTTACCGTCTGCGTAGATTTCGATTCCTGAACCGTGCATCGTATCATTTTCCCAGTATCCTTCATATTTAGCCTGAGACTTTGAATGTATATAGATTCCAAAGCCAGAAGCCTTATCATCTTTCCATTAACCCTCATAAATATCTCCATTAGCATGGATAAACTTTCCTTTTCCACAAGCTTTATTTTTTTACCAACATCCGTGATATTAAGCTCCATCAGGCCAATGTTGAACTCCATAACCATGTCGATTTGATCCCAACCATTCACCTTAATATTTTATACCATTTTTAAACTCTACCAATTATCTCTTTTCAATCTTCAAAAAAACTTCTTCTTGCTTGTTTTATAATTTTTCTTTATCTTTTAACTCTTATTCTTCTTTGTTATTAGAGTTTTGGCTATTTTTTTTGACAGTTTTAGTATTTATTCTAAGCTTAGTCTCGTCTTGCATTTTATTTGATTGTTAAGGAGACATAAGTTTTGCTTTATCGGAATTGGAAATTTTAGACTATGTACGAAAAACATTGATTTTTTATGAAGTTTGTTATTTTTATTAACTTTCAGCATCATTGCCAGGAGTATTTAAATAGGGTTCTGCCTCATCTGGTGGAGGTAACTAATTTTCAAGCATTCTTGCTTTGAAAGTTTAGCGAAATTCATCATGAGCTGTTTAACATAAAGTGCTGCATTAGTTTCCCATTTGGGGAATAAAAGTTATTAAAATCAGAAATTAATTCTATTTTAGGTAAGAATGGTTCGAAAATTAAAAATAACTTGTTAAAATGACAAATTCTCTAAAAAAGTAAGAAAATAAATAAAAAATTATCATGATAATCTTTTCAAAGGAAAAATGGTTTTCCTAAAAAAACATTTCATTATTAAGAAGTCTCATTCCAATTATGTCCTAAGAACTTAAACCCTTGCAGCATTATCTTTAAAAGCAACCCAACTGATAATATTTCTAACAAACTGAATCGTTTTAAAGTGGTCATTTCTATTCACAATGATGATAAATAAGCAAAGTCCAAAATAATAGGCTAAGAACAAATAAAGTAAGAAAAGTTGTGAGGTTCTTTTGAAAATTATTTTATTCTCATCTATTTGAAACTTGCTAAATTAAGATAGTAGTCCTAAACCGATTCTGGTGGGCTATTTGGTTGAAGCATAAATGTCGTATTGAGACTCAGACATGTAATTTAGAAGCTTGTTTTTTATCATTTTTTCCGTGTCAACTTTAAACAGATATGTTCCTGACATTATTGTAATTTGTGGAAAGTTTTCAAGCTTTCCTGAAAGGGAAATCGTGTGATTTCCTTAGTTAAACTTATAACTAATCCCGTTTTCATCTTTCAAATTCGTTAGGATACGTCTGATCAATATTTCATTCCAATAAATCATGTTACCATCAAACACTTATACCTGCTCATTAGATATTTCAATAGGTTCACCAAAGTTATAAGTGGCCTTTATGTTATAAAATCCGTGATTGACGAAAATATCCTGGCTTTCAATGAAACTCAAATCTTTTACGATTAGCTTTAAGTATTCTTCTTTGCCGAACTAAATTTCGTTTTACTGGACTTTATAATATTCACTGACTGCTCTGATGAATTATGATGGGTATTTTAGCCCAATTATTACTTTACCCATTGAGTTGTCGGAAGTCCTTAGCTGTTGTGTTTGTAAGGATATGTTTGCATTGTAAAGATACAAGGTATCTGTTGGATAAGGCGTGAATGTTTATGAAGATTCGAATGACAATTCTATTGGATACTTATTTTGTAACTACTGTGAAAAAGCATACGTTAATGGAATTTCAATATGTTCACTTATCGCTGTTGCTATTAATAAAAACCAACAAAATAACTGTCTGATGATCATTTTTGGCTTTGAATTTATTTTTTATACTTTTATGAAAATTTATAATCTTTTTTACAACAAATTTTACAATATCGCAATACCTTTAAAGTAGGAAAATTCATAAAATTATCATAAAATATTGTCCCAAAAAGAACTGATCAGTCAATCAGACATTGAGAGCAAGTCTTTGTCAATTAATTGTTACCTCATCGATATTTTAAAGGATGATTAGCAACAGAACTTACCAACCCTTTTTTTTTCATCAATTAATAAAGTTTATTTCTGTTTTTTATTAAAATTTCTTATTTTTTGTTATCCATTGATTCGGATACGTCTTTAAAATGAACTTCGAAATTATTGTCAAAAAGTAACTTCTCGATAAATTCTAAAAATTGAGGATGAGTGAACAACATTTGAAGAAGTTACCTTAATTAAAAAAATGTGTACTTTTTTTGTAAACCACTAAATTGATCTATCGAGCATGAATTCAGGCTGATTCTTGACTTTGAATTTAAGCTTGAAAGAATGTTGCCGGACGAGTATTTTGGTGAGGAAAATTTTCTAGATTTAGATATTACTTATCGCTTCCAACTTTAGACACATAATCTGAACACTTATTGAAGCTATTTTTTCTATTCTTTTTGTAAAAATCTAAAATTTAAATCAAATTTTACATATCGCCTTAGAATTCCTTAAACCCATCAATTTTAGCCTTCATAGCTCTGATTGTTTCTGATTTTTATTTTATTTATCTTTTTAATTTCATAATCTGTTCTTTTTCATCCTCAAGTAATGATCTCTGAGGACTTTTACTTTGTTGCAACATTTGTACTTACTGTACGGTTTTAGAAGCAAATTCATTAAGATTTTTTTTAAGCTTTTTTGCATTTTTTTCAATTTATGACGATTTTATTTTTTCATTTTCTAACAAATGTTTATAAATATTCATTTGCTAAGTTACATTGACCATTTGTTGTGTTAAGTTTTTGTAATCTTAAAGGACATTATTATACTGGGTATTAAGCTTAAGACATTCATACTTAAAATAATCTCTTTACTTGATGATGGTTTAAAGTTGCTGATTAATGGCGTTATTGATGAACTTATCCTCAATATTTTTCTTTAGTTGATGAAAAAGTCCTGTCAGTTAATAAATTTTGATTTTATATGCCTTGATGAACTGTTATTAATGTTTCAAAATGGACTGTTCAAAAGTATTGCTCATCGTTGATGTGGTATCCTCGATTTTGTTCATCAAGGATTAAATTTGAGCGAGATTAAGATTTTCTAAAACTGATTCCTATTCGAAATATGTCATTGCTTTTTTATAGAAGTTTATAATTAAAATGTGAAAAATTAGAATTTTATTATTGGACTTTCTATTATAGAAAAATTTAAAAATAAAAATTTGATTTTAAATTGTGATTTAATTATATTTTTTTAGATATTTAATTATCCATTTAAAAAAAATAATGACTTATTAAAGATTTTAAAATAATTCATTGATTTTCAATATTTTTTAAAAGAACTTTTATCGTTTCAACTTCTTTTTCTGACTTTTCACTCCATAGCTAAGATAACATATTTATTTCGATATTAAAGACAAAAAAATCATAAAATTAAGAAAATTTCTTTATTCAGGGTTATACTACCCTAAAATTATCTTTTTTATACGAGAATGTCTTTCAGAAAAAGAGTTAACTCGATCATTATTTTAATCGTTAATACATCATAGAATACTACAGCCCTTTTTTTTAATCTAATTTGGCTTGATTCTTAACTATGAAAATTCGTTACCTTTTCAAATTTACAAAGAATTTTGAAGATTTATAAAATTTAAATAAGATATGAACGCTAAGACACTCTTTATCTGTCTCGCTATTCTTGCTGTTCTTACATGCTCAGTTCAAAGCATTACTATTGGCAATCACCACAAATCTAAAAGCCACAAGGCCAGAGTTTTTGCCCAATCATTATCTCACAAGGTCATGTCTTCTCATTTCGAAGCTGATGGACCTGAAGTCCCAGCTGATGTCATTCAAGACTTCATGAACTTTGTTATGGGTGATCAAGAAATTATGGACAGTATCATGAATGGAAAGCCTTTGTCTAAAGGAGCTGCCAAAAAGGTTCAAAACTTCTTCATTAACAACAAGAGCTTCAATGATGCCATGATTAAAGGTTTTGATCAAGATCCTTCATTCCCTCAATGTTATAAAGATTTGAACCAAGGTCAAAAGAGAAAATTCATTACCATTCTTATTCAACAAATGGACTTCGAAAAACTTCTTAATGGAGATGATTCACAACCAACTGATGAGGATGTTCAGAGAATTAAGAATGCTATTGATGCCGATAAAGATTTGGGACCAAAAGTCTCAAAATGTCTTGAAGGACACATTGAATTACCATCAGTCGCCTGATTAACTTAAGAAAAAAAAGGATTGATTAAGATATGATCCTAAATCTTTATTTTAAAAAATTCGATAGCATGAAATATAGAATTTGAACATTTTTTATTTAAATAAAACTGTTGAATTTATGAAATTCATATTAATAAAATGTATTCTAAGAGAATTTCTAATTTTTGAGAGAGTCATTTTTTTCTTTCAACCCGATAGACATGTAAAATAAATTTATTTTTAAGGAAATGATTAAATAAATCAATTGTTCCATAATCATTTTCTCTTTTTAACTGCCTACTTAGTGATTTATTTTGCACTTGTACTTGCGTTGGTTGTGAAAACATTTTTTGTTTCTTCTTTTCCAATAGTTGCCAAACCTTGAGTCTTTCCAGCTCCTTTTTTACCTCTCTTTTTATAACCTTTTCTTTGCCATTTAGGTAACCACCTTTAAGGATCTCCCTTAAATCCTTAAACAAACTTTTACATATTTTTTGGATATCTTGGTCTACGTTTCTTTTTTATTCTCTTCTTTGCTTGTTGACTCGAGACAGGTTATTTTTTATCTTAACCTTTTTTAGAAGGTAATGTTGTTTAGATTTAATCATCTTTTTTGACAGATACGTGAATATTTTTTTCGATATGTTGTAAGTAATTGATATCGTTGATTTATTAAGGTTCTTAAACACCTTTCAAAAGTTCTTATGCTTCTTCAAATTTACCTTTGTTGATATAAATTTCAGCTAATTTGACTTTGGAATTGAAATCTTTTGAGTTGATTTGAAGAATTTTATTAAGAATTGCTTATTGTTTCTGTAAATCCTGTTTGTTTTAATAAAGTTTCAAAAGAATGTCCAATATTTTGAAGTCAGTTGTTTTTTAAAGTAATTCGGACAAATATTCATGATAGATTTCGAACATTTCAGGATTCTTGATCAAAAGTGAAAAAATATAGTTTTTAATAATTGATGAATGAGAAGTTTGTTCTTTTAATTCTGAAATTAGCTCCTTTTATTTTCCTTATTATCTTTTTAAATCTGATTTAAGGCAGAAAGCAAGATTTGCATGAAGTTTGCTCAATCCACTCAAAAATCCAAACAAATCTGAAGTTTCTTTCGAGTTATCTTTTGATGATCTTTTTAACAAGAAAAATTTTCCTTTTATGAAATTCAAATTGTTATTAAGGTAAATTTAAGGTTCATAATTGTTTTATAAATCTTTAAGAACTTTGATTGCTTAATTAAGTCTGTTCTTTTTCAATAAAATTGTGAATTTGTTCAGTTTTAGAACGAATTATTGAGGTTTTGTTGTCTTAGATTTCTTTTCGAGTCCTTAATCAATAGCTTTCAAAATTTCATGGAAATTTTCTAAGATTGAGGCTCCATTTTAATATTTAAGGAAGATTTTATTGTTTCTAATGACTGACTTGAGATTGACTTAATTGACTTATTCTTACATTTGCTGATATTATTCAATTTTTTGTTATTTTTATTCGATATCCATTGAAAGATGAATTTTATTGGAAGTTTTAAAGTTGATGAAATCTTTAAGAACTTGACTCATTTTGATTTCATTATCATCTTAGGGTTTTTTAAGATTTTTTTCGAATTGACCCAAAAATTAAAGGGCACTTCTATAATCAGCCAAGGAAACTAGTAACAAGGCAAAGTTATAATAAACTTACTTAGCATATTTTTCTTTGACGATATTTCTGTACTTATTTATAAGAGTTTAATCGAAAGATTTATTGACTGATGTGGCGAATAAATTGACCAGATAAAATTAAAGGTCTTATCTTTCCAATTTGTTTGAATCTTTAAGAAGCTCGAGCATAATTTTAGCTGAAGAAGCTTGGTCATTGAGTTTAAAGTATGATTGAGCCAATAAAATTTTGTAAGATGGTTCGCTGGATTTTTGCATCAAATTTTCCAAGTAAGAAATGGTTTTTTCATACTCTCCAATAAAATACAAATAATAAACATACAATGGCTTAAGAGAATCCTTAGTTGGTGCATTTTTGAAAAGAACTTCCAAATCATCGAGAACGTTGATTTTCAAAGAACTAATAATCAAACATTGTTGATATTCTTCATCATCAGGAAATTGTTTCAACAATATTTTAGAGTACTCATAAACTTCATTATGATCGTCTTTCTTAATTGCCTATTGAAGGTTTTTGATTGCTTATTCAGGATTTGTGGCCATTAGATTTACACAATTTTAAGCTTATAATTATGTTTTATTATAACCACGTTTATCTTATTCATTTTTTATGAATTTAAAGATATACTTTCTTTATAAGAAGATTTAAACTTATGGAAAATATTTTATTTTAATCATGAAAAATCAAACTTCTTTTAAGTTCATTCGTCTTATTCATATTCTGGACTTTAATCCATTTCATCTTCTTAATTCTCATCAATAATTTGCATTTTACGATTATTTCTTTTTGGTCGGCTTTTTGCGATTGAAGCTTCATTATTTTGACTTGACTGACTTCTGCTTTATAGTCTCATATTTTTCCTCGAATTGCTTACGCTTCTTGATTTCCTGGCATTCGATTCTTCATATTCATCCTCTTATTCAAAATCTATCTATTCCTCGTCTTAATCGTCTTATGTACGCATACGATTCTTTTTAGCTCCTGGTTTCTTTCTTTCACTTATTATCCTATCTTGACCTTTGTTCAAGACTGCTGGTTTTCTCTGTTTCTTTTACTTTTGTTGTTGACGCTCAAGGTTCTTTCTTCGAATTTCTTCAGGATTAAATACATCTTCATTGGCAGTGTTCACTTTTTGTTAAAGTTAATCAACTAAAGGTTTGATATCATTCTTTACAAACTTTTTAAGCTAAAATAAAATAAATTATTACTTTTTGGACAAGATTCTTAAAGTAATTTTGGACTTATGGTGTTTCTAATGTTTTCTTCATTCCATCAAAGTTTTCCAATATCTTTCTTAATCCCTTTTCGTTCATGTTGATTTAACTCAAACAGTAGGCAGCATTTCTGATTTCTAACAAATTCAATGAATTTGAAATTCTTTAACAAAGTTTGGCGATTAAGCTCTCAGAATACTTTTATTTTTCCATTAAAGGCATGATATTTTAAAGAAAGGCATTAAAAATGGACTCATCTTCAAATCTTTATTGGTTAGAAAATCTAGTTAATGCATCCGGAATAAGGTTGAAGATAATTTTAGGATCTTTCTTGTTGAGTTCAAAGAAAAATTGTTTGACTAAACCTTCAATTTAAGGGTTTTAATCTTTAAAGAGAAGAGCTATGTCGCAGAGGTCACTTCTTACCTTAATCATGTCATTGAGTGACAAATGAGTAAGGACTGTCAATGTGGTTTTTCTAACACCTACATCTTTATCATGTAGATTTCTGTAAAGGTAATGATTGTATGGCTCTACAATGTTCGGAAATCTGTGTAAAAGATCGCCCATTGAAATGATAATGTTATTCTTGACAACTGAGTTGATATTTGGTTTGAGTAATAAGTCGAGAATAGGTTGGATTTTTCTGTCGCAATATGAAGGGCTTAGACACATGAATTTGCAGTAACTCAAAACAGCAATTACTTCAATTTAATTACCGTTTTGGAATTTTCGTACGATGTCTTCAATCAGCTATACCCATTTTTTGATGAAAGGATCATCCAATATTTTTTATGAAAGCAGTTGAATTGCTTATATTTTCTTTTAGAGTTGGGCTTAGATACCTCCCATAACCTTATCCAATTATTCTTACATTTCCTCTTCTTTACATCCTTATTTTAGTTTAATGGCTTTGATTTTATTTTCTATGGCATCTAAGTGGATCAAAGTTTTCAAGCAGCTGTGTGACAAAGTAAAAATAAATTGTGCCATGGCCTTTTGTGTCTTAACTTTCTCCAATTTATCATGAAGTTTTTTCAAAAACAGCTCACTCAATTTTTAAGGATTCTAAGAGATCTTAAATATACAAGTTAAGATGTTCTAACATGCTGAATACCATTCATTATCATTTGACCCAAGACAGTTGACTAAGATAAAAATTTGGGCCACTAAAAAGTTCTTTGATACTTTAATGATTTTTTAATGTTCTAAACAAATAACTCGACTGATTTATTTGACCAAGTAAAAATCCGGATCTTCATTTTAAATGTATTTTTTGAGAATGTTAAGGAAAGAATCCATATTTTCGTCTTTAATCAACGATGGATCTTTTGTAAAGGCAGTCCTAAGTACTGTAATGATGGCTCTCTTTTCCTCAAGATTAGTATCGTTCCTTTCGTAATGGATGAATTGATTCCACATGTGGGCATAAACATGGGGCTTTATAATGACAATATTTTTTGCCAAAGATTACGATATTATGATTTCTAAGATTTCTTACAAAGAAAGAAGATCTTATTTATTGTTAGTAATTGCCTCAGTAAATAAATTTGTGAGTTCTCTTGCCACATCTTCGGATTTTTTAGTTAAATGAAGATGGATAAAAGTCGTAAGAACTTAGTCTCTGATTTTTTTTTACTTTGAAAAGATAAGTAGTCTGATTTGAGGCAAAATTGACAATGATTTTTGGAATTTAAGTTTGAAGAGTTTTACAAACAATTTTATCGTTTAAAGGACATCAGATTCACTTTTTGATCCAAGAAGTAACTTTACATTATTAATTGTTATGTCAACAAGATTCAAAACTTATTTTTCCTCCATCAAAGAAATTTCCTTTTACTCTTCATGCTTGATATTTTTCTTGAGAAGCTTCATTTCACCAATAAGTTATTAAACTCGATCTTAATCTTCAAGATGATCGATTTACAATTTTAAATTGTTTTATTGGTCTGCTAAAGTCTTCAAAGTCAGCTATGAAAGTTACAATTATTTTTCGATTTGTTATAAAGATCGGATTGAGTCTGTACAAATTTTATCAATAATTATATTGATCAATTGAAGAGCTTTCTTTCTTACGTTAATAGAGACATCTTTGACTCTATCGATACCTGCTTTCAAAAATAAAGTAAAGTATTTTTTAGGAACAATATTTTCTTCAGCTAAAGTTCCTAAAATATTAAGGACATATGATCTGCAAAAAGAATTTTTATCGTAAATTCTTTGTAACAAAGTTGTAATAAATCTTTCTTTTGCTTTTTTGTTTTATTAAGTTTACATATTTAAAACTTTTCTGATAATATTGAAAAGAATGTCACTAATTGCATTTCTCAGAATGTAACTTTCATGCTCATAAAGTTTTATAAAACATTGTAGGTTATTGTAAAATACTTTAGGAATATGTTAACTCAATTTTGATAGGAATTATTTTGTATTTTTGATCGATGATGCTTCTGCATTTAGACCAGTTTTTTGAACAAGATAAATGACGACAGTAATGATTGTTTATGTGCAAAGTCTTTGAAGCTAAGCAGATTCTGCTTTTGAAAAGAAACTGACCAAGTTATCAATGATTTAACTTTCATAAACCAAGTTGATTAGAACGATACGAATGTTGTTAAAAAGTTAAGGTTGAGCCTTTATAATGGTTTCCAAAATTTAAAATATTATGTTAAGGGCTTCATGATCTTTTACTAAGCTACTTTCAAGAATTTTCACAGAGATTTAGCAATACTTTTTGAAAAATTCACTATCAACTTCTCTCTTTTCGAAGATGGCCTCATAGTTGACATACAGACTGTCTCTTAAAAGTTAAATTATTAATTTTTGTCTACTACTCGTAACCTATGAAATTTCGGCAGATTAATTTCTATTCCTTTTCTTTTTATCTTTGTTCAACATTTATCCTAAAAGGTCAGTTTGACCTTTGGCCTTTTTTATTGTCGTTGAATATATAAAAAACAAAGCAAGATAAACTGACATTTTAAATGCGTTTCGGATTTAAAAGTTACCATCTTCTGGGATTGTTGTTATTCTTTGAGCCTGAATTAAAGAATATTTACTTCTTTTAAAATTGTTTTTAATACCAAATGAACTGTATCAGCTAATTTTTAGAGGACTTTCATGCTTCTAGATTCAATGTTTTATGAAAACCCTTTGATCAAAGAATACATAACGTCGAAACATTAATTTTAAGCGATTGCTTGATAATTTTAGAAAATTTGCTTATCAATATCGTTGAGATATTTTATAACTCGCGCGTCAGGTTAATTTAGAGCTGGAGATAGAACCTGAATAGTAATAAAGGTACTCTAAATGAATGTATTTCAGATGACTTTTCGATATCGGTAAAAATGACGGGAAATGTGAACTTATCAATCATTGCTAGTAAAAAATAACAGTACAGAGTAAATTAATATAAATGGCGCTATTAAAAATTAGTCAAAATTTCAATTTTAGAAAAGTTAAAATATAGAAATCAAATTTCTCTTCAATTTTTAGTTCTTCAAATGCCTGAAGTTTTAAGGACGTGCTTGGCCAAATCGATCATTCTGTTTGAATATCCCCATTCGTTGTCATACCATGAGACAACTTTGTGGAAGTTGCTGTTCAAAGAAATACCAGCTTGCTTATCGAAAACTGATGATCTTGCGTCGTGTAAGATATCTGATGAAACGATTTCGTCTTCAGTGTATCCCAAAACTCCCTTCATGCTTCCGTTAGCTTCTCTTTGGACAGCATGACAGATATCATCATATGAGCAAGCCTTTTCAGTTTTGAAGGTGAAATCAACAACTGAAACGTTGATGGTTGGAACTCTGAATGACATTCCGGTAACTTTACCCTTCAAGCTTGGGATGACTCTACCCAAAGCTTTAGCGGCACCAGTTGAGTATGGAACGATGTTGTTTCCAGTAGCTCTTCCTCCTCTAAAACTTTTTCCAGGCTTGACAGCTTGATCAACAACAGCTTGAGAAGCGGTGGCTGAGTGGACGGTAGTCATGAGTCCTTCAGTGATGGTGAAGTTGTCATGGAGAACCTTGGCAACTGGAGCAAGACAGTTGGTAGTACATGAGGCGTTTGAGACAACGTGGAGGTCTGATTTGTATTCGTTGTGGTTGACACCATAGACGAAAAGTGGAGTATCATCCTTTGGTGGGGCTGAGATGATGACTTTCTTTGGTCCGTTAGTAAGATGTTTTTTGGCTGTTTCGGTGGTGAGGAATTTTCCGGTACATTACATAACAGCATTAATTCCGTGTTCACCCCATGGGATTTTAGCTGGATCCATTTCGGTGTAGAGTCTAACTTTTTGTCCGTTGACGACAATACCGTGTTCCCATGATTCAACACTGAAGGGGAATCTGAGATGGGCTGAGTCGTATTGGAGGAGATATTTAAGAGTTGGAATGGTCATCATAGGGTCATTAATGGCACTAATGGTGACACCCTTGTTGTTTTCAAAAGCAGCTCTGAAAGTGAGTCTACCAATTCTTCCGAAACCGTTGATACCCAACATTTTTTTCGTATCTATCGAATTATTATATTTTTAAAAATTCGAATCTTTTTTAAATACTATAAAACGATCAACTCGATAAACTAAGATATTATCTTACCTTTTTTTTAAAATCTACAGATCTATAGAAATCCAATTTTTCTTACTTGTTTTCAGACTATTTTTATGTTGAGTCTCTCATATATGTATGTCTTTAAAAACCGATATTATCGAAGCCAAGATATAAGATTTTGATGGTTTAAAAAATTGTTCATTCAATCAAAAATGAAAGAAATTGATAGGTCAATAGAGGAAAAAGATATACTTTATTTTGTAAAGCAAAAGACTTTAGTTTTGATATTCATTCACGACTATCAAAAAAAATTCAAGTAAATCTTTGTAGTATTTTTTTTTAAAATAGAAAATGCTTTGATAAATTGTCTTTAAAACGTTAAAATTGGAAAATTTTACAAATATACATAAAAAAGTAACAATAAAGATAAAGAGTTTTGAATTTTCAATCAAAAAAGCAGTTTTGGTTGTCAAAACAAAACCTATTGAAGATTTAAAAGGAATAAGAAAAATGGAAATTCTATTCTAATGAAAGTATTCAAAAATTCAAAAGATCAATTCAAAAAGTTTAAAAATTGGGAAATATAAATGAGAATCAATTCTTTCTATTGAATGGTTTGATATTTTCGATCATTTCAGACTTTGTCATGTTCTCGATCTGCTGTTTCTTGACTCTCATGTAGTCATCATTTTTGTAGTTGACATCAACTATGTACTTGTCGATATTGCCAATAAGTCTAATGTAAAAGTATACTTTAACGTCACCTTCAGATAAAGTTTCTAAAGAACCTTCGGCTAAGTGAACGTTAATGTTGTTCATAATGTTTGTGTATCGGTTCATGTAGACTTCTTCTCGTTCAAATTGTCCTTCATTTGACTGACTAATCATATCTGGTATTCTATTTTCAACAAGAACCTTTTTCTCTTCATCTCTTGACATGTAACTTTTTGTGATTTTTAAGCTGATTTGCTTCTATAAAACTGCTCTGAATTTCGACATTGAAACTTCATGCTTTGAAATGAAGTCCTTTAACAGTGTTTTAACTTCATTAATATGAATGTCTTCAAAATCATTTTAAGTCAACAATCCATCGGGAAGTTGTATTCTCTGTACCTTTAAATCCTTGACGTGCTGAATTGAGCGAGAAATAAAAGCTGCGACTGAAAGATACATAAGCATGTACTTGTAGACATTTTTCAAACAAGCATAAGTATTATTGGTAAACTCCTTGATCAATCTGTTCATGAGATCGATTTTGTATCTGTAAAAAGTTAAAAATTTTCTAAGATTATTGACATTAGTAAAAGACCTTTCTTCCATTAATTTTTTAAGCATATCTTGCTTTTTGTTACAGTTTGGCTTTGATTGATAAGGACTGATAGTTTTAGTCAATCTCAAACCATCATCAAAGTCTTCAAAACCGGGCATTTCATACCCATATTTTGCACTGAGATCCTTGTACATTGATTCATATTTTTGTCTGTAAAGTTGAAGAACATCAGCAAAAGATGGTCTTTTTGAATGGGTATATGTGAGCATGGCCAATGTGATTGATTACCATTATTTATGTAGAGATTTGGGATAGTTAAGTTTAGCCTCTCCTGTATTGAACTTTTAAATTTCGCTAAGAAGTTGCTTTTTTGTTTTGACATGTTCAAAAAATTCGTGTCCGGTCAACATTTCATAAAGTATAAGCCCAGCACTCCATACGTCGCATTTTTCATTATAAGGCCTCAAATTAATAACCTATGGTGCAGCATACAATGGAGTACAAGCACCTTTAGTCATTTGGATTTCGACATCTCTTGCCAGACCGAAATCAGCGATTTTTAATTATTCGTTTTCATCGAGAAGCACGTTGTCAGGTTTGAGATCTCTGTGAACCTTGTCTAAAATTATTAAAAAAAGTACTCATTTTGTTGATGTAAGTCATAGCTTCAAGTAATTGTTTTAACAGAGTCATAACTTTCAATTATGAGATTTTCTTTTTGATCAAATCCTTCAGCGATCCTCCATTACAAAACTCAATGAAGCAATAAAGACCTTACTTGTTCTGTTCACTTCCATAGTAACCCATGATATTAGGATGATGCAACTTTGAAAGATCGTCCATAACGATAAGTTATCTTTCATAATCGGGGAACTTTTTAAGCATTGCACGATCCATGAATTTTACAGCGATAATTTTATTTTCTGATACCCAATAACCTTTAAATACGACACCAAAATTTCCTTTACCCAATACTTTTGACTTATCAACATAAAAGTCATCAGTTATTTTTTACATTGTTTATGTGTCCATCGTTTTGTTCTTGATCTAACCTTTCTGGAGATTGTAATTAATTTAATTTAACCTTTTACTATCAATTTTTTTTTTATAAATTTTTATTCATAATCTAATTAAAATCAATTTGACCTTTAAAATGATTCTTTATAAATTATTTCGTAAAAAAATCAGCTTGAAAATATTCTAAAATTAGAAAGGATTAAAAATCAAAATCTTTTTATTTTAGATTTTTTAGATTTAGTTTTAATTCAGTAAAATTTGTTCAAGGTCCCTTTTGTTTTATATAAATCGTTTTTTATCACTTTTGTAGCTGCATTTTTGTCTTA
>Ga0102832_1001784_pt1 | contig 14953 bp, 8 predicted proteins | sample EBPBio282013_DNA_FD_88942 | JGI IMG/M metagenome (GOLD analysis project Ga0102832, IMG submission 88942) | Wastewater treatment Type I Accumulibacter community from EBPR Bioreactor in Madison, WI, USA - Reactor 2_5/28/2013_ DNA (Illumina Assembly) | ecosystem: Engineered > Bioreactor > EBPR >...
GAAGTTCAACCTGCTGATGGGCCGCGGCCTGCAGGAGCATTACGGCCAGCCGCCGCAGGTGGTGCTGACCATGCCGCTGCTGGAAGGGCTGGATGGCGTCAACAAGATGAGCAAGTCGCTGGGCAACTACATCGGCATCAATGAGCCGGCCATCGACATCGTCAACAAGACCATGAAGATCGGCGACGCGCTGATGTGGAGATGGATCGAGCTGCTGAGTTTCGAGATTTCCGCTGTCGAGGCCAGGGCGCTGCAGGCGCAGGTCGCGGCCGGCCTGAACCCGCGCGACGTCAAGCTGCGCCTGGCGCGCGAGCTGGCCGCGCGTTTCCACGACGGCGCCGCCGCCGAGACCGCGATCGCCGGCTGGCACGCCGCGGTCACCGGCCAGGGCGACACCACCCTGCTGCGGCTGCAGGACGTGGCGATCCCGGCCGAAGGCATCCGTATCGCCGCATTGCTCACCGCCGCCGGCATCACGCCCAGCAATTCCGAAGCCAACCGCAAGCTCAAGGAGCGCGCGGTGAAGGTGGACGGCGCGGTGGTCGAGGATCCGAACGCGACGTTTGCGCCCGGTTTCGAGGGCGTGCTGCAGGTGGGCAAGCGCAACTTCGCGCGGGTGCGGCTCGTCACTCCGGCGTGACGCCGCGCCCGCCACGCTGGCGGGCATGCAAACCGAACTCATGCAACAGCTCGACGTCATCGCCAGCATGGCGGTGGCGATGCTGCTCGGCGGTTCGATCGGCTACGAGCGCGAGCTCAAGCGGCGCCCGGCGGGCTTTCGCACGCACATGCTGGTCGCCGGCGCCTCGGCGCTGCTGGTCGGCGTCGGCCGGCTGTCAGTGATGGCGCAGGAAACGGGCAACGGCGCGACCATCCTGCAGGTCGATCCGCTGCGCCTGGTCGAGGCGGTGCTGGACTACTACCTGGTCGCGGTGTCGGCCACGGCGCTGGCACTGTTCGTACTGGTGGGGTTGTCATGGTGGGAACGGCGCATCGGGATCGCACTTGGGCATGCGCCGAAAGGCTGAGTCGCGCACCGCGTTCCGAAGCAATGCAGTTGCGCCTGTGAGGTCGCCGCACACGGCCTACTCCTGCGGCGGCAGCACCGTCAGCACTTCCTCCACCGTGGTCAGCCCCTGCGCCACCTTCTCGGCGCCGGCCATGCGCAGCGTGCGCAGGCCTTCGCCGACGGCGGCGCGGGTGAATGCGGCCAGCTCCATGTCCGGGCGGATCAGTGCGCGCAGCAGCGGCGTGACCGGCATCAGTTCGTAGATGCCGACGCGGCCGAGGAAGCCGGTGTTGCGGCATTCGAGGCAACCGACCGGGCCGTACGCGCCCTCGGGCAGCGGCGGCGGATGCGGTCCGGGCAGCAGCGCGTGCCAGGCGGTGGGGGAGAGCTTCCTCGGCGCCTTGCAGTGCGGGCACAGCGTGCGCACCAGGCGCTGGGCGAGGATGCCGTTGAGGGTCGAGGCGATCAGGTAGTGCGGCAGGCCGAGGTCGAGCAGGCGCGTGATCGCCGAGGGCGCGTCGTTGGTGTGCAGGGTCGACAGCACCAGGTGGCCGGTGAGCGAGGCCTGCACCGCCATCTGCGCGGTGTCGAGGTCGCGGATCTCGCCGATCATGATGATGTCCGGATCCTGGCGCAGCAGCGTGCGCACGCCCTGGGCGAAGGTCAGGTCGATCTGGTGGTGCACCTGCATCTGATTGAGTTCGACCGCGATCATCTCGATCGGGTCCTCGACCGTGCACACGTTGACGTCGGACGTCGCCAGCCGCTTCAGCGTCGAGTACAGCGTGGTGGTCTTGCCCGAACCGGTCGGGCCGGTGACCAGCACGATGCCGTGCGGGCGGCTGGTGAGGTCGTTCCAGGTCTCGGCCTCGTCGTGGTCGAAGCCCAGCTGCTCGATCGACTTGAACGCGGTGTCCGGGTCGAAGATGCGCATCACGCACTTCTCGCCGAATGCGGTGGGCATGGTCGACAGGCGCATCTCCACCTCGCGCCCGCCGGGCGAACGGGTCTTGATGCGTCCGTCCTGCGGGCGCCGGCGCTCGGCCAGGTCCATCCGCCCGAGCACCTTGATGCGCGAGACCACCGCGGTCATCACCGGCGGCGGCATCTCGAACACCTTGTGCAGCACGCCGTCGATGCGGAAGCGCACGCGGCCGACGTCGCGGCGCGGTTCGAGGTGGATGTCGGACGCGCGCTGCTCGTAGGCGTACTGCAGCAGCCAGTCGACGATGTTGACGATGTGGTGGTCGTCGGCGTTGACGTCGCCGGCGCGGCCGAGTTCGACCAGCTGCTCGAAGGTCGGCGCCTGGGTGGCCTTGTCGCCGTCGGCCTGCGCGCCGCGCACCGAGCGCGTCACGCCGTAGAACTCCATGGTGTAGCGGTGCAGGTCGAGCGGGTTGGCGACGACCAGTTCGATCTCTCGGCGCAGCAGGCGCTGCACGTCCGGCAGCCAGTCCAGCGCCATCGGTTCGCTGGTGGCGATGCGCGCGCGCGCCGGCGTGACTTCCACCGGCAGGATGCGGTGGCGGCGGGCGTACGCGTGCGAGACCAGTTCGGTGACCTCGGCGACCTTGATCTTGGTGGGATCGATGCGCAGGTACGGCCGTTCGCTGGCCCGGGCCAGCCATTCGGTCAGCGTTTCCAGCCCGAGTTCGCTGCCGGGGCGCTGCGCCGACGGCAGCTTGAGGTTGGCCAGCAGCACCAGCGGGTGCACCGCATCGAGCCCGCGCACGTGGCGTGCGCTGCTGCGCGCGTGTTCGGCATCCTTCGGTGCCAGCAGGCCGTCGACGAGCAGCGCCGCGATCACCGGTTCCAGCGTCAGGCGACCGGCCGGCAGGCGGGCGCCGGGCAGGGGGCTGCGCTGGGCAAGGGATTCGTTCAACGCGGTTCCGGTGCCGGGAGCATCCGGCCGATGCAAGGTCCGTCGCTATACTAGCGCGCCCGTGGAACCGACCTTCGCGATGACCGGCCCGACCTTCCAGCCCATCACCTTTCAGGGCCTGATCACCCGTCTCAATGCCTACTGGGCGGCGCAGGGCTGCGTGCTGGTGCAGCCGCTCGACCTCGAAGTCGGTGCCGGCACCTTCCACCCGGCCACCTTCCTGCGCGCGCTGGGGCCGGAGCCGTGGAACGCGGCCTACGTGCAACCGTCGCGCCGCCCGACCGACGGCCGCTACGGCGAGAACCCCAACCGCCTGCAGCATTACTACCAGTACCAGGTGGTGATGAAGCCCAACCCCGACAACATCGTCGAGCTGTACTTCGGCTCGCTGAAGGAACTGGGCATCGACCCGCTGGTGCACGACCTGCGCCTGGTCGAGGACAACTGGGAATCGCCGACGCTCGGCGCCTGGGGCCTGGGCTGGGAAGTGTGGTTGAACGGCATGGAAGTCACCCAGTTCACCTACTTCCAGCAGGCCGGCGGGCTGGAGTGCCGGCCGGTGCTCGGCGAGATCACCTACGGCCTCGAACGGCTGTGCATGTACCTGCAGAACTGCGACAACGTCTACGACCTCGTCTGGACGGTCGGCCCGCAGGGCGTGGTCACCTACGGCGACGTGTTCCTGCAGAACGAGCGCGAGCAGAGCGCGTACAACTTCGAATACGCCGACGTCTCCGAGCTGTTCCACCGCTTCGACGCCTGCGAGGCGGAGGCGCTGAAGCTGGTCGAGGCCGGCCTGCCGCTGCCGGCGTACGACCAGGTCACCAAGGCCAGCCACAGCTTCAACCTGCTCGACGCGCGCCGCGCGATTTCCGTCACCGAACGCCAGCGCTACATCCTGCGCGTGCGCAAGCTGGCGCAGGCGGTGGCGCAGGCGTATTACGAGCAGCGCGAGAAGCTCGGGTTTCCCGGATTGAAGAAAGAAGCCGCTTGAAGGATTCCTTCCCCCGCTTGCGGGGGAAGGTGCCCGAAGGGCGGATGGGGGCAACCGCGATGCCGCTTGCCCCCACCCCAGCCCTCCCCCGCAAGCGGGGGAGGGGGCACAGGACAAGGTTTTGGGAATGAGCGAACAACTTCCGCTGCTGATTGAACTGGGCACCGAGGAACTTCCGGTCAAGGCCCTGCCCGGCCTGGCGCAGGCGTTCTTCAATGGCGTGCTGGCCGCGCTGGACAAGCGCGGCATCGCGGTCGATGCCGAGGGCGCGCGCCCACTGTACAGCCCGCGCCGCCTCGCGGTGCTGCTGCCGGGCGTGGCCACCGAGCAGCCCGAGCAGGCATCGGAAGTGTTCGGTCCCTATCTCAACGTGGCGCTTGACGCCGACGGCCAGCCGACACGCGCGCTGCTCGGCTTCGCGGCCAAGGCCGGCGTGGAGTGGACGCAACTGGAGCGCGCCAGCGACGCCAAGGGCGAGCGCTTCGTGCACCGCTCGGTGACGTTCGGCGCCAAGACCGCGCAACTGCTGCCGCTGGTGCTGCAGGAGGCGATTGCCGCGATGCCGATCCCCAAGCCGATGCGCTGGGGCGACCACGACTACGCCTTCGCCCGCCCGGTGCACTGGCTGGTGCTGCTGCTGGGCAACGATGTCGTCGATGCCACCGTGTTCGGCGTGCGCGCCGACCGTTTCAGCCGCGGCCATCGCTTCCTGCACGACCGGCAGGTGTGGATCTCCGCCCCCGGCGACTACGTCGACGCGCTGCGCGGCGCCAGGGTGCTGGTGGATGCCGACGAGCGCCGCGTGCGCATCGTCGAGGAAGTGACCGCCGCGGCCCGCGCCGTCGGCGGCAGCGCGCGCATCGACGACGACAACCTCGAACAGGTGGTGTGCCTGGTCGAATGGCCGAAGGCGGTGTCGTGCGCGTTCGAGGAGGCCTACCTCGCGGTGCCCCAGGAAGCGCTGGTGGCGACGATGGAGGCCAACCAGAAGTTCTTCCCGGTGCTCGACGACGGCGGTCGCCTGACCGCGCGCTTCATCGGCATCGCCAACATCGAGCCGAAGGACGATTCCGAGATCCGCAAGGGCTACGAGCGCGTGATCCGCCCGCGCTTCGCCGACGCGCGCTTCTTCTTCGTCGAGGACATGAAGCAGGGCCTCGAGTCGATGAACGACGGACTGAGGACGGTCACCTACCAGGCCAGGCTGGGCACCGTGGCCGACAAGGTCGCGCGCGTGGCCGCGCTGGCCGAGGCGATCGCGCCGCAGGTCGGCGTGGACGCGGCGCTCGCGAAGCGCGCGGCGCTGATCGCCAAGGCCGACCTGCAGTCGCGCCTGGTCAACGAGTTCCCGGAACTGCAGGGCGTTGCCGGTCGCCACTATGCGATGCAGGACGCCTCGCTGTCCGACCTCTCGCATGACGATCGCAACGCCGTGGCCAACGCCATCGACGAAGCCTGGCAACCGCGCTTCGCGGCCGACGACATCGCGCTGTCGCCGCTGGGCAAGGTGCTGGCGATCGCCGAGCGTCTCGACACGCTTGCCGGCGGGTTCGCCGCAGGACTGAAGCCGACCGGCAACAAGGATCCGTTCGCGCTGCGGCGCAATGCGCTGGGGTTGGCGAGGACGATCATCGAGAGCGGGTTTGCGCAGAATGACTTCAAAGTCATCGTCAATGCTACGGTCAAATCTCTGATTGCCGTGCAAGGGTCAGAGATCGCCGAAAGAGATGTTCAGCGGCGTCTTTCCGAGATTGCAGATATACAGAAGTATGGATTTGTCCGTCGATCCACGAAGGGCGGTGGCGGGGCTCCCATTGTTGTTCAGGAGATTGATCAGAAACGTGTTTTTGAGTTGGCAGGCGAGATTTACGATTTCATCGTAGATCGTCTGAAGACTTACTACGAAGAGCAGGGCGTATCTCATCAGCAGTTTGAGGCGGTTGCACATGCCGTGCCCAACTCGTTCTACGACTTCGACCGCCGCATCGACGCCATCGGCACCTTCGCGCAGTTGCCCGAGGCCGAGGCGCTGGCCGCGGCCAACAAGCGCATCCTCAACCTCCTGAAGAAATCCAGCGACGAGATCCCGCCGATCGAGGACCGCGCGCTGCTGCGCGAGCCGGCCGAAGCCGCGCTGGCCGAGGCGGTCGAGGCGGTGTACGCCGAAACCGGGCACGCGCTCGCCCATGGCGACTACGTCGATGCACTGGCGCACTTGGCGCGGCTGCGGCCGCAGGTCGATGCGTTCTTCGACGCGGTGATGGTCAACGTCGAGGACACCGCGCTGCGCCGCAACCGCCTCGCCCTGCTCAAGCGCCTCGCCGACCGCCTCGGCAGCGTTGCCGCGATCGAGCACCTGTCGGCCTGACCCTGCCTGTGCCGCGTGGCCTTGCAAGGCCATGCGGCGTTAATCGCTTCTTGATCTGGCTTCGGTATCCTGCGCCGATGCGACTCCTCCCCCCCCTGATCGCCGCCGCGCTGTGCCTGTTCGCCAGCGGCGCGGCCCGCGCGGTCGTGGTCGAGAAGGTCGACATCCTCGGCCTCGACGAGGAAATGACCACCAACGTGCGCGTCTCGCTGTCGCTGGTCGACGCGATCGGCAAGGAGCTCAGCGGACGCCGGCTCGGGTTCCTGCTGCGCGAGGCCGATGACGAGGCGCGCGAGGCGCTGGAGCCATTCGGCTACTACTCGCCGCGGATCGTGGTCGAGCGCCGCCGCGGCAACGGTCCTGCGGTGGTCGTCGACGACAGCCGCACGGATGCAACGTCCCCGGCCGCCGACACCGGCGCCGGGGTTGGCGATGCCGGCGCCGCGGACGACGGCGATGCCGCGACGACCGCCGCCACGCCGCGCGCCGCCGCCGGCGGCGATCGCGGCAAGGTGACCGTCATCGTGCGCGTGGAGCCGGGCGAGCCGGTCCGCGTGCGCAATGCCGACATCGCCATCATCGGCGAGGGCGGGCAGGACCGTTACCTGCGCCGCGACCTCGATGCCTTCGTGCCCTCGCCGGGCGCGATCTTCAACCATGCCGACTACGAGGCGAGCAAGATCCGCATCAGCCGCCGCCTCACCGAACGCGGCTACTTCGACGCCGATTTTTCCTCGCGCCGGGTCGAGGTGACGCGCGCCGAACATGCCGCCGACATCGACCTGGTCTGGACCAGCGGCGACCGCTACGACATGGGGCCGACCGTCTTCGCGCAGGACCCGCACATCATCCGCGACGACCTGCTGCAGAAGCTGGTCTACTGGAACGAAGGCGAGTACTACCATCAGGGTCGCCTCGATCGCCTGCGCACCTCGCTCACCAAGCTGGACTACTTCGGCAACATCGAGATCCTGCCGGAGCCGGACAAGGCGGTCGACAAGCGCGTGCCGGTGACGGTCAAGCTCACGCCGGCCAAGCGCAGCATCTACACCGCGGGCCTGAGCTACGGCACCGACAGCGGCGCCGGCGTGCGCCTGGGGGTCGAGCGCCGCTACGTCAATTCGCGCGGACACAAGGCGCTGGCACAGCTGGACTACGCGCAGAAGCGCAAGACGCTGACCCTGCAGTACCGCATCCCCGCGTTCGCCTGGCTCGACGGCTGGTACACGGTCAGCCTGCAGGGCTACGACGAGCAGACCGACTACATCGACACGCGGCGCATCGAACTGGTCGGCAGCCGCAGCGGCCAGTACAACGACCACCTCAACCTGGTGGCGTCGATCCATGCGCTGCGCGAGCGCTGGCTGTACGAGATCAACGACGATGGCAGCGGCGCGGCGGCCGAGCGGGCATATCGCTATGCCACGTTCACCTTCCCCTCGGTGCGCGCCGAGTACGTCAACGTCGACAACCGCATCTTCCCGACCAGCGGCGTCGGCGGTTCGCTGGTGCTGCGTTCGGGCGTGGAGGGCATCGGCTCCGACGCCAACTTCGTGCAGCTGCACGCGCGCGCCAGCACGTTCAAGGGCATCGGCGAGAAGAGCCGCCTGATCCTGCGCGCCGAGGCCGGCTACACCTGGACCAACTCGCTGGTCGACCTGCCGCCGAGCCTGCGCTTCTACGCCGGCGGCGACCGCAGCATCCGCGGCTACGAGTGGCGCGAGGTCGGGCCGCGCATCGAGACCGACAGCGGCCGCTACGCGGTCGGCGCCAAGAACGTGGTCACCGCCAGCGCCGAGTTCGAGCACTACTTCCTCGGCGACTGGGGCGCGGCCGTGTTCGTCGACAGCGGCAGCGCGTTCGACGGCACCGCGCCGGACTGGCACACCGGCGTCGGCATCGGCGCGCGCTGGCGGTCGCCGGTCGGTCCGCTGAAGCTCGACGTCGCGCGCGGCCTCGACCATCCCGACTCGCCGTTCACGGTGGGCCTGAGCATCGGCGCGGAGTTCTGAAATGATTCTCCTGCGCCGCAAGCCGAAGTTCCCCGACGACATCACCCCGGAGGAGCGCGAGGCGCGCATCGCCGAACTGCGCGAGAAGCGGCGCAAGCGGATGCGCGTGCTGGCGATCCGCAGCGGCATTGCTTCGCTGGTGCTGGTGCTGCTGGCGGGCGTGGTGCTGTACTGGCTGCTGGCCACATTCGGCGGCCGCGACTTCCTGCTCGCGCGCATCGCGGGCGCGCTGCCGGCCGGCACCGAATTGACCTGGTCGGGCGCGGAAGGCCCGGCCTCCGGCCCGCTGGTGATGCATGACGTGCGTTACGTCCAGCGCGGCTGTCCCGACGTCGACGGCAAGCCGGTGCCCTATGGCGCGTGCGCGAAACCGACCGTGCTCACCTTCACCGCCAAACGCGTGGTGATCGATCCCGAGATCACGCCGCTGATCGGCCGGCGCCTGCGTCTGGACGCGCTCGATGTCGAACAGGCGACGCTGGACCTGCCGCAGAGCGACAAGCCGTTCGAGAGGCCGACCTGGCCGGAAGTGCTGCCGCGCATCGACCTGCCGCTGTCGCTGGACGCGGACGTGATCCGCGTCGACGGCCTGCGCGTCAGCAATGCCGGCGAACCGGTCATCGACATCGCCACGCTCCGCGGCGGCATCGATGCGCGCCAGGGTGAACTGCTCGTGCAGCAGGTCGTGATCGACAGCGATCGCGGGCGCTTCACCCTCGATGGCCGCTACGCGCCCGACGACCACTATCGCACCGACCTCACCGCGAGCGCGCTGCTCCCGGCGCCGTTCCCGCGTCCGCGCCCGCGCATCGGCGTGGTCGCGCGCGGCGACCTCGACGCGATGGACGTGGCGGTGGTCGGCCACGTGCTCGATCCGCTGCGCGCGCACCTCACCCTGCGCGGCAGGCAGTGGACGCTGCGCGCGAACTCCACCGCGCTCGATCCGGGCCTGCTCGCGGGCAGCGGCGAACCGGGCACGCCGATCGCGTTCTCGCTGGCGGCCGATGGCAATGGCGGTGCCGCCGGGCTGCAGGGCGAATTCAGGCAGGGCGCGCTGCACGCGGTGCTGCAGCCGTCGAAGGTGACGCTCGAGGACAAGGTGCTCGACGTGCAGCCCTTGGTCGTCGACATCTTCGACGGTCGCATCACCGCCAACGGCCATGGCGATTTCCGGGAACCGCGCGATGCCACGTTCAAGCTCGCGGTGAATGCGCGCGGGCTGCGGTTCGGTGGTGATCCCGCGACGGCCGACCCGGAGCCCGCGGACCCGGTGCCGGTGATCGGCGTCGATGCCGATTTCGGCATCGCCGGGCGCAGCGATGCCTGGGCCGCGACCGGCAAGGCGACGATCGAACGCGACGGGCTCGACGCGACGGTCGACTTCGACGGCCGCGGCGACCTCGGGAAGATGGCGCTCAGGACGCTGCGCGCGACGATGCCGACCGGCACGCTCGATGCCACCGGCGAGGTCGGCTGGACGCCGGCGCTGCGCTGGGACCTGAAGGCCACCCTCGCCGGCTTCGACCCCGGCTACTTCGCGCCCGGCTGGAACGGCGCGGTCGACGGCAAGCTCGCCAGCACCGGCGCGACGCGCGACGACGGCGGCCTGTCGCTGCAGGTGGATGCCAGCGAACTCGGCGGCAGCCTGCGCGGGCGCAGGCTCGGCGGCAAGGCGACGTTCGCGATGCACGGGCCGGCGACCGGGCAGACCCGCACCGACTACGAGGGCGAAGCCGCGCTCACGCTCGGCGGCAGCCGCATCGATGCGCGCGGGGCGATGCGCGACACGATCGCACTCGACGCCAACCTCGCGCCGTTGAACCTCGCCGACCTGCTGCCCGACGCCGCCGGCGTCCTGCGTGGCACGCTGCAGGCACGCGGCGCGCGCGATGCGCCCGAGGTCGAGGCCGACCTGACCGGGAATGGATTGCGCTGGGGCGACTACGCCGCGAACACGCTGCGCGCGCAGGGGCGGCTGCCGTGGGCGGGCGCCAACGGCACGCTGGTGCTCGACGGCACCGGCGTGCAGGCGGGCCTCGCGCTCGACAGCGTGCACGTCGAGGCCCGCGGCGCGGTCGAGGACCTGCGCTTCGAAGGACAGGCGCGCGGCGAAACGCTGGGCACGCTCGCGCTGCAGGGCACCGCGCTCAAGCACGGCGCGAACTGGAACGGCGAACTGTCGTCGCTGCAGCTCACGCCGGCGCAGGGCGCGAGCTGGCGGCTGCAGTCGCCCGCGCGCTACGCGCAGGCCGGCACCGGCTGGACGCTGTCGCGCAGCTGCTTCGCCTCGTCCAGCGGCGGCTCGCTGTGCGCCGACGCGGACTGGCCGCAGCGCGGCATCGGCGTCGAAGGCAGCCAGCTGCCGCTGGCGCTGGCCACGCCCTACCTGCCGGTGCGCGACGACGGCCGGCCGTGGGCGCTGCGCGGCGAGATCGACCTCACCGGCCGGCTGCGACCGGCGGGCAAGGCCTGGCAGGGCCAACTGGCGGTGCGTTCGGCCGCGGGCGGCCTGCGCAACAGCGAACGCGCGCGCCGCGACATCGTCAGCTATCGCGACCTGCAGCTGGATGCCGATTTCACGCCGGCGAGGATCGAGGCGACGCTGGCCACGGTGTTCAACGACGATGGCCACGTCCGCGCGCGCATCGCCACCGGCTGGGAGGCGACCTCGCCGCTGTCGGGCGAGGTCGTGGCCGACACCGATGAGCTGACGTGGCTCGAGCTGTTCTCCCGCGACATCGTCGAGCCGAGCGGCAAGCTGGAAGCCAACCTTCGCCTCGGCGGCACGCGCCACGCGCCGATGCTCGACGGGCAGGCACGGTTGAGCGATTTCAGCACCGACGTGCCCTCGCTCGGCATCGTGCTCGAGGATGGCGACGTGCGCCTGCTCGCGCAGCCCGACGGCAGTTCGCGCATCACCGGCACCGTGCGTTCGGGCGAGGGCCTGCTCGACATCGACGGCAGCCTCAACTGGCGCGACACCAGCGCGCCGCTGGTGCTCCGACTCACCGGGAACAACGTGCTGCTGTCGGACACCCGCGACCTGCGCGTCATCGCCGCGCCCGACCTCGAGGTGCGCTATGCCGCGGGCCAGCCGCTGTCGGTGTCCGGCACGGTCACGGTGCCCAGCGCGATGATCGACCTGGAACGGCTCGACCAGGGCGTGTCGACCTCGCCCGACGTGGTCGTGCTCGATCCGGTCGATCCCGACGACACCGGCGCCTCGCCGCTGCTGCTCGACCTGACCCTGGCCATGGGCGAGGACGTGAAGCTGCGCGGCTTCGGCCTCGACGGCACGCTCGGCGGCAGCATGCGCGTGCGCGCGCAGCCCGGGCGCGAGATGGTCGGCAGCGGCACGCTCGAGGTCGGCGGCCGCTACACCGCCTATGGCCAGAAACTGCAGGTCACGCGCGGCCGCTTGACGTTCAACGGCCCGGTCTCCGATCCGCTGCTGGATATCCGCGCCGAGCGCGAGATCGAGGCGCAGGACATCACCGCGGGCATCACCGTCACCGGCCGCGCCTCGGCGCCGCAGGCGCAGGTCTGGACCGATCCGGCGACCGACGATTCGCAGGCGCTGTCCTACCTCGCGCTCGGACGGCCGCTGTCGAACCTGTCCAGCAGCGAAGGCCGGCAGCTCGATGCCGCCACCGCGGCGCTGACCGCCGGCGGCAGCATGCTGGCCGGCCAGCTCGGCGCGAAGATCGGGCTCGACAATGCCGGCGTGAGCGAATCGCGCGCGCTCGGCGGCAGCGTGCTCGGCATCGGCAAGCAGATCTCGCCGCGGCTGTACGTCGGCTTCGGCGTCTCCCTGCTCGGCACCGGGCAGGTGCTGACGCTGAAGTACCTGCTGCGCAAGGGCTTCGACGTCGAGATCGAATCGAGCACGCTGGAGAGCCGCGGCTCGATCAACTACCGGCACGAGCGCGACTGAGGCGTCCGGCGTGGCGTGTTTCCGGGATGGAGGCGGGAATCGCGTGTGCGCGAACGTCCATATCTCCTAAAGTAAAGCGCCCGACGATTTGAACCTGTCATCCCGAGCGTAGCGAGGGATCTGCTTCTGCGCGCCATGTGCAGGCAACGCGAGATCCCTCGCTACGCTCGGGATGACATTCTGTTGGATGGTCTGATTTGCGTTCTCGGAGTCTTGCGGGACGTCATCCGATGGCTTCTAACAGAAGAATGTCTGGTCAAGCGGCATCCATTGAAGAACGCACACGTGGACGCAAGCGCCCGGTCGTCGATGCGCAGCGTGTTCTTCGTTCATGATGCCGCACGCCACCCCACGGAAACGCAGCATGCCGATCCCCCGACCCCTGTGCGTTGCGCTGCGCAGCCTGCTGGCGCTGGTGCTCGCAATCGCCGCGATTCCGGCGGTCAACCTCGTCGGCGCCTGGGTGTCCGAACACGTCTTCCGGCTGCCGGCCGGCGGCGACCTGCGGCTGGCCGTCGACCTGTTCTGGGTGTGCGCGGCCGGCGTCGCCGGCAGCTGGCTGATGGTGCGCACGGCGGCGGCGGCGAAAACCGCGCATGCGTGGGCGCTGTTCGCGATCTCCCTCGCCGTCGCCCTGTATGGCGCGATCACGATGGGAACCGAGTTCCCGCGCTGGTTCGTGTTCGGCTTCGTCGGCCTGCTGCCGCTCCAGGTCTGGCTGGGCTGGTGGTTGGCATGGGGACGCACCAGGGCAGATTCCTCCCCCGGATCAAGTCCGGGGTCGGGATGACATCTGCGTTGAACGGATGGGCGACCGCAGGTCGTTCTTCCGCGGTGCGCTCAGCCGACGGCGAGCGCCGCCTGCACCAGCAGCGCCGCCACGCACACGAAGCCCGCCAGCCAGATCAGGCTGCGCATCAGCTGCACGTCGGCCAAGTAGAAGATGCCGTGCAGCACGCGCGCGGCGACGAAGGCGACGGCCAGCAGCGCGATGCGGCCATGGTCGACGCCCGCCAGCTGCGCCAGCACCACGCCGGCGGCGAACGGCGCGAACGCCTCGAACGCATTGAGGTGCGCGGCATACGCGCGTTGCACCTTGTAGTTGTCGGCCTGCTTCTCCACCCATGCCCGCGGCAGGCGGTTGTTGTACTTGGGCGCGCCGGCCTTCGCGAAGTAGACCCAGACATACGGCAGCAGCGCGGCGATCAGCACGCACCAGTAGGCGGTGGCGAGGGTCATGGCGGTGTCTCCGGGTTCGGGACGGTCAGGGTAAAGGGTATCGGGGCGGCGTGTCGCGCGGGCCTGCCGTCCGCGCATGCGGAAACGGCGCCTTGCGGCGCCGTTTCGTGGGTGTCCCGTCGCGTGGGCTCGCGTGCGCCGGCTATTGCCCCGCGCGCTGCGCGTCGCGGGCCGCCTTGAACGGGTTGCCCTGGTACCAGTTCGGCCAGGCGTCGTTGTCGGCCAGCTCGTGGCCGACGTCGTACAGCAGGCCCAGGTCCTCGACGATGCCGTCGTACTTCCAGCCGGCGTGGATCTCGTCGCCGGGCTGGTGGTAGCGCCTGGCGTATTCGTCGCCGGCGACCTTGCCGGCCTCCGTGCCGCCGTCGACCAGGTCGCTGCCGCCCTTGGCGTACAGCGCCGGCACGCCGGCCTTGGCGAAGTTGAAGTGGTCGGAGCGGAAGTAGTAGCCGCCGGCCGGGTTGCCTTCCTCCACCAGCGTGCGCTGCTGCTTGTCGGCGTAGGTCTTGAGGATGTCCTCCAGCTCGGAGTTGCCCTTGCCGGTGACCACCACGTCGCGCGCGCGGCCGGCGACGCTCATCGCGTCGAGGTTGATCACCGCGACGGTCTTCTCCAGCGGGAACGCCGGCTGGGCGACGTAGTACTTCGAACCGAGCAGGCCCGATTCCTCCAGCGTCACCGCCAGGAACACCACCGAACGCTTCGGCGGCGCGGCCTTGAACTGCTCGGCGATCTCGATGATGCCGGCCACGCCGGTCGCGTTGTCGACGGCGCCGTTGTAGATCGTGTCGCCCTCGCCCTCGTGCTTGCCCAGGTGGTCCCAGTGCGCCATGTAGACGATGGTCTCCTCCGGACGCTCGCTGCCCTCGAGGTAACCCACGACGTTGCGCGAGACCTTCTCGGCGATGGTGCTCTTGAGGTCGAACGACACCTTCGCCTTCAGCGGCACCGCCTTGAAGCCGCGCTTGTTGGCGGCGGCGACCATCGCGTCGAGGTCGAGGCCGGACTCGGCGAACAGCTGCTTGGCCACCTCGCCGGTGATCCAGCCCTGCGCCGGGATGCGCGGTTCCGGATCGTCCTCGGCACGCAGGTCGAACTGCGCGCCCGACCAGGAGTTCTTCACCACGTCCCAGCCGTACGAGGCGCCGGCGGTGTCGTGCACGATCAGCGCGGCGGTGGCGCCCTGGCGCGCGGCTTCCTCGAACTTGTAGGTCCAGCGGCCGTAGTAGGTCATGCGGTTGCCGTCGAACAGCGACGCGTCCTTGGCGTGGAAGCCCGGATCGTTGACCAGGATGACCACGGTCTTGCCCTTGACGTCGATGCCGGCGTAGTCGTTCCAGCCCTGCTCCGGCGCGTGCACGCCGTAGCCGACGAACACCAGTTCGCTGTCCTTCGCGGCCACGTCGGGCTTGCCGGTGCGGGTGCCGAGCACGAAGTCGCTGCCGAACTTCAGATCGCGCACACTGCCGGCGCTGTCGAGCTTGAGCACGGTCGATTCGTCGGCGGTGGTCTCGA
>Ga0102832_1001785_pt1 | contig 14948 bp, 17 predicted proteins | sample EBPBio282013_DNA_FD_88942 | JGI IMG/M metagenome (GOLD analysis project Ga0102832, IMG submission 88942) | Wastewater treatment Type I Accumulibacter community from EBPR Bioreactor in Madison, WI, USA - Reactor 2_5/28/2013_ DNA (Illumina Assembly) | ecosystem: Engineered > Bioreactor > EBPR >...
GCATCGGCCTCGATCAGTTCCGTGCCATCAAATACGGCGCATCACTCGGACTCCGAGATGTGTGAATCCGATAGATTCCGATGGGGAGGTGTCGACGTCTTACGTCGACGGAGGGGTCATAGGCTTTGCAACGCCCATGACCCCATCGCCCCGTATGACGGGGCACTTCCCCCTCTGAAGGGGGGAAGAAACTGATCCCGATTCCCAATGGTTCAATCCAGGACGGAAGGACCTTCCTGTTCGCGTGCCGCAGAACTACCGCTTCTTCTTTCTTGCGGCTCGCTCGGCGAGCACTTGCTTGTTCGCGGTGACAGCCGCGCGGATCAGGGTCTTGAACGCGGGTTCGTTCAGCTTGCCGCCCTCGGCAATGTCGATGGCGCGGCGGACATTGCCGTCGAGGCTTGAATTGAACAGCTTCTTCGGATCGGGCAACGCGGCCCCGCGCGCGAAGGTGAGCTTCACGACCTGCTTGTAGGTCTCGCCGGTGCAGACGATGCCGTCATGCTCCCAGACCGGCACGCCGCGCCACTTCCATTCCTCGACGATGTCGGGATCGGCTTCGTGGATCAGCGTGCGAACGCGCGCCAGTGCCTCTCCACGCCAGTCGCCCAGTTCCTCGATCCGCTTGTCGATGTTCGCTGACGCTGCGACGCTCATGTTCAGGACCGATAGAGCTTCTTCGATTCCGCGAGGCTGACGCAGATCGATTCGATGGCGTCGAGGGTGGGCGTATCGACGCCGGCGCCGCGCGCGAAGGCGAGCGGCGCCCGCACGATCGCCTCGATCTCCATCGGCCGGCCGAGCTCGTAGTCCTGCAGCAGCGACGGCCGGTGGTCGGGATAGACCCGCTTGGTGCCGTAGCGCTGCTCGGGACTGTCGTCGAGCACGATACCGTGCGCCGCCGCGACGGCCAGCGCCTCGGCGTGGGCGCGCCGCGACAGGGCGTTCACGATCGGCGTCTTCTGGATCGGGATCGGCTGGCCGAGGATCAGGCAGATCGACGAGCCCGTCAGGTTGGCCATCAGCTTGTGCCAGATGTCGTAGCGGATGTCGGTCGTGGCCGGCGAGGCGATGCCGGCGGCGACCAGCGTCTGGCGCAGCGCCGCGAGACGCGACGACTGCGAATCGTCGATCTCGCCGACCCACAGCGTGTTGCGGTCCGGCGAGATGTTGTGGACGACGCCCGGCTCGATCACGTGATTCGAGGTCGTGATGACGCCGCCCATCGTGCGCTCCCAGCCGATCGCCTTCAGCAGCGCGCCGCCGGGATCGAGCCGCGGCAGGTCGGGCGCCGGCGGCCGGTCGGCGGCCAGGCCCCTGCCGTACCACCAGGGAATGCCGTTCTGCGCGAACACGACGGGCGTGTCCTTGCCCAGCAGCGGCGCGATGCCGGCCGCGAGGTCGGCGAGGCTGCAGGCCTTGAGGGTCGAGATCACGACGTCCTGCGGCCCGAGGTCGGCCGGCCGGTCGCTCGCCTTCACCTTCGCGACGATCTTGCGGTCGCCGCTCAGGAGCGTCAGTCCCTTTGCCTGGATGGCCGCGAGGTGCGCGCCGCGTGCCACCACCGAGACCTCGTTGCCGGCCTCGGCGAGGCGTGCCGCGAAGTTGCCGCCGATCGCGCCGGCGCCGTACAGGCAGATGCGCATGATCGTCCGCCCCGCCGTCAGCCCGGACGGGTCTCGGCCAGCCGCAGCGAGTCGATGAAGCGCTGCGCCGCCGCCCGGGATTCGTCGCTGTCCTTGGCCGTGACCAGCGCGCGGTACAGCCGGTCCTTCACGATGTAGGTGCGCATCATCACCAGCGCGCCCTGCGCGTCGGCAATGTCGAGCGCGTAACCGTCCCAGCCCTGCAGCGTCACCGGCTCGTCGCGCACGTACTTGAAGGTGGCACGCGGAAATGCCTTCTCGGCCTCGCCGCGGCCAAGCTCGCGGGCCATCGTCTTGCTGTCGTACTTGGTGAACCAGCCGGGCTCGTAGTCGACGTAGTCGAAGTCGAACATCTCGCCGTCGCCCTTGGACGCCCACGCGACGCGCTCGCCGGCATGGCCCTTTTCCTTTTCGGCCGCCTTGGTCTCGGTCACCGGGGCCGGCATCTCGAGGCGGAAGCGCAGGTCGCGGCCGACCACGGTCTGCCACTCGATCGGCTGGGCGCGGGAAACTGACGGCGCGAGGGTCATGGCCACCCCGGAGAGAAGGAGAAAACGACGCTTCATGCGGGGGGCACCAGTTCCTTGCGGCCCGACCAGTCCCAGGCGAGGCCGGTGCGCGAGATGCCGAGCAGCAACCCGTGCAGGTCCTTCGGATGCACCCAGCCGCCGTCGGGATCGGTCACGGGATCCGAGCCGCGCGGCGTGTAGCGCGCGCCGGCCGACAGCAGCCGCTCGCGCACGTTCGGCCAGTCGTGGACCTCGACGTAACACATGTAGAGCGAGTCGCCGTGCTTCTTGGCGAAGCGGCCCATGGCGTGGACCTCGTCGGTCACCTGGCTGAGCTCGATGCGGTCGAGCCGGTTCGGCGGGTCGAACAGGGTCAGCGTGCCGATGTAGCCGAAGCGCGGGCTGCCGATCTCGGAGAACCGCGACGGGTCGAGGCCGAACAGGCCGGCGTAGACGGCGGCGACGCGGCGCCAGTCGCTCTTCAGCACGTTGGTCGTCTCGTAGAGGAACGACACCGGCCCGACGCGGCGGCGGTAGGTGCTGGCCGAGATCACCATCGGCAGGCCGTAGGTCGCCTCGGCCGAGAGGTAGAGCTGCTCGTTGTCGAGGTCGTAGGACACGCCGAGCCCCTGCCAGCGCCGGGTCAGCCCGTCGAGGTCGGCGGTGCAGTAGCCGGCGGTCATCAGTCCCTCGCCGCGGCGGGCGAGGAAGTCCTGGGTCGGGCCGGCGCCGTCGGGCTCGCACAGTTCGAACTCGCTCTCGCCCACCGCGAGGATGGTGCGCCGGGCGGCGAGGTGGCGGCTGTGGTCGCGGCGCGCGATCTCGCTGCCCAGCAACAGGCCGAACCGTTCGGCGGCGCGGCTGGCGTCGTGAACGGCGATCTGGACGCGGTCGCAGCGGTCGAGCATGGCTCGACGATACCTCAGTAGGCGTAGTCGCGGAACAGCGGCGCGAAGGAGCCCTTCCACGCGCCCTGCCACTGGGCCAGCAGCTCGTCGGCCGGCGCGAGGCCGCTGTCGGCCGCGCGCTCGAGCGGCGCGAGGTAGCGGGTCTCGTCGTTGCCCTGGGCATCGAGCTGGCGGCGGGCCTTGAGGCCGGCGCGCGCGATCGCCACGACCTCGCGGCCCCACGCGGCCAGCGGCCGCCCGCGGAACGGCGTGGCCAGTCCCGTCTTCGGCGTCTGGGCGCGCAGGAAGTCGTGCTCCTCGATCGTCCAGTCGCGCACCAGGTCCCACGCCGCGTCGAGCGCCGACTGGTCGTAGAGCAGGCCGACCCACAGGGCAGGCAGCGCGTTAAGCGCCGGCAGCGGGCCCGAATCGGCGCCGCGCATCTCGAGGTAGCGCTTCAGCCGGACCTCGGGGAACGCCGTCGTGACATGGTCCGCCCAGTCGTTGACCGTCGGCAGCTCGCCCGGCCGGGCCGCCAGCTTGCCCTTCAGGAAATCCTTGAAGTCCTGGCCCGAGGCGTCGATGTACTGGCCGTCGCGGTAGACGAAGTACATCGGCACGTCGAGCATGTAGTCGGCGTAGCGCTCGAAGCCGAAGCCTTCCTCGAACACGAAGGGCAGCATGCCGCAGCGGTCGGGATCGGTGTCGGTCCAGATGTGGCTGCGGTAGCTCTTGAAGCCGGTGTCCTTGCCTTCCTTGAAGGGCGACATCGCGAACAGCGCGGTCGCCAGCGGCTGCAGCGCCAGCGACACCCGGAACTTCTTCACCATGTCGGCCTCGGACTCGAAGTCGAGGTTGGTCTGCACGGTGCAGGTGCGCAGCATCATGTCGAGGCCGAGCTTGCCCTTCTTGGGCATGTACTCGCGCATGATCTTGTAGCGGCCCTTGGGCATCCAGTGGATGTCGTCGCGGGTCCACTCGGGCGCGAAGCCCATGCCGAGGAAGCCGAGCCCGAGCGGCTCCGCCACCGCCTTGACCTCGCGGATGTGCTCTTCGTTCTCGTCGGCCGTCTCGTGCAGCGTCGACAGCAGGTCGCCCGACAGCTCGAGCTGGCCGCCCGGCTCGAGCGTGATGTTGGCGCCCTTGCGCTTCAGCGCGATCACGTTGCCGCCCTCGCTGACCGGCTGCCAGCCGAATCGGGTCAGGCCTTCGAGCAGCGCGCGGATGCCGGCCGGGCCATCGTAGGCCAGCGGCTTCAGCGTCGCGGCATGGAAGCCGAACTTCTCGTGCTCGGTGCCCATGCGCCAGGCCGCGCGCGGCTTGCTGCCGGCGGCGAAGTACTCGATCAGCTGCCGCCGATTCTCGATCGGCGCGCCGCCGCCCGACGGTGGTGCGGACATTCACTCGACTCCCTCGATCGCCCGCGGCATCGCGGCCGGGGCGGCGCGGCCGCATGAGGTTTCCTCACGCGAGCACGCGGCTGGTTCATGGTGTTCAGTCTTCCCTGTCCCACACCGGCAGGGCCGATTGCAAGCGGTCAGGCGACCGAGCGCGAAGTGCGATAATCGGCGTCGAGTCGCGGGGTCGGCCGCTGCCAGTCGCCGACCAGGGCCTGCCAGCAGGCGAGCGCCGCGACCGCGGCGGTGTCGGCCCGCAGGATGCGCGGCCCCAGCCCGACAGCCATAACATCGCTTATGCGACGCAGCCGTGACAGCTCGGCCGCGTCGAAGCCGCCCTCCGGGCCGATCAGGATCGCCCACGGCGCCGCGCGCGCCGCCGCGTCGAGGCCGCCCAGCGCCTCGGCGACCGGCGGACCGCCGCCGGTCTCGTCGCACACCAGCAGGCGGCGGCCGTCCGGCCAGTCCTGCATCAGGCGGTCGAAGGCCACCGGCTCGCGCACCTCCGGCACGCTCAACCGCTCGGTCTGCTCGGAGGCCTCCAGCGCGTGCGCCCGCAGCCGCTCGACGTTGACGCGATCGACCGCCGTGTGGTGCGTCAGCACCGGCTGCAGCACGGCGACGCCCAGCTCGGCGGCCTTCTCCGCGACGTAGTCGATGCGCGCCCGCTTGATCGGCGCGAAGCACAGCCACAGGTCGGGCTCGGGATGCTGTTCGCGCGTGCGCTCGCCGACCTGCGCCACCGCCGCCTTGCGGCCGCGGCCTTCCAGCGTGGCGCGGAACTCGCCGTCGCGGCCGTTGAACAGCAACAGCGAGGCGCCGTCGGGCCGCCGCATGACGCTGCGCAGGTAGTGGACCTGCGCCTCGTCGAGCGCGACCTCGCTGCCGCTGGCCAGCGGCGACGCGACGAACAGGCGCGAGACGTTCATGGAGTTTGTCCGGTCATCGCTGCATGATGCCGCCATGGCTGCCGAGCAGACAACCACCGGCTTCACCGACATCAACCGCCAGCACTGGTCGCTGCGCGTCCTGCCGGCGTGGGCCCGTCCCTACGGCCGGCTGGCGCGCTGGGACCGGCCGATCGGCACCTGGCTGCTGATGCTGCCCTGCTGGTGGTCGGCCGCCCTCGGCGCGGCGCCGGAGTGGGGCCGGCTGGCCGGCTGGATGGCGCTGTTCGCGATCGGCGCGGCAGCGATGCGCGGCGCCGGCTGCACCTGGAACGACATCGTCGACCGCAAGGTCGATGCCCAGGTCGAGCGCACCCGCGGCCGGCCGCTGCCGTCGGGCGAGGTCACGCTGAAGAACGCGCTGATCTGGATGGTGCTGCAGTCGCTGGTGGGACTGGCCATCCTGTTCAAGCTCAACAAGTTCGCGGGCGGCGTGGCGCTGCTGTCGCTGGTGCTGGTCGGCATCTACCCGACCATGAAGCGCTTCACCTGGTGGCCGCAGTTCGTGCTGGGACTGGCCTTCAACTGGGGCGCGCTGGTCGGCTACGCCGCGGTCACCGGGGCGCTGTCGTGGGCGACCGTCGCGCTCTATGTCGGCGGCGTTGCCTGGACCCTGGTCTACGACACCATCTACGCCATGCAGGACCAGCGCGACGACGCGATCGTCGGCGTCCGCTCGACCGCCCGCCGCTTCGCCGCGGCGCCCAAGCGCTGGCTCGGCCTGTTCGCCGTGCTCGCCCTGCTCGCCTGGGCGGCCGCCGGTTTCCTCGCGGCCCTCGGCCCCGGCTACTTCGCCGTGCTGGCGGCGGTCGCGCTTCACCTCGCCTGGCAGATCCTGTTCCTCAAGCCCGGCGACCCGGCGGACTGCCTGATGCGCTTCAAGTCGAACGCCCATCTCGGCCTGCTGCTGACCGCCGGCGTGATCGCGGGGAACGTCTGAGCATGGCCCGCCTGCCGGCCGACCCCGAGGGCTTCATCCGCGCCAACACCGCGCTCGAGACACCGGCCATGGTGCCGGAGTTCCGGCTGTGGCTGGCCACCGAGTACGTGCCGATCTGGCAGGCCACCGAGAGCTGGCTGGAGGCGCAGAACGTCGACCCGCCCTACTGGGCCTTCTGCTGGCCGGGCGGCCAGGCGGTGGCGCGCTACCTGCTCGACAACCCGGCGGCGGTCGCGGGCAAGCGGGTGATCGACTTCGCGGCCGGTTCGGGCGTCTCGTCGATGGCCGCGGCGAAGGCCGGTGCCGCCTCGGTGGTCGCCAACGACATCGATGCGCTGTCGCTGGTCGCCGCCCGGCTCAACGCCGAGGCCAACGGCCTCGCGCTGGCGGTCAGCGTCGAGGACTGGCTGGCCGGCCCGGACGGCGCCCCGGAGGCCGACGTCGTGATCGCCGGCGACGTCTGCTACGAGCGCGAGATGTCGACCCGGGCGCTGGCCTGGCTGCGCAGCCACGCCCGCGCCGGGCGGCTCGTCCTGCTGGGCGACCCGGGCCGCAACTACTTCTCGGCCCAGGGCCTCAAGGAACTGGCCCGCTTCGACATCCCGACCTCGCTGCAGCTCGAGAACCGCGGCATGCGCGAGACCGTGGTCTGGCAGGTCCTGCCCCACCCCTGAATCCCGCCGCTTCGGCTGTTCTTTCACAGACGAACCGGGCTACAGGTCATGGATGGCCAAGTCGACGATCAAGCCCAAGGACTTCGCGACCCTCTACGAGGGCTTCGATGCCCCGGTGTCGCGCTTCGATTGCGGACGCAAGTGCGCCCCCCTGAACGGCGGCGAGCCGGTCTGCTGCTCGACCAAGGACGCTGTGCCGGTGGTCCACAAGGTCGAGTTCGACCTGCTCAAGACCCGCACCGACCTGTGGAAGAAGTTCAAGCCCTACGACTACGCCACGCGCGAGATCGTCGCCGAGCTGACCTCGGACTGCATGGCCATCGAGTGCAAGGGCGCCCGCCACTGCGAGCGCGACAACCGCACGATCGCCTGCCGCGGCTTTCCCTTCTACCCCTACCTCACGCGGCAGAAGCAGTTCGTCGGCATCGGCACCTACTGGGTGTTCGAGGACCGCTGCTGGATGATGTCGAACCTCGAGGTGGTCGACCGCAAGTTCGTCGCCGAGTTCATCGCGACCTACGAGAGGCTGTTCAAGCTCGATCCCAGCGAGTTCACGACCTATGTCGACTTTTCGGCGTCGGCGCGGCGCGTCTACTCGCGCTGGAAGCGGCGCATCCCGCTGCTCGGCCGCGACGGCGAACTGCTGATCGTCGAGCCCTCGACCGGCGAGATCCGGCCGGGCAAGGCCAAGGAATTCCCCAAGACCGCTCCCTTCCGCAACGAGAAGGAATACCGCGCCGCCATCAAGGAGGCCGAGGGCACGGTGCCGGCGGAAGGTCTGCGGCCGGCCTGAGACCATGACCTCGCCCGGCCGCAAACGCCTGGCCTGGGCGCTCTTGCTCCTGTCGCCGGCCCTGTTCGGCGTCAACATCCTGATGTCGCGCTACGCGCTTTTCATCCCGCCCAACGCGCTGGCGCTGGGCCGCTGGCTGTGCGTTGCGCTGCTCCTGCTGCCGCTGGTCTGGCTGGGCCTCCGGGGCCGCCGCCGCGCGCTCTTGCGCGAGTGGCCCGACCTCCTGCTGCTGGGCGCGCTCGGCATGTGGGTGTGCGGCGCCTTCGTCTACATCGGCGCGCGCAGCACGGTGGCGCTGAACATCAGCCTGATCTACGCGGCCTCGCCGATCCTCGTGGTCGTGGTCGAGGCGATGCTGGCCCGCGAGCGCCTGCCGTGGGTGCGGATCGCCGGCATCGCGCTCTGCCTCGCCGGCGTGCTGGCGGTGCTGACGCGCGGCGAGTGGTCGAGCCTGCTCGGCGTGCGCTTCACGGTCGGCGACCTGTGGATCGCCACCGCGTCCGCCTGCTGGGGCCTCTACTCGATCGCGCTCAAGCACCGGCCGACCACGCTCGAACCGTTCGAGCGGCTGTGCGCCGTGGCGTTCGCCGGCTGCCTCGTGCTGCTGCCCTTCACCATAGCCGAGGCGGTGCTGTGGGGTGGCCCGGACCTCGGCGACTGGCGGACCTGGACGGTGTGGCTGGTGCTCGGGCTGGTGCCGGGCATCGGCGCCTACGGCGCCTACGCCTACTGCGTGCGCGAGCTGGGCGCCGGCCCGACCAGCCTGTCGCTCTACCTGGCGCCGCCCTATGTCGGGCTGATGGCCTGGCTGGCCCTTGGCGAAGCGCCGCAGTGGTACCATCTGCTGGGACTGCTACTGGTGTTGCCCGGCCTCTACCTGGCCACGCGCCCGGTCCCGGCGAAACCCGCCGCCGGCAAGGCCTGAAAGGAACCCGACGATGCGCCGTTCGCTCCTGCTGTCGCTGCTGACGCTCGTGGCCCTGCCGCTCGCCGCGCAGGCGGAGGACATCGGCTCGGTCGGCTACCGCTTCAAGTGGCTCGGCCCCAACGACAAGATCGTCATCGAGGCGTTCGACGATCCCGACATCGCGGGCGTCACCTGCTACATCTCGCGCGCCCGCACCGGCGGCATCAAGGGCGCGCTGGGCCTCGCCGAGGACCCGCCCTACGCCTCGATCTCGTGCCACCAGACCGGCGCGATCGACGCCGCGGCGGCCGAGAAGGCGAAGAGCCCGCACGAGGTGTTCAGCGAGCGCGCCTCGCTGATCTTCAAGACGACGCAGGTCGTGCGCTTCTACGACCCGAGGCGCCGCGCGCTGGTCTACCTGACCTACACCGACCGCATCATCGAGGGCAGCCCGCAGAACTCGATCAGCGTCGTGCCCGTCGGATTGCGCTAGGCGTAGAGGAACGTCCCCAGCAGCACCCAGCGGCCGGCGACCTGGCCGCGCTTGCCGACCAGCGGCGTGACGTAGTGCCAGAACGGCAGGCGGTAGGCGGTGAGCGACGCCGGACGCGCCACCGACACGATCTCGGTGAAGTGGCCGCCCTTGCCGTAGACCAGCCACTGGTGCGCCACGCCGGGCGAGCACAGGCTGAGATGCACGTCGATGTAGCCGCCGCGCGCGTCGGGGTTCTCGGGATGGTGGTCGTTGTGCGGCCCGGCATAGTCGCCCGGCGAATAGCGCAGCACCTGCACGCCGCGCTCGCGCGCCAGCTTGCGGCCGGCGAGCGCCGCGGCGAAAGCCCGGAACGACTCCGAGCGCAGCAGGCGCAGCAGTCCGATCCGCTCGGCCTCGCGCACGCCCGGCTCGCGCTTGCTCTCGAAGTAGATCGTGTGGGCGCGGCTGGTCTTGGGCAGCAGCTCGCCGTAGTCGTGGCGCATGCCCGAGATGCTCTCGGGCGGGATCGGCCGCTCCATCAGCTCGAGCTTGTCGGCCAGCGTGTTTTCCAGCGCGCGGCGCAGGCGCTCGACGCGGGCCCGGTCGAGCAGGTCGGCACGGGCGAGGAAGCGGGTGCGCGGGTCGGCCAGCGCGCCGCACAGCGGGTGGGTGCCGGCCAGCACGCGGCGGCCGGCCGCGTTCAGCAGGTCCTCGAACTCCGCCGGAATGGCGTTTGATCTCATGGCATCCCCACTCTAAACGACAATCCCAGCATGCCCTACGCCTCGCTCCGCGACTTCATCGCCCGGCTGGAACAGTCCGGCCGGCTCGTGCGCGTCGCCGCGCCGGTCTCGCCCCACCTCGAGATGACCGAGATCCAGACCCGCCTGCTGGCCGAGCAGGGCCCGGCGGTGCTGTTCGAGAACCCGGTGCGGCCCGACGGCACGCCCTACGGCATGCCGGTGCTGGTCAACCTGTTCGGTACGGTCGAGCGCGTCGCCTGGGGCATGGACCGCGAGCCCGCCCAGCTGCGGCAGGTCGGCGAGACGCTGGCCTTCCTGCGCCAGCCCGAGCCGCCGGGCGGCTGGCGCGAGGCGCTGGAGATGCTGCCGCTGCTCAAGACCGTGATGGCGATGAAGCCGCGCACGGTGGGCTACGCGCCGTGCCAGGACGTCGTGCTGACCGGCGACGACATCGACCTGTCGAAGCTGCCCATCCAGACCTGCTGGCCGGGCGAGCCGGCGCCGCTCATCACCTGGCCGCTGATCGTGACCCAGGGACCGAACCCCAAGGGCGACCGCCAGGACAGCTTCAACCTCGGCATCTACCGCATGCAGGTGACGGGGAAGAACACGACGCTGATGCGCTGGCTGAAGCACCGCGGCGGCGCCCAGCACCACCAGCGCTGGAAGGGCTCGGGCAAGCGCGAGCCGCTGCCGGCGGCGGCGGTGATCGGCGCCGATCCCGGCACCATCCTGGCGGCCGTGACGCCGGTGCCCGACACGCTGTCGGAGTACCAATTCGCCGGCCTGCTGCGCGGCCGCAAGGTCGACCTGGTCGACTGCAAGACGGTGCCGCTGAAGGTCCCGGCCGAGGCCGAGATCGTGCTCGAGGGCCATGTCAGCCTCGACGACTACGGCGACGAGGGGCCGTACGGCGACCACACCGGCTACTACAACAGCGTCGAGCGCTTCCCGGTGTTCACGATCACCGCGGTCACGATGCGGCGCCAGCCGATCTACCTGTCGACCTTCACCGGCCGGCCGCCCGACGAGCCCAGCGTGCTGGGCGAGGCGCTGAACGAGGTCTTCATCCCGCTGCTGCAACAGCAGTTCCCCGAGATCGTCGACTTCTGGCTGCCGCCCGAGGGCTGCTCCTACCGCATCGCCGTGGTGTCGATGAAGAAGGCCTACGCCGGCCACGCCAAGCGCGTGATGATGGGCGTGTGGAGCTATCTCCGGCAGTTCATGTACACCAAGTGGGTGATCGTGGTGGACGCCGACATCAATGCCCGGGACTGGAAGGACGTGATGTGGGCGCTGTCGACCCGCATGGACCCGGCGCGCGACATCACGGTGATCGAGAACACGCCGATCGACTACCTCGACTTCGCCAGCCCGGTGTCCGGGCTGGGCTCGAAGATCGGCCTCGACGCGACCGACAAGTTCCCCGGCGAGACCAACCGCGAGTGGGGCCGCCAGATCGCCATGGACCCGGCGGTCGTCGAGAAGATCGACGGGCTGTGGAGCACGCTCGGCCTGCCCGGCAGCGGCAGGAAGATCTGGCGCTAGAAAAGGGTCCCTCGCTTCGCTCGGGATGACATTGTTTCTGTCATCCCGAGCGAAGCGAGGGACCTTTCGCTTTTCCTAGCGCTTCATCGCCGGCAGCACCGCGTCGGCCACCAGCTTGCGGCTGGTCGCGGCATCCTCCTCCGACACGCCGCGCATGGCGCCGCTGATCGCCACCTTGTCGAGGCCCAGCGCGCGCAGCTCGCGCAGCCGCTCGACGCAGCGTTCGGGCGAGCCGACGATCGCGAAACGGTCGATGAAGTCGCCGGTCAGCGTCGTGGCCTGCCGCGAGTCGCCGCGCGTGTGGGCCTTCATGTCGTAGTTGGTGCGCAGCGCGTCGAGCACGCGGGCATCGCCCTCCGACACCGGGCCGTTGGCCTTGCCGTGCATCACGCTGAAGCGCGCGAAGGTGGTGAGCCCGCCGCGCACCAGGTTGCGCGCGGTGTCGTGGTCGGCATGGCAGCCGAGGTTGACGTAGGCGCCGAAGGCGATGCCGTTGGGGTCGAGGCCGGCGTCGCGCCGCGTCTTGCGCGCGAGTTCGATGCCCCACTTCAGGCGCTCGATGTCGGCGCCCAGCGTGAACATCACGCGGTCGGCATGCAGCGCCGACATGGCGATCACCTTCGGCCCGCTGGCCGCGACCTCGACCGGGACCTTCGGCCCGCCGGCGATCCAGGCGATGCGGCTGGCCGGCGGCGCGTCGTGCAGGTGCAGGCCCGACAGCGGCGGCGCGACGTCGAACGGAATGTCGATCTCGTCGAACGGCACCGACTCGCCCGCGAGGTAGGTCTGCAGGTGCCGCAGGTAGCGCTCGAACTGGGCCAGCCGGGCCGGCGCGCGGCCGAGATGGGCGAGCGCCGAGTCGCCGCGGCCGATGCCCAGCACGGCGCGTCCCGACGAGACGCGGTGCACGCTGGTGATCGCCGTCGCGGTCGCGGCGGCATGGCGGGTCACCGAGTTGGTGACGCCGGTGCCGAGCCCGAGGCGCTTGGTGACGGTGGCGGCAAGCGCCAGCGAGACGTAGGGGTCGCCCGACAGGTTCTGCGAATCGACCACCAGCATGCCGTCCCAGCCGGCCGCCTCGATCTGCTCGGCGCTGCGCATCGCGCCGCGGGCCGACGCCACGGTTGTCATCCACAATTCCATGCCGGTTTCCTCCAATTGCCTGTCTTTTTCCGGGTTTCGTTGTCCGACGGACCGGCCCCGATGTAAACTGGGTTAACATGGGCTGGAAAAAACGCGAGCGCGAGGAGCGCGGCTACCACCACGGCAACCTGCGCGAGGCGCTGATCCAGGCCGCGCGGGAACTGATTGCCGAGAAGGGTCCGGCCGGCTTCACCTTCGCCGACGCCGCCCGCTCGGCCGGGGTCAGCGCGGCGGCGCCCTACCGCCATTTCCGCGATCGCGAGGCCCTGCTGGCCGACGTGGCGCGCGAGGGTTTCCAGCGCTTCGAGGCGATGCTGGCGACCGGCTGGGCCAACGGCCGGCCGGATGCCCTCACCGCCTTCCAGAACGTCGGCAAGGCCTACCTCGCCTTCGCCCGCAGCGAGCCCGCATACTACGCCGCGATGTTCGAGGCCGGCCTGCCGCCCGACCTCAATGCCGAGTTGCGGGCGGCTGGCGACCGCGCCTTCGCGGTGTTGCGCACGGCGGCCGAGGCGGTGGTGGCGCAGTTGCCGGCCGGCCAGCGGCCGCCGGCCCTGATGATGGCGCTGCACGCCTGGGCGATGGCCCACGGCATCGCCTCGCTGTTCGGCCGCGGCGATGCCGGGCGCCGCTCGTTGCCCATGACGGCCGAGGAACTGCTCGAGTCGCAGATGCTGATCTACCTGCAGGGACTGGGTTTCACGGGAAATCGCTGAGGGGGCCTTGACTCCCCGCGCCGCGATCCCCAATGTAAATGTCGTTAACATTTACATCTGTTAACGCCCAACGGAGGAGCCCCGCCATGACGGGTCTGATGGAACGACTGGACGATCTACCGAGGCCCGCCTGGATCGCGCTGCTGGTGGTGAGTTTCATCGTCTTCTGGCCGATTGGTCTCGCCCTGCTCATCTACCTGAAATGGAGTGGACGCATGTTTTGCTCTCGGTCCCGCTATGGCCAATGGTACGGCGCCGACAGTCGTGATGCCCGTCGCGCCGCCCGCGAGGAGTGGCGCGCCTTCAAGCGCCGCGCGCGCTGGGGCGGTGGCTCGAGCGGCAACGTCGCCTTCGACGAGTACCGCGACGAGACGCTGCGCAAGCTCGACGAGGAGCAGCGCGAGTTCCGCGACTTCCTCGATCGCCTGAGGGCCGCCAAGGACCGCGCCGAGTTCGACCAGTTCATGGCCGAGCGGCGCAACCGCCCGGCGACCAGCGAGCCGCCGCCGCCGCCGGCCCCGCCGACCAACTGAGGTCCGACGACACTCTTCCTCTCATGCTCCTCTCCCCCGCCGGGGGAGAGGTTGGGTGAGGGGTCCGCAGCCAAGCCATAGCCCTTCGCCCCCTCACCTGGCCTCTCCCCCCTGCGGGGAAGAGGAACTTGAGCGGAGCGAGGGGCTTTTCGTTGCCCGAAGTTCAGTACCCGACCTTCATCGGCAGGCGATGCTCGACGGCGCGGTCCGTAAGGTCGAGCAGCACGGCGAAGGCGTGGCGGGCATTGTCCTCGACCGACGCCGTGTCCGGCAGGTCGCGGCCGGCCCACCCGCCGATGCTGCGGGGGCGCGCCTTCCAGGTCGCGCCGTTGAGGTCCTCGAGCTGGCGGCGCAGGACGGCGGCCGATCCCATCACCACCCGCCGACCATCGACATCGTCGCCTTCGACGACGAAGTCGAACGCCTGCGGCAGCCACAGTTCCACGTTGCGCACGAGATGGGCGTAGCGCGACCGGAAGCCGTCGGCCTTGGCGCGCTGCAGGATGGGATCGCTGTCGAGTTCCTCGGGCAGCCGCACCGGTGGACGCACCGCGGGATGCTCGGCGTAGGCGGCCCACAGGACCAGCGCCGCCAAGCCGTGCCAACCCGGCCGGCCACTGAACGACGGCGCATGGTCGGTCTCGTCCCAGTCGAGCGGCGCGGCGAGCCGGTCGGCCAGCCGGCGGTTCAGGCCGTCGCGCCACGCCAGCACAGCGGTGCGTCGCGCGGCGACCGCGTCCGTCCCGGTGTCGCCCCTTCGCCCCGACGGAGAGCGACTGAGAGGCCCGACATGGATGTCGAGGGACATGGACGGTAAGCGCCTGTACTCGTGATCTTGCGAAGGGGGTACGGCAGGAGTGCCGCACCACTCAAGGTTGCTAACCCGGCGCCTTGCGAAATACCAACACAAACCGTGGTGACAAAAGACTTTGTGATCGCCGACGTGACCTGCGTCACGACCGGCCTCACGTCAGGCGCCGTGCCATGCCTCGCGCCAGGCCTTCCCCCGTCACTGGGGCTCGATGTTCAGCGACTTCACCAGCGCGATCCACTGCGGTCCCTGCTCGGCCATGAAGCGCTCGAAGAACAC
>Ga0102832_1001786_pt1 | contig 14937 bp, 15 predicted proteins | sample EBPBio282013_DNA_FD_88942 | JGI IMG/M metagenome (GOLD analysis project Ga0102832, IMG submission 88942) | Wastewater treatment Type I Accumulibacter community from EBPR Bioreactor in Madison, WI, USA - Reactor 2_5/28/2013_ DNA (Illumina Assembly) | ecosystem: Engineered > Bioreactor > EBPR >...
CAACCTGAAGGCCGCGATGGGGGTATTGGAGGCGGCTGAGTGACTGCAAGTAGTCACCTAGTCCCTTGAGGTCCACTATCCGGTGACGGTGACGCTCTCGACACCGTTCCCGTGACGTGGCACCTTCGGTCTCCTGCGGGCTTGGCGGAATTGGTATACGCATGAGACTTAAAATCTCACGTCCTCAAGGACTTACGGGTTCGACCCCCGTAGCCCGCACCAAACCGCGTCACCCGCAGTATCCTTAAAATCCCTCGGGCAACCGTGCGGGTTCGATTCCCGCCGTCCGCACCAAGCATGGCGAAACCCTTCCCATCCGCTGTGGTTTGCTTCGGTCCACTATTTCCAAAGGTTATGGCTCTAACGCGTTCACGCGTTGATCCTTTATATGCGGCTGTTAGCCTTCGCTGTGCTGCATCGCAATGAGGAGGCCGCCGGTCTTGACGCCAATCGCAGACGGAACGGCAGCAGCCGCGCGGGGCTGGTCATCGACCGGCTCCTATGCCGCGATTCGCCGCCGCGTCACGAGCGTGTTGCTGATTGCGCCGCTGCTGTTCATGGGCGCGCTCTTCGTCGCGCCGCTGGCGTATCTTGCCGTGCTCAGCGTGTCGGCTGAGGGCGGCGGCTTCAGCCTCCATGCCTATCGGGAATTGTGGCAGCCGACCTATGGCCGCCTCGCGCTCTACACCATCCAGTTCGCGCTGGTGGCGACGGTGGCGAAGGAAGGCGAGGCTGACCCGACGGTGTGGGAATTGGCGGCGGGCGGCTTCCGTGATATGTCACGGTTAGCAGGGCAAGATGTGCAAATGATGGGCGATGTGGTGAGTACGAACACGCAGGCAGTGGCGACGCTGTTGGCGCTGTTCCGTATGCAACTGGCGATGCTCGAAGCGATGCTGATCTCGCGGGATGACCAGAAGCTAGCGGAATTCCTGCGTCCGGCACGGGAGGCACGCATTAATTGGTATCAAAAATACGAAAACGGGTACAAAAATGGCAAATGATTGTTTCAAGGTCAAGCCGACAACGGGCTTGAAGGGCAAGACGACCGTACCGGGGGATAAGTCGATTTCGCACCGCGCGGTGATGTTCGGGGCGATGGCCGAGGGCGAAACGCAGGTGCGCGGCTGGCTGGCGGCGGGAGATACGGAAGCCTCGCTGGCGAGTGTGCAAGCGCTGGGGATCCAAGTTGATCGCCACAGCAAGAACGAACTGACGATCCACGGGGGCAAGTTCACGCCGCCGAAAGATAAGCTGAACCTCGTGAACGCGGGAACGGGTATCCGGCTGATCGCGGGGATTATGTGCGGGCAGCCGTTTGAGAGTGTGCTGGATGGCAGCGAGCAGCTCCGACGACGACCGATGAAGCGGATATTAACACCGCTGCAAATGATGGGCGCAAACATTACGGCGACGAACGACCGCGCACCACTGACGATTAAACCGGCGCAGATGCAGGGCATCAAGTACGATATGCCGGTTGCCAGCGCACAGGTAAAAAGCGCCATATTGCTGGCGGGGTTGTTTGCACGGGGGGCGACGGCGGTGGTGCAGCCGGGGCCAGCGCGTGACCACACCGAGCGGATGTTGAGCGCGATGGGTGCGGACATCAGCAGCGATGGGACAACGATTGTGCTGAAGCCGAACGGCGCGTTGAAGCCGATGGATTTGACAGTGCCGGGGGATATTTCGTCAGCGGCATTCGTGATTGTGGCGGCGCTGGTGGTACCGGGGAGCGATATTACGCTGACAGGGGTTAATCTGAACCCGACGCGCACGGGGATTATCGACGTGTTGAAGGCGATGGGTGCGGATTTGACCGTGATGGAAACCGGACTCGAAGCGGGTGAACCGGTTGGTGAAATCCGTGTGCGGCACAGCATACTCAAGGGTACAGAAGTGGGCGGGAAGGTTGTGGTCGAGATGATCGACGAGTTCCCGATTTTGATGGTGGCGGCGCTGCTGGCAGAGGGTAAAACAACCGTCCGCGATGCACAGGAACTGCGCGTCAAGGAAACCGACCGCATTTCGGTAATGGCGGGTGAACTGGCGAAGATGGGCGCGAAGATCACCGAGACACCGGATGGGTTCATTATCGACGGGCCGCAGCAGCTGCAGGCGGCGACAGTCGAGGGACATGACGACCACCGTGTTTCGATGAGCTTGAGTGTGGCGGGGTTGGTGGCGCAGGGTGATAGCACAGTGATGGATGCCCGATGCGCGGGGGATTCGTTCCCCGGTTTCGCGGAGACGATGGCGGGGTTGGGCGCACAGATCGCGGTTGAGAATGTGTAGGTGGTTGCAAAGCCCAGCATGACTGCCGAGATGCAGCCTTCGAAACGGATCATATGCCCAGCTTGCGCGGGTAAGGGGCAAGAGGCTCATATCTACAGCTTTAAGTCCCGGAGGCGGAATGATGCACCGGAAGGACAGCTCCGACGGCTGCAAACGTGCGCCGTGTGCGGGGGCGAGGGGTGGGTTAACCAAGCAGCGCTCGATGCGTGGACGCAGGTACAAGCGCTGCCGGAATGCCCTGTATGCAAGGGGCAAGGCGGGAAGTACTACTGGGAATGGGTCGAGAGCGAAACCGGAACACGCAAGCAATTTTACTTCGAGGCGTGTTCCCTGTGCGGCGGTGCCAAGCACGTTAGGCCAGAGCAGATGGCGGCACACGAGCGCGAACGGCGGAAGATACGCCTGTGGGGCGTAGGGTGCGCGGCAGTAGCGGTGGTCGGCGGGTTATTCGCGGTGACGCAGGTGGTTTCGTTGGTGGTGTACCAAACGCCGTGGGTGCAGTGCTGCGCCCCGCCGCACATTGTTTTTGTAAGCAGCAGCTTGTTGATGACACGCGGGATAAGGTGGCTTCGTTGACGAACAAAGTTGGGGTGATCGGTTGGCCGGTGACGCACAGCATTAGTCCGGCGATGCACAACGCGGCGTTTCAGGCGTTGGGGATGCGCGATTGGCAGTATGAACTCGCGCCGGTGCCGCCAGATATTGTGCCGCAGAGTTTGCGTATCCTGCGGGACGAGGGCGGGTTTATCGGCGTGAATGTGACCGTGCCGCTGAAAGAAAAGGTCATGCATTATGTGCTGCCGGATGAACGCGCACGGGCGATTGGCGCGGTGAACACGATTGACTTCCGTACGAATGTTGGCACGAATACCGATGTGATTGGCTTGGTGGATGACCTGACCGCGCATGGGGTTATGCTGCAAGGGTCAAAGGTGATTGTGTTGGGCGCAGGTGGCGCGGCGCGGGCGGCGGTTTACGGGTTGGCGAAGGCTGGCGCGACGGTGATTGTGGTCAACCGGACGCAGCAGAAGGCACAGGTGATGCTGGCGGATCTGACGATTTCGGCGAATATCCGCAGCGCCGACGTGAAAACGCTGGATGAGGCGGCAGAGGAAGATGTGTCGCTGGTCGTGAACTGCACGTCAGTCGGACTGTGGCCGAACGTCGATGAAAGTCCATGGATTACGGGTGTGCCGTTTCCGAAAGGGGTGACGGTTTATGACACCGTGTACCGACCGGAGCGCACACTGCTGATGCAGCAGGTGGAGGCGAACGGTGGACAGGCTATTGGCGGATTGGGTATGCTTGTCCGGCAGGGCGCGGCGGCGTTTAGCATCTGGACGAAGCGAGAAGCGCCTGTCGAAGTGATGTTCGAGGCGGCGAAAGAGGCACTGGCGAAGCGGTGAGTAAAGTCCAAGTTGTTGAACAGCCGAAGCTAGGAGCAGAACACCTTCGCTCATGTCTTATCGTTTTGTTTATGGCGATTGCAGTATGTACACTTCCAATTTGGTTACCAAAAGTTATTCTCATTGGAAATCAGGCAAAGTGGCAACTCAGTGGTGTTAAAAATTATACTTTGGCTGTCCATCCAGTAGGCATTCGCCATTGGCCGGAGTATGAGTTAAAGCAGGCAGGCAATATGTTGTTCCCGCAAACGCGATCTGATATTCGGGTTGAAGAATTGTTCAATGAAGCATGGTCGTGTGTTTTGTTTTGTCTTGCTGAGTACGATCCTCAATATGGATACCCAACAAAAGTTGGGAGCTTTTTTCTTGAGGGCGGATGGCTTGAAATTTCACTACAAGTAATTGAGCCATAGCTGGGGTTTGGAGGTGGTGATGGATTGGCAAACTGTACGCGAACAATATCCATATCAGTGGGTGGTAGTTGAGGCTACTGATGCCCACACGACAGGCGGAAACCGGATTATCAATCAGATGGATGTTATTGAGGCATTTGGAGATGATTGGAAGCCTGCGTGGGAATGTTATAAACGTGTGCATCACCTCGATAAGAAACGGGAATACTATATGCTGCATACCAAGCAAGCCGAGTTAGAAATTCAAGTCGTCGATGCTTTTAGGCGCAAAGTCGCACAATAATGCCTTCGATAACTCTAATTGATGAATTGCCATTTGTATCAGTTGTTGTTCATGGTAATGGGGAAACGATAGCACTCCACCGCGTACTTCTTGATACTGGCTCCGGTGGGACTGCATTCAAGACCGATGATATGGAGAAAATCGGTATTGTTCCAGACGGGGATGATAAGCCTGCAACAATGAGCGGCGTTGGAGGTGACGAGTATGTACTCCAAAAGAAAATTCCTGCCATCGAAATTGGTGACATGCAAGTTTCGCAGTTTGTGATACAAATGGGTGCGCTCGACTATGGGTTTGACTTCGATGGAATTATTGGCGCAGATTTCCTGTTGAGTGTAAAAGCAATTATAGATTTTTCATCGCTCGAAATTCGTAAAGGTTAATGTAAACAATGATACGTTTTTTGACGGCGGGTGAATCACATGGGCCGATGCTGACGGCGATTATTGAAGGGCTGCCAGCGGGACTGCCTTTGACACCGGAAGACATCAACAACGAACTGGCGCGGCGGCAGCAGGGATACGGCTCCGGTGGGCGCATGAGCATCGAGCGTGATGAGGTGCGGATTACATCCGGCGTGATGAATGGCGTAACGACTGGTGCGCCGATTGCGCTGCTGGTGGAAAACCGCGACTTCAAGAACTGGAAAGAGAAAGACATCGAGCCAATGGCGATTCCGCGCCCCGGTCATGCTGACCTGACCGGGGCGATCAAGTACGGCTACCGCGATATGCGGGTGGCGCTGGAACGGGCGAGCGCGCGCGAAACGACGATGCGTGTGGCAGTGGGCGCGATTTGCAAGAAACTGCTGGCGGAGTTTGGTATCGTCATTGGTGGCTACATCGTGCAGGTTGGCGATGTTAAGACGGCGGTTGATCCGGCGGTCAGCTATGAGGAACGGTTCAAGATCGCCGAGGAAAATGATGTGCGCTCACCGGTGATTGAGTCGGTGGAAGCGATGCGTGAGGCGATTCGCCAGATCAAGATTAATAAGGATACACTGGGCGGCATCTTTGAGGTGATCGCCTTGAATGTGCCGCCGGGGTTAGGCTCGCATGTGCATTGGGATCGGCGGTTGGATGCGAAGATCGTCTCGGCGATGGTCAGCATTCATGCGATGAAGGGCGCAGAGATCGGTGAGGCGTTCGACAACGCGGGTAAGCCGGGTTCGCAGGTGCATGACGCGATTGGTTTGAGCGAGGACGAGGACACGCTGATCCGCCGCACGAACCGCGCAGGTGGTACGGAAGGTGGTATCTCCACGGGCGAGCCGATTGTGGCGCGGGTGGCAATGAAGCCGATTGCGACCATCCTTAAGGCGATGGAGTCGGTAAATCTGGCGACGGGTACACGCGAGGATACGAAGTTTGAGCGCAGCGATTTCTGTGCGCTGCCGCGTGCTGTGCCGATTGGCGAGGCGATGATGGCGATTGTGATTGCCGACTCGCTGCTCGAAAAGCTGGGCGGCGACAGCATCAGCGAAATGAAACCGCGTTTTGCCAGTTTGCGGCAGGCACGTTTGAGCGATCTGCCGATGGATAATGTGGAGTGGCGCTTTGGATATAGCTAACGACCGCAACATCATCATTACGGGTTTTATGGGAACGGGTAAATCGACCATCGGGAAACTGTTGGCGGAAAAACTCGGTCGCCCGTTTATGGATACGGACGAAGAAATTGAACGCCGTGTGGGGATGACCATCCCTGAGATTTTCCAACGTGACGGCGAAGCTCGGTTTCGGCACATCGAACGCCGCATGTGTCGTTTCTTGGCAGCGCAGAATGGGTATGTCATCTCGACGGGCGGCGGGATGCTGGTGGATGAGAGCAACCGTGATGTGATGTTGGCTTCGGGTTTCGTGGTGTGCTTGAATGCCGCGCCCGAAGTGATTGCCGAACGACTGAAAGCCGATAAGGCAGAACGCCCCTTGTTGAAAGGCGATTGGCGTGGACTGCTCGACAAACGGCGTGATGCTTATGCCGCGATCCCACATCAAGTAGATACAACTGGAAAGACCCCTGACGCTATTACAGACGAGATTATCCAATTATGGCAGACCGTATCCGTGTAGCCGCGCCGAACGGCGATGATTATGACATCCACATTGGCGCGGGGATGCTGGAGCAGGTCAGTTCGTTTATTCGCGGCAAAGCAGTCATTATCACGAATACGACGCTTGCACCCCTCTACGGCGAAACGTTAGCAAGCCGTTTGCCGGATGCGGCAGTCGTCACCATGCTGGACGGTGAGCAGTACAAGACGCTGGAAACTGTGAGCCAATTGTATGCGGATTTGGTCGCGGTTGGCCTTGACCGTTCCGGTACGGTGATCGCGCTCGGCGGCGGGGTTGTTGGGGATACGGCAGGGTTCGCGGCGGCGACTTATATGCGCGGCGTGAACTTGATACAAATTCCAACTAGTTTGCTGGCGATGGTCGATTCGAGTGTCGGTGGCAAAGTGGGTGTGGATTTACCACAGGGGAAGAATTTGGTTGGCGCGTTTAAGCAGCCGAATGCAGTGCTGATCGACCCTGATGTGCTGGCGACACTGCCAGATCGTGAATGGCGCTGCGGTATGGCGGAACTCATTAAGCACGGGTTGTTGGCGGACGAGGGGTTGTTGAACCCTGATCTGTGGACGAAGGACAACGCGGCGGAACTGGTACGCCGCGCCGTGCAGGTCAAAGTGGATGTGGTGCAGCAAGACCCTTATGAACGCGGTATACGGGCGCACTTGAATCTGGGGCATACCTTCGCCCATGCCATCGAGCGCGTGACCGAGTACCAGTGGCTGCACGGTGAGGCGGTAGGTGTTGGATTAGTCGCGGCGGTACGGCTTTCGGCGGCGCTGGGTTTATGCGACTCCGGCTTGGCGGAAGAAGTCGAGGACGTGGTGGGCAATATCGGCCTGCCCACGCGGTTGGGGAAGCTGGACGCGGAAGCCTTGTATGCGGCGATGGGAACCGACAAGAAGTGGCAAGCGGGACATTCGCGGTTTGTGCTGCTAAAGGGCATGTGCCAGCCGGTGATTGCTGAAGATGTGCGGAAAGAAACGGTTATTCAAATTTTACGAGAAATGGCGGATGTGCCATGATTATTTTTGGGACGCGCAACAAATTAAAGACGGTTGGAACCGGACAATTTTACTGCCCGCGCTGCCAAGCACAGCGCACGTATGAGCGAAAGACAGCCAAACGTTACTTCGCGCTGTACTTTGTGCCGTTGATCCCGATGGGTGATTTAGGCGAGTTTGTCGAATGCACGACCTGCCACATGACTTATAACGTCGATGTGCTGAAAACGAAAGCGCCTGTTCAGCAGGTGGGCGCGGTCGAACTGCTGAACTCGGTTAAGTCGCGTCTGGTAGGTGGGGACCCTGTTGAGTACGTGGTGAGGGATTTGACGGCAGCAGGTATCGAGCGTGATATGGCGCTCAGTCTGGTTCAATCCACGATTGGCGACAAACGTAAGCTGTGCGCGACCTGTAACTTATCCTACGCCACTGATATTACGCGCTGCCAAGAGTGCCAGTTACCACTGCCGGAGAGTGCTTAGATGACCCTTCAAATTTTGCTGCTGAATGGGCCAAACTTGAACTTGCTGGGTACGCGCGAGCCGGGGGTATATGGCAGCGTGACGCTCGACCAGATCGTGACATGGGCGACGGCACACGCCCAAACACGGAACGCTGAGTTACAAGCGAAACAATCCAACCACGAAGGTGCGCTGATTGATTGGCTGCACGAGGCGCGCGGTTGGGCAAACGGCGTGGTCATCAATGCCGGAGCGTACACCCATACCTCGATAGCACTGCGCGACGCGATTAGTTCGGTGGCGCTGCCAGTGATCGAAGTTCATCTGTCGAACATCCACGCGCGGGAAGAATTCCGGCACAAGTCGTTGATCGCACCGGTTTGCGTGGGGCAAATCTGCGGCTTCGGCTGGCGCAGCTATCTGCTGGGCATTGACGCGCTGTTGGGGCATTTGGGTGCTTTGGGACAGCCTATTTAATTGGTGCTGATAACTAAAGCCACAACCACATGATTTGGTAATGTCCTCTGTAGGTTAAGTTTCATAATCTCCGATATACTCATACAACGCAATCCTTGTTTACGGTATGCGCGTCATCACCGCGCTCCTTGCTGAAAAGGCTGGTCGAGATGCCAACAAAAGAGGCTGTTTTTGCCACAATCGAAGAAAATCAGGTGCAGTTTGTTGACCTGTGGTTTACCGACATCACCGGTATGGTGAAAAGCGTGACGGTGCCGAGCGCCGAACTAGAAAGTGTTGTTGAGAACGGGCTGCCTTTTGATGGGTCGTCAATCGAGGGGTTCGCACGGGTGGCGGAAAGTGATATGACACTCGTGCCGGATTTGAACACGTTTGTGCTGTTCCCGTGGGATGAGCAGCACCGTACCGCGCGGGTGATCTGCAATGTGCATACGCTGCGCGGCGAGCCGTTCATCGGTGACCCCCGTAACGCGCTGATTAAGGCGCTGCGGCAGGCCGAGGAGATGGGCTTCAGTTACAAAACAGGGATGGAACTGGAGTTTTTCCTGTTCAAGACGCAGGATGAGCGCCTGCTGCAACCGCTAACGCCGTTTGATAACAGCAGCTACTTTGATATGTCCATGCATCCGGCGAAGGCTGCGGTGCGAGAAATGGTTTCGGCGCTGGGCAAGATGGATATTCCCGTAGATTCGCTGCACCATGAAATCGGAGCAGGGCAGCACGAAATTGACTTCCAGTATGACGATGCACTGGCGATGGCCGATAAGGTGCTGACGGCGCGAGTGGCACTCAAGGCGGTCGCCAATCAACACCAATTACTCTGTACGTTTATGCCGAGGCCGGACGCGAACTTGCCGGGGTCAGGGATGCACACGCACCAGAGCTTGCACCGTAAGGACGGCGGCGAGAATGTATTCGTGGACGGCGATAATGAGTACGGCCTATCGCAAACGGCGAAGTATTTCCTCGCGGGTCAGTTGACTCACGCACGGGCGATGTGCGCCATCCTCGCGCCGCTGGTGAACTCGTACAAGCGTTTAGGGACGAGCTTTGAAGCACCTGTTTATGTGACGTGGGCGCATATTAACCGTGGGGCGCTCATCCGGGTGCCGCACATCAGCCCCGGTCACGAGGCACACACCCGGCTGGAACTGCGCTGTCCTGATCCGAGCATTAACCCCTATCTGGCGAGCGCCGTGATGCTGATGGCAGGGTTGGATGGCATTCGCCAGCAGTTACCGCTTCCCGAACCGCTGGAAGAAACACTGGTGCGCCAAGATCGCAGCCGCCTGCGCCAACTCGAAATTCTGCCGTCGTCGTTGGGCGAGGCGCTGGATGTGCTGGGGCAAAATGATGTGGTGCTTTCGGCGTTGGGGCCGTTCATCAGCGACCGATACATCGCGGCGAAACGGCAGGAGTTTGAGGAATACAGCCGTCAGGTGACTGCGTGGGAGTTGGAACGCTACCTCAGCCGCTATTAAGCACTGCTGTTAGCTGTTTGGGTTGATGATGAAGCTGTGTACCGCGTGCAGCACATCCTCAGCATCTTTGTTTTCGACCACCATCGTTAAGCTGGAATTGGATGGCCCGTGTGAAAGCGCAAGTAACCGAATGTTACTGAGCGCTTTCAGCAGCACGGCGGTTGTGGCCGACCAATTATCAATCGTGGCGCTGATGGCAGTGATGAACGTGATATTTTTCACCGTCCACGACTGCGTTTCTGCCGAGGCGTGTAAGTTTTCTTCCAGCGCTAGCCGCGTCGTGTGGATCGCATCCGAACCGGCTGTGGTGGGGATGAGGAAACAGGCGATACTGTGCGTCGCGGATTGCGATGAGGTGATGAGGTCGATCTGCGTGTTCGGGGCAGCGGCGGCGGCTTTGGCATAAATACCCTGTGTCGAGACCCCTTCGCCCGTGCGCTTGGCCTCCACGGCGAGGCCGGGGATATAAGCGATGGCTTTCAAGGCTTGTGACCGTGGGCCGGATGTATCTTGTATCAGCGTCCCGACCTGCTGCGGCTTATAGACATTTTTCACCCGCAGCGCGATTTTATCCTCGCGCAGGGGGCTAATCATGCGAGTATGCAGCACCCGCGCCCCAAAGTAGGCCATCTCAGCCGCTTCGTCGTAGGACAGGATTGGGATGACACGTGCTTCGGGAAAGTCGCGTGGGTCAGCCGTCATCATGCCATCGACATCCGTCCAAATCCAAATCTCTGAGGCGTTTGTACAAACAGCCATGACCGAGGCGGTATAGTCGCTGCCGCCGCGACCGAGAGTAGTTGGTTTGCCGGTACTGGTCGCGCCGATGAAGCCGGTTACGACAGGCACAATCTTACGTTCCAGTAGGGGGAGCAAGTTTTGGGCGATTTGTGCGCGCGTCAGGGCGAGGTTGGCGGTGGCGTTCCCCGGCACATCGTCGGTCACAATCAATGATGTGGTGTCGAGCGCCACGCTGCGGAGGTTGTTTTGCCGCAGGAGCGCCGCAACGATACGGGCAGCCAGTTTTTCACCTACGCCAATCGTCGCATCGACCGCTTCGGGCGTAACTTTGCTGGTGATCTGAGCCATGCCTTGATAAATATCGAGCATCTCGAACAGCAGACGATCAATATCCGCATAGAGGACAGCGCGTTCAGTCGTGCCGAGCGGGAGTTCGTCAATGAGGGCAAGGTGGCGCGTGCGGAGGTTGGCGACGATACGCCGGTAGCCGCGCTGCTGCCCCAACTGGGCAAGGTGCGCCGCTTCGATCAAGCCATCGGTTACGCCTTCAAGGGCTGAAACGACCAAAACAAGTTGATTCCACTGCTCGCTTTCGTGCAGCACAATACTCAGCACTTGGGTCAATGCATCAGTCGTTCCGATGGACGACCCACCAAATTTCATAACAAGGGTATTCATGGGCGACCCTAGAATAAGCAACCACTACCCATAGGCTAAACCTGCATGGTAGTCAACAGTCTTAGGTGTAAGTTTGCGATTATTACGGCAGGTTGAGACTAGCATTTTGAGTGAAATATGTCAAATTCTTTGCTAGAATGCGGGTGTTTGACTTATCATTAAAGTTGAAGTTTGGGCATAGTAGAACATAGGGCTAGAAAAAATGACTGAAAATATCATCGAGCAGCAGCGCACAGTCGCTGGTGTTCGGTTTCACAAAGTCGGAAAGTTGTACCACTTTGATTACGCTCAATTCCCTGAATTGCAGCTCAGTGACCATGTGATTGTTGAAACCGCGCGAGGTCGACAGATGGGGCAAATCGTGAGCTTCACGAAAGTCGATGAAGCCGTACGGGATTACAAGCCGATCTTGCGACCGGCAACCCCACGTGACCTTACCCTCAAACAGCATTGGGAAATGCAGCAGGATGAGGCGCTGGATAAATGCAAGCAAAAGGCGCGGCAGGTTGGTGGCTTCCATGAGGCGAAGTTCATTGCCGCTCATTATAACTACGATGGCAGCATGATTACCTTCTTGTTCACGGCTGATGAAAAGCTCAACACAGGCAGACTGCTGCATGAACTCGGTCGGCAGTTCACGGCGCAGGTGGAAATCCGGCAAATTGGCCCGCGTGATGTCGCCAAGCTGTTGGGCGGTTTTGGTGCCTGTGGTGAAACCCGCTGTTGCAGCACCTTCCTGACCGATTTCAGCCCGATCTCGATCAAGATGGCAAAGACACAGGGGATTTCACTCAATCCCTCTGAAATTACGGGGATGTGCGGGCGCTTACGCTGCTGCCTTGTGTACGAGTACGAACAGTATGTTGAGGCGCGGAAGCAGCTCCCCAAGCGCAACAAGCGCATTGGAACCCCACATGGCGAAGGTAAGGTACTGGATGTTCATCCCTTACAAGACGCGGTTACGGTTATGGTTGAAGATGCGCGTTATTTCCTCAAGCGGGAAGAATTGATACCGTTGGAAGAGTGGGAAGCGCTGCAAAAGAAGGCGAGTGAACCCTGTACCAAGCATGGCGACGGCCCGTGCGAATGTGGTGCGAAACCGGGGAAAAATCAGTCGCCGCCAGCCGATTAGCTCTAACGATGGATATGGTTACTTTTCGGGCGCATCGTTAAAGTATGCGCCTTTGTTTGTGTAGACAATAGGTTAAACATGGCAGAAGCAGTTCAAGCACAACCTGTCAAACGGGTACTCGGTGTATTCGCGCATCCAGATGACCCGGAATTTTTTTGTGGTGGCACGTTCGCACGTTGGGCAGCCGAGGGTGCGGATATCTCGTTTATCATTGCGACCAATGGCGACAAGGGCAGCAGTGACCCTGAAATGACTTCACCGCGCTTGGCGGAAATTCGTGAGGTAGAGGAACGGAACGCGGCTGCCGCATTGGGTGTCAAAGAGGTGATCTTCCTGCGCTACCCTGACGGCGAACTCCAGCCGAACTTGGAACTGCGCCGCGACATCGTGCGGATTATTCGCTTGAAGCAGCCGGATATTGTCGTAACCTGTGACCCGACGGTATTCTGGTTCGGCACAGGGTCGATTAATCACCCCGACCACCGCGCGATTGGGGAAGCCACGCTCGACGCGGTTTACCCGACGGCACGTGACCGGTTGAACTTCCCTGAACACGAGCGCGACGAAGGACTTGCGCCGCACAAAACCGGACAGCTTTACATCTGCGGCACACAGTCGCCTACGACGAAGGTGGATACAACTGCCTATATTGAAACCAAGATACGCTCGTTATATGAGCATAAGAGCCAGATCGCGGATATGGAGGCGATGGCTGAACGGATTCGAGCCAACCGTGATCTGGAGTCGCCTGTTGATGCCCCTCGTTATATGGATTCGTTCCGAGTCATTACATTTAGCCGGTGAACAAATATGATTGATTTCAAAGCTGAAGCAGAGTCGCTGCGTGATGAACTGATCGCCCGTCGGCGTGATTTTCATATTCATCCTGAGTTGGCGTTCGAGGAATACCGCACCTCAGGCATCGTTGCCGAAGAACTGAATAAACTCGGTTTAGAGGTGCAAACGGGTGTTGGTAAAACCGGCGTGGTGGGCATTCTGGAAGGGGCGAAGGACGGCCCGACGGTGCTGGTACGCGCGGATATGGATGCGCTGCCAATCTTAGAAAAAAACGCGGTTGAATACGCCTCGCAAACCCCCGGCAAGATGCACGCCTGTGGGCATGACGGTCATACCACTATTGGGCTGGGCGTGGCGAAGCTGCTGTCGAAGCACCGTGATGAATTAGCGGGCCGGATTAAGTTCGTGTTCCAGCCCGCCGAGGAGATCGTCGGTGGGGCGAAAGCGATGGTGGCAGATGGTGTGCTGCAAGACCCGCGACCGGATGTGACGTTAGGGCTGCACCTGTGGAACTCGATGCCGATTGGCAAGTTGGGTGTAGGTGATGGGCCGGTGATGGCCGGTTCGTCGATCTTCACGATCAATCTCACGGGTAAGGGCGGTCACGGTGCGCTGCCGGATGTGTCAATTGACCCGATTGTCTGCGCCGCGCAGGTGGTCACGGCATTGCAGTCGATTGTCAGCCGCAACGTTGATCCGCTCGAAAGCGCGGTCGTTTCGGTGACGCGCATTCAGGCGGGTACAGCTTATAACATTATCCCGCAAGACGCGGAACTCTGGGGAACCATCCGTACCTTCAAGAACGAGGTGCGGGACAGAGTTGAAAACCGGATGCGAGAGATCGTTGACGGTATTGCTTCCGCGATGGGCTGCACCTCGACCGTTGAAATCGTGCATAAGAGTGTGCCGGTTCGCAACGACTCCACCGTGACGGAACGCGGGCGTGAAGTGCTGCGTCAGTTCGTGGGCGATGAGGGGATTCTGACGACCGAGCGGACGATGGGCGCGGAAGATGTTGGCCTATTCATGGACGATATTCCGGGGCTGTATTTCTTTGTCGGTGCGGCGGTGCCGGGGCAAACCGAATATTACGGGCATCATCACCCGCGTTTCGACTTTGATGAGAACGCGCTGCCACTCAGCGTTGCTTTGTTAGCAAGTGCTGTGGCGGATTACGTCATTCCAACAGCGACAGGGGCATAATGGCGATTGACTTCCGGGTATTGGCAGCAGAACTACGCGACGAGTTGGTGATCCGCCGTCGCGATTTCCATATGTACCCGGAGTTAGGCTTTGAGGAATTTCGGACATCTGGTCTGGTCGCTGATGAACTCCGCAAGTTGGGGCTGGAAGTGCAGACGCAGGTCGGGCGTACCGGCGTTGTCGGGATGCTGGAAGGCGAGCATGACGGCCCGACGGTGCTGGTACGGGCGGATATGGATGCTTTACCCATCCAAGAACTGAACACCGTCGATTATATCTCGCGCGTGGGTGGCAAAATGCACGCCTGTGGGCATGATGCCCATATGACGATTGCGTTGGGCGTTGCTAAAATATTGTCGCGCTTCCGTGCGGATATTCATGGGCGTGTGAAGTTTGTGTTCCAACCCGGCGAAGAAGGTCACGGCGGCGCGTTGGAGATGATAAAAGACGGTATTCTGAAAAATCCTGTGCCGGATGTGGTGTTGGGGCTGCACGT
>Ga0102832_1001789_pt1 | contig 14929 bp, 14 predicted proteins | sample EBPBio282013_DNA_FD_88942 | JGI IMG/M metagenome (GOLD analysis project Ga0102832, IMG submission 88942) | Wastewater treatment Type I Accumulibacter community from EBPR Bioreactor in Madison, WI, USA - Reactor 2_5/28/2013_ DNA (Illumina Assembly) | ecosystem: Engineered > Bioreactor > EBPR >...
GGCATCGACCCGAAGGGCCCGCAGGACACCGTCCCCTTCCATCCGTACTACACGATGAAGGACGGCTTCGGCGTCGTGGTGTTCCTGATCGTGTACGCCGGCTTCGCCTTCTTCGCGCCGGACTACATGGGGCACCCGGACAACTACATCCCGGCCAACCCGCTGGTCACGCCCGAGCACATCGTGCCGGAATGGTACTTCCTGCCGTTCTACGCGATCCTGCGCGCGGTGCCGGACAAGCTGGGCGGCGTCATCGCCATGTTCGGCGCGATCGCCGTGCTGTTCGTGCTGCCCTGGCTCGACACCTCGCGCGTGCGCTCCTGCACGTTCCGCCCGATCTACAAGTGGTTCATGCTGCTGCTGGTGGTCGACGTGATCGTGCTGGGCTTCTGCGGCGCCAACCCGCCGCAGGGCTTCTGGGTCGTGCTGTCCCAGGTCGCGACGATCTACTACTTCTTCCACTTCCTCGTCCTGCTGCCGATCCTGGGCAAGATCGAGCGGCCGTTGCCCCTGCCGCCCAGCATCGCCGACGCTGTGCTCAAGAATAAGGCGGCCTGATCATGCGCAAGCTTCTCGTCACCGGCGCGATCGCGCTCGCCTCCCTGGCCACCGGCGCGGTGGCCATCGCGGCCGGCACCACGCCGCACCCGCCGCACCGCCACTGGCACTTCCAGGGGCCGTTCGGCACCTACGACCGGGCGGCCGCCCAGCGCGGCTACCAGGTCTATTCCGAGGTCTGCGCGGCCTGCCACTCGATGTCGCTGATGGCCTACCGCAACCTGCAGGAGCTCGGCCTGACCGAGGCGCAGGTCAAGGGGCTGATCAAGGACATCCAGGTCCCCGACCTGAACGACGACGGTGCGCCGATCGAGCGTCCGGCCAAGCTGTCGGACCGCTTCAAGAAGCCGTTCCCGAACGAGGCCGCCGCCGCCGCCGCCAACAACGGCAAGGCGCCGCCGGACCTCAGCGTGATCGTCAAGGCACGCGAGGGCGGGGCCGACTACATCCACGCGCTGCTGACCGGCTACGTGCCGTACGAGAAGCTGACGCCGGAGCAGATCAAGGAGTTCTCGGTCTCCAAGGACGACAACTTCAACACCTACTTCCCGGGCCACAAGATCGCGATGGCGGCGCCGCTGGCCGACGATCGCGTGACCTACACCGACGGCACCAAGGCGACGCTGAGCCAGCAGGCCAGCGACGTCGCCGAGTTCCTCGCCTGGGCCTCCGAGCCGCACATGGAGGACCGCAAGAGGACCGGCGTCCGCGTCATCCTCTTCCTGCTGGCGCTGGCCGGCCTGATGTACGCGGTGAAGCGCACCGTGTGGGCCGACAAGCACTGACCGGTTCGCCGGGCCGAACGAAAGATCGATAGCAGAAGCGGGCCGAAAGGCCCGCTTCGTCGTTCTGGCCGTGGGAAGGGGTCAGGAAGACGTCGATCGCCGGCGGTCGATCGCGTCCGCCCGGGCCAGCAGGCGGCGGGCGCGCTCGATCACCGGCACGTCGATCATCTTGCCGTCGACGGTGAACGAGCCGCGGCCTGCCGCGGCCGCTTCCGCGTCGGCGGCGATCAGCTTGCGCGCCTGCGCGATCTCGTCGGGCGTCGGGGTGAAGGCCTCGTTCAGCGCGCCCACCAGGCCCGGGTGGACGCAGGTCGCGCCCGAGAAGCCGAAGCGCCGCGCCCGGTCGGCGCTCTTCCGGTAGGCCGCCGGGTCGGTGTAGTCGGCCACCGTGCCCAGGATTCCCAGCGCGGCCACGCCTTGGGCCTGCGCGGCGAAGGCGACCAGGCGCTTGGGCAGTTCCAGCGTCTCGTCGCCCGGCGCCGAGCCGGTCTCCAGCGCGAAGTCCTCGCCGCCCAGCATCATCGAGACCACGCGCGGGCCACGCTCGGCGATGTCGTTCAGTTCGGCGAGCGCGCGCGGATGCTCGATCATCACCCCGAAGCCGACGCTGCCCGGCGCCATGCCGCGCTCGCGTTCCAGCTCGCTGACGACCTCGTCGAGCAGGCGCAGGTGCTGCACGCCCTCGGTCTTGGTGACGAACAGGGCCGACAGGCCGGGCCGCACGGCGGCCTCGAGATCGGCCATCGCCAGCCGCATCGGCCGGTTGATGCGCACCGCGACGTCGGCGCCACCGCGCACCACTTTCTTCATCGTGTCGGGCAGCATCGCCCGCGCCGTCGCCTTCTCGGCCGGCGGCACGCTGTCCTCGAGATCGACCAGCAGGCAGTCGGCGCCGCGCTCGTGGGCGCGGTCGATGAACTTCGCGACGTTGCCGGGCACGTACAGGATCGACCGCCACAACGGCGGCGGCGGCCGGGTCACTTCTTCTTGCCCTTCGAGATGACGCCCGAGTCGCAGAGCTTGCCGTACTCGGCGTCGCCCAGCAGCGGCTTCAGCAAGGCCTCGTTGTGCTCGCCGACCACCGGCGCGGCGCTGCGCAGCGCGCCCGGCGTGCCCGACATGCGCGGCACCACCGGGTGGGTCGGCAGGGAGCCCATCTCGGCATCGGGGATCTCGATCAGCGCCTCGCGTTCCAGCACGTAGTCGTCCTCGACGATCTGCGCGATGTCGTAGACCGGGCCGATCGTGACGCCGGCCTCGTCGAAGTACTTGAGGTTGGTCGCGAGGTCGCGCTCGGCGATGAAGCCGCCGATGATGCGGTCGAGCTCCTCGCCGTGCTTCACGCGCTCGATGTTGGTCGCGAAGCGCGGGTCCTTGACCAGCTCCGGCCGGCCGATCTTGACCAGCACGCGCTCGGCCATGCCCTGGGTCGAGGCCGACAGGCAGACCCAGTGGCCGTCGCTGGTCTGGTAGACGTTGCGCGGCGCGGCGTTGGTCGAGCGGCTGCCGGTGCGGACCTTCACCTCGCCGGTCAGCTTGTGGTTGGCGGCCTGCGGCCCCAGCACCGAGAACAGCGGGTCGAACAGCGGCAGGTCCATGACCTGCCCCTTGCCGCCGTTCACCTCAACGTTGCGCAGCGCCACCATGACGGCGCCGTAGCCGTACAGCGCGGCCATCGCGTCGGCGAGGTACATCGGCGGCAGCACCGGCTCGCGGTCGGCGAAGCCGTTCATCGAGGCGAAGCCGCTGTAGCCCTCGATCAGCGTGCCGAAGCCCGGCTTGTGGCGGTAGCGGCCGTCCTGGCCCCAGCCCGAGATGCGCACGATCACCAGCTTCGGGTTGATCGCGTGCAGGTCGGCCGGCGCCAGCCCCATGTCCTCCAGCACGCCGGGCCGGAAGCTCTCGACCAGCACCTGCGCGGTGCGGGCCAGCTCGCGCACGATGGCGCGGCCGGCGTCCGAGCGCAGGTCGAGCGCCACGCTCTTCTTGTTGCGGCTGTAGACCTTCCACGCCGTCTCGACGCCCTTGACCCGCCACGAGCGCAGCGTGTCGCCCTCGGGCGGCTCGATCTTGATGACCTCGGCGCCGAAGTCGGCCAGCTGCAGGGTCAGCACGTTGCCGGCGACGAGGCGCGACAGGTCGACGACGCGGACCCCGTCGAGGGGGCCGCGCGCCTCGGGCGTGAAGCCCTTGGCGGCCGGCTTCCTAGCCAACGTGCTTGCCGAAGAACTCGAGCGTGCGGGCCATCGCCTGCTTCGAGGCGGCGGCATCCCAGCTGCCGCGCTCGTTGCAGTGGAAGCCGTGGTCGGCCGGGTAGTCGAAGATCTGCACGCCGGGGTGCAGCTTGCGCAGCTCGCTCACGTGCGCCATCGGGATGTGCATGTCCTTGTCGCCGAAGTGCATCATGGTCGGCACCTTGGGCTGCTCGCTCTTGGTGCCGTAGATGCCACCGCCGTAGTAGGCGACCGCCGCGTCGGGCTGCAGGCGGGTGGCCGACAGCCAGGTGATGGTGCCGCCCCAGCAGAAGCCGGTGACGCCGACCTTGCGCACGCCGCGCCGCTTCAGCTCCTCGATCGCCGCCTCGACGTCCTGCACCGGCTTGTCGAGGCCGAGCTCGGTCACGATCTTGCGGCCCTCGGCGATGGTGTCGGGCGTGTAACCCAGCTCGATGCCCGGCTTGACGTGGTCGAAGAAGCGCGGGGCGAGCGCCAGGTAGCCGTCGGTGGCGAACTGGTCGGTGACCGCCCGGATGTGCTGGTTGACGCCGAAGATCTCCTGGATAACGACGATGCCGCCCTTCGGCGAGCCCTTGGGGGCCGCGAGGTAGGCGCCGATCTCGCCGGCCTTCGACTTCAGACGGATATCCTCACCCATTAAAAATCCTCCCGTTCGGGGCGGCATTGGACATGGTAATCCGGCCTCGTTCAACCCTGCGCCAACCGGAGAGCGGAAGCCCATGTACATCCCCCAGGCCTTCGAGGGATCCGACGCGGTCGGCCGCGAGATCATGCAGGCGCACGGCTGGGCGCTGCTGGTCACCGCCGACGAGGCCGGCGCGCCGCTCGCCACCCACCTCGCGCTGCACTGGCAGGACGACGGCAGCCCTCAAGGCGCGCTGGTCGGCCACCTCGCGCGCGCCAACGCGCACTGGAAGCTGTTCGCGCGGCCGGTGGAGTCGCTGGCGATGTTCTGGGGGCCGCATGCCTACGTCTCGCCGACCTGGTACACGCCGGGCGCCAAGGTGCCGACCTGGAACTACGTCACGGTCCACGCCTACGGCCGGCCGCAGATCGTCGAGGACACCGCCGGCGCGCTCGCGATCCTGCGCCTGCTGTCGGGCGCCTACGAGGGCGCCGATGGCTGGACCATGGATGCCCTGCCGCCGGGCAACGCCGAGGCCCAGACCAAGGGCATCGTCGCCTTCCGCATGCCGCTCGCCCGGGTCGAGACCAAGCTGAAGCTCAGCCAGAACCGCGACCTCGAGGACCGCCACCGCGTGATCGCCCGGCTGGAGGAAAGCGGCGGCGATGACGCCCGGGCGACCGCGGCCTGGATGAAACGCGTCCTGCCCTGATCCTTTACTTCGACAGGCACGTCGTTCAGTCTCGCTGCAAATGAACGGGAGGAACGAGATGAAGCTTCGACGTCGCACCGTCGTGAAGGCAGGCATGGGCACGGTCCTGGCGACCGGCGCGGGCCTGCCGCTGTACCTGCCCGCGGCCCGGGCGCAGGCCTTTCCCGCCAAGCCGATGACATTCATCGTGCCGTGGCCGGCCGGCGGCTCGAGCGACATCACGCTGCGGGCGATGTGCGAGGTCGCGGGCAAGGTGCTGGGCCAGCCCTTCCAGATCGACAACAAGGGCGGGGCTTCCGGAACGCTCGGCCCGGCCACCATGGCGGCCACCGCCAAGCCCGACGGCTACACGCTGGCGCAGTTGCCGATTTCCGTGTTCCGCCTGCCGGTGATGCAGAAGACGGCCTTCGACCCGATGAAGGACTTCACCTTCGTGTCACATCTCAGCGGCTACACCTTCGGCGTCACCACGGCGGCAGACCAGCCCTACAAGACCTTCAAGGAGGTCATCGAGTTCGCCAAGGCCAACCCCGGCAAGGTGACCTACGGCACGCCGGGCGCCGGCACCTCGCTGCACATCGGCATGGAGCGGATCGCGGCGCAGGCCGGCATCAAGTGGACGCAGGTGCCGTTCAAGGGCGGCGCCGAGACCAACGCCGCGGTGCTGGGCAAGCACACCACGCTGCAGGCCGACTCCACCGGGTGGAAGCCGCTGGTCGATGCCGGCCAGCTTCGCCTGCTCTGCGTGTGGACCGAGAAGCGCACGCGGAACTGGCCGGACGTGCCGACCCTGCGCGACCTCGGCTTCGACATGGTGTTCGATTCGCCGTTCGGCATGGGCGGTCCCAAGGGCATGGACCCCGCGATCGTCAAGAAGATCGACGACGCGTTCCGGGTCGCGCTCGAGGACAAGGGCGTGAACGACACGCTCGAGAAGTACGACATGTCGGCCCGCTACATGCCGACGGCGGCCTACGACAAGTTCGCGCGCCAGCTGTTCGCCGAGGAGAAGGCGACGCTGGAGAAGCTCGGACTGGCGAAGGCGTGAGCGCGATGCGTCGCCGTTCCCTGATCGCGGCGTCGGGCGCCGCCCTTGGCGCGCTCGCCGCTCCCGCCGTCCTGCGCGCCCAGGGCGCCAAGGACTTTCCCAGCAAGCCGATCACCCTGATCATGCCGTGGCCGGCCGGCAGCGGCGTCGACCTGTGGCACCGCGCCATGGGCGACGCGGCGGCCAAGATCCTCGGCCAGCCGGTGGTGATCGACAACCGGGTGGGCGGCTCCGGCACCAGCGGCCCGGCCGCCATGGCGGCCACCGCCAAGCCCGACGGCTACACCATCTCGCAGATGCCGGTGACGGTGTTCCGCCTGCCGCACATGCAGAAGACGCCGTACGATCCGATGAAGGACTTCACCTGGATCATCCATACCTCGGGCTACACATTCGGGGTCGTCGTGCGGGCGGACTCGCCGCTCAAGACCTTCAAGGACGTGATCGAGTTCGCGCGCGCCAACCCGGGCAAGTTCACGTACGCCACGCCCGGGGCCGGCAGCTCGCTGCACATCGGCATGGAGCAGATCGCCCACAAGGCCGGCGTGAGGTTCACGCACGTGCCTTTCAAGGGCGGCCCGGAGGGCTGGGCGGCGGTCGAGGGCGGTCACGTCATGGCCGACGCCGACGCCACCGGCTGGGCGCCGATGGTCGACTCGGGCAAGTTCCGCCTGCTCTGCATCTGGACCGAAAAGCGCAACCCGCGCTGGCCCGATGCGCCGACCCTCAAGGAGCTCGGCTTCGACCTCACCCTGGACTCGCCGTTCGGCCTCGCCGGTCCGAAGGGCATGGACCCGGCGGTGGTCCAGAAGCTGCACGACGCGTTCCGGACGGCGCTGGACGACCCCAAGGTCGTCGAATTGATGGCCAAGTACGACTATCCCAAGCGCTACATGAACACCGTCGACTACGCGAAGTTCGCGCGCCAGCAATACGACGAGCAGCGCGAGGTGGTGGAGCAGCTCGGCCTCGCCAGGAAGAGCTGAGATGCTGCGTCGCGCCGAGTTCTGGGGCGGCCTGTTCTGGCTCGCCTTCGGGGCCTTCGTGGCCTGGCAGGGCTGGCTGCTGGAACTCGGGACGCTGCGCGAGCCGGGCTCGGGCTTCGTCTTCTTCTGGCTCGGCCTGCTGATCGTCGCCTTCGCCCTGTCGATCGCGCTGAAGGGCGTGAAGGGCGAGGGGCCGTTGCTGTCGGACCTGTGGCGGGACGCCCGCTGGACCAAGGTGCTGATGGTGATCGCGGCGCTGGTCGCCTACGCCTTCCTGTTCGAGCAGCTGGGCTTCGTGATCTGCAGCCTCGCGCTGCTGCTCTTCCTGATGACGGTGGTCGACCCGGTGCCGCTGCGGCTGTCGCTGCCGATCTCGGCGGTCGCCTCGTTCGGTGTCTGGTACGTGCTCGAGAAAGTGCTCCTGGTCCAGTTGCCCAAGGGGCTCTGGGTCGAGGGCCTGGTGCCCTTCTAGGAGACCGCGATGGATGTTCTTGCCAGCCTCGGCCAGGGCTTCGCGGTCGCCCTCGAGCCGATCAACCTGCTCTACTGCTTCATCGGCGTGTTCATCGGGACGCTGGTCGGCGTGCTGCCGGGCATCGGCCCGATCTCGGCGATGTCGCTGCTGCTGCCGGTGACCCTGTCGGGATCGCCGGAGTCCGGCATCATCATGATGGCCGGGATCTACTACGGCTCGATGTACGGCGGGTCGACCACCGCGGTGCTGGTCAACATCCCGGGCGAGGCCGCCTCGGTCGTGACCTGCCTCGACGGGCACGAGATGGCCAAGCAGGGCAAGGCCGGGCCGGCGCTGGGCATCGCCGCGCTCGGTTCGTTCGTCGCCGGCACCTTCGCCATCGTCGCCCTGATGCTGGTGGCCCCGCTGCTGGCCCGCGTCGCCGTGGCCTTCGGGCCGCCGGAGTACTTCAGCCTCATGGTGCTGGGGCTGACGATCCTCAGCTTCCTGACCCAGGGGTCGATGGCCAAGGCCCTGCTGATGGCCGCCGTCGGCGTGGTCATCGGGCTGATCGGCCTCGACCAGATCAACGCCATGCCGCGGCTGACGTTCGACCGGCTGGAACTGGTCGACGGCGTGGGACTCGTCCCGGTCGTGATGGGCCTGTTCGGCGTCGCCGAGATCCTGAGCAACATCGAGAGCCAGGTCAGGCGCGACGTCGTGCAGGCGCGCATCGGCAGCCTGTGGCCGTCGCGCGCGGAACTGAAGACCAGCGCCGGCCCGGTGACGCGCGGGACGCTGCTGGGCTTCCTGCTGGGCGTGCTGCCGGGCGGCGGCTCGGTCATCGCCTCGTTCGCGTCCTACGCCATCGAGAAGAAGCTGTCGCGGACGCCGGAGCGCTTCGGCAAGGGCGCGATCGAGGGCGTCGCGGGCCCGGAGGCGGCCAACAACGCCGCCGCGGGCGGCGCCTTCATCCCGCTGATGACGCTGGGCATCCCGCCGAACGTCGTCATGGCGCTGCTGCTCGGCGCCTTCGTGATCCACGGGCTGCAGCCGGGGCCGCTCATGATGAGCCAGAACCCGCGCATCTTCTGGGGCATCGTCGCCAGCATGTACGTCGGCAACGTGATGCTGCTGGTCCTCAACATGCCGCTGATCGGCATGTGGGTGCAGGTCCTCAAGGCGCCCTACCGCATCCTGTTCCCGCTGATCCTGATGTTCTGCATCGTCGGCGTCTTCGCGTCGGGCAACGCCGTGTTCGACGTCTTCGTCATGGTCGCCAGCGGGGTCATCGGCTACCTGATGCGCAAGTTCGGCTACGAGGCGGCGCCGCTGGTGCTGGCCTTCGTGCTGGGCCCGATGCTGGAGAACAACCTGCGCAAGGGGTTGATCCTGAGCGAGGGCAACTTCGACATCTTCGTCACCCGGCCGATCTCGCTGGCCTGTCTGGTCGTGGCGGCGTTGCTGCTCGTTGCGCCGCTCCTTCCCGCGCTTCGCAAGAAGCGCGAGAAGGTGGCACTCGACGTGACCGAGTAGTTACTTCGCCTTCAGGAGGTCGGTGACCTTCAGGAGGATCAGCTCGTTGTCGTCGGACTTGCCGAGCGCGCGGCCCGACGAGAAGGGCAGGTTGTTGTCGTTGCCGACGATGATGTGGTCGGCGTCGACCAGATCCACGTTCTCGATGGTGAAGAACGGGAAGGTGAGCTTGCCGTCCTTGCCGCCCTGGCGGGCAAGCTTCTTCGGGTCCTGGATGTCCATCAGGTCGATGTAGCCCACCTTCTTCACGAAGCCGTCGGCATCGGCCTGGCCGAGATCGACCTTGTAGATGCGCTTGAACTTGGCCGGCACGTTGAAGCAATCGGGCTTCGGCGCGCCGGCTGCGCAGGCCTGCGCGGCATCGCCTTCGGTGTCGTCGCGCTCGATGATCAGACCACTGGTGGCGTCGATCATGTTGAAGTCGCCAATCGAATTGGTCGGCGCGTCGAGGGCGTACTTGTAGCTCTTGCCGGTGTATTCGCCCTTCGCGGTGTCGAACTCGAGGATGCGCGGGAAGCGCTTGCCGTCCCTCGCTTCGAGTTCGCCGGACTCGGTCACCAGCGGACCTTCGAGGAGGGGGTAGAGGAACTTGCCGTCGGGGGAGGCGGCCATGCCCTCGAATCCCTTGCTGCGCCGGACCTCGAACTTCACCGGACCGGGCGCGCCCGGCATGACGACCGCAGGATGGTCGGGCGAACGCACCGGCTTGCCGTCGACCTTGGTCTCCACGACCTGCAGGACCTTGCCGTGCGCCTGCTGGCCGGGCGAACGGCGGTGCTGGTTACCCACGATCCCCTCGAAGCGCTGCGCGTGGGCCACGAAGTCCGGGTCCTGTACGGATCCCCGTTCACCGTCGGCCCCGCAATCGTCCCGCCGGGCCCTATGCCGCGCGACCCCGCCGATCCGGCTTTGCTCGCCCTTCAGGCACGCCTGATCCGCGATCTGCGAGGCACGGCATGAGACCGCTCATAACCGCGCTGGGGCTGCTCGCGGCGTGGGAACTCCTCGTGCGGCTCACGGACGTACCGACCTATATCCTGCCGCCGCCATCTCGGATCGCCTCGGTCCTGGTCGATCGCTTCGCCCTCCTTCTGGAGCAGGCTCTCTGGACGGGCACCGAGATGATCCTGGGCTTCGCCTTGGGCCTGACCCTAGGTGCCACACTTGCCATCGTCTTCGCCGCCTCGGCCGGCTGGCGGCGCTGGGCCCTGCCCTTGGTGATCGTCTCTCAGGCCATCCCCGTGATTGCCGTAGCGCCTCTGCTGGTTCTGTGGCTGGGCTATGGCATGGCCTCGAAGGTAGCGATGGCCGCCCTGGTGATTTTCTTCCCCGTCGTCAGCAGCCTCTACGACGGCCTGCGCCGGACTGACGAAGGCTGGCTCGAACTGGCCCGTACGATGGATGCGCCGCCGCGTGCGATCCTCCTGCAAATAAAGCTCCCGGCAGCCTTGCCTGCCTTCGCGTCCGGTGCCCGGATCGCTGCCGCGGTGGCGCCGATTGGCGCGGTGATCGGCGAATGGGTCGGCGCAAGCGCCGGTCTTGGTTACCTGATGACCCAGCAGCTCGCCCGCGGACAGACGCCGCTTGCCTTCGCTGCCCTGTTCGTTCTCTGCCTGCTCGGCCTCGGGCTCTACACGGCCACCGACCGCCTCCTGCGGCGGCTGGTGCCGTGGCAATCGTTCCAAGGAGATTGACGATGAAACTGCTGGTCCAACTGATTGCCGCACTGGCCCTGGTCTGCGCGGCGTTGCCCGCGGCGGCGCAGGACAAGGTTCGCCTTCTGCTCGACTGGTTCGTCAATCCCGACCATGCCGCACTGGTGATCGCCAAGCAGCGTGGCCTCTTCACCAAGCACGGCCTCGACGTCGAGATGATCGCCCCGGCCGATCCCAATGCGCCGCCCAAGCTGGTGGCCGCTGGCCAGGCCGACTATGCAGTTTCCTATCAGCCGACCCTGCAGATGCTGGCGGCCGAAGGGTTGCCGCTGGTGCGTGTGGGTGTCCTCGTCGCCCAGCCGCTGAACTCGCTGGTTGCCCTCGAAGACTCGCCCATCAAAACCATCGCCGACTTCAAGGGCCGCAAGATCGGCTACTCGGTCTCGGGCTTCGAGGAAGCCGTTCTTGGCGCCATGCTGGAGAGTGCCGGTCTCACACTGAAGGACGTCACCCTCGTCAACGTCAATTTCGCTCTGACGACGGCGCTGATGAGCAAGCAGGTCGATGGCGTGATCGGTGCCTTCCGCAACTTCGAACTGAACGACCTCGAGATCAACAAGACGAAGGGCAGGCTCTGGCTCGTCGAGAAGCACGGCGTGCCGATGTATGACGAGCTGATCCTCGTGGCGAAACGCGAGACGGTCGACGTCGCCCGCACCAAGGTGCCGCGCGGCAAGAAGAGCCCGATCCGCGACAACGCCGTGGTCCAGACCCAGCTGGCGCAGGCCGAGGTCGGCATCCGTGCCGCCCGCGCCTACCTGCTGCAGTCGGTGGCCGAGATCTGGACGTTCGTGTCGGCCGGCAACAAGCTCACCATGGACCAGCGCATCGTGCTGCGCATGGCCTCGACCAACGCCATCCACAAGGCCCGCGAGGCGGTCGACTTCGCCTACAACGCGGCCGGCGCGACGGCGATCTTCGAGGATCACCCGCTGGAGCGGCGTTTCCGCGACATCCACACCGTGACCCAGCAGTTGCAGGGCCGGCTGTCGCACTTCGAGACCGTGGGCGCCTGGATGATGGGCGCCGACGCCGACCTCACCTTCGTCTGAGAACAGGAGACCGACGATGCCGCTGGGCGTGCTGCAACACTTCACCATCGAGCCCTCCGACCTGGAGCGCACCAAGGCCTTCTACTGCGACGTGCTCGGCCTCGAGGACGGCGACCGGCCGCCGCTGGGCTTCCCGGGCTACTGGCTGTACTCGGGCGGCGTCGCCACCGTGCACCTGCTGGGCGAGCGCAAGCCACGCGAGGGTATCGTCGTGCGCGGCACCGAGAAGAAGTTCGACGACACCGGCCGCTTCGACCACATCGCCTTCGCCGCCACCGACCTCGCCGGCGTGCGGGCGCGGCTGAAGCAGCACAACGTGACGTACCGCGAGCAGGTCGTGCCGCGCACCGGCGCCGGCCAGATCTTCCTCTACGATCCCGACGGCGTCGGCGTGGAGCTGAACTTCGACCCCGACGAGGTCAAGAAGGCCGGGGCGGCGGCCTAGGTGCTGCTGTCCCTCGACATCGAGCGGGTCGAGCCGCTGGCCGACGGCGCGGAGTTCGGCGCCACCGGCGCCTACGAGCGGGTGATCGGCCGCGCCCGCGGCGAGGTCGACCCTGCGCATCCCGGCAACGCCGGGATCGCCTTGATCGACAAGGCGCCGCTGAACGCGCGGGGCCGCGTCGAGTACGAGACCGACGTCTTCATCCTGCGCCCGCGCGATCCCGCGCGCGGCAACGGCCGCATCCTCTACGAGGTCAACAACCGCGGCCGCAAGATGCTGTTCGGCAACATCGCCGACGGCCCGCAGGGCATCAACGACCCGAAGACCCTGGCCGATGTCGGCAACGGTTTCCCGATGCGGCAGGGCTACACGATCGTGTGGTCCGGCTGGGACCCCGACGCGCCGCGCGCCAACATGGGGCTGGGCCTTACCGCGCCGGTGGCGACCGACGGCGGCCAGCCGATCGTCCGCGAGATCCGCGAGGAATTCTGCTCGGGCACGCGCGGCGGCGCGCTCGAGGTCTTCAGGCTCAGCTACGAGGCCAACACGCTGGAGCAGACCCGCGCGCGGCTGACGCTGCGCGAGCGGGCCGACGACGAACCGCGCGAGCTGCCGCTGAACCAGTGGTCGTTCGTCGACGCCCGCACCGTGCGCCTGCGCGACGGCACCAAGCCGCGGCCCGGCTGGCTGTACGAGATTCACTACGAGGCGAAGAACCCGAAGGTCCAGGCGCTGGGCTTCGCCGCGACCCGCGACCTCGTGAGCTACCTGCGCCACGACCCGGCGGCGCGGGCCGCGACCGGCGGCAAGGTGAGCCACGCGCTCGCCATCGGCTTCAGCCAGGCCGGGCGCTACCTGCGCCACCACCTGTCGGACGGCTTCAACCGCGACGAACAGGGCCGCCGGGTGTTCGACGGCATCTATTCCCACATCGCCGGCATCGGCCGGATCTTCTTCAACACGCCGTTCGCCCAGCCGGCCCGCACCGGCACCCAGCACGAGGACCATGACTTCCCGGAGAACTGGTTCCCGTTCTCGACCGCGTCGGTGACCGACCCGCTGACCGGGCAGTCCGGCAGCCTGCTGCGCGGCGACGGCTCCGACCCGATGCTGATCGAGACCAACACCTCGACCGAGTACTGGCAGAAGGGCGCCTCGCTGCTGCACACCGACCCGCTGGGCAGCCGTGACCTCGCCCTGCCCGGCACGTGCCGCGTCTACATGATCGCCGGCACGCAGCATGGCGGCCGCGCCGGGGCCACCACCGACCCCGGCCCCAACGTCAACCCGCGCAACCCGCACAGCCCGATGCCCGCCGTGCGCGCCCTGCTGGTCGCGCTCGACGCCTGGGTGGTATCGGGCACCGCGCCGCCGCCCAGCCGCGTGCCGACCCTGGCGGACGGCACGCTGGTCGCGCCGGACAGCACCGGCTTCCCCGCCGTGCCGGGCGCCGCCGTGGTGACGCGCACCAACCGCGTCGCCCCGCCCGGCGACTGGGTCCACCCGGTTCCGGCCGAGAAGGCCTACCGCACCCTGGTCTGCAAGGTCGACGGCGACGGCAACGAGGTGGCGGGCATCCGCCTGCCCGACATCGCCGTGCCGCTCGCCACCTACACCGGCTGGAACGAGTACAAGCCGCCGTACCCGGCGGGCGAGATCGCCGACCGCGACGGCAGCTGCCTGCCGTTCGCCACCGACAAGGCGGCGCGCGACGCCGCGGGCGACCCCCGCCCGTCGGTCGCCGAGCGCTACCGCAGCGGCGCCGACTACGTCGCGAAGGTCGAGGCGGTCGTGAAGCAGCTGGTCGCCGACCGGCTGCTGCTGGCCGAGGACGCCGCGCGCTTCATCGAACGGGCCCGCAACGAACCACGGGTCGCGCCCTGAGCAGGGCCATGGATTTCAAGGGAGAGACGAATGGGTAAGCGGATCGCAGTGGTCGGGACCGGCGCGCTGGGCGGCTATGTCGGCGGCTGGCTGGCGCACACGGGCGAGGACGTCACGCTGATCGACTTCTGGCCGGAAAACATCGAGGCGATCCGCAGCCGCGGGCTGGAGCTCGACGGCGTCACGCCGGAAGAGAAGATCACGGTGCGCAACGCCAGGACCATGCACCTCACGGAGATGCAGGACCTCGCGCGCCAGAAGCCGGTCGACATCGCCTTCGTCGCCATGAAGTCGTACGACACCGAGTGGGCGACGGCGCTGATCCGCCAGTACCTCGCGCCCGACGGCTACGTCGTGTCGCTGCAGAACTGCCTCAACGAGGAGCGCATCGCGGGCGTGGTCGGCTGGGGCAAGACGGTCGGCATGGTGGCGTCGCTGATCTCGGTCGACATGTACGAGGCCGCTCGCATCCGCCGCACCGTTGCCAAGGGAGGCGACAAGCACACCGTGTTCCGGGTCGGCGAGGTCCATGGCCGCGTCACCAAGCGGGTCGAGGAACTGCGCGAGATGGTGGGCCGCATCGACAGCGCCAAGACCACGACCAACCTGTGGGGCGAGCGCTGGTCCAAGCTTTGCCAGAACGGCATGAAGAACGGCGTCTCGGCCGCCATCCGCCGCTTCTCGATCAAGCTGGGCGGCGAGGCGGTGCGGGTCGGCCAGGCGCTGGGCTACCACATCGAGAAGATCGGCAAGCTGGAGCCGGAGCGGCTCGCGCTGGCCTCGGAGGGCGACAAGGCGGCGCTCGACGAGATCGAGGCGCTGCTGCGGCCCGGCTCGAACGCCAACCCGAACCCGCGCGCCGACATCCAGCGCCCGTCGATGGCCCAGGACA
>Ga0102832_1001795_pt1 | contig 14887 bp, 14 predicted proteins | sample EBPBio282013_DNA_FD_88942 | JGI IMG/M metagenome (GOLD analysis project Ga0102832, IMG submission 88942) | Wastewater treatment Type I Accumulibacter community from EBPR Bioreactor in Madison, WI, USA - Reactor 2_5/28/2013_ DNA (Illumina Assembly) | ecosystem: Engineered > Bioreactor > EBPR >...
AGCATCGAGGCGCGGGAGAAGCCGACGAACGAGAAGGGCGAGAGCAGCAGGTTGACGCCGCCGACGATGGCCGTTTCGACCGTCCCGTTGCGGATGGCGTCCGCTGCCAGCGAGAGCGCCACCAGCGACGACGAGCAGGCCGTATCGACCGTGAAGCTGGGACCGTGCAGGTCGAGACTGTAGGAAAGCCGATTGGAGACGATGCTGAGCGTATTGCCCGTCATCATGTGGACGTCGGCCGCAGACGGATCGGCGAAGAAGCGTGCGCCATAGTCGACCGACGAGGCGCCGACATAGACGCCGGTATGGGTGCCGGCGATTTTCGACGGGCGGATGCCGGCATGCGCCAGGGCGTCGTGTGTGACCTCCAGCAGGTGGCGCTGCTGGGGATCGACCTGTTCGGCCTCGCGCGGGCTCATACCGAAGGCCGAGGCGTCGAAGCCCCAGACATCGTCGATCAGGCCGGCAGCGAAGGTGTAGGCACGACCCGGCTGGTCGGTCGACGGGTGGTAATAGGAGGCAGTCGGGAAGCGGTCCGGGGTGATCCAGCTTATCGCAGAGCGATTGTCCCGCAGCAGACGCCAGAAACCTTCGGCATTCTTTGCACCGGGCAGGCGGCCGGCATAGCCAACGATCGCGACTTCGTCATGCACCGTCATCGACGTTCAATGCCCCCCAACCGAACGCCAGTCGCCCCTCTCCACCTTATGAGTCGGCACTCGCGAACGACTTGATGATCAATCTTTGTCTTCAACCAATTCAGTTCAGCCGCGGGCTGACATTCACCATACTGGGGGTGGCAATTTCCTGCAACTGCTGCACTGCACAATGAGCGTCACAGAACTGAAGAAATCCCCAGATGCACTTGATGTGCAACGCATTGTCCTCTGCCACCTGGAGAGCCTGACCTGCGTACCGGCGCTCAATCGCATCTTCGACTCGTTCGGCGACCGCATCGGTCTTGTGCTCATCTCGCGCCGCTTCGATACGGCCCATGGCGGGTTCTTCGATCAGCTGGCCGCCAGCGTCCGCAAATCCGGCATCCGTATGACATTCTGGCTGGGCTTCGACCTGATCTCGGCCCAGGTCGTGGCGATAGTTGCCCGACTGTTGCGTTTTCTGGGCAAGCCTGCGCTCGAAACCTTGCCAGCGTTGGCTCGGCGCCATGGCGCGACGCTGGTGGAGACGGGCGACATCAATGGAGCGGAGACCCTGGATCGCCTGCGCGCCTATGCGCCGGATGTGCTGGTCGTCGTGAACTTCGATCAGATCCTGCAGCCGTCTGCCATCACGATCCCGCGCCTCGGAGCCATCAACATCCATCCGTCGCTGCTGCCCGACTTGCGGGGCCCCTGTCCGGTCTTCTGGGCCTTGGCGGAGGGGCGCACCACGAGTGGGGCCACCGTCCATCGCATTGAGGATGCCCGGATCGACGCCGGGTCGATCCTTCGTCAGGCCGAGCGGCCGATCGATGCCCGCAAGTCTGTGGCCGAGATCAATACCGATCTCTTTCTGGCCGGGGCAGGCGCACTGGGAGAGGCGCTGGAGGACGTTGCCTCCGAACGGACCGTCAGCCCGCCGGCCGCGGGCCGATACCGAGGCTTTCCAACCGCTGCCGAGGTTGCCGAGGCGCGGTGTGCCGGTGTGCGGCTATGCGGTCTCTGGTATGCAATTCGATTGATCGCTGGCGCCGTGTTGCCGACCTATCGCCGCAGCGGCACCGGCCGGTTTCGCCAGTAGGTTTGCCGGCGCGGCAGCAGGGCGGCCAGCCAGAGCGCCGGCGCCATCAGTTCGCGCGCCGCCCAGGCGAGCGGGAAGGCACGCCCGGCGGGCCAGCCGGCCAGCTGCAGGAAGGCCCATTCCGAGCCGAGAAACAGAATGGCCGTCGCCCCGGCCCCGGTAGCAAACCCCAGCCCCAGCGACCCCGCCGCCGCCCCACCCGCAAGAACCGCCACGGGTGCTGATGTGAGCAGCTCCAGGCCAAAGAGCAGAGGCGCAAACTGCCGCCGGCAGGTCGCCCAGCGCAGATGGCGATGCCAGACCTCGCCGAAGTCGCGCCGGCCGATCGGCTGGCGCACCGGCTCCGCCGTGAGCGCCACCCGCTGGCCGGCCTGGACGAGCTGGCGCTGCACCACGGCATCCTCGCACATCGTGTCGCCCGACGGCGCGAACCCGCCGCTGGCCAGCAGGTCCTGCCGCGACACCAGCATCGACTTGCCGGTGCTGAAGGAAAGGCCCACGGCGTCGCCGGCGCATTGCAGGCGGGCGAACTGCCCGTTCATGAAGGCGGCATCGACCTCGCCCCAGAACGACTCCGTCGCCTCGCCCAGGGCGCAGGCGGAGACCAGGCCATGGCCCGCCGCACGAACGGCCAGGTGTTGCGCGATCCGTTGCGGCGAGGCGACGACATTGTCGTCGCTGAGCAGCAGCAGATCGTGAGCGGCCAGCGGCACGGCCGCCGCCAGCAGAGCGGATTTCGGGTTGGCGAGGACGGCCGGCACGACGACGTGGCTTTGCAACGCCGGATGGCGCTGCACGGCCGCTTCGAGGGCGGCTGCGGCGGCCGGATCGGTTTCGGCACAGCACAGGATGATTTCCAGTGCCGGATGATCGAGCGCGGCCAGCGACGCGGCGCACTGGGGCAGGGCAGGCGCGGGCGAGCTTACCGGCACGATGACGGAGACAGGAACGGCCGAGGGGGATAGTAGAGCCGCTCCGTTCCGGCGCAAACGCTTCAGCGGCTGCAGCAAGGCCATGCCCAGTGTGCCGAGCAGCCAGCCTACGCCGAGCGTCCACAGGGCAGCACTCGCCAGCGTCGTGATCGGAAGGGTGTCTGGCAAAGTCCTGGCTTCTCTCGGTTGGCGACAGGCCTGCGCCGTCTGAACGCGCGCCCAGGCAGACCTTTGGCTGAATAAGGCTTCTGCGACAACTTCGCTGGATTCACAGCCCCCAGCCTAGGAACTTCACGGATATTCGCCTAACGTCCGGCCCGTGATGGCATTGGACAGAAACGTATCGGGCCTCGGGGCATCGGTGGAAGTATCGGGGCACGCGGTTTATGCGCGTGTCTTTCGCAAGGGCGTGGGCCTAGTCGTGTCGGCCTCGATGGCCGTGTCGTCGTTGACGTCCTGCTCCGGCTTGCCGGGGGCGGGGCCGACCGCCGGCGAAGTGACAGCGGCCTCCAAGCCGACCTCCACGGGAGAGACCCGCTTTGCGTTGATCGACGTCGATCCCAATGTCGTTGCCAAAATGGAGAGCTGGTCGGCGGTTTCCCTGCAGGGGACCTTCGGCAAGCAGGGGGCGACGGCCACGCAGGCGATCGGCCAGGGCGACTATGTCCAGGTGACCATCTGGGAGGCGGCGGCAGGCGGGCTGTTCTCGGCCCCGGCTAACGCTCAGCTTGGCGGCACCGGCTCGCGCCAGGCGACCATCCCCGAACAGGTGGTGGGACCGGACGGTGCCATCACCGTGCCTTATGCCGGCCGCGTCCAGGTCAGGGATCGCACGCCCCAGCAGGTGGAGCAGGCCGTCGTCGCGGCCCTGACGGGCAAGGCGATCGAACCCCAGGCCCTGGTCACCGTGACCAAGAACATCGCGAACACCGTCACCGTCGTGGGCGAGGTGACCGGCGGCGCGCGCGTGCCGCTGACGACGCGCGGCGATCGCATCCTCGATGTGGTGGCCAGCGCGGGCGGCACCAGGGCTGCGGCACATGAGACCTTCGTCACGCTGGTGCGCGGCCGCCAGTCGGTGCGCATCCCCATGCAGGCGCTCCTGACCAACCCCTCGGAGAATGTCTTCGTGAAGCCCGGCGATGTCATCAGCGTCGCCAAGGAACCGCAGACCTTCACGTCGGCCGGCGCCACCGGCCAGAACTCGGTGGTGCCCTTCGACTCGATCGGCATCACCCTCGATCAGGCGATCGCCCGCGCCGGCGGCCTCAGCGACACGCGGGCTGATCCCGGTGGCGTCTTCGTGATCCGCTACGAGCGGCCGGAGGAATACGATCAGCTCGGCTTCCGCCGTCCCGATCCGGGGGCATTGCCGCAGGTGCCGGTGATCTACCGTGTCAACATGCGCGACCCCAACGGCTTCTTCATGGCGCGGCGCTTTCCGATCCGAAACAAGGACATCCTCTTCGTCTCGACCGCGCCGGCTGCGGAGATGCAGAAGGTGATCAACGTGCTGATCGGCTTCGTCGGTGCGGCGGCGACGGTGGTCGCGGTCTCGGCGGCAACGAGATAGAGATGGAAGACGCCGGTTTGGAGCGCGGCGGTCTCGAAAACCCGCAAGAGGGTACTTTCACGCCGCTGGTCATACCCGGCTCGGATCCGCGGCTGCAGTCAGAATATGGGACCCGCAACAAAGGCGTGCTGCGAATTTCGGAGGTACCGGACGAGGGCCGGCGGATCCTCTATGGGCCTCATATCTCGCTGCCGCCAGGCCTGTTCCGCTTCGAGCTTTCCTTCGATCTTGAAGCCCGCGGCACGGGCATGGTGACCGTCGACCTCGCCCGGGCAGGCGGCCATCGCGACTTCTACCTGCGTCGCTGCTTCGAGTGGGAATTGCAGCGCGGCTTGATTCGGATTTCCCATGTTCTGCCACATCCGACCGAACGGTTCGAGCTGCGCCTTTATGCAGGGGCGGGCTTCGTGGTGGCGGTGAAGCAACTGGCGGTGTTTCGCCTCGACGAGGTGTAGTAGGCGGCAGCCCTCGGGCGAGCTGGGGCTATGCCTTCTTCGCGCCGAGCTTGAGCGGCCTTTTGCTACAGCGCGTGCAGCCGCGCCCCGAGAGAAGGCGCCGCGAAAGGGAGGCGGAGCGTCGGCGAGGTGCTGGAGGGCCTTCAGCTTCTGGACACGATCGACGAAGACAGAGGCCTCCGGATCCAGGACCGGCGCCTTCTCGGAGACAGTAATGGCCTTCGCGAGATCGCCGTGCAGGGAGAGATGGACCTCGCTTTCCCAGTAGTGCATCTGGGCATTGATCGAACCGTCAGCCCGCGCCTTGTCGAAGACTGCCAGGGCCTCGTCGAACTGGCCGGCGTGGGCAAGGGTGAAAGCGTATTGCCCCAGTAGAGACGGGTCACCCGGCGACAACGCACTCGCTTTAGCCGACAATCGCACGCGGCGCGGCACGTGACGGCAGCGTGCGGCAAGCGTGGCATGCAGGATCGGTGAGCCATGTCGGGCCTGTCGCGCCCGGGCACGCAGCGCCGGGATATCGAACGTGCCATGGCACAGATCGAGGATGGCCTGCTGCAGGATACTGGTATCGGCCATGAAGTCCGAGGCGGGATGGCCGCAGTTGGGCAGCTTGACGTCGACGATCTTGGTATGGCGCCGATAGAATTTCCACATGCCTTGCATCGAGGTCGTGCGGATCGTAAACGACATAGGCCTTGGCAATGAAGTCATGGCCAGCGCGCCGTTCGAACTGAAAATCGATGCGGCCCGAATCGCCGACCCAGCGCGGCTCGAAAGCGGCAACGGCCGGATCGATGGAGAAATGCGGCGAGATGGCCGGCGTCACCTGCGCGCCGACGTGGCCGCCCAGCCGGATTGCGCCATAGCCGCCCATGCTCTGGCCGTAGGCGACGACTTGCGCATAGGACGCCGTCAGCGCGCGAACTGCGACGACAGGCCTCCTCGATCTCCGGATGCTGGTACCAGTCGTTGCTACGCGGGATGATGTGAATCGTATCGATGCCGTTCGCGTCCAACAAGGCTTCACCGAAGCCGGGGCGATCGAGCGTGCGGTTGTCCGTGTAGGACTCGAAAGACACGACGCAGCAGACGCTGGAGTGCCGCTGCAGGCTCTTGACGAGCAGCTCCGGGCTTTTGAAGATTTCCATGGAAGTAGGACGGTGACGGTCGGTTCAGGCAGCAACGCGGACGCTCGATAGATGGCCGCTCAATTGAATTGACGCAGGACGGCAAATCCCGGCCAGGATAGGGTCGAAATGAACGGAGCACAGAAAGGCTTTGTCGCGCTACCGACCGATCCGATAGTAGACGTGATGCCATTGAAGAGCCCACGAGCCAAGGATGAATGACAAAAAGGCAAACTTATTTGCACGCAGTGTGTGTTTGCCCCCCATTTGTGGCTGCGCGGCATGAAAGTCTTTCTTTTAGGTAGCGGTCCAGCCTGGTCATGGACACGCGTCTTTCTCGACAAGGTGACGGCGTCCGCAGCCAGAGCGGTAGAGATCGTCATCCTCGACGAAGCATTACCACGTGATGTTCTCGCGGAGTTTCACGCAGAGCCGTTGGACGTCCTTATTGTGGCACGGCAAGCATCTTATGTGGATGAAAACGGGCCAGCCGATACAGCGGCAGAGGCGGTGCGCAGCGAAGCGAGGAAAGCCATTCTCGCCATCGAGCTGGCGCGCCGTACCTCACGGATGCTGCTTTTGCGTCCGGCGGAGGCTACAGAGTGGCCGAGGTTGATCATTGATCTGTTGGAGCTGAGTACCCTCGATATCACTCTACTCAATGAGCCTATGCCATCCGAAGCTACAGTCGAAGACAGTGGCACGGCAGTGCCGAGCTCCTCGTCGCTATTGATTCAACGAACCTATCTTATGCCGCTCTTTGCCGCTGTGGCGAATGCCGCATCCGTCGTAGTTACATGGCCGCGCGATTGTTTTCTCTACGGTGATGCGCCAGGTGAAGCTCTGCCAGCAACGATAGAGGTCGCGGGAAGAGCGCGTATCCTTGCCTATGGGCCCTACATGCCGCTGCCCCAGGGCCGCTGGCGAGCGACGGCATATCTCGGCTTCAGCGCAGATATCGGCAGCATGCCGTTCATGCTGGAATCGGACACAGATTCTGGCATCACTCGTGGCTTCTTCGAGGTAAAGCAGGGTGGCATCTTTGCGCTCGAACTCGAGTTTGAGGTGACGGATTCCTTTCATCCAGTAGAGTTTCGCCTAGTCAGCCAAGATTCAGCTCTGGAAGGGCTCGCTTCATTGATCGAGATTCGATTGGAGCAGTCATTGCCACCGGAGGCATAGAACAGGACGCATGTAGGCTATGCTCTAGCAAGCCGTTGGGAAGTTTCCCGACGAATAAACGGGGTGGGGATTCCGCAGCGAGTGGTGACGCGGTGACCTTAAGAGACTAGACGATAGGGTGCCAGGTTGCCTTTGCGGGTATTGCTGAAGGACAATGCTTCTGTTGGCCGTTCCCTGCGGATGATTCGCAAGGATTATCACATGATCACTGATGCAAAGAAAGTTGCTTTCTCTTTCATCTTCTTGCTCGTTAGTAGTGTCTCTACGCATGGGCAGATGGCAAGCTCCTACTTTTCCGTGCCGGACATCTCGACGCTGAAGACGCAATCTTTGCGTCCTCCTTTGGTGGAGATGCTCGGAACTGATCCTGGCGTCTTTCGCCTGAGTTTCGGCAAATGCCAAATGCCCGATGATGTTATGCAAGTGCAACCAACGACCGACCCGCCAGCCTGTTACGTCCGCATGGCGACGCCTTACTCCATAGGAAGAAGTGAAACGACGAACGGCATCTTGGTCACCGATCGTGCTGGCTATCCTTTGATTTCGACGAAGTTGCCGCCTTTGACCTTCTCGACGCTTTCCCATATCGCGAAATGGCCGACTTCTTTGGGGTCGGTTCCCATGAGCATAGCGTCGATCAATCATGGCGATTATCCGACTAAGGGCATGATCCCGGCGGGTGTTCTGCAGCAGAACGTTGCGTCAATGGTCGTGCCTACTACCTATACACAACAGCCTTGGCCTGCCGTGAATTTCGCAGGGTATTCGCACAATCAAGGGCGTACTGCAGGCCAATCAGCAGTTAATTTTTTTAGCGTGGCAACGGTGACGGCACCAAACGCTCACGGAGCCAACTTCAATGGCGTCATCAGCAATGGGGAACCGGTCGACGCTTTTGCGGGGCAGGGACGCGGTCACGACTTTGGGACACTTGTTGGCTATGAAGTGAACCCGAACATCTGGAAGGTCGGTTCATCAGAGCCACAGGGTACATTGGACGGTCTCCGACTTATTGGTGGTGGTGATGACGTCCGCCCCGCTGGTGGGGCGTTCGGAGTGCGCGTTTTCCCGCTGTCAGGATATGGTGGTCCTTCACCTACCTACTGGAATTATCTATTTTTCTCCGAAGATGGAGCGGCATCATCTCCCGAGAATGAGAGTGCGTTTGCTTCTATCGGTGCCACGGGGATTGGCAATGGTGTGCATTCGCAGTCAATCAGAGGCCGTGCTCGAACTCCTGCTGGCAAAAATATAGCTGGGCATATCAACTTCGCTCATACGAACAATTGGTATGTGAACCCGGCACTCCTGGTTGGTTCCTCCTCTCAGGCAATGGACGTCGGGACGTTGCTACAAACATACGCCTCGTCAAATAGCTTACAGATTTCGGCGGTAATTAGAAACGACAACGGAGCAAGCCCAACGGCGGCCATTGGTTTCAATGTTGCTGCTTCGAGCGGATTTGAAGCATCTGCATCGAAAGGAGGAGTTGGGTTTACAAGGACTGGAACTCAAGGCCGTGGTTACGGCTCGCTTTACAATAGAGCCGCTTCGGATAGGAGTTCGTTCGATGCCGCCGACGAAGTGTTTCGATGGACGAGTTCAGGTGTAACAGTCATTGGCGCCCTTGAACTAGCTACGATGACTTCATCTGGTGCTGCGCCAAGCGTAAACGGGGGCAAGCTAGAGTTGGTATGTGGCACCGCATCCGGAACAGCAAAACTTCAGATCTATGCTGGCACATCTGCTGTTCCGACGACTATCCTCGATAATATTGGAGCTGGCGTGGCTGGATGCCCGTAACGTTTGCTGGTTACCCGACAGGCGGCGATGTTTGCCTGCCTATGTTGTAGGAATTCTATAGATTAGAGCTACCAACTCGACCATGTGGTCGCTCCGACGAGAATCGTACAATTCCATGCCCGAACCGTCATGGCAATATCTGATGGCGGAGCGGTTCTAGAGCAGCTTGCGATTGGAACCGTGCAGCAGTTCCAATCGAACGGGCACGTGTTGTTTCAGGTGTCTACTTGGCATCGTGCCTTCTACTGATGCCAGTTAAAGGCGCGATGCCCTAGACTATATCTTAGCGACTTGGAATCCCGATCGCGAAGAAATCTACTCCCGGATAGTGTCGCGTAAGATTCGCTATCCAGTCTCTCTGCTGAATTGTCATCAGTTCGACTCCTCGCCCTGCCTTGCCGACATTCAGGCGTGTCTGCGTAAGGTCGATTTGTTGTAACGACGCTGCCACGTCAGCAGCAGAGTGTGCGATCCCTTGTTCGACAAGAAAGCTGGTTAGGTGACCACTAAGAATGACATCCTCGTAGCGAACAATCGCTTCCTTCTTCCCGTGCCACCATGAGACATAGAAATTGAAGAACCATGGAGCGGCAAGTTCAACGACGGCCGCAAGCCTCTGCGGGAATGGCATCGCCGCATGATCCTGATTGAACCAAGCATGTGGGAAAGACGCAGATTCTCGAGCCATATGATCGGTCAGACTCACAAGCGCATCGTAGATGTTCCGCGCCAACACAATAGTCTTGATGTTCCATTTTTCAATCAAGGTGGCTGTATGCCACGAATCCCGGACGTGCAACTGCGCTATCTGAGTAGCGCCGACGCATTGGCCAATGGCCGTATCACACAATTCTTGTTCGCGGCGTTGATGATCTGGCACATATTTTTCGATCCTAAAGTCTGGTAAACTATCGATTACGCTAGCCAGAAAGGTGGAGCCACTCTTAGGAAAACAAGCAATTAATACACGCATTGCGGTATACTGACATCAGCAGTACTATCTCTCCAGCGTATGACAGCAGACCAAAGTAGCGTGCTAAGTGGCCGCTGAGGCTTGCCTAACTGCAGCGCAATTTCTCTTTTTGCCGTCGCGGATTCTACGCTCTATTCAGCAATGTCATCAGTGATGTCGGTAGGTCGCCGCGAGTTAGTCGAGCTTGGAGGCCAAGCAAAATAGCTATGCCGACCATATTTCCGATTTCTCCGTTCAATGCCATATCCACTGCATCATTGAAGGGGGCCCGTCGCAACGTTAGGAGTTCTTCTGCATCTGGTTGTGCGTCACCTTCCTCAATGTCCCAGGCTACATAACCCGGCGTGACCTCGTCAGATGAACCAGGTGCAGCGGAACCTTCGACGACTTTTAGCCAGCTTTGAGCGCGAGCTCCTGTCTCTTCTCTCAGCTCGGTAGTGGCAACTTGAAGAGGAGTTGTTGGTAAGGGCGCACTACCTCCAGGAAGCTCCCAAGTGTAACGATCCAAAACAAGCCGATACTGTCCCACCAGAATAACTCGACCTTCAGCATCGAGTGGTACTACTGCCACGCCACAGTACTTTACCCGGATGCTATTGTATGGCCGAGCTTTACCATTGACATGTCGTACGGTGTCTTGGCGGACTCTGAAATAGCGGCAATCGAACTTGGTTTCCTGCTTCAAGGTTTGCCAAGGATTTGACTCGTCGAGCATCGCAGCTTTCCTCTGAATTGTCGGTTTAGCGTTGTCGCTCTCTACAGAGATATGGAGCACTACTGGCGAGCTGCCTATCACCGGTGAGGCGAGCGTATCCATCGCAATGCCGACGACCGCATTCACCGCTGGAAATCCAACGAAGTAACTGCTTGCCAGTGGCGATGAAACGACACGCTACGGCCCAGAATAGTGGCACACGGATATTGATGGCCTCAAACAATACGGCGGAACTTTGGTGCTCAAGCTTTATGTACCTTGAGGAGTACACATCAGGATCTGGGCAACGATACACGCCAGATCGGACGACTTGAGGCTAGATCATCCAAACTCAAAATCTCACCGAGAACAAAACACTGCCAATAAGTTTGTCGGCGCACCAGCGGCGCTTGGAAGAGCAAGAAGCGGCTTTCAGAGAATGAAAGATCCAATCCCGAAGGCTAGCCTCTCTACCTTAAGCCATTCCCAAGGCCATGCGATATCGCTATCACTCGGCATGCTCAATGGCCTCACAACAAGCCTGTCGCTAGAATATGAAACACGAGAGGATCATCGAACTTCAGTCATGCTCAGGAGGACCGACGGCCGTAGAGCCACAACCCGTGACATCCGCCATGATTAGTCTGTTCAGTGTAGCAGTTGTATACTGCCATGCTTCTGCAACAAGCGAAACACCTTGTTGAGATCGTAATCATACATCGACATAGATCCAACATCCTGCGGCGTTGCCGGCTCCAAGATCCGTACGCTCTCGCCATCGTAGACGTACGCAGCCATCTCGCGATGCAGGGTGGTTTCGTGATTGGGCACATGAAAATAGGTAAGTTGTACGCTCACTAGACCATCTGGAGTCAGCCGTCGGAACAAGTCTTCCAAGATCGCATAGCCTTTGATCGGTGGGATGTGCTGAAGCACGATGAAGGAGTTTATCCAATCAAGGTGAAGATCAGCTGGCAGCTCGTGGACGAAGGTAGTATTGAGAATCTGTTTGGCCTGCCGCCGTTCGTTTGCTCGTCGCAGCATACCGGGAGCCACATCTAGTCCGTAGACGTGTTTGGCAAATTCACTCATCGCGAACGTCAACCGGCCAGTACCACAACCAAGATCGACTGCGGTTTCAGGAGAAACCGGACCAAAGTTGCGTTCCAATACGCCAACAACACGTCGAACTTCAGTCTGGCCAAGAGCATAGAACTCATCAATGCGCTCTGGAGTAAGGTTGGCCGTCAGAAATTGATCAGCAGTTAGCACTCCATACCAAGGCTCGCTTTCGCCAATCGCTTTCCAGTCTTGATCGGTGTCCCGCATCGCTGCACACATTCTCCTTGTTTGACTAGTTACGATCCTACAACGCGAAGGAAAACATGTCATCGCTACGCCGGACGTTTCCGTTTTGAACCGGAGTTCAGAATGGTCTCTCGCGTTGACCGATGTTCAAGAGGGTGCGCCTATGGAACCTCCGGTCGGAGAACGTACTTCTGAGGCTCTTCGCTTCTGGCAACACAACGTTTGTGATCTCCCGTTGGGGTCTTCGGTTCCGAGCTCTGGGATATGGCATGGTAGGCCTCGGAAGCGATCGCTGAGATTCGCGGAGCGCGAACGGCTGGTCTAGCGAGACTTGCGCCCAGGGGCATGAGCTGAGCCTCGGCAGCAAGGGACGGGACGACTCCACCAATGTCCTGCAATGGTAGGTGCCTTGCCAAGGCCCAGGCACTACGGCCAACGCAAGTAGAAGCTCAAAGGGTTTCAGCAGGCAGGCATTAGCGGGTGTGGCCAACCGATTTGCCGGCGCCCTCCATTCAGGAGCTCTTCCCATACGATAGTAATAGGCAAAATGTACTCATCCCGGCTAGATGACTGCCCGCGATAGTACGCTTAAAGAAGCAAGGCGTTCGTTGCTGCAGTGAATAGCACTCTGTAATGTGATCTATCTGTTGGAAAGATCGGGCGCAAACCACTTGTGATCGAGCCACAGTGACGAACAATCAGGCGGGTTGCTCCTGTCTACAGGGAGTGGCCCACCTCCACCTATGCTAAAGACATACTGATCTCACTTGCATTGATCCATATCAGAGAAAAGCATGCTTCTTATTGGGGGGCGCATGACCAAGACCGCAGGAAAGCAACGAAGCATTGAACTACGGGCGCTTTCCAAACAATGGAAGAAGGTGGAGAGGCGCCATTCAATCCAGCGCGTTTTCGAGAATCACCATGGCAACATGTCCGACAAGTGGGAGCAGTATCTTTCTATCTATGATGTTGAGCTGTTCTACTTGCTGGCTCGAGGCCGCCCGCTCCACTTATTGGAGATCGGTGTGCAAAACGGTGGTTCGCTGGAAATCTGGCAGAAGTTTCTGCCAGAAGGTTCAACTGTCACGGGAATAGATATTGACGCTCGTTGCCGCCGAGTAGCCTTCAAGGGCAACGTGACGGTGCTAATTGGAAATGCAGCCGATCCAGATACGCTTAACGAGCTTCTCGAAGACAAAGTATTCGACATAATTATCGACGATGGTTCTCATCGGCAATCAGATATCATTTCGACATTTCGCTCTTTGTTTTCTCGTCTGGCCGATGGTGGCGTTTTCTTTATTGAAGATCTTCATGCGAGCTATTGGGAGTCACATGGCGGTGGTCTTAGAAAACCTGGAACAGCAGTAGAATTTTTTAAAGAGATGATAGATGCTTTAAATTTGAACTACTTTCAGGAAGGCGATTTTCAAACAGCTGAAGCTAAGTTTGAAGCTCAACTATTTAATCGACATGTTGCGAGAATTTCTTTCTATGATTCAATCGCTGTAGTAAACAAATACCCTACACCTAGGACAAAGCCGTTTCGCCGTCTTGTGAGCGGCACGCATATGCGTGTCACCCGTCCTCTGGACTATCTTGAGGCACTGATAGCTGTACCAGGTTCATTTGGCGCCATTGGAGAGATCGCAGATGAGCTTGTTCACAAAGCCGCAGAAGAGTTGTCGCGCGCAAGAAGCGAAGTGGTGATGCTTCGAGATTCACTTAGTACTTCGGGATCCACTATTGAATCTCTTCAACAGAGTTTGGCTGAGCGAACAACCAAGTTGGCGAATGCCGAGTCTGAGCTGGATTCGTCGGCCGCTAGAGTAGAAGAGCTGCTTGGACAATTGTCTGAACGCGAAAGGCAGATTGAGAAGCTAGAGCAAGAAGCCACCGCTGCTGTGGCAACTATCGAATCGCAGCGCGGTCAGCTGGCTGAAAGGGAGGAGCGGGTCAGGGACGTCGAGCAGGCGGTGGCAACTGCTTTGGTAGATAACGATACCTTGCGCAACCAGTTGTCTGCCAGTGAACTAAAGGGCGAGGAGCTTGAACGCGCAGTAGCAGCCATAAGCGCATCCAGTGATGCGCGCAGTAGCCAACTGTCGGAGTATGAGCGACGAATTGCGGACTTCCAGGGCAAGCTTGATTCTCAATCTCAACAACTTGAGGTTCGCAGCCAATTGCTGGAAAGCGTGAGCGAGCAGTTGGCCGAAGCAAAATTGAAGGAAGAACAAGCCCAACTTATAAATAGCACCCTGAATCAGTCTTTGACGCAGATCCATCGTGCATGGATTTTTAGAGTAGACGCGGCCCTCATGAGATCTACAAGTATGAGTGCATTTGGGTTGGCTAAGCCTAAGTCATTACTACGGATTTCAGTAAAGCCAGATAACAATGATAAGACGAGTGCGGAGGGCCGAGAGTAACCGCTAAAGTGTGCTCTGTTCTCGGAAAATCGGATCGCATTTGACTAAAGGCTCTCGCGCCCCAAGGTCGGAGAGATGGAAAAGTCGAAGCGGGCATCAATTTGCTAATCTCTGATAGAGATGGAAGAGAGTGATCAATGTTATAGGGTGCCGTATACACGGCCCGCTAAGTCAAGATCAGCCATTAATCGACCACGGCCACCTTTGAGGAGTAGTACTGTTTGACAATATTCTTTGATCATGGCGGCGTCATGGACGGCCATGATCATGCCGCAGTGCTGTCGCCTGCCGAATAGCTCATCATGGCATTTCAGCTGAAACCTTCGATCGCCAACAAGAATGACTTCATCAATTAGGTAGCATTCGAAGTCCATGGCCAGCGATAGCGAGAATGCTAGTCGCATGCGCATGCCGTCAGAGTAAAATCGGACCGGCATGTACATATGCCGCCCTAATTCAGAGAAGTCCGCCACGTAGTCGAAGGTTTCCTTAAACGGCAGATCATACAGTCCGCTAAGAAACCGAACGTTATCGTAACCAGTCAACTGCCCTTCGAAACCGCCACCGAACGCAAGTGGCCAGGATAGCTTGAGGCCCCTTCGAACTTCTCCTGACGTTGGCATAATAAGTCCAGACAATATCTTGATTAGAGTAGATTTGCCCGA
>Ga0102832_1001796_pt1 | contig 14875 bp, 14 predicted proteins | sample EBPBio282013_DNA_FD_88942 | JGI IMG/M metagenome (GOLD analysis project Ga0102832, IMG submission 88942) | Wastewater treatment Type I Accumulibacter community from EBPR Bioreactor in Madison, WI, USA - Reactor 2_5/28/2013_ DNA (Illumina Assembly) | ecosystem: Engineered > Bioreactor > EBPR >...
TGAAGCTTCATCACCTGCGTCCGGCTCTGGGAGCCAAGACCGCCAAGACCCGCGTGGGTCGCGGTGAGGGCTCCAAGGGCAAGACCGCGGGTCGGGGCACCAAGGGCACCGGCGCACGGAAGAACGTGCCGGAGTTCTTCGAGGGCGGGCAGATGCCGCTGCACATGCGGCTTCCCAAGCTGCGTGGCTTCAGCAACCCGTTCCGCGTCGAGTACCAGGTCGTCAACCTGGCCAAGCTGGCCTCGCTCTACCCCGAAGGGGGAGAGGTGACCGTGGCCGACCTGATCGCCAAGGGCGCCGTCCGCGACGGCCACCTGGTGAAGGTGCTCGGCAACGGCGAGCTGACCGTGGCACTGCAGGTGAGCGCGAACGCGTTCTCCGCCAGCGCCAAGGAGAAGATCGAGAAGGCAGGCGGCACCGCTACCCAGCTGTGATCCCTGCTTGAGGGCCGGTCCTACGGGACCGGCCCTTTCTCATGCCCGAGTCTTGCCGCTTCTCATGCCCGAGTCTTGCCGCTTCTCATGCCCGCGTCCTGTCGCTTCTCATGCCTGCGTCCGCCCGCTCGCCTGCTGGCCTGACCGCCCCGCCTCTCACCCGGCCCCCTCCCTCCGAAACCGGGCAATCTGAACCAACTGAGTGGATAGTGGGGTCGGCTGCCCCGAAACACCCGGCTTCTGCGGGTCACGGCCCACTGCCCTGGTCTTTCAGGCCCTGCCTCTCACCCGGTTCCCCTTCCGCAGAAACCGGGTGATTCCGCCCCGGCGGCTGGATTGTCCAGTGGGCCACCCTGAATAGTCCGGTTTCTGCGGTGGCCGGGTACCGCTGAGGACTCCGATGGTGTTGACCGCTTGCCGCTTGGGCACCACCTCGCTCGGCCGGTCCTCCCGCACAAACGGGGCAATCCGGGCCTGTCGTCCGGACTATCCAGTCAGCCATCCGGATTCACCCGGTTTCTGCGGTCTGGGGTGGGTGGGTGGTGTGGCGGCGGATGGGGGTTCGTTGTGTGTGGGAGGGACTGCGGATTGGGCTCGTGGTGTGGGGGTGTTGTGGATGCGGATTGGGCTCAGGGTCTGGGGGCGGTGCGGCTGCGGAGGGGTTCGTGGTGTGGGGGCGCGGACGGCATGGGGTCACGATTCGGCAACTGTGGTGTGCCGGGGTGGGCCCTGGAGTGATTCGATGCGGGGTTGACGGGCCGTAGTTGGTAGAGTCGGTCCGGTTGTGTGTCGGCGCTGGGCCGACGAGTCATGCAAGGGGAGTCAGTTCGGATGCTTTCCGCGTTCGCCAATGCGTTCAAGACGCCGGATCTTCGTAAGAAGATCCTGTTCACGCTCGGGATCCTGGCTGTCTTCCGGTTCGGCTCGGTGGTGCCGACGCCGAACGTGAACCTGCAGAACGTCGATCAGTGCCGCGCGATGTCGCTGGCGGGTGAGGGCTCCGGGCTCTACTCGATGATCAACCTGTTCTCCGGCGGCGCGCTGCTGCAGCTGGCGATCTTCGCCCTCGGCATCATGCCCTACATCACGGCGAGCATCATCCTGCAGCTGATGACGGTGGTGATTCCCCGGCTGGAGGCCCTGAAGAAGGAGGGCGCCGCCGGCACCGCCAAGATCACCCAGTACACCCGCTACCTGACGATCGTGCTGGCGATCCTGCAGTCCACGGCCTTCGTGACGATGGCCGTCAGCGGCCAGCTCTTCCAGGGCTGCACCCTGCCGCTGGTCTACGACGTCAGCGTCTTCCCGATCATCGTGATGGTGCTCACCATGACCGCCGGCACCGGCGTGATCATGTGGCTGGGCGAGCTGATCACCGACCGCGGGGTCGGCAACGGCATGTCGGTCATGATCTTCACCCAGATCGCCGCCCAGTTCCCCGCCCAGCTGTGGGGCATCAAGGAGAGCCGCGAGGGCGCTGCCGGCTGGCTGGCCTTCGTGCTGGTGCTGGCCGTCGGCCTGCTGGTGATGGCCGCGGTCATCTTCGTCGAGCAGGGCCAGCGACGGATCCCCGTCCAGTACGCCAAGCGGATGGTCGGGCGCAAGCTGCTCGGCGGCAGCACCACCTACATCCCGATCAAGGTCAATCAGGCCGGCGTCATTCCCGTCATCTTCGCCTCCTCACTGATCTACCTACCGGTGCTGTACTCCCAGTTCGTACCCGGCACGATCGACGATCCCAACCCGGTCTCGGTCTGGATCCAGACCCACCTGGTGACCGGCACGTCGTGGGTCTACAACGTGCTCTACGCGGCGCTCATCATCGGCTTCGCCTACTTCTACGTCTCGATCACCTTCAACCCCGACGAGGTGGCCGACAACATGAAGAAGTACGGCGGCTTCATTCCGGGCATCCGCGCGGGCGAGCCGACGGCCCGCTACCTGAAGCACGTGCTGTCGCGGCTGACCGCCCCCGGCTCGCTCTACCTGGCGATCATCGCGCTGATACCGGCGGCGGCGTTCATCTGGCTCGGCACGCAGGCACAGTTCCCCTTCGGCGGCACCTCGATCCTGATCATCGTGGGCGTCGGCCTGGATACCGTCAAGCAGATCCAGAGCCAGTTGCAGCAGCGCAACTACGAGGGCTTCCTGCGCTGATCCCACCCGTCCGGCAACGGACGGGAATGTGCGGTTCCCACCCCCGGGAGGCGTCCGGCTTGCTACGGTGAGACGACCTCTCGAAAGGAACCTCAGGTGAGACTGCTCATCATGGGCCCGCCCGGCGTGGGCAAGGGCACCCAGGCCAAGGGAATCGCCGAACACTACGGCATTCCGGCCATCTCCACCGGCGACATCTTCCGCGCCAACGTCCGCAACCAGACTCCGCTGGGGCTGGAGGTCGCACGGATCATGGCCGAGGGCGCCTACGTGCCGGACGAGATCACCGACGCGATCGTCCGCGACCGGCTGGCCGAGCCGGACGCCGCCGACGGCTGGCTGCTGGACGGCTACCCGCGCACCCTGGGACAGGTCGAGGCACTGGACGGCGTGCTGGCCGAGACGGGCACCGCCGTGGACGCGGTGATCTCGCTGGTGGCCGACACCGACCTGCTGATCGAGCGGTTGCTGAAGCGCGCCGAACTGGAGGGCCGTGCCGACGACAACGCCGAGACCATCGCGAACCGGATGACGGTCTACGCCGACGCCACCGACCCGCTGCTGGCCATCTACGCCGAGCGCGGCCTGCTGGTCGAGGTGGACGGTCTGGGCACCATCGAGGAGGTCCAGGAGCGGATCACCCGGGCGCTGGACGACTTCTCGGCGTGAGCCGCGGCGCGCCGATCGAACGCAAGACTCCCGACCAGCTGCGCGCGATGCGCGCGGCCGGTCTGGTGGTGGCCCGTGTCCTGACGCAGTTGCGCGATGCTGCGCGGCCGGGAGTGACCACCGCCGACCTTGACCGGCTGGCCCGCGACGAACTCGCCCGGGCCCGCGCATCCTCCTCCTTCCTGGGCTACGACGGCGGCTACGGGCTGCCGCCCTACCCGGGGGTCACCTGCATCTCGGTCGACGACGAGGTGGTGCACGGCATCCCCGGCCCGCGGGTGCTGGGCGAGGGCGATCTGGTCTCGGTGGATTTCGGGGCGTGCCTGGACGGCTGGCACGGCGATGCCGCCGTGACCTTCGCGGTCGGGGAATGCGCCGCAGAGCGGGCGGAACTCTGCGAGGCCACCCGGCAGGCGCTGTGGGCGGGTATCGCGGCGATGCGCGACGGCGGACGGATCGGTGACATCGGGCATGCCGTGGAGAGCCGGCTGCGCGCCGAGCCACGGCGCTACGGGATCGTCACCGAGTTCACCGGCCACGGGATCGGCCGGGCCATGCATATGGAACCCGACGTTCCCAACACCGGGCGGCAGGGGCGTGGCGCCGAACTGACGCCCGGCGTCACCTTGGCCATCGAGCCGATGGTGACCCTGGGATCGGCCCGGCTGGCCGAACTGGACGACGAGTGGACGATCGTCACCCGCGACGGCTCGGTCGCTGCCCACTGGGAGCACACCGTGGCGATCACCGAGCACGGGCTGTGGGTGCTGACCGCCGACGACGGCGGCGAGGCCGAACTGACCGCGCGCGGTGTCCGCTTCGGACCCCTGGCAGACTGAACCCGATCATGGCAGGCGGACTGGGACGAAGGATCCGGGCGGCACTGATCGACTTCGGGCTGGTTGTGCTCTGGGTCGGCGTGCTGGCCGGTGTCGTCGTGGCCCTACGGACGGCCGGCATCGCGCTCACCCTGCCACCGCTGCAACTGCAGCTGCTCGGCAGCGCCGCGGTGCTGCTGCCGGTAGTGGTGGGGCTGACGCTGACCGAAGGCGGCCGCTACGAGGCGAGCCCCGGCAAGCAGAGCTGCGGGCTGCGGGTCCGCCGCCTCGACGGCCGGCCGCTGGGCTACCTGCGAGCGCTGCTGCGCAACCTGATCAAGATCGTGATCCCCGCGGTGCTGGCCCACGCCTCGATCGTGATGCTGGTCACCGGCCAGAGCGGGCCGGATGTGGTCGTGCTGACCGCCATCGCCCTCAGCCTGCCGCTCTCCTACCTGCTGACGGTGTGTTTCGGGGAGGGCCGCGGGCCCTGGGACCTGCTCTGTGACGCGCACGTGATCACGGTGACCGCCGGACGCCGGTTCGCCGCCGACTGAGCCCCGGGACGGGTTCGGCGAGCTGTCACGCGGTCGAAACATGCGACGTTCTATGCTCAGCGCGTGAGCCTGCTCTTCGGTGACTATGCCGGCACTCCCACGGCATTCGACGAGGTCATGGGCGCGGACGGAACCCGGCCCGGCTATGGTGGCGTGCTGCGCCAGCTCGACAAGCTCGACGCCACCGAGGTGCGCGCTCGCGCCGACTACCTGAAATCGACCTACCTGGATCAGGGGGTCACCTTCGACATCGGCGGCGAGGAGCGTCCCTTCCCGCTCGACATCGTCCCGCGGGTGCTGCTCGCCGAGGAATGGGCGGAGGTGGAGGCCGGTGTCCAGCAGCGCGTCCGGGCGATCGAGGCCTTCCTGGCCGACGTCTACGGCGAGGGCCGGGTCTTCCGCGACCAGGTGATCCCGCGTCGGGTGGTGGTCTCCTCTCCGCATTTCCACCGCGTGGTGCACGGCATCGTGCCGCCCAACGGGGTGCGCTGCCATGTCGCCGGCATCGACCTGATCCGGGACGAGCACGGCCGGTTCCGCGTCCTGGAGGACAACGTCCGGGTGCCCTCCGGCGTCTCGTACGTGATGACCAACCGGCGGGCGATGTTCTCCGCGCTGCCCGAGGTGACCGCCCGGCACCGGATCCGGCCGGTCGAGGGCTACCCGCTGCAGTTGCTGGCCGCGCTGCGCGCGGCGGCGCCCAGCGGGGTGAAGGATCCGACCGTCGTCGTGCTCACCCCCGGGGTGTACAACTCCGCCTACTTCGAGCACGCCCTGCTGGCCCGGATGATGGGGGTCGAGCTGGTCGAGGGCCGCGACCTGGTGGCCCGCAACGGACGGGCCTCGATCCGCACCACCCAGGGGCTGCGCCCGGTTCACGTCATCTACCGCCGGCTCGACGACGAGTTCCTCGACCCGGCCGCCTTCCGTCCCGACTCGCTGCTGGGCTGCGCCGGGTTGATGACGGCGGTGCGCGCCGGCAACCTGACGCTGGCCAATGCGGTGGGCAACGGCGTCGCGGACGACAAGCTGGTCTACACCTACATGAACGACCTGATCCGCTACTACCTGGCCGAGGAGCCCGTCCTGGCCAGCGTCGACACCTGGCGGCTGGAGGAGCCCTCCCATCGCGAGGAGGTGATGGACCGACTGGACGAACTGGTGCTCAAGCCGGTGGACGGCTCCGGCGGCAAGGGGATCGTGATCGGCCCGCGGGCGACCGCCAAGCAGCTGGACGCGCTACGCGCGAAGGTCACCCGGGATCCGCGCGGCTGGATCGCGCAGCCGGTGGTGCAGCTCTCGACCGTCCCGACCATGATCGACGGACGGATGGCACCGCGCCACGTCGATCTGCGGCCGTTCGCGGTCAACTCCGGTGACGACGTCTACGTGCTGCCGGGCGGGCTGACCCGGGTGGCGCTTCCTGAGGGCGAGCTGATCGTGAACTCCAGCCAGGGCGGCGGTTCGAAGGACACCTGGGTGCTGGCCTCGGACGGGCTGCGCCGCCGGAAGCGGCGCCGGGCTAGCCAGGAACTGCAGCCGGTCCCGCTGGCCGCGCTGGGGGAGGAGCCGGTGCCGCACCAGCAATCCCAGCAGCAACAGCAACGGCGGATCGCGGGAGGCCTGCCATGCTGAGCCGGATCGCCGAATCGCTGTTCTGGATCGGACGCTACCTGGAGCGGGCCGAGGACACCTGCCGGATCGTCGAGGTGCACCAGCAGCTGCTGATCGACGACCCCAGCGTGGATTCCGACGAGGCCGCGGCCACCCTGCTGGCGGTGATGGGATCATCGGTCGATCCCACCGGGTCGGCCGATTCCAGCGAGACCGTGATGGCCCAGCTGTGCTACGACATCGCCTCTCCCTGTTCGATCGCGGCTGCCCTCGGTGGTGCCCGGGAAGCGGCCCGGCGGGCGCGGGAGACCATCTCCACCGAGGTATGGGAGGCGATCAACACCAGCTGGAACGCCGTCCGGGCGGGCCGGCTGCAAAGGATGCGTCCGGCCACAGCGTTCCAGTACGTCCGGGAACGCTGCGCGGTCATCTCCGGCACCGCCGACCAGACCATGAGCCACGACGAGGGCTGGCACTTCCTGGCGCTGGGACGCAGCATCGAGCGGGCCGACATGACCGCTCGGATGATCTCCACGGCCGCGGTGACGGCCGGCAGCCAGAGCGCCTGGCACAACGTGCTGCGCGGTTGCGGCGCGCACCACGCCTTCGTCCGCACCTACGGCGGTGTGGTCTCCGACAAGCAGGCCGCGGAATTCCTGCTGCTGGATCGGCTCTTCCCGCGATCGGTGGTGCACACCCTGACGATCGCCGAGGACGCGCTGGCCCAGCTCGAACCGGGCTCCCGGCGGGCCGGTTTCCACGACGACGCGCAGCGGTTGCTGGGCACCGCCCGGGCCGCGCTGGAATACCAGCGTCCGGAGCGGATCCTGGCCGAGCTCCCGCAGCGCATGGCCGAACTGCAGCGCAGCTGCGCCCAGGCCAGCGAGGCGATCACCGACCGGTACTTCAGCGCCGCGGCCGCCGCGACCTGGCAGGAGGGAAGCTGATGGGACGCCAGCTCCGGATCGTGCACCACACCGGCTATCGCTATCAGCGGGAGGTGGCGACCTCGCACAACGAGGCCCGGATGACGCCGCGCTCCAACCGCGAGCAGATCGTGCTGGCCACCACCCTGGAGATCTCGCCCACCGCCTGGACCTATGCCTTCCGCGACTACTGGCGTACCCACGTCACCGCCTTCGAGATCCCGGCACCCCACGACCGGCTGCAGGTGGTCGCGACCAGCACCGTCGAGGTCGGCGACCGCGCGACGGCCGGCCACGGGCTCTCCTGGGAGGAGGTGGGCGCGCCCGATCTGGCCGATCTTCAGGTCGAGATGCTGCAGCTGGCCAGCCACGTCGAACCACCTGGCGAACTGCGCACCCTCGCCCGCCGGATCCGCCGTGAAGCCGAGACCCCAGCGCAGGCCGTGCACCAGGTGGTGGACGCGATCCGCGAACGGGTGGAGTACGTCCCCGGCGCCACTGAGGTCCACACCCGGGCCAGCCAGGTCTGGGAGACCCGCGCCGGGGTCTGCCAGGATCTGGTCCACCTCGGGCTGGGCGCGCTGCGGTCGATCGGCGTCCCGGCTCGCTATGTCTCGGGCTACGTGATGCCCTCCCAGGATCCGGTGGTCGGTCAGGTGCAGACCGGTGAGTCGCATGCCTGGCTGCAGTACTGGGACGGCACGTGGGTGGGCCTCGACCCGACCAACGACACCGCCCCGGGCGACTTCCATGTCGAGATCGGCGTCGGCCGCGACTACTTCGACATCCCGCCGCTGAAGGGCATCTACTCCGGCTCCAGCGAATCCGACATGTTCGTCGAGGTCGAGATCACGGTGCTCGCCTGAGCCGGAAAGGCCGGTGGGCCCCGGGATCACCCGAGGCCCACCGACTCTGTGGCTGGATCAGATCAGGCCGAGTTCGGTGACCGCGTCGCGCTCGTCGAGCAGCTCGGCGACCGAGGCGTCGATCTTCGCGCGGGAGAAGTCGTCGATCTCCAGGCCCTGGACGATCTCGTAGGCGCCGTCGGTGACGGTGCACGGGAAGGACGAGATGATGCCCTCGGGCACGCCGTAGGAGCCGTCCGACGGCACCGCCATCGAGACCCAGTCGCCCGGCGCGGTGCCCAGCACCCAGTCGTGCATGTGCTCGACGGTGGCGTTGGCGGCAGAGGCGGCCGAGGAGGCGCCGCGAGCCGCGATGATGGCCGCGCCGCGCTTGGCGACGGTCGGGATGAAGTAGTCCTCGATCCAGGCCTGGTCGGCCACGGCCTCGGCGGCGTTGCGGCCGTCGACCTCGGCGTGGAACAGGTCGGGGTACTGGGTGGCCGAGTGGTTGCCCCAGATCGTCATGTGCTTGACCGCGGTGACCGGCGCACCGAGCTTGGCGGCGACCTGCGAGATCGCCCGGTTGTGGTCGAGCCGGGTGAGCGCGTTGAACCGCTCCTTGGGGATGTCGGGAGCGTTGCTCATCGCGATCAGGGCGTTGGTGTTGGCCGGGTTGCCGGTCACCAGCACCTTGACGTCGTCGGCGGCCACCTCGTTGAGCGCCTTGCCCTGCGCGGTGAAGATGGCGCCGTTGGCGCTCAGCAGGTCACCGCGCTCCATGCCGGCGGTACGCGGCCGGGCACCCACCAGCATGGCCAGGTTCACGCCGTCGAAGACCTTGGTGGCGTCGTCGCCGATCTCGACCTTGCTCAGCAGCGGGAAGGCACAGTCGTCGAGCTCCATCACGACGCCTTCCAGCGCCTTCAGGGCCGGAGTGATCTCCAGCAGGCGAAGCTCGACCGGCTGATCCGGGCCGAGCAGGGCGCCGCTGGCGATGCGGAACAGCAGGCTGTAGCAGATCTGGCCGGCGGCGCCGGTCACCGCGACCTTGACGGGATTGCTCACGATGTTCTCCTCAGTGAGGCGTGGAACTGGGACTCTCCCGACGCTAGCAGTTCGGGGCTGCCCGGATGCGGCTTCCGTCCAGACTCCCACCTGTCGACGAGCGTGCGGAGACCCCGGCGCCGGCTCGGTATGGTCGAGGTATGCGCTTGATCCTGGTTCGTCACGGTCGTACCTCCTCCAATGTCGGTTTCCTGCTTGACACGCGCGAGCCCGGGGCCGATCTCGACGACCTCGGACGCCGGCAGGCCGAGCTGTTGGTCGAACGGCTCGCCGGCCACTCGATCGACGCGATCTTCGCCTCCAGCCTGGTCCGCACCCAGCAGACCGCCGCCCCCGTGGCGGCCGCCCGCGGGCTCGCCGTCCGGGTGCTGCCCGGGCTGCGTGAGGTGCCGGCGGGAGAGGACGAGATGTCGTCGGACGCCACCCGCTACATCGGCTCGATGATCGCCTGGGGCCAGGGCGATCTGCGGGCGAAGGTGCCCGGCGGCGAGGACGCGCTGGAGTTCCTGGCCCGCTTCGATGCCGCCATCGACGAGGTGGTCGCCAGCGGGGTGGAGTCAGCGGTGGTGGTGAGCCATGGCGCAGCGCTGCGCACCTGGGCCTGGACGCGGGTGAAGGGCTTCGTCGAGGCACTGGGCGACGGCCATCTGGACAACACCGGCATCGTCGTCGCCGAGGGATCCATGGCCGAGGGCTGGCAACTGGTCCAGCTGGACGGCATCAAGAACCTCCACGGCTACGACATGGCCGACGCCGCGGGATAGGCCCGTGGCGGGAGGCGCTCGGCCGGCGTTTCCCTCGTATGGCCCCGATGGATCGGCGCGTTGCGTCTGCCGTGGCCGATCGTGCGCCACCGCTGCGCTGCGGGGCGCGGATCCGGGGTTTCCGGGATTGCCGCAAATCGGCCTGCAACGAAACCGTTCGGAGTTGACTTGTCTCTGGGTGTGGAGGCAGATCGACTGAAGGGGGCCACGGCCGTGATGACCGCGGACGACACGTCGTTCGTGGAGTTCGTGCGGTCCCGGGCCGACCGGTTCCTGGATCTCGCGTGGTTGGTGACCAGAGACGCCGAGGACGCTCGCGACGCGGTACAGGATGCGCTGGCCGGGCTGTATGCGCGGTGGGCGCTGCTACCCACCGGCGACGAGTTCGAGGCCTACGTCTACCGGACGGTGGTGAACTCCTGCCTCGGGGTGATCCGTCGCCGCCCGCGGTCGCTCCCGGTGGCGCAGCCCGAGGGTCTGCCGATGGCGCCGGTGGGCGCGGATCCGGCGCAGGCGGTAGCGGCCTCCGACGAGGTCTGGCGGTTGTGCGGCGCGCTGTCACCGGATCAGCGGACGGCGGTGGTGCTGCGGTTCTACCAGGACCTGAGCTTCGCCGAGATCGCCGCCGCGTTGGGATGCCGGGAATCGACGGCCCGCTCGCATGTGCACCGAGCTGTGCTGGCCTTGCGGGCGCAGGTGGAGGGACAACGATGATGGACGAGTACGAACGGATGCTCCGCGACGGGCTGCGGCAGGCGGTGGACCGGCGCCCACCGCTGGGCACGATCGATCCGGCCGAGCTGATGGCCCCTCGATCAACCGACGATGAGCCCATCGGGCTGGCCACGCCGGAGACGCCGAAGGCGCCGCTGGCACGGCGTCACCCCGGGGTGCGCTGGGCGATCGGAGTGGCGGCCGCTGCCGCCGCTGCCGCCCTGCTCCTGCTCGTCCCGGGCCTGCTGACTCCGAAGCCGATTCCGGCGACCCCCGTGGCCACCTCACCGCCGGCACCCGAGCCGGTCGAGCCTACGCCGACGATCGAGCCAACCACCGAGCCCGAGCCGGAACCGGAGCCGGGAGTGGATCTCGCCGACCTCACGGTCAGCACGGCGGGCTGGAAGACCTTCTCGTCGCCGGAATACCCGATCACCTTCATGTACCCACCGGACTGGGAACTCAGCTACTCGAAGCGAACCGCGGCGTTGGCGAAGGCTGAGCAGTTGACTCCGGCTGGCATCGTGGACGGCTGCGGTGTGGACGGCTGCGACGTCCATCTCCGGCCGCCCGGCCAGGGCGACGAGGGAACTCATGTGGTACTGATGCGCACCGGCTTCTACGGGGACGGGTTCAGTGGGCCCATCCCGGGGGCATGGTTGCTCGCGACCCTCCCCAACCTTCAGGTATGGACCTCGGCTGACCCGACGGTGGAACCCGTCGCCGCCACTGTGATGATGCGCTCCGCAGCCGGCTTCAGGGTCGGCGGACCGCCCAAGGACCTCGGTGCTCCCTACGACTACATGCTGAGCACCGCCGAGCTCGCCCCGGCCATAGCGGTGGGGGAGGCGAACCCGCTCGCCGAACATCCCGAGGCCTCCTTCTCGTTCGAGGCCAATGGCGGGGTGCCGGAGGATCAGGTCAATACCGTCGTGACGATTCTCACCAGTGTCCGCGAGAACCCCGACTTCAACCCCACCCAGCCCGCGCGGGACAAGTCGGGGAGACCGAAGTTCTGGATGCGCTCGATGGACGCCGCCCCGACCTCCGACATCGACTCCGTCGACTCCAGTGGCTGGGAGACCCTCGAGGTTCCGGACGGCAACATCAGCCTGCGCGTGCCGCCGAAGTGGAAGGTCAGCACCCTGGCCGACGACGATGACGGAACCCGCTCCGGCATCACCCACATCGTCGCGCCCAGCGGCTACGTGATCGCGGTGCTGACCAATGGGGAAGCGGAGTTCGGCTGCCAGAGCGTGACTGAGTGGAGGATTCCCGAACGGCTCGGCTACCTACCGGGTCTCACCGCCGCCGATGCCGATGGTGTGGAACGGACGGTCGACCTCTGGTGGCAGGACGCCACCTGGACTCCCGCCCAGGTGTGGCTCAGCGTCACCCGACCCACCGAAGGAAGCCTCCTCTGCTCGCAGAGCGTCATCGACTATGGCGGCCTGTATCCCGTCTACGTGGGCTCGGCCGACAACTCGAAGAACCCGACCCAGGCGGAGCTCGTCCAGGCCGCAGCGATCCTCACCAGCCTGGAGCGGCTGAGCTGAGGGTTCTGCCCGATTGGCACGGCGTCCGGTCGCAGACGTGTGCGAACCGCCGACGGCCCGGTGGGCGGCGTGCGATCCTAGGGGCATGGGCGACGATCTCGGGCCGTTGCTGCCGGCCGGCTGGGAGTGGATCGCGGTCAACCTGGCGGTCTTCCTGCTGCTGGTGGTGGCTGCGGTCATCACCGCGATCCTGCTGCATCGGAACCGGCGACGGGATGCCGTCGCGGAGCTGCCCCAGGGCGGCCGTCCGGCGATCGGCCCGGTATCCCTGGAGGCGCAGCTCAACGAGCTTGACGGGCTCCTCGCGCAGGGCCGGATCAGCGGGGACGAGTACACCGCGATGCGGTCGCGGATCCTCGACCTCCAGTAGGCGCCCAGCATTCCGGTGTCTTGCGAACCGCCTCGGGGAGTGCTTCGCTACCCGCCGGCTCGGGTGTGGTAGCGGGCGCGTCGGCGTGGTCGTTGGTGGGCATGCGGCGTGGCACTCCGGCGGGAACGGGTTCGCCGGTGTTCGCCATGACTCCGGCGAGCCGCGGCCCGAGCTACGGGGCGACCCCCCGGGAGACCCACGCGGTCGCGGCGACCTCGATCGGGCCGGAGCCGACGAGATCGAGGGCGCACCGCCGGACGGCCGAGACCCCATCGGCGTCGAGGCCCTCAAGCCGGTCCGCCGCTGATCCCACGCCGAGTGTGTGCGTCTCCCACCATTCGTCGAACGTCGTGTAGCTGGCATCCACGGTCAACTCCGACTCGGCCACGGCGAGGCAGCCGGCCGCCGAGAGCAGGGCGGACAGGTCGCCGCGACGGGTACCGACGCGGAGCGGCCGATTGCCCGGCCCGCGCACGTCCCGCACCGCCCGCAGGAATGCTGCGTGCGGCGCACGATCGTTCTCGAAGTCCCAGACGCAGGCGGCGACGATGCCGCCGGGGGAGGTGACTCGCGTCATCTCGGCAACGCCGCTCGCGGGGTCCTGCAGGAAATGCACCACGAGTTCGGCCAAGGCGATGTCGAACTCGGCGTCGGCGAACGGCAGTCGCTCGGCGGCGCCAACCCGGACGTCGACCCCCGGGCAGCGGTCGTGCGCGACAGCCGCAAACGTGGGCGAGGGATCCACCGCGCAGACCGCCGCTGCACCGAGACGCTCCGCCAGGACGGTCGTCAGCGCCCCCGGGCCGCAGCCCACGTCAAGCGCGCGAGCCGGCGCGACGACGCCCACCCACTCGGCGAACCTCGCTGCGAGCGGGACGGAGAAGCGCCCCATGAACCGGTCGTAGTCGGTCGCCGACATCCGTTCGAACGCCACGCCCCGAGGATAGTGCGCTCGTCTGACCCGTCACGCGAGCCTGCCGAACCGTGCGCGCTCGGCGGCTCAGCGGAAGATGACGGTGCGGCCACCGTCCTGCAACACCCGATGCTCGCTGAACAGCCGCACCGCCTCGGTGAGTGTCCGGGCCTCCTGCTCCTGGCCGATCGCGACCAACTGCGGGACGTCCATGGCGTGATCCACCCGGCGGACGTTCTGCTCGATGATCGGGCCCTCGTCCAACTCTGAGGTGACGAAGTGGGCGGTGGCGCCGATCAGCTTCACGCCGCGGGAGTGGGCCTGGCGGTACGGGTTGGCGCCCTTGAAGCCCGGCAGGAAGGAGTGGTGGATGTTGATCGCCCGGCCTTCGAGTTCGTGGCACAGCTCGGGGGAGAGGATCTGCATGTAGCGCGCCAGCACCACCAGTTCGATGTCGTACTCGGCGACCGCGTCCAGGATGCGGCGTTCCGCGTCGGCCTTGGTCTCGGGGGTGACGACCAGTTGTTCGAAGGGTACGGCGTAGAAGGTAGCCAGGCTCTCCAGGTCGGGGTGATTGGCCAGGATCAGCGGGATCTGGATCGGCAGGTAGCCCGACCGGGTGCGGAACAGCAGGTCGTTGAGGCAGTGCCCGACCTTGGAGGCCAGCACCAGGGTGCGGCGGCGGCGTCCGACGTAGTCGAGGTTCCATTCCGCCGACAGCGACTCGGCGATGGACGCGAACCGCTCCTCGAAGATCGACCGGTCGAACCCCAACTGTTGCTCGCTTCGCTCGTCAAGACCGTCAATCGGCTCGGCCGAGCGAGCAAGCTCGCTGGGCGCTCGCCTCAATCCGGTCTGCACCTGCACCCGCATGAAGAAGCGGCCCGACTCGGTGGTGGTTTTGAAGGCACGCCGCTGTATGCGTCGCCCGAGCAAGCGATGGGCAAGCCGCTCACCGCCGCGTCGGATGTGTTTTCCTTCGGCAGTCTGATGTTCAAAGTGCTGACCGGCAAAGCGCCGTTCGCGGGCGAATCCATCAGTCAGGTATTGGAGGCCATCACGCAAAGTTCGCCGCCGTTCCTGCGCGAAGTAGCCGTGGGCGTGCCGGAAGATTTGCAGGCCATCTGTCTCTCGTGTCTCGCCTGGAATCCCGCCGACCGGCCCAGCGCGGAAACCATCGCGCTCGAACTCGGGCGTTTCCTCGTCGGCGAGCCGGTGCGACTCAAACCAAAATTGTACGACGATTTGCTGCGGCGCACGATCAGCGAACATGCGAATCAAGCGCAGTTGTGGCAGACCCAGAGCATCATTTCGCGCGAGGAACGCGATGCGCTGGAAATCATCCACCGCAAACTGCTGGCGGATGAAGACCATTGGATCATTGACGCGCGACGCATCACGCCGCTGCAAACCATCCTCTCCGCCGCAACGTGGCTGACCGTGGTGGCCACGGTGCTCACGGTCTGGATGCTG
>Ga0102832_1001797_pt1 | contig 14870 bp, 14 predicted proteins | sample EBPBio282013_DNA_FD_88942 | JGI IMG/M metagenome (GOLD analysis project Ga0102832, IMG submission 88942) | Wastewater treatment Type I Accumulibacter community from EBPR Bioreactor in Madison, WI, USA - Reactor 2_5/28/2013_ DNA (Illumina Assembly) | ecosystem: Engineered > Bioreactor > EBPR >...
TCCCCTAGGGAAACCTATTTTGAAGGTGAGAGAAGGGATTCGACCTCGGTGGGGGTGGTGACGGGGCGGGCACAGACGAAGTGACGGCAGACATAGACGGTGGGCTGCGCGTCGCGGATGGTGCGGTAACTGAGCAGCGGGACTGTGGCTTCCGCAGGGACATCAACAGGTGAAAGCGCAGTGATGATGTTCGGGCGGTAAGGCTTGCGGACGACATCCAGCAGCGCTTTGGTGGCAGGTTCAGCCGGTGCGCCGACAAGCGCAACTTCCGCCAAGCCATCGACCAACATATCGACGGCATTCAGCGACTCGGCAAACGCCTGCGGGTACTGGCGCATGGCTTCGGTCAGTAAGCCTAGCGCACGGCGGGCAGACTCATCATAGCGCTCATCAGCGGTGTAGGCGGCGAGGCGAATGAGGTTCTTGCTCATCATGGCGTTGCCGGACGGAACGGCATTGTCCTGCATATTGCGCGGGCGGGCGATGAGCGCTTCGTGGTCGTCAGCCGTATCGAAGAAGCCGCCATCGGACGCGGCGAAACGTTCTAAGACAATATCAGCTAAGGCTCGGGCTTCGATAAACCAACGTTCGTCAAAAGTCGACTGGTAAAGTTCGAGCAGACCATCGATCAGGCAGCTGTAGTCCTCAAGAGTGGCTTTAATACGCTGATTGGTGACACCGCTCTTATGGGTACGAAGCAGACGACCGTCAGCAGCTTTCATATTGGTGAGGATGAAGTCAGCGTTTTTGACGGCGGCGGCTTGATAGTCGGCACGATCAAGGACACGGGCGGCTTCGGCTAGGCTGGCGAGCATCATGCCATTCCATGAGGTGAGAATTTTGTCGTCGAGGCCGGGGTGAACGCGCTGAGTGCGAACGGCATAGAGTTTATCTTTGATGGCGGTGAGTTTGACGCGGAGTTCATCCACAGAAATGTTGAGGCGGCTGGCAACGACTTCATCATCGTTGGGGACATAGAGGATATTGTGGCCTTCAAAGTTGCCGCGCCCAGTGACACCCCAATACTCGACGGCGATTCGGGCATCATCGCCCAACAACTCTTGCAGTTCAGCCAGACTCCAAATGAAGAACAGCCCTTCTTCACCTTCACTATCGGCATCGGTGGTACTGTAAAACGCGCCCTCGTGGGTGGTCATCTCGCGCAGAATGTAGTCATCTATTTCGACGGCGATGGTTTTGAAGAACGCATCACCCGTGAGCTGGTAGGCATGAAGATAGACGCGACTGAGTTGGGCGTTGTCGTAGAGCATCTTCTCGAAATGCGGAACGAGCCAGAGTGAATCGACACTGTAACGGTGGAAACCGCCGCCAAGCTGGTCGTAGATGCCGCCACGCGCCATCTTCCGCAGGGTGAAGGCGACCTGCTCTAAAGGTTCGGGATCACCAGAGCGGAGGTGAGCGCGAAGCAGAAATTCGAGGTTCATGGGTTGGGGGAACTTGGGCGCACCGCTGAAACCGCCATGCGATTCATCAAAGCCCTGCCCAATTTTCTGATAAGCGGTGGTGAGCAGGTCGGCGCTGAGGGAACTTTGTTCACCGCCAATACTCAAGAACTCGCGGTTGAGCGCTTCGGTCAGATTGGTGGCGGAATCCTCGACCTGCTGGCGACGATTGGTATAGGCTTCGGCAACACCGGCCAACACTTCACGGAAGGCAGGCATTCCATGACGGGGTTCGGGCGGGTAGTAGGTGCCGCCGTAGAAGGGGCGACCGTCGGGCGTGAGGAACACGGTCATCGGCCAGCCGCCGTGACCACTGGGGGCTTGAACGGCCTGCATGTAGATGTCATCCACGTCAGGACGTTCTTCACGGTCGACTTTAATGTTGACGAATAATTCGTTCATGAGGTTGGCGGTTACGGGTTTTTCAAAGCTCTCGTGGGCCATGACATGACACCAATGGCAGGCGCTGTAGCCGATGCTGAGGAGGATGGGTTTGTCCTCGGCGCGGGCGCGTTCAAAGGCTTCATCACCCCACGGATACCAATCAACCGGATTATCGGCGTGTTGGAGGAGGTAGGGGCTGGTTTCGTGTTGGAGGCGGTTAGGCATATAGTCCTCAGTCGCCAGTCAACAGTCTAAAGCGATTATTGATGGCGGAGTAATTGGTCATATTGAAGGGCATTGTAGCATATGGGGAAATACAAATTGAACCGCAGAGGCGCGGAGCGTGCAGAGCAATACATAGGGAATTACCACAAAGGCACGAAGGTGCAGAGGAAAAGTTAGGAATTAGGCGAGAAAAGCGCAGAACAGTATAATTCAGCAACTATTCTAGAGATAAGAAACCAGCAAACATGAAGATATTTATTAGTTATGCACATGCAGACACGCCGCGCATTTTGGAGTTCCAGAGGGCGCTGGAAATTCACGACGTATGGTTTGACCATCACCTGTCGGTGGGGCAAGAGTGGTGGAATGAGATCGAACGGCAGATTAGTGCCAGCCACTGCTTCATGCTGCTGCTGTCACCGGATTCGATGGCATCCGAATACTGTCAGAAAGAACTGGATTTGGCGCTGCGGCTGGAAAAACCGATTGCGCCGGTGATGATTGAGCCGATGGAGATACCCGAACGACTGCGGCGGTTTCAGGTCATCAGCGTACCGGAAAATTTGAATATGGAGGGTACGGTTAAGCTGCTGAACGGTTTATTCGAGATTGAGCGTGCGGTGTTCAACCCGCTGAAGGCCGGACGTAATACGCCTAATAATGAGTACAAGACCAAACTGGCAATTTCCGACCTGTATTTTGCGACGACCAACGCGACCAAGAAGCGCATGTATGAGCAGCTTTTGAATACGGAGCTGCAAACCTCGGCTATCCACCTTGACGATATTCAGCACATTGACACCGGTGAGGTGGCGCTGAATAAGGCGGCTAAAGCGTATGACATCCTCCAGAAGCCGGTATTCGTTGACCATTCGTCGCTGGCGGTACGGGCGTGGGGCGGGTTCCCCGGCGGTTTGACGACCAGCTTCTATGTGACTGTTGGATTGCACAACATCTGCAAGATGCTGCAACCGTTCGAGGATAAATATGCTGAGGCGATTTCGGTGATCGCTTTTGCGGATGGCAGCTTGCGGCGCAAGTTTGTGAGCAGCGTACCGGGGCAGATCGCGGACGTGCCACGGGGCAACGGGTACAGTTGGAACAACATTTTCATTCCGGCGGGGTTTGATAAGACACTGGGCGAAATGAATGCAGAAGATGTGCTGTCGCTTTCGAGCCGACGGCGGGCGATGATCGAGTTTATGCGGTTTTTGCAAACGAATTATGAGTTTGAGTAACCCCTATCCCACTAATCTTAAACCCCCTCATCCCCAACCCTTCTCCCCCGTAGTAACAGGGAAGAAGGGAGTAAATATACAGAATGGTCTGAGATCCTTCCCTACGAAAATAGAAGTGAGTTTCGTTCGCTATTTGAAGCGTTCACCGGCCTCGATGGGGAACGGGAAGCGGTTGCTGCGCGGGGGCATGGGGCAAGTGGTGAACTCGCAGAAGGCGCAGGGCGGATGGTAGAACTTGTTGAAGTCGAGTTCGACGGTGGTTTCATCAATGAAAGGAGCCATCATAAAGCGCCCTGCCCCGTAGGTGGATTTGCCACTGGTGGCATCCCGCATGAGCAGCCACACGTAGTCTTTACCGAGTTCGGAGGCGCAGGCTTCGAAATGGAAGGCTTGCGCGTGCAGTTCAAAATCGACTGAGCCAATGTTTTTGAGGATTTGGGTTTCGCCGCCGGTGTGGTCAACCACCATTCCTTTGGCATCTGGATACGGGGTAAAGCGGCCTGTGGCGCGGTAGTTGGGGTCGATGGGATACCAGACGCGACCGGGAAAGTTCAGCCGCTTAGGGGCGTTGGCATCCCACACGCGGATGTTATAGGGGTCACTCGCCCACTGCATGACACCGAAGCGCACATCACGGACGTTGACGACAGACATGCCGCCGGGTTCATAGTGGTTGCGGAGCGCGGCGGTGCGAGTGGGTACACCATCAACGGTAACGGTTTCATCAGTCGTGACGTGGAGCGTGCCGTGCTGTCCATCAAAGCTGAGGATGCCGAGGCGTTCGGGGGCTGCGCCGGCAGGCAACTGCACGGCACTATCCGGTGCGCTGCCGATGGTGTTTTCGCCCACTTCGAGCGGGTACATGCCAACGATGGCGAGCCAACCGCCGGGGCCGGGGGCGCGCATTTGGGCATCCATGTTCTGCCGCCATGCTTCGACCTGTGCGATGTAATCGGCTGTGGATTGTTCGGTAGGTGACATGCCGCGTGCCTTCAAGAGATTAGGGAATGGGTTGGCATGAGTATAGACAGAAAAGCGGCAGGTGTCATTAAGTGTCGCCAGTCTCCAGCTTTCAGTCATCAGTCCAATACAGAGTCGGCTAACTTACTCTCAATGGCAGCTAGAGACAGAACTAAAAAGGCGGTACAGGTGTGGCCTGTACCGCCCGAAGCGAGGGGGAAGAAAGCGGGGAACTCTTGATTAGAAGTCCTTCTGCCAGCTAAAGGTGTACACTTTACCTTCAGCATCGGGCGGTGTGGTCACCCAGAACCAGCCGGACTGCGAGTAATTGAGGGTGTAGCCGTTTTCTTCGGCAATGGTGAAGTCAGAGGCGGTGTTGGAGGCAATGGCATCTTCGATGGCTTCACGCGAGACATCCAGCACTTCCGAAGCACTTTCCGAGGCGCTGCTCCAGCTTAGGAGTTCGATACCACTGACAACCGTTTCGGTGGTCGCGAGGCCATCTTCGTCAACGGTGGCGACTTCATCGCGGGTATTGAAAATGGCGACCGGTGCGCCAGCGTCGTACGCATTGATGCGCCCGTCATCAAACGACGGAACGGCAGGGGTATCTGTGTCATCAGCCGCTTGAACGGCGACGACACCCGTGACCAGAACGAGGGCCAACATAAGACTCATACCGAACTTCTTCATGATCTAAACTCCTTAACTACGATGGTTATGCGGTGTTTTGTTTATCACCATGACTGCCATTATGGGGGTTGAGTGTGGAGAAGTCTTGGAGACGGGCTGAACAGGTGCTGAAGTTTTGGTAAGTGGTGGATGAGGGCGCTCGCGCAATTTGTTTACAGGAGGTAATAAGCAAGGGCGTGAAGGCGACAGTGGTTATACGATTAACGACGAGGAAGCAAGATGGACATTCACCTAGACGCACTAACCGTTAGCCACAACGCAGAGAACCGGCGCTTTGAAACCCAATTGGGTGAACAGACGGCAGTCGTGAGCTATATCATCCGGTCGGGCGAGATGATTGTTACCCATACGGAAGTCCCTTATCCTTACGAGGGTTATGGTATCGCGGCAAAGATCACGCAAGCGGCGTTGGATTACGCGCGGGAGAATGGGCTGCGCGTGCGCCCGATGTGCCCGTATACGGCGGCGTACATTAAGCGGCACAAGGAATATCAACCGATTACCGTTGGTTATTGAAGCACTATAAAGGGGAATACTGAATGGATGTAAGCCAGTTGGCAGTCGAACACCGACCTGACTTGAAGCGATTTCAGATTGAGATTGATGGGCAGGTGGCGATGGTCAAGTACTATCTTGGCAACAAGGAGATCATCTTCACGCATACGGAAGTGCCAGAAGCGTTCGAGGGGCAAGGCGTGGCGGGGAAGATGGCGAAGGCGGCTCTTGAATATGCGAAGGCGGAAGGGTTACGGGTACGCCCGATGTGCCCCTATATCGCGGCGTACATTCAGCGGCACCCGGAGTACCAATCGATCACCGAGGGGTATTAGGAGGCTGCAAAGTAGGTTATCGAAAATCGCAAGAAAAAGATTAACCGCCAAGTCGCCAAGAACGCCAAGATCTTTAGCGCAAGAATTTCGATAAACCACTCATGTAGCAAGTTTCGAGAGAGAAGTGCTGAGTTAACCCCCACCCTAACCCACGACGATACGTTCGCAAGCTCACTCCATCGTCAGCCCGTAAACGAGGGAGGGAATAAATGCAAAAGCTCATTATTTACGAGAACCTGCTCAGTAGTAAGTTTTAAGTGGGAAGTATAAAGCAAAAGGCGGGACTGGATAATCAGTTCCGCCTTTTTGTTACTCTGAGGGCGGCGCAAGCTGTGCGCCCACCGTTTTAGGGGCTATTAGAAGTCCTTCAACCAGCTAAAGGTGTAGACCTTACCTTCATAGTCGGCAGGGGTTTGAATCCACAACTGATTGGTTTCCGAGTTGTAGTTCAGCATATAGCCGTTCTCGCTGGCAATGGGCAGCATTACCGAGTTACCACCCTCATCAATGGCGGCTTCAATATCCTCAATCGGGACATTCAGGACTTCGGTTACGCTGCCTGCATCACCATTCCAGCGCAGCAGTTGAATGCCGTTCACAACCATCGCGGTCGTGGGTACGCCATTATCGTTCACAATCGGTGCTTCTTCATAGGTTTCGAACACAACGACCGGAGCCGCTGCATCAAAAGCGTTGATACGCCCGTCCGTGAATGATGGAAGGATGACAGTTGGTGTCGGTTCAGGCGTTGGCATGGGGTCGGCTGCCTGTGCGGCAAACACGCCACCTGCTAATACCAAAGCTGAAATTACTGTCGCGTTTAGTTTCTTCATGCTCATTACTCCTTGAGCTTGGAAAACAGAAATGGTGCTGTTCACACCATGCCTACAATTATTACTGGTTTATATAAATATTTTTGAGGCAGGGTCTAAATATCTCATGAAAATTTTGAAGGTGAAAATTGGCGAGATTTTAGCTGACAGGGGAGGTAATTCTCATTAAGCCATTATGATTACGGGGTGTGACTTTGTATACGATTGTCGAAGAATTGGAGCATACGGTTGGCATATTCAGCGGGTGCGGTGTAGGGGCCGTTGCAGTGGGTCGCACCGGGGATTTCCCAATATTCGGCGTTTGCGCCAGCGGCTTGCTGAAAACGGCGGACATAAAAGCGCTCACTGCCAAACTCACCCGCGAATAAGAGGATCGGGCGCGAGGCGATTTGACTGACGGTATCCATTAGCGAAGGCGGGATGGACATGCCGACTTGCAGCGCGACGAGGCGATCTACAAAGCTGTGATAACCAATTGTCAACTGTCCTTCTAAACCGTCCGCAGGGGGTAAATCAGCAGCAGAAACGGCGGCAGGGCCATCCGCAAAGACGGCAGCGAGTTCAGGGTAGCGGGCAGCAGCACGAAGCGCGACCTGCCCTCCGATTGAACATCCCGCAATTGCCAGTGTATCCGCTTTGCCACTTAGAAAGGCAATCGCACCGCCAACATCTTCTACGTCACGCCAGCCTAAGGAACGCTGGCTGCCATCACTTTCGCCAGCAGCCCGTTGGTCGTAGAGCAGCGCACCGTATCCGGCTCCGGCAAGGTGCAGTGCGTGAAACAGCATCTCGGTACGGTCGTTGTAGTAACCATGCAGCAGGATAACGACGGTGCCATTTTGCGGCGGGATATACCAACCCCGCAGCGTCAGGTCATCCGCACCGATAAAGTTAACGTCTTGAGTCGTGGGTGGTAAGTCAGAAGGACGGACAACCGTACCGCGAAAGGGCATCACATAATTGAAGGCGAGGCCAAAGGTGGCAAGGAAACCGAGGGTGCAAGGTATGAGCAGGATTAAACCGACAAAGAAGATCAGGAGGCGCTGCCAATAACGGCGGCCTCGCTTCTGCGGAGGTGAGAACCCGGTCATGCTACCAAGTTAGAAGGTTGGGGGTCGTTCCGGTTGAGGCGGTGTCGGGATTCCAAATGGAGGCGAGCCAGTCGTGCAATTCACCTTTTACCTCATGGGTTAGGCGAATGCCGGCTTCAAAACCGTTGGGCGAGAAGGCGTACAGGCTGGCGAATTGGCGGCGAATGGTGCAGATGAGATAATCTTTTTCCCAGCGAGACTGCCCCCAGAGGAAGGCGACACCATCTTGCTCGCGGTGAATAAGCTGCAACCAATGGGCGCAATCGACGGCGGTGAGGTCGTGCAAGCGGAAGCGGAAGGTTAACATCGAGCCGAGGGTATAGGCGAGTTGGAATTGGTAGCTGTTCGGCAGCGCTTCGACTAGTACGGTGGCAGTACCATCGGGAGCGGAGAGCGCGGCGACGGCGGGCTGATAGGCGGCTTTCGACCCATAGGCTTTGATGAGCGTGATGAGGGGCAAGGTGGGATAGCGGTTGGCGAGTTCAACGGCGAGGTCAATCTTGCCACCGAAATGCTGCTGCAAGAGCCACGGCGCGTTGAGCGTCGAACGGCTGATGGTGGCAGGATGAGCGCTGTCATCAACTGGAATTTCGGGCAAGGAGGCACGCGACGCTATCGTTAAGTCATCCTCAAGTTGGTTCTTCCTCGTTTCGCGTGGCATAATCTACCCTTCTTCTGCTGCAAGCATTCTATCTCTTTTCAGCTTATAACAGGGTGAGGGAAAGCGCAAATGGTGATTCCCCCTCATAATTAGGGGATTTGAGCGATTGTAATACCAAAATGACAATGCGCTCATGTAGTTCTAACACGCGATGGCTATCCTTGTAACAATTTTAACGAAACAGAGGTAATAAACCGTGCAACCTCCGGGACAGGACAAGCAACCCAACAACCAGCCCCCCGGCCCCCAGTTCAAAATACCGAGATGGGTATGGCCGGTGGTGTGGATCGTACTCATTATTTGGGCATTTACACGTGTACAAGATATGGTCAGTACGGCGACAGGCGAACAGCCGATTACCGTCCCGTACTCATTCTTCCGGCAGCAAATCGAAGACGGCAACGTTGAAACCGTCGTCTTTCAAGGCGACCAAGCACGGGGCGATTTTAACAAGAGTGTACAGTATCCTCCGGCGGGTTCGCCACTCCTACAGCAAGGTGTGACGCAGCAGCAGTCGAACCGTTTCGTGACGACGCTGCTGCCGATTGAAGATCCCAGCCTCACAACCCTCCTGAATGAAAAGGGTGTGACGGTTACGTCGCAAGTCAACGATACGTCGCCACTCCTTTATATCCTGCTGCAATTCGCACCGTTCATCCTGATCCTCGGTTTCTTTTTCTGGTCGGCGCGACGCGCACAAGGCCAGATGGGGAATGTGTTCGGGTTCGGGCGGACGCAAGCGCGTGAATACACGGTTGAACGTCCACAGGTGACATTCGGCGATGTGGCGGGACAAGACGCGGCGAAGGCGGAACTGGTCGAAATTGTCGACTTCCTTAAAGAGCCGGATAAGTACATTGCGCTTGGCGCTCGTATTCCGCGCGGTGTGCTGCTGGTCGGCCCACCCGGTACGGGTAAAACGTTGATGGCGCGGGCGGTGGCTGGCGAGGCAAGCGTGGCTTTCTTCAGCATTTCGGCCTCCGAGTTCGTGGAAATGTTCGTCGGCGTGGGCGCAAGCCGCGTACGTGACCTGTTCAAGCGGGCGAAGGATGCCGCACCGAGCATCGTGTTTGTTGACGAAATTGATGCAGTCGGTCGCCAGCGTGGTACCGGTTTGGGCGGCGGTAATGATGAACGCGAGCAAACGCTCAACCAGATGCTTTCAGAGATGGACGGCTTTGACCAAAACGAGAGTGTGATCGTCATGGCAGCGACCAACCGGCCAGACGTGCTTGATCCGGCGCTGCTGCGACCGGGGCGCTTCGACCGGCAGGTAACGGTGGGTTTGCCTGACCGTACCGGACGCGAGAATATTCTCAAAATTCATACAAAGGGCAAGCCGCTGGACAGCGAAGTCAAGCTGAGTGATATGGCGAAGGCGACGATTGGCTTCTCCGGCGCTGATCTTTCGAACCTCGCGAACGAAGCGGCACTGAACGCGGCGCGGCGGAATGCCAAGCGCATCAGCCAACGTGACTTCCTGAACGCATTCGACCGGATTGTGCTGGGTACGGAAAGCCCGCCCCTTTCGAACGAGCAGGAACGCAAGGTAGTGGCTTATCATGAAGCGGGTCACGCGATTGTAGGCGCATTGACACCCCATGCAAACCCTGTATTCAAGGTCACGATTGTGCCGCGCGGACAAGCGCTCGGTGTGACGGCTTCGCTGCCGGATGATGACCGCCGCAATTACTCGAAAGAGTTCTTGATGGCGCAAATCTATATGCTGCTCGGCGGACGGGCGGCTGAGGATGTGGCGATTGGAGAGATCACGACTGGCGCTTCGAGCGATCTGCGGCGTGTGACGGATATTGCCCACCGGATGGTTGCCGAGTTCGGCATGAGCGAGACGATTGGTCAGCTCAACTTCGGTGACAATGAGCGCCAGCCGTTCCTCGGCTATTCGCTGTCTCAAGGGCGCAATTACAGTGAGGCGACGGCAGCACGGATTGACGCGGAAGTGCGGCATATCGTAGACGAGGCTTACAAACACACCGTTGAACTTGTCCGCCAGAACAAAGATAAGCTCGAAGCCCTAGCCAATGAACTACTCACCAATGAGATTGTCGAAGGCGCACGGGTATACGAAATTGTGGGGAAGAAGATTGAAGACGCTATCGAAGAAGCGGATGTCAGCACCCCACAGCAGGGGCTTATCGCAGGGCCAGCGTAGTTCAAGTTCGGTTCAAGTTAAGTCATGATTGCAAAGTAAGTGGTGGTTAAACCCTAGCCCCACGACGGTACGTTCGCAGGCTCACTCCACCGTCAGCCCTCAGGGCGAGGGGAACGAAACAAGACATCACTTACTCTATGACCACTATCCGAGATTTTAGAGAAACGCTCCAATTCAGTTGGGGCGTTTTTGATTCACCGCGCAACGTGCAAAAGGCTTGCTGCGTATATATAAGCAAATAGCAAATTAAGGTCACTACAATGGCGAACGGTTATTTGACGTTCCTTGATTATTTTGAGATGCGGCGGCGGATTGAAAGGCGGCTGGCATCCGGTAGATTATTTTTCCTACATATTATTCTCTTTGCTATCGGAGCGGGGATCATCGGTAACGCGGCCTATTCACCGTATTACTATGTGGGACGCGACTATTTTATATACCCATTTACCGGACATTGGGTCAGCCTGTGGAGTGGGATACTCCTTGTTCACGGGTTATGGTCATTCTGGCAGTCGGGGGCAAGGGGTGGACGGCGGGAAGCCGTTATCGAGCATGAAATGCGGCAGCGGGTACAAGACGATGCGCTTTATTTGAGCCAACGACCGAAAACACTGTTCCGGCTGCACGGGTTGTTGAGCGACGACATCCGCAAACGGTACAGCGGTATCCCGATCATGCTAACGATTGTGTTCCTCAATGCGCTGATCTGGATTCCGTGGACAGTCACGGGGCAGGCTTTTACATCGTTCGCGTGGCAAACCGCGCTGGTGCTGGTGATCCCGTTTATCAGCCTCGTGCTATTCAACGGCTGGCGGCGAGCGGGACACGAAAAACGACTGCGACAGCAACTGGCAACATTCCTCGACGAGAATGACGATGAGGAGGTTGACACTTACGACCGCGAAATGCGGCTTGGCGACGATGGCGAACTGGTCACGGTTGAAGATTATATGCTCAAGCAGAAACGCAAACGGGCTTGAGTTCTTGTCGGATAGCATCCTATTTAGCTAGGAGACAAAAATGAACGAGCAACGGCCAATTGAATGGGTTACGGCGTATACCGCACAGAACTTACCCGAAGCGTATATCGTGGTGGGGCGCTTAAAGAGCGCAGGCATTGCCCACTTCATCAAGCCAGATTCATTTGGTCAGATTCACGGCTTTAACGTGGGCATCCACAGCGGCGTTGAGGTGCTGGTGAACGAAGCCGATTATGACGAGGCGATGGAGATATTGGATGAGGGATAACCACACCTCACCCCCCGATGGAACGTTCGCAGGCTCACTCCACCATCAGCCCTTTCCACAAGTGGCAGAGGGGAGTCAAACGGGAGGGTCTGTGACCCTCCCCTACCTAAAACCAATTATTGTCATTAGACAGCGGCGACACCCGCGTGGGCGGCTTTGTGGGCATTGATGATCGGTTGGGCGACCTGCGCCGGAACCTGCTCATAGTGGCTGAACTTCATGGTAAATACGCCACGCGCTGCCGAGATGGAGCGCAGCACGTTGCCATAGCGCATCATCTCGCTGTAAGGAACCTGCGCGGTAATGACTCCCTTATGGCCTTCGGTATCCATCCCCTGCACACGGCCCCGGCGGGTATTGAGATCACCCATGACATCGCCCATGATCGATTCGGGGACGGTGATTTGCACGTCCATCATCGGTTCCATCAGCACGGGGTTGGCGGCTTCAAACACTTTCTTGAAGGCTTCGCGACCTGCCACTTGGAAGGCAATATCTTTCGAGTCGACCGGATGCTCTTTACCGTCAAATACCACTGCTTTGACATCGACAATCGGATAACCCGCGATTACCCCTTCGTCAAGGACGGAGTGAATGCCCTTTTCAATCGAGGGTATAAAGCTGGCGGAGATTGAACCACCGACGATCTTGGTCTCGTAGACGAAACCGCCACCGGGGTTCGGTTCAAGGCGCAGATGGACTTCGCCAAACTGCCCTGCTCCACCGCTTTGCTTCTTGTGACGGTGGAAGTCGGAACCCTGTTTGGTGATGGTTTCTTTATAGGGGACTTTGGGGACGCTGACATCCATACCCACGCCGAGTTTAGCAGCGCGGCTGATGGACAAGTTCACATGGGCTTCGCCCATCCCTTCGACAATGGTTTGCTTGACATCAGGGTCTTGCCGCCAACGCAGCGTGGGGTCGGACTGAGCAAGGCTGGTGAGAATCGTACCCATCTTGGCACTGTCGGCCTGTGTCTTGGGGCTGACGGCGACAGCATACAGGGGTTCGGGGAAATCAGGCTTGGTAATACGGATGGGGTTGGCACGGGTGCTGAAGGTGTCACCCGTTTTGGTATCGTTCAGCTTGGCAACGACACCGATGTCACCGGCATGGAGGGTCGTTACTGGAATTTGCTCCTTGCCACGCATGAGTAAAAGGCTGTTGAAGCGTTCTTCAACATCACGAACCGGATTGTAATAGCGCCCATCCGAACGCATTGAACCGGAGAATATACGGAAGTAGTTGAGTGTACCAACGAAGCGGTCGTTGGTGGTCTTAAAGACGTAAGCCGCGAGTGTGCCTTCGTCCGACTGCGGCGCGGTGAGGAACTGCTTCTCACCGGCGGGATCAAGGTATTGGACACGGCGCTGCGACGGCGGCGAAACGTAGACGACGAGCGCTTCCATCAAGGGAACGGTACCCACGTTCTTCGCGCCGGAGGTCACGAAAACGGGTACGGTCTTGAGGTAAGCATCCCGCGCGGCTTTACGCATACCATCGCGAATTTCGTCATTGGTCAGCGTGTTTTCATTGAAGTATTTTTCCATGTACTCGTCGTCGGCCTCGGCAGCGGCTTCGACCAAGACGGTATGAGCAGCATCGGCAGCAGCCTGCAGGTCGGCAGGCAGGTCGGAACGATCTTTACCGCTGCCGTAATAGGCTTTCATGGTTAAGAGGTTAATCACCCCTTGGAAATCGGTTTGAGAGCCGATAGGGATCATGACGGGGATAAATTTATAATCGGGGAAACTTTGCTTGAGGTTATCCAACGTGCGCTGGAAATCCGCATTTTCGCGGTCGAGTTTATTGATGGTGACGATAATCGGCTGCTGATAGGCTTCGGCGTATTCCCACGCGAGTTCTGTACCCACTTCGACACCAGCAACCGCATCGACCACGACAATCACCGAATCTGCAACACGGATTGCGTTCTTGATTTCGCCTTGAAAGTCGGTCATACCGGGGGCATCGAGGACATTGATCTTGGTATTTTCGAACTCGATGGGGATTAGCGAAGTGGAGAGGGAGACACCACGTTCTTTTTCGTCATCGTCCCAATCGGAAACTGTGTTTTTCTCTTCGACCCTGCCCATGCGGGAAATGGCGCTGGTATTGAAGAGCAGGGCTTCGACGAGTGTGGTTTTACCAGCGCCCTGATGGCCTACGAAAGCAACGTTCCTTAGATTATCAGTGACGTACTCTTTCATAAACAGTCTCCTTCTATTTTTTAAAAAGCGGTCAGCGATCAGCCAACAACCATTAGCAAACAGCAGCACTTATGGCGGGACTGTACCCTGTCTAAACTTTTCGGTCTCCCCTGCGCCTCCTTATCAAATGCTACCGACCTGAATTTGGCACAACATCCGACCTTCAAAAAAGTGTTTACCGTTAGACAGATTTTAAGACGGGGTTAAGAAGTTGTCAAAGCATAGACATCATATAAAAGATAGACTAGAACTCACTAGACGCTGCGGGCAAAGCGAGCGAGGATTATAGAGACAGTGTGCGACGGCTTATCGCTGATTTCTCGTAAGCATGGTATATTGGCTCATCTAATGGCATACGGTGAAGGACGACACGACAATGAAAATACTGGTGGCCTACGCAAGCGCACATGGAACAACCGGAGAGGTCAGTCAATTTATCGCAAAGATGCTGGAGGCTTTTGGCGCAGAAGTCACCTGCGCGGCGGTGGAAACAATTGAGTCGACCGCAGGCTATGACGTGTTTGTTCTCGGAACGGCCATTCATGAGGGGATATGGCTGCAAAGTATGCTGCTGTTCCTCGACAAGTTTGAAGCCGAACTGGTACAAAAACCGGTGTACTTTTTCATCACCTGCATTCGGATTGTTGAAGCCGACGGTTACGACCATGTGATGAAGAATTACATGCACATGCCGACACTGGAAAAGCTGAAGGTGCGGAAGATAAATGCTTTCGGCGGGGCGACCCAATTGAACAACATTAATTGGGACGAACGCTGGGCAATGGGGCTGCGGTACGACGGTACGAACTTGCAAAGCCGCCTGAACGCCGATTACCGCGACTGGTACACGATTGGCGCGTG
>Ga0102832_1001798_pt1 | contig 14853 bp, 13 predicted proteins | sample EBPBio282013_DNA_FD_88942 | JGI IMG/M metagenome (GOLD analysis project Ga0102832, IMG submission 88942) | Wastewater treatment Type I Accumulibacter community from EBPR Bioreactor in Madison, WI, USA - Reactor 2_5/28/2013_ DNA (Illumina Assembly) | ecosystem: Engineered > Bioreactor > EBPR >...
GAGAGACTCAACCGGGAGATCCGCCGACGCACCGACGTCGTCGGCATCTTCCCCGACCGGTCCAGCATCATCCGCCTCGTCGGCGCGGTCCTGGCCGAGCAGCACGACGAATGGGCCGAGGGCCGCCGCTACCTCGGGCTCGAGGTCCTGGCCCGTGCCCAAGCCGTCGACACCACCCCCGAGGAGGTGACCGAGCCCGAGCTCCAGGCCCTCACAGCCTGAGCGACACGCCCAACCGAGGGATCAACCTCGTACACCACCCCAACGGACTTGACCCGCAGGAGTGCTCATCACCCGCCGAGAGCTGGGCGATTCCCGCCGGAGCGTCGACCACCGCGACCGGGAGCGGCGAGGAGGTCGTGGTCCCGGAGCCGAGCTGTCCATAGTGGTTCCACCCCCAGCACACCGGCCGGTCGCCGGCGAGAAGCGCGCAGCCGTGACCGTTGCCCAGCGTCACCTGCTGCACCTGGTCGAGCGCGGCGACCTTCGTCGGGACGGATCGGTCGATCGTGGTCCCGTCCCCGAGCTGCCCGAAGGAATTCCAGCCCCAGCACCACAAAGATGCATCGATCGTCAGGGCGCAGGTGCTCCCTCCCCCCGCGGCAAGTTGGGTGACGATCGGGAGTCCGGTGACCGCGACCGGCGCCGTGCGGGAGTGCGTGGTCCCATCCCCGAGCTGGCCGAAGCCATTCCATCCCCAGCAGCGCACGGTACCGGCCACGTCGAGGGCGCACGCGTGATCCGAACCGGCGGCGACCTGGGCGACCGCGGCCGATTCCGTGATGTACACGAAGGTGGCGGTCGGACTCGGCGTCGAGGTGCCCACTGAGGTCGTCACGGTGACGGGTACCGCTCCCTGCGCGCCTGCGGGCGCCACCGCCACGAGGCTGGTGTCGTCCACCGCCGTGATGGATGCGGCCGGCTCGGCGCCGAAGTGCACCTGCTGCACACTCGCCAAGCCGGAACCTCGAATCGTCACGCTCGTGCCGCCACTGATGGGTCCAGATGACGGCGCCAGCGCGGTGATGACCGGACCGACAACGTCATAGGTGAAGGTCAGAGGTGAGCTCGTGCCCGATGGGGTCGATACGGTGATGGGCGCTTGGCCAGGGTTCCCGGGAGGCGTTGTCGCGTCGATGCGGTTGGCGCTGATGATCGTGAACTCGGCCATGGCGCCGCCGATTGTCACGGCGTGGGCATCGATGAATCCGCTGCCCACGATGCTGACGAGGGTGCCGCCTGCGGCCGGCCCGGACGCGGGCGTCACAGAGGTGGCCTTCGGCCCCTCGCCCACATAGGTGAAGCGAGCCGCCGTGCGGATCGGCGAGAGCCCCGAGGCCGTTCGCACTCGCAGATCGACCGTGCCCCCGCCGCTCGGCGCGATCGCGGTGAGCATCGATGATGACGAGACCGTGAAGCGGGCCGCGGGCTTGGAACCGAAGAGGACCGCCGTCACGCCGACGAATCGTTTGCCGGTCACGCTCACGCTGGAGCCCCCCTCAGCAGGCCCGGACGACGGAGAGATCGCGGTGACAGTTGGGCCGGCGAGGTAGGTGTAGCGCGAAGCGGATCCGGCTGCGCTGGTGCCCCCACTCGTGACGACCTTGATGTTCACAAGGCCACCAGGATGAGCAGGACTGGTCACCTCGAGGACGCTGGGCGAGATCACCTTCACCGCCGAACCCGCCACGGAGCCGAAGAGCACACGCTTGACACCGACGAAACCCGTTCCGGTCATTGTCACGCGCTGACCTCCGCGCGGCGGTCCGGAGTTTGGCCAGACCTTCGAGATCGTCGGGGCCGCCGCCCCCCTCGTCGACACCAGGTCAGCGCCATTCGTCCGCGGCGGGTCGGCGGCGCCCGCCTGCACACTGACCAGCCCGGTCACCAGGAGCAGGAGGACGAGCAGGCGCACCGGGCCGATGACGGCCCGGCCCGGCCGTGCCCTGAAGGGGGGTGTCGTCATACGAACTCCACGAAGCGATCGGGGGCCCGGGCGGGGCGGCTCCGGGGGCCGGGCGGGCGCGGGACGGAAGGGTTCATGGCCGCGGCCAGCCGAGGTAGTCCTCGGGGACGCGATCCCACAACTGCGCCATCGTGGCCGGATCGGTGAAGATCGCGGTGCGGCTGCGACCGTCCAGCGCCTCAAGGAAGGAGGTGCGGCAATAGATCTCCGGTTGCGAGGTCCATCGATCTCGCCAATCCGACGCCTCGCAATCCCAGGCAAACTTATCGCCGATCCGACCCTGACGGCCCTGGACCAGGCGGTAGATCTGGATCACCGACCATTCCCCCGGGGCGGGATTCATGGCGGCTTGCAGCCGGGTGCGCTCCGCCATCTGCCGGTTGGCCGTCACCGCCATGGTGGCGCAGGGCAGACTCGGATTGCGGCAGCGTCCGCCGTTGATCGACCAGGTGAGCATCCGAAACGGTGCCGTCGTCGCGCTCGGCCGTGTGTTGGGTTGCATGCCATAGATCCGCAGGAAACCGAAGTACTTCTGCACCAGCGCCAGTGCGGCCGGGTCCTGCTTGTTGTTGGCGAACGCGAAGGAACCCCAGGCGCGGGGGAATCCGTGGGCCGCGAAGATCGCCACGGTGGCTGCGCTTTCCTGGAAGCGCTGCTCATCGCTCGTCATCTGCGTCATATCGGCATAGGTCATTCCTTGGGAGGTGACCGACCAGCCATAGACGTCCTGCATCCGGCGCAGGTCCTGCCAGGACGCCATCTCGACGTATCCCTGGCAGAAGCGGGTGGTCTCCAGCGTTCTGGTGACGACGGCCTGGGCGGTGGCGGTCACCCCGCGGCTGCTCAGGTCCTGCGCGATGTCCTCCATCGTCAGCGCGCCCGAGTACCGGGTCTGGCAGTCGGTTCCGGAGGCCACCGACCAGTTCGCTCGGCCGAGCAGAAGGGAGACATAGCCCGGCTCGGCGTCGCGGGTCAGCACGGCGCCGGTGTCCCGCAACTGCTTGGCCTGCGCGCCGGCTCCCGGAAAGGCGACGGCGATCAGCGCCGAGGCCAGAGCCGCGACCACCGTCAGCCAGCTGACGCGGCTCCGAGATGCCATTCGGTCTCCCTCCCTGTGCCGTTATCCTGACGGTGCGCACCACGCTGCGGTATGTCGTCTTTTGCGCCGACAACACTCATGGCGGGGCGGCGATCAGCTTACGCTGCGGGCGCCGAGCAGCACCTTCAGATCCCCCATCAAGGCTTCGGTGGCGTTGACGCGCAGCTGGTCGTCGAGCTTGAGCAGGACCGACCGGCCGGGTTGGACGAGCTTGAGATGGACCTCGGTGGCGCCGGGATAGGACATTAGGACGGTCTTGAGCTGCTCGATGTGCGGCGCCGTCGCGCGCGTGGTCTCCATCGAGATGACCACGGGCCCGCGAGGGCCCTCCGTGATTTCGGGGAGAAAGAAGTCGACGGCCGAGAGTTGCACGCCGTCCTCGCGACGCCGGACCCGCGCCTTGACCGAGCACACGGCATCCATGGCGAGCAGGTGCTGGCAGGCGAGATAGGTCTTGGTGAAGAACATGATTTCGACGGCACCGCCGAGGTCTTCGACCGTGACCGTTGCGTAGGGGTCGCCCCGCTTGTTGCGCTTGACGGCCATCGAGGTGATCAGGCCGGCGACCGTGACCTGGGCGCCGTCCTCGTGCGAGGAGTCCTCCTCGATCAGCGCGGCGATTCCGGTGTCGGAGTTGCGGGTCAGCACGTGTTCGATGCCGAAGAGGGGGTGGTCGCTGACATACAGCCCGAGCATGTCGCGCTCGTGCGCGAGCTGGGTGCGCTTATCCCACGCGATAGCCGGGATCGGCGGCAGGCCGGACAGGTCGGCGCTGAAGTCGTCCTCATCGTCGAGCCCGCCGAAGAGGGAGTCCTGGCCCATCGCCTCGGCCCGCTTTGCTTCGACGAAGGCATCGACATAGTCCTCGTGGACGCGCAGCAGGCCGCCGCGCGGGTGCCCCAGGTCGTCGAAGGCGCCGCCCTTGATGAGGGATTCGATGGTCCGCTTGTTGCACACCGAGGCGGGGACCTTGTCCAGGAAGTCGCTGAAGGAGGTGAACTTGCCCTTCTCCTCGCGCGCCGCGACGATCGCCTCAACGACATTGCGCCCGACATTGCGGATGGCTTCGAGCCCGAAACGGATGTCGCTGCCCACGGCGGCGAAGGCGGCTCGCGACTCATTAACCGAGGGCGGAAGCACGGTGATGTGCATGCGCCGGGCCTCGTTGAGATAGAGCGCCGACTTGTCCTTGTCGTCTCGGACGCTGGTGAGCAGGGCGGCCATGTACTCGGCCGGGTAGTTGGCCTTGAGGTAGGCAGTCCAATAGCTGACGAGGCCGTATGCCGCCGTGTGCGCCTTATTGAAGGCATAGTCCGAGAACGGGACGAGGACGTCCCAGAGGGCTTTGACCGAATCCTGGTTGAAGCCTTGGGAGCGCATGCCCGAGGAGAAAGTGTCGAACTCGGCGTCGAGGACTTCCTTCTTCTTCTTGCCCATGGCCCGCCGCAGCAAGTCGGCCGCACCGAGGGTGTAGCCGGCCAATTTCTGCGCCAGCTCCATCACTTGCTCTTGATACACACAAAGCATGTAGGTATTGCCAAGGATGGGCTTGAGCGCCTCCAACATGGCCGGTTCGAGCTTGCCGTCCAGCTTGGGGTCGAGGGGCACCTCCGCCTGCTTGCCGTTCTTGCGCAACGCGAAGTTCGTGTGCGCGTCCACGCCCATCGGGCCGGGGCGATAGAGCGCGAGCGCGGCGGAAATGTCCTCAAAGTTGTCCGGCTGCATCAACTTCAGCAGCGTGCGCATGCCGCCGCCGTCAAGCTGGAAAACGCCGAGGGTGTCCCCGCGGGAGAGCAACTGATAGGTGGCCGGATCGTCCAAGGTCTCGGACAGGGCGTCGAGGTCGATCTCCTCGCCGCGGTTATCGCGAATATTTTCGATCGCATCGTCGAGGATCGTCAGATTGCGCAGGCCGAGGAAATCCATCTTGACCAGCCCGAGTTGCTCACAACTTGGGTAGTCGAACTGGGTGATGATCTGCCCGTCCTGCTCCCGCTTCATAATCGGGATCAGGTCAGTCAGCGGCTCGCTGGACATGATGACGCCGGCCGCGTGCACGCCGGCCTGGCGCTTCAGACCCTCCAAGCCGATGGCGGTATCGACGATCTCGCGGACCGGCTCCTCCACCTCGTGGATCGCCCGGAAGTCGGCCCCATCGGCGAAGCGCGCATGCTCGCTATTGAAGATCTCCTTCAGGGGCACGCCCTTGCCCATGACATCGGCAGGCATCGCCTTGGTCAGCCGGTCACCCATCGCGAAGGGGTGCCCCAGCACTCGGGCCGCGTCCTTGACTGCCTGCTTGGCCTTGATCGTGCCGTAGGTGACGATCTGCGCGACCCGGTCATCGCCATACTTCTCCGTCACATAACGGATGACCTCACCTCGGCGGCGCTCGTCGAAGTCGACATCGAAGTCCGGCATCGACGGCCGCTCAGGGTTGAGGAAGCGCTCGAAGATCAGGCCGTGGCGCAGCGGGTCCAGATCAGTGATCCGCATGGCATATGCGCACATCGAGCCGGCACCCGAGCCGCGCCCCGGGCCGACCCGGATGCCATTGTCCTTGGCCCAGTTGATGAAGTCGGCGACGACGAGGAAGTACCCGGCATACCCCTTGCCGACGATGATGTCGATTTCGTATGCCGCCTGCTTGCGTGACTCCTCCGGCACCCCGCCGGGGTAGCGCGCCTGCAGGCCCGTCTCGACCTCCTTGATGAACCAGGACGTCTCGTCTTCCCCAGCTGGGCAGGGGAAGCGGGGCATGTACTGCCCCTCCTTTTCCACGAACGAGACCTCGCACATCTCGGCGATGCGCAGGGTGTTGTCGCACGCCTCGGGGAGCTCACGGAAGAGCTGGCGCATCTCGGCAGCGCTGCGCAGGTAGAAGTTCTCGGCGTCGAACTTGAAGCGGCCGGGATCCATCAGGGTCGAGGCGGACTGGACGCAGAGCAGCGCCGCGTGGGCCTTGGCGTCCTCGGCCTTGGTGTAGTGCAGGTCGTTGGTCGCCAGCAGCGGCAGACCCATGTCCTTGGCCAGTCGCAGCAGCTCGGCCTGAGTCTGCCGCTCGATGGGTATGCCGTGATCCATCACCTCGGCGTAGAAGTGCTCCTTGCCGAAGATGTCCCGCAACTCACCGGCCGCCTGTTTGGCCTCGGCATACTGCCCGAAGCGCAGGCGGGTCTGGATCTCGCCGCCGACGCAACCGGTGGTGCCGATCAGCCCATCGGCATACGTGCTGAGCAGGTCGCGGTCCATGCGGGGCTTGTAGTAGTGCCCCTCGAGGGAGGCCAGCGACGACATGCGGAAGAGGTTGTGCATGCCCTCGGTCGTGCGTGAAAGCAGGGTCATATGGGTGTAGGCACCATTGCCGCCGATATCGTCGCGGCCGCCGTCGCCCCACTTCACGCGGGTCTTGTCGCCGCGGGCGGTGCCGGGCGTGATGTAGGCCTCGACGCCGATGATCGGCTTGATGTTGTATTTGCGCGCCTTGGACCAGAACTCGTAGGCGCCGTAGATATACCCGTGGTCGGTCGTCGCGATCGCCGGCATGCCCTGATCGGCGGCGGCCTTGAGGAGCTCGTCGATGCGCGCCGCCCCGTCGAGCATGGAGTACTCGGTGTGGACGTGCAGGTGGACAAAATTGTCCCCGGAGGCTGGGGCGGCGGCTGGATTCGACATCGGAATGGCAGTCTAAGTCGCCCCTCCGACAGCCCCTCGGCGTGTCGCGGACGCGTGTCCTGCGGGAGGGGGTCAGGCGGGGTCGAGGCGGTCGAGAGCGGCCTCGAGGTCGGCGGCATACGCGCTCTCGAAGGTGACCCAATCGCCGGTGCCGGGGTGCTCGAAGCCGAGAGCCACGGCGTGCAGCCACTGGCGTTCTAGGCCGACCTGCGCGGCCAAGGTGGGATCGGCGCCATAGGTCAGATCGCCGACGCACGGATGACGCAGCGCCGAGAAGTGCACGCGGATCTGGTGGGTGCGGCCGGTCTCCAGCTTGATCTCCAGCAGCGAGGCGCGGCGGAAAGCCTCTAGCAGTTCGTAATGCGTGACCGACGGCCGCCCGGAATCCATGACGGCGAAGCGATAGTCATGGCCAGGATGCCGCCCAATCGGCGCGTCGATGGTGCCCACGAGAGGATCGGGCAGGCCCTGCACCAGCGTGTGGTAGGTCTTGTCCACGGTTCGGCTGCGGAAGGCCTGCTTCAGCCGCGAGTAGGCGTATTCACTCTTCGCCACGACCATCAGCCCGGAGGTCCCGACATCGAGCCGGGACACAATCCCCTGCCGCTCCGCCGCACCCGAGGTCGTGATCTGGTAGCCCGCGGCGAGCAGTCCTCCGAGCACATCCGGCCCGTCCCAGCCGACGCTCGGGTGCGCGGCGACGCCAGCCGGCTTATCGACGACGATTAGGTCGTCGTCGGCGTGCACGATCGCCAGATCCGGGATGTCCATGGGTATGACGCGTGGTCCCCCCTGCGGCGCGGGCAAGCTCACCTCGATGAGGTCCCCCGCGCCGACCTTGGCCGATTTCGCGACCGCCTGACCGTTGAGCAGGACGAGGCCCGCACCGGCCAGATCGGCGGCCCGGCTGCGTGAGAGGCCGAGGAGCCGAGCGATGGCGGCGTCGATCCGCTCACCGTCCAAGCCCTCGGGGATGGCGGCGGTCTTGACCTCAGTCATGCTGCGGCGCCGTTCGCCAGGACAGGAGGAGCAGGACGATGGCGGCGATGACGATGGCGATATCGGCGATATTGCCGACGAACCAGCCGAAGTAGTCGATGAAGTCGACGACATGCCCGCGCAGGAAGCCCGGGGTGCGGAAGAAGCGATCCCCCAGATTTCCCAGCGCGCCACCCCCGATCAGTCCGAGGCACCAGGCCACCGGAGAGGTGATGGGACGGGTCCAGACGTAATAGACCAGTCCGGCGACGATGAGCACGGCCACGGCGGTCACAACATATGTCATGCCATCGAGGCTGGAGAAGGCGGCGCCCGGGTTGTGCACGAGGCGCAGCGACAACAGGCTGCCGATCAGCGGTTTCACCTCGCCGGGGGTGAGGGCGTGCAGAGCCCAGATCTTGCTGGCCTGGTCGATGAGCAGCGTCGCCAGGGCGACCCAGAGCACCAGGGGCGGGCGGTGGCGCGTGGGGCTGGTGGTCAGGTCGGAATCGGTCAGCGGCGTTCTTGTTTGGTCTTGCATGGCACACATAGCGTCGCACGGGGAGCGGCTTCAAGCCGAAGCTTGCCGATCGGCTGACCGCAGGACTCGCAGATTCCGTAGGTTCCGTCGTCGATGCGCTCCAGGGCGTGCTGGTCCTGTTCGAGGATCTCGCGGGCGTTATTGGCCAGACTCATCTCTTGTTCGCGTTCCAGGGTCTTGCTGCCCGCGTCGGCCTGGTCGTCACCGGCGCCATCGCCCGACTGGCGCATGAGCGAGGCAACCTCGGCCTCCGCGTCCGCGATCTCGGCCCGCAGGCTGAGCATCTCGGAGACGATGGAATCCCGGATGGCGTTGAGCTCAGAGGTGGTCCAGGCGACAACGCCGACGGCAGTCGCGCCAGCTTTAGAGGCCGCGCCCGCGGCCACCTTGGTGGCCGCCGTCGCGGCACCCGTCACGGAGTCCGCGAGCCGCCGGGCCGATGCCGCGCCGGATGCTGTCCGGGTGGACGACGTCTTCTTGATCGCCGGAGTGCTTGTGGGCTTGACTGCCGGTGCCGCGGCCGGCGTTGCCGCAGCCGACGCCTTCTTTGCCTCCGGTGCGCTGGTCTGCGGTGCCGTCGCGGCTGGCTTTGCTGCCGCGGCTGATTTCGTGGTGGCTTTCCTCGCTGCTGTCCCGGCCTTCGGAGCGGCTTTCGTGGATGTAGCGGGCGTCGCAGCCGATGTCACTCCGGCAGCCTTCTTTGCTGCCGCCCCGGTCTTCGCCGCGTCCTTCGCCGCCGACGTCGCAGTGGCCTTCTTCGCCGGGGCCGTCTTCGTCGTGGCCTTCTTCGCCGCGGTCTTAGCGACCGGCGCCGTCCTCGTGACCGTCGCCTTCTTGGCGCTCGCGGTTATGGCGGTGCTCGCAGCCTTCGTGGCGCTCGCGGTTTTGGTCGCGCTCGCCGTCTTGGTGGTGCTCGCAGCCTTCTTGGCGCTCGCACCTTTGGTCGTGCTCGCAGCCTTCTTCGCGGCGGAGCCCTTCGAAGTGGCGCTCGCCGATGCCCGCGAAGGGCGGCTAGAAGCAGTGCGCGATGTGGGCGTCATGGCCGAAGGCCCCCTTTGGCGTTCGAGTCCGGACCGAGAGATGCACGCCCCGGGGGCGCACACGTGCGAGCCTGACAATAGGGCATCGGGACGGGGCAGGCCTGGGGACCACCCCCTCCCCCCCGTCGAGTTCAGGAAACACGCCGACGGCAACGTGTCAACCTCGGCGTGTTTCCCGAACTCGACGAAGGAGCAAAAGACTCGACGCGGAGTAGGGACGCGAGCCCCGATGCACGCACGGCCACGAAAACACCGAGGGCGCCCGGCGGCACAAGCCGTCGGGCGCCCTCCGCGCGAACCGGTGCCGGGAGGTCAGCGGGTGACTGCCGCCGAGGCCGGCAGAGTCTCCTCGATCGGAACCTCCGCCTCGAGCTTGGCGAGCGCCTCCTCCATATAGGCCCTCAAGCGGCTGCGGTAGGTGTGCTCATAGGAGCGCAGGTCGGTGATCAGCGTCTCCAACTCGGCGCGCTTGCCCTCAAGGTCGCTGAGGATGTCGGCGCGACGATCGTTGGCCTCGGCAACCATCCCGGCAGCCCGCTCCCGGGCGTCCGTGAGCATCGCATCGCGCTGCTGAGTGGCCTCACCGACGACGGAGTCGTGATGGGACTGCGCGGTCGACAACAACTCGTCGTGGCTGCTCTGCGCGGTTGCCAGCAATTCGTCGTGCTGAGCCTGGGCGACCCGCAGCAGTTCGTCGTGCCGCGACTGGCCCTCGGTGATCAACCGCGCGCGCGTGGTCTCCCCCTCGGCGACGTGCTCATCGTGGACCCGCTGGGCCAACGCGATCAGGCCCGAGGCGTCGCCCGCGCGGGGCGCGGAAACATCCGCAACCGGCGCGGCGCCCGCGCTCTCGGCTTCGAGCGCTCGAGAGTTGGCGGTGGCGATGCGCTCCTGCGCGTCGGCCTCGATGCGGTCCGCGTCGGTGTTGATCCGCGTGATCCGCTCCGAAGCGGCCTGCTCGGCCTCGTCCGCGCGGGCATTGGCCGCCTCGATCCGCGATCGGGCCGCCTGCTCAGCATCCTCGGCGCGGGCGTTCGCGTCGGCGACACGCTGGCCTAGCTCGGCCTCTTGGCTGTCACCGGCGGCAGCAGCAGCAGCGATGCGCTGCTCCTCGTCGCGGCGCACCCGCTCCTGCACCTCGGCCAGGGCACGCTCGGCGTCCTGACGCAAGCCGACCTCACGGTCCAGGCGCGCCTGCACCGAGGCATCGGCAACGGGCGCGGGAGCCACGGCAGCGTCAGAGACGCTGCTGCGGCACTCGTCGAGGTCCTTGTTGAGCCGACGCAAGGTCGCCACGATTTCGTCAAGGAAGTCATCGACTTCCCGCTCGTCGTAGCCGCGTCGGAATTGGGTGGTTCCGAAGGTCTTGTTCAGGACATCCTCGGGAGTTAGGGACATCACTTCTCCTGATCTGACCAAGCCGGTCTATTACCCCGGACGGGGAGTACCGGCAAGTCAGTTTAGAGGATGGACATCAGCACCGATATCCCCAGCATCAGGACGAGAAAAGACAGGTCGATCCCGACATTGCCCAGGCGCAGCGGCGGGATGACCCGGCGCAGCGCCTTCAGCGGCGGGTCGGTGGCGGTGTAAATGGCTTCCGCAACCACCAAGACCGGCCCTTTGGGACGCCAGTCGCGCGCGAAAACCTGGACCCACTCAAAGACCAGTCGCCCGATGAGCAGCACGAAATAGAGGAAAAGAGCGGTGCGGAGCACTTCGAGAACGAGGGACATCGTGGCCTTAGGAGTCGCGGACGGTCACGGGGCCAAACGCCCGGCGCCGACCCGCCAGTTCCCGATTCAGCTCTGGTTGAACAGTTCGCGGGCCGGCTCGGTTGGCTCGTCGGTCGCGACCTCAACATGCTCGGGTGAGAGCAGGAAGACTTTGGCGGTGACCCGCTCGATGCTGCCGTGCAGGCCGAAGACCAGACCCGCGGCGAAGTCGACCAGGCGCTTGGCGTCCGCATCGTTCATGTCGGAGAGGTTCATGATCACCGGCACGCCATCACGGAAGGCCTCGCCGATGTTCTTGGCCTCGTTGTAGGTGCGCGGGTGGATCGTCGTGATGCGGCTCAAGGTGGAGCTGCGCTCCTCTCGGGCGACCTGGGTCAAGGTGGCGCGGCGCGGCATGGGCGTGACCTCCGCGGAGCGCTCGAGGCGGGCCTCGGGGCGGTGCTCGGCGCGCGCGGGGGTGGGGCGCTCGACCTCCTCCTCGGCATAGGAGTCGGAGTCGTAGTAGTCGTCGTAACGGTCGTCCTCAGCGAACCCGAGGTAGACCATCGTCTTCTTCAGCGCTCCGGCCATGCCGAAATCCCTCACTCTCGAACTGCCCCAGTGCCGCTCTCGCGAGGCGCGCCACCGGAAAGATGTCGTGTTCGAAGTTAACGAAGTGACGGGCGAGAACCGAGGATTGCCGACCCGACACGCAGGTGTGTCGCCCCGGCGCGCACCGCCGCCTCCAGATCGGAGCTCATTCCGGCCGACAGCATGCTCGCCTCCGGGGCCTGTTCGCGCACCTGCGCGGCGAGCCGGGCGAGGTCGGTGAAGGCGGCATACGGCTCGGCACCGCGCGGCGGAACCCCCATCACCCCCGCGAGCCGCAGCGCCGGCTGCTGGAGTATGCAGTCCACCAAGTCCGCGAGCGCCTCCCGCGGCACGCCACCGCGGGCCGGATCGCCATCGAGACTGATCTGGACCAGCACCGGCAAGGGCGCTGTCCCCGCGCGCTCGCGGCCGGCCGCGAGCGCCCGCGCGAGTTTGGGCCGATCGAGCGAGTGCACGACATCGGCGAGCCGAGCCGCCGCCGCGGCCTTGTTGGTCTGCACCTGGCCGATCAGGTGCAGGCGTATGCCGTCAAAAGCCCCCTCGTCCGCCTTCGCCTGCGCCTCCTGCACCTTGTTCTCGCCGACCTCACGCACCCCCAGCCCCGTCAGCAGGCGGACATCCGAGGCGGGAAAGGTCTTGGTCACGACGATGAGGGAAATCTGCGATGACTCACGCTCCGCCCGCTCGCAGGCCACCGTGATGCGCCGCCATACGGCCTGGAGCCCAGCCTGCAGGTCGGCCTGACGGTCGGCATCCGAGACCTCGCTCATGAGGAGTTAAACCGCAACACGATCAGGCCCGCGTGGCGGCCTGTGCGGCCGTCGCGGCGGTAGGAATACAGATCATCGGACTCGCGGGTACACCCCAAGACCTGCGTGGCCGGCACCCCCAGGGCACGCAACTGGGCCAGGACACCGCGGGCGATATCGACGGCCGGCGTCCCGGTCGCGCTGACGGCATCGGCCTCCGGGACCAACGCCACGACCTCGTCATGCATCTGCTGCGGGACTTCATAACAGGCCCCGCAGACCGCCGGCCCGACCGCGGCATCGATGGCGGTCGCGCCACAGGCGCGCATCGCCGCAACGACGGCGGCCACGGTCCCGGCGACCAGGCCGGGCCGCCCGACATGCGCAGCGCCGATCACGCCGGTGATCTCGTCGGCGAGCAGGACCGGCACGCAGTCGGCGGCGAGGACGGCCAGCCCGAGACCGGGCGTCGTCGTGACGAGCGCATCGGCGACCGGCTCGCGGTCCGGGACCGAGTCGAGGACGGCAACGTCCGCGCCATGCACCTGATGCAGATAGACGACGCGCTCCTCGCCGAGGCCCAAGGCGGCGGCCGCGGTGGCGCGATTGCGCGCCACCGCGGCCGGATTGTCCTCCACGCGCGAGCCCAGGTTGAGCCCGGCGTATGGCGCCCGGCTGGCCCCCGTGCCGCGTCGCGTGAAACAGCGGGTCACCCGGGGGCCGTTCGCCGACCAGGCGAAGGGACCAGCGTCGTCGGGTTGCGGGATTACTTCAACCACTCCGGGACGTCGAGTTCCTCGACGTCGTCGATGACCGGCTGCTTGGGCGGACGGATCGGCTCCGGGGCGGCGGCCGGCGCGGCCGGTGCCGCGACGGGAGCGACCGGGCTGGCGGCGGGCGCCGAGGTCGTGACAGCAGGGGCCGCTGCAGGTGCCGGGGCGGCCGCTGGGGCCGCGACCGCCGGGCGAGCGGTCGCCGCTGGGGTGGCCGCAGCCGGTCGAGCGGCAGCCGGTGCCGGACGAGAGACGATGGTCCCGAGCGCGCGCTCGTCGGCGCGCTTGAGGGGGGTGCCCCCGTCGAAGCCAGCCGCGATGACGGTGACCCGCACCTCGTCGCCGAGGGCGTCATCGATGACCGCACCGAAGATGATGTTGGCGTCGGGGTGCGCCGCTTCCTGCACCAAACGAGCCGCGTCGTTGATCTCGAACAGGCCGAGGTCGCTGCCACCTTGGACCGAGAGCAGCACGCCGTGGGCGCCGTCGATGCTCGCCTCCAGCAGCGGCGAGGAAATCGCCATCTCGGCGGCCTGGACGGCGCGCTCGTCGCCGCGCGAGGAGCCGATACCCATCAGGGCGGAGCCGGCGCCCGACATGACCGACTTGACGTCGGCGAAGTCGAGGTTGATCAGGCCGGGGGTGGTGATCAAGTCGGTAATGCCTTGGACACCGGAGAGCAGCACCTGGTCGGCGCTGCGGAAGGCGTCGAGCATGCTGACATTGCGGTCGCTGATCGAGAGCAGTCGGTCGTTGGGGATGACGATGACGGTGTCGACCTCTTCGCGCAGGGTGCCGATGCCGGTCTCGGCCTGGTTGGCGCGGCGGCGGCCCTCGAAGGTGAAGGGGCGGGTGACGACACCGATCGTCAGGGCGCCGAGGCCCTTGGCGATGCGTGCCACAACCGGCGCGCCACCGGTGCCCGTGCCGCCGCCCTCACCGGCGGTCACGAAGACCATGTCCGCGCCCTTGAGGACCTCTTCGATCTCTTCGGAGTGATCCTCCGCAGCGCGACGGCCAACCTCGGGGTCGGCGCCCGCTCCAAGACCACGGGTCAGGTCGCGACCCACATCGAGCTTGACATCGGCGTCGCTCATCAAGAGCGCTTGGGCATCGGTGTTGATGGCGATGAACTCAACACCCTTAAGGCCCGCCTCGATCATGCGGTTGATGGCGTTGACGCCACCGCCGCCGATGCCGACGACCTTGATGACGGCCAGATAATTCTGGGGAGCAGCCACAGTGAGGGCCTTCCTGATGCTTCGTATTGTCGGATATCCGGGAACGTCGCGAGTCCGGGTCTCTCGCGACCGATCAAGACGCCCTATCCTCGCCAGCAAAGCCTCAACTTTGACTTGACAGTGAGAGTTCATCTCGGATCTGTTCGGAGTCGACGCTATGCGCGAGAGCGGGCTGGTGCAAACGTCCGGCGGGCGTGTCGGGGAAAACTTGCACTGATCCCCCGCCACAGCGCCAAACCTCCGGCGCATTCGTCACACTCGCCTCACGCGTCACAGCCCGCGCGGTGAAACAGATGACTCTCCGGACAGCCAGGCTTAGGGAAGCGCTGATCTTTAGGACTGTGCGGCCTGGTGGCTGGCTCGGCCGGGCGGGTCGGGAAATGATGAGGTCGTGGACAGTGAGCAGCTCTCCTTCACCGACGTCGAGTACGGCAACCGGCGGCGGGTTTCGCGCCGGGAGAAGT
>Ga0102832_1001801_pt1 | contig 14822 bp, 14 predicted proteins | sample EBPBio282013_DNA_FD_88942 | JGI IMG/M metagenome (GOLD analysis project Ga0102832, IMG submission 88942) | Wastewater treatment Type I Accumulibacter community from EBPR Bioreactor in Madison, WI, USA - Reactor 2_5/28/2013_ DNA (Illumina Assembly) | ecosystem: Engineered > Bioreactor > EBPR >...
GTCCGGGTGGCGGAATAGGTAGACGCGCTAGCTTGAGGTGCTAGTGCCCTTTATCGGGCGTGGAGGTTCAAGTCCTCTCTCGGACACTCACTCGGCTCAGTGTTTCCCTAGCGGGAGGCAATGAGCCGCTTGTCGTCTCGGGCCCGCATCTTTCGACAGCGCAGCCGCCATCATCGATCGTGTCGTTCCTTGGGCGGTGAGCCATTCGCGTGGGCTGTGGCGATCCGGTCCACTACGCGGTCGGACGGGACATTGTCCTGGCGTGGCTACAGCAGACCTGCCCGTTGCCGAGTTGCGTATGGCGGTCGCCAGGCTTCTCGGACGCGATAGACCCGAGATTCGGGTCCGTGCTTCACCTGGGGGGCTACGAGTGCGTGTTCGTCTGGCACGAAGCCGAACATCTCACGGGGTTCCTACGCTCGATCACGTCTCGACCTCTCGCCTGGCTGAGGCCCGCCGCACTGAGCCACTCCGCGGCGGCTCGGAAGGTCTGCCGGGAGACCCGCGGGGGCGACGCCGATGGCCACGCGCAGGTGCTGGCGCAGCGATGCGCTCGTGGCGAAGCCGGCCTCGCTGGCGATCTGCTCGATGCTGAGGTCCGTCAACTCCAGCAGCCGCTGCGCCTGGGCGACCTGCGTATCCAGCCATGGCGCGGAGGCCGCTCTCCCGCCAGGATGGGGCCATGAGCACCGACACCACCATGCGCGCAGTCAGCCAGGACGAGTTGGGCGGTCCCGAGGTTCTGCACCTGATCGAACTCCCCCGCCCCGAGCCACGCACCAACGAGATCCTCGTCCGCGTCCGGGCCGCCAGCCTCAACCCCACCGACTGGAAGCACCGCAGGAAGGGTGGCTTCCTCGGCCAGCCTCCCTTCGTGCTCGGGTGGGATCTGTCGGGGGTGGTCGAGGCCGTCGGAGTCGGCGTCGCCCGCTTCTCGGTGGGCGACGATGTCATCGGCATGCTCTCCTACCCCTTCGGCCACGGCGCCCACGCCGAGTACGTCGCGGCTCCGGCGCGCTGGTTCGCGCGGAAGCCGGCCAGCCTCGACCATGTGCACGCGGCCGCGCTGCCGCTCGTCTCGCTGACGGCCTGGCAGGCGCTCATCGAGAATGCCGACCTGCAGGCCGGGCAGCGCGTCCTCATCCATGCCGCCGCCGGAGGCGTCGGCCACATCGCGGTGCAGATCGCCAAGGCCCGCGGAGCCTACGTCATCGGCACCGCCAGCGCGCCCAAGCACGACTATCTCCGCGGCATCGGCGTGGACGAGCCCATCGACTACCGCACCACCGACTTCGCCGAGGCCGTCAGCGATGTCGATGTCGTCCTCGACACCATGGGCCGCGACTATTCGACCCGCTCGCTGCGCGTCCTGCGCCCCGGGGGCATCGTCGTCTCGATTCTCCCGACCGGGTCGAACGACTTCTACGAAGCTGCCGAGCAGGCGAACCTCCGCGCCGTGCGCATGCTGGTCGATACCTCACACGCCCATCTGGATGCCATCGCCGAACTCGCCGAGCAGGGCAGGATCGCCGCCACCATCGCGCAGACCTTCAGCCTCGAGGATGCGGCGCAGGCACATCGGATCGGCGAAGAGAACCGGACCGTGGGCAAGCTCGTCTTCGTCGTCGACTGACCGCTCAACGATCCCCGGCGAGCAGAACCCTCGCTCTGTCGATCGCGGAATCCTGCAGCCGGGCGAACTCGTCGACCGCCGCCCGGTTCGCCACGGCGAGTCGGCTCTCGATCTCGGTTCGGCGTTGCCTGTCGCCACCCGCGTCGTCGAACGCCTGCTCGGTGAGGTGATCGACCGTCTGCTCGACCGTGAACCATTCGACGAGATCCCCGTAGACCGCGGCGCGGCCGACAGTGGTGCAGGCGTCACTGCGAAAGTAGGCGGCGCTCTCGGGACCCTCGGCGACCAGGATCGTGGGATCGGTGATCGGATCACTGCCCACAACCATCTCGGGCGGGATCGGCGCGCCCAGCAGGGCGCGGGTCCACTCCTCGGCTTCGGCCGGGCTGAGCCCCTCCAGGTCGGCGTTCTGTCCGAGGGCACCGGGGTAGGCGACCGGGGTGTAGCGCAGGCCGCGGTCGGCCATACAGGCGGCGATCCCGAGCTGGGTGGCGTCGTGAAGCAGGCGCCGGTGCTGCTCCCGAGTCTCGAGCAGCATCGCGAGTTCGCTCACCGCCGTCGACCGGGTCGGCTCCGCGGGAGTCTGGGTCTGCGCCGGTGTCGTTTCCGCGGCAGCCGTCGGCGGCGAGCCTGACGGACGCGCGGGCTCCGGCTGCAGCGATGCGGCGGGGAGGGCGCAGCCGCCGGCCAACGTCGCGGCCAGCGCGGCCGCGACGAGGCAGGATCGACGGATGTGCGACACCGGAATGGTCACCGCTTCGCGAGCTCCGGTCCGTAGAGGAAGACCTGCAGGCTCCCGGTGATGGTGAGGTCGACGCGGGTGCAGTCGGCCTCCGGATCGGCCTGGGCGGAGCTCGCCCAGTGGTGCTCGGCGGCGAGCGCGTCCGTGACGATCGCCTCGGCCTCCGGCAGCGAGAGACACTGCTCGGCGATCTCGCTGCGCAGCAGTGGGATCAACCCCGACGATTCCGGCACCGGATTGGGGCTGAAGAAGGTGCGTACCTCGACCACGCCCGGTTCCAGTACCAGCAGCAGCGCGCACGGCCCCGCCTGCGGATCCTGTTCGCGGGTCGTGATCCTCCAGCCGGTCAGGCCGAGGCGATCGAGTTCGGAATGGGCGAGTTGGCTCCCGGTGGTCTCGTCCAGGCACGTGCTCAGGCCACCGTCCACATAGTCGTCGAAGGAGTTCTCCAACTCGAAGATCCGCGGATCCTCCTTCTGCGTGATCGGGACGGCCTCGGCCGGCATGCCCGCGCGCGGGCCGACGACCTGCCAGTCCTGCCAGCGCACCGCCACCGGATCGATGATCCTGGGCTTGCCGGTCAGGTCGGCGTAGTGATCGCAGTCGGCTATCGGGTCGGTCGTCAGGGGCACGCCGCCGTACTGCTCGGCGGCGTGAGCGGCGTCGCCGGGCGCCGACCAACTGGTCATGCAGGTGAAGACGTCCAGGGCACCCCCGGTGAACCAGGCGGCGTACTTCGAGTACGCCCAGGCGGCACCGCCGCCGAGTATCGCCACCACCACCGCGCCGGCCAGGATCGCACGGCGGCGGTGACGCCACTTCGGCACCAGCACGGTCGTCGCAGCGGGTTCCGGCGCCTGCGCGGCACGGGTGAGCACCCGCTGCAGGGTCTGCTCACGCCGTCCGATGTACCAGCTGTTCGTGATCTGGTCCGCCTCGGGCTTCAGCGAGGAGAGCGCCTCCAGCAGTTCGTTCGAAGAGGTCTTCGTCGTCATCTCAGTTGCCTTCCGTCAGCAGGGAGAGGAGGGGGTCGGTGGAGGTCCGCGGCGGGTCGTACCGGCGGACCAGCCGGCGCCGGGCACGGCTCAACCGGGCACGCGCCGCAACCGAGGAGATGCCGAGCACAGCGGCCACCCCCGCGGAGTCGAGACCGTGCCAGCCGACCAGCAGCAGAACCTCCCGATCATCAGGTTCGAGCGCGGCGAGCGCCGCGAGCAGGTCCGTCCGTTCGACCGCCGCGACCGCACAGTCGGGCCCGGCCAGTTGCTGAACGCCCTGCAGTTCGGCGATCAGCCGCTGCTGCCGGTCTCGCGACCGCCACAGGTGCGCCAGCGTCTTGCGCGCCGTGCCCAGCAGCCAGGGCACCGGGTCGGCCGGCAATTCGCCGTACCGGCGCCAGGCCACCAGGTACACCTCGGCGAGCACGTCGTCGCAGTCCGCCTCATGACAGTGCCGGCGCACGTAGCTGTACACCTTGGGCGAGGTGTGCTCGTACAGTCGGCGGAAGTCCGCCTCGCAGGGTGGTGCCGGGGTGCTCATACCTGGGTAGTGCCCGGCACCTGGCTGGTTGTGACCGCCCGCGGCGAAGAAAACCTCATTCCCCGCGATCCACTGCAGCGCATACCGTCAGTCTTGCCCACCCCGGCCGTAGCCAGGCCGAAACCGGTGCGGGGCTACCGGTCGAGTTCGACGGGCAGCGGTTCGCCATGCAGAACGGTCAGGCTGGTCACCGCGCGGGTCAGGCACACGTAGAGCCGGCGGAGCCCGATCACCCGCTCCGGCTCCGCCGCCACCAGCCGAGCCGGCTCGAGCAGCAGGACATGGTCGAACTCGAGACCCTTGGCGAGTTGGGCGTCCACGATCTCGACCCGGGCCACGGACTCCGGATCGCGTTGCATCACCCCCAGGACGCCATGCTCGATGACTTCCAGCGCCCGGTCGACGTCCTCTACCCACGTAGAGGGCACGATGACGCCCAGCGTGCCCTCCCGCTCGGCAAGCTTCGCCACCCTCGCGGCAACCTCTGCCAGCGGGTCGGCCGGCTCGATCGTCAGCTCGCCGCGGGAACGGCGGATCCAGTGCGGCGGTGTCAGTTCCGGCGCGATGTGGGGCAGCAGCCGCGCGGCGTAGTCGATCACAGCCCCCGGCACCCGGAAGCCCTCCACCAGTTCGGTGACGGCCGCCTCGGGGTGACCGACCTGGGCCAGCGCGGTGGCCCAGTCGCTGATCCCCCAGGGCGTGGTGGCCTGGGCGAGATCGCCGAGCAGCGTGACCGAGCCGGTGCTGGCCCGGCGTCCGGCCGCTCGCAGCATCATGGCCGAGAGATCCTGAGCCTCGTCGATGATCACATGTCCCAGGCTCGGCTGCCGGTTCAGCAGATCGGATGCCTCGTCCACCAGTACGGCATCGGCGATCGACCAACGTCGCGATCGCAGCGAGCGGGGTGGGCGGTGCCCGATCAGCAGCGCCTGCTCCCGATCGGTGAGGATTCCTTCCGCGGCGCGTTCCAGCAGCGCGGCGTCGCTGAGCAGTGCGTGGACGACGGCCAGGGCGGTCAACTGCGGCCACAGTTGCCTGCCGGCGGCCCGCACCGGAGCCGACCGGGCGATCCGGGCCTGCACCCGGTCGTCCGTGGTGTCTCCGGCTGCTTCCAGCCGCAGCAGCACGTGGTGCGCCAGCCGCTGCGACAACATCGCCCGGCCGGCCTCGTACCGGGTTCCCCGGCCGGCCAGGTCGTCCAGCACGTCGGCGATCGTGGCGGCGGGGATGCGCACCAGCCGGTGCCCGACGGCGACTTCCACCCCCTGCTCGGGTGGACGGACGTGGCTCCACACCGCGCGGCGGAGCACCTCGGCCATCCGGGCGTCGCCCTTGAGCACGGCCACCGCCGGCTCGTCGGTTCCCGTCACCGCCAGCCCGGGGCTGCAGACCAGGGACTCGATGGTCTCCTGGGTGGCGTCGATCTCGCCCAGCGCGGGGAGCACGTCGCCGATGTAGCCCAGGAACGAATCGTTCGGCCCGAGTACCAGCACGCCCGAGCGGGCGAGCCGGTTGCGGAAGGCGTACAGCAGGTAGGCGGCGCGGTGCAGGCCGACCGCGGTCTTGCCGGTGCCGGGAGCCCCCTGGATGGCCAGCGAGTCGTCCAGGTCCGCGCGGACCAGCACGTCCTGGTCCGGCTGGATCGTCGCCACGATGTCGCGCATCGGGCCGGAGCGGGGACGCTCGATCTCCGCCTCCAGCAGCGTACTCGGACCGCTTCCCCCGGTCTCGGACAGGCGTTCGTCCTCGTAGGCTGTGATCTCGCCATGCTGGAAGCCGAAGCGCCGGCGCAGCCGCACTCCCATCGGTTCACCGGCCCGGGCTCGATAGAAGGGCAGCGCCAGCGGCGCCCGCCAGTCCATCACCAGCGGGTCGCCGCCGATGGACTCCTCGATGTGGCGGCGTCCGATGTAGCAGGTCTCGTCCACTTCGGCACCCAGCGCGAGGGCGTAGTCGATCCGTCCGAAGAACAGCGGGACGGCCGGATCGTCCGCCAGCGACTCCCGTCGGCGGTACAACTGCTGGCGCAGGTGTTGCGTCGAGACGTGGTCGCCGCCGATCGCCGTACTCCAGTCGGCCGATCGGGCGCGCATCGCCGCCAGCGCAGCTCTGGCGGCGGCCAGGTGAGCCTGTTCCGCCGCCAGCACAAGATCGGACATCAGACCTCCAGAGGATTGCGATGGAGTGCCGGCACCCGATGGAGCCGGTGGTCGGGCTGAACCGCCCGGGCCCGGCGGGAACACCCGACGGGCGGCCTGCGACCAGCGCAGGCTCTGGAGATCCCGCGAGTCTACGCGGCCGGGCCCGCAATCGGGAAACGCGGCCCGTGGTCCGCCCTAGGATGACGCCATGAACGACACCGCCGCCGTACTCCGTCATGCCGTCGATGCTCAGCTCCCGGCCGCCATCAGCGACCTGGCCGAGCTGGTGGCCATACCGTCGATCGCCTTTCCGGGCTTCCCTCGCGACGAGGTGGAGCGCAGTGCCCAGGCGGTGGCCGCGCTCTTCGAGGCGACGGGCTTGTTCGAGCGGGTCGACGTCCGCACGGCCGTCGTTCCCGAGGACGGGAAGCCAGGGATGCCGGCGGTATTGGCGACCCGGCCCGCCGTGGCCGGGAAGCCGACGGTGCTGTTGTACGCGCATCACGACGTCCAGCCGGTCGGGGACGAGCGACTGTGGGAGACGCCGCCGTTCGAACTGACCGCGCGGGACGGCCGGCTCTACGGCCGTGGCGCGTCCGACGACAAGGGCGGGGTGATCGCGCACCTGGCCGCGTTGCGGGCGCTCAAGCAGGTGCTGGCCGACGACTTCGGCGTGGGCCTGGTGGTCTTCGTCGAGGGTGAGGAGGAAGCCGGATCCCGCTCCTTCGCCCAGTTCCTGCAGGAGAATCGCGAAGCGATGGCCGCCGACGTGATCGTGGTCGCCGACTCGACCAACTGGGACGCCCGCACGCCCGGCCTGACGGTGTCGCTGCGCGGCAACACCCGGTTCACCCTGACCGTGCGGACGCTCGCCCACGCCTCGCACTCCGGCCTCTACGGCGGCGCGGTGCCCGATGCGATGCTGGCGACGATCCGGCTGCTGAACACGCTGTGGGCCGAGGACGGCGCCGTGGCCGTCGCCGGCCTGACCGAGCACCAGGCGGCGACGCCCGACTACGACGAGGACGCGCTGCGCGTCGACGCCGGGCTGCTGCCGGGCGTCAGCCCGATCGGCTCGGGCCCGATCCTCGGCCGAATCTGGAACCAGCCGGCGATCACCGTGACCGGCATCGACGCCCCGAGCGTGCTGCATGCCGCGAACACGATCCTTCCCGAGGTGTCGGTGGTGATCAGTGCCCGGGTGGCGCCCGGTCAGCACAGCCGGGAGGCCTTCGACGCGCTCCAGGCGCATCTGCTGGCTCACGCGCCGCTCGGAGCCGAGCTCAGCTTCAGCGACATCGACTACGGGGACGGCTTCCTGGCCCACACCGGCGGCTGGGCGGTTCAGCTGGGCAAGCAGGCGCTGGCCGAGGGTTTCGGGGTCGCGCCGGTCGAGCTGGGCGTGGGCGGGTCGATCCCCTTCATCGCCGACCTCGCCCGGGTGTTCCCTCAGGCGCAGATCCTGGTCACCGGCGTGGGCGATCCGTTGTCGCGCCCGCATACCCCGAACGAGTCGCAGGACGAGGGTGCGCTGACAGGCGCGATTCTGGCGGAGGCGTGGCTGCTCCACCGCCTGAACTCCGACGATCTCACGACGAGTTCGAGCTAGTTCCCCCTCATCGTCCTCACGGACCACTAGCGTGAGGACATGCGGTTGAGTTGGCCGGGGCTCCAGGTTGCCGTCGCCCTGGTTCTGCTGGCGACGGGTTGTGCCGGCCAACCTTCGCTGACCGGCACGGCACCGGCGGCCACTCCGGCCGCAACACACACCGCCCCGCTGCTGGCCGCCGATGTGACCGGTGGCGTCCCGGTCGAACTCGGCTCGGCAGGACACTGGGCGATCGCTGCCGGCCGGGCCTTCGTGGTGACCGCGGAGGGCGAGATCAACAGCATCGACCTCGCCTCCGGAACCACCCGCTGGCAGGCCTCCTTCGGCTTGGGCCAGGCGTGGGACGCCCAGCCCACCATCGGGCTCAGTTCCGACGCCAAGACGGTGATAGCGCTGCGCACGGTGGATATCGACGCGACTCCCAGCCTCGACCTGCTGACCCTGGACGCAGAGACCGGGACCGGCATCTCCGAAGACCTGATCGTCGACCCCCACCACCGTTGGCAGATCGATCTTCCGCCGCGCATCCTCGCCGCCGATGCCGAGACCGTCGTACTGGCCGACAATCCCGAGTCGGGCTACCAGACCGCCGTGATCGACCGTTCGACGGCCACCCTGGTGTGGCAGGCATCCGAGGAAGCGGTAGCGGCGGGTTCCGGCACGGTGATCACCCGGGCCAGCGGGCGAGCGCGCGCGTCCGGTACCCGGCTCTGGGAGGCGACCACCCCGCTCGGCCCGCTCCTGGCGCAGACCGAGGACGTGGTGGTGGTGACAGCCGGCGGGTCGGGCATCTGGCTCGACCCGGCCACGGGAGCGGAGCTCGCTCGCACCGACCCGCTGGGCGAGGCCGACCCGCCCTGCCGACCGGCGACGTCCGCGCTGATCTGCGCGGGTGCCGGTGTGATCGGTTACGACCTGGCGACCGGCGAACAGCTGTGGTCGTCCCCCGAGCCGGCGGAGTGGCTGGCCACCGTGGCTGACTGGGTCTATCTGGGACGGGCACAGGATCGCGGCGACATCCTCGACGCGAGCACCGGCGAGGTACTGGCCAGCGATGCCGAACTGCCCGCGATCCGCTACGCAGACGAGACCGGGATCCTGGTCGCTGCCGAGGGCGGCTACTCCTGGGTGCCGCTCGTCCGCTGACTCACGCGGTCGGAGCGCGTCGTCGGCGCGGGAGCCGCCAATTCCACCGCTCGTCCTGTTCGAGGAACCCCTGCTCGGCCAGTGCGTCGAGGATGCCGAGGCAGCTGCCCAGCGGCACCCCGGAACGCAATGACAGCTCTCCGGCGGACATGCCACCGCGGGCCGGAACCGCTTCGAACACCCTCAGTTGCTCGGGATCCAGCGCATCGGTCGGCCGGCTTTCGACCGGAGCCCGTGCCGCGCGGCGGCCGAGCGGTCCCAGCAACTCCAGCACCTCCTCGGCACCGGTCACCAGCACTGCTTCGGCCGCGCGGATCAGCCGGTGCGGAGTGTAGGACTGGGCGCTGTGCACCGAACCCGGCACCGCAGCGACCACCCGGTTGAGACAGTTCGCCCAGGTGACGGTGTTGCGAGCCCCGGAGCGGGCACCGGCCTCCACGACGATCGTCGCCGGCGCGAGCGCGGCGATGAGCCTGTTCCTGCCCAGGAACCGACTCCTCGTCGGATGCTCTCCGGGAGCGAACTCCGTGACCAGCACGCCATCCTCGGCCACCCGGTCGAACAGCGCGCGGTGCGCCACCGGATAGGGCCGGTCCAGCCCCGACGCCAGAACCGAGACCGTGGCCGAACGGCTGGCCAGGCAGCCACGATGGGCCGCCGCGTCGATCCCGAAGGCGCCGCCGGAGACGGTGACGAAACCGGCCTTGCCCAACTCGGCCGCGATCTCACCGGCAATCGTCTCGCCATAGGGGGTGCACGCCCGCGAGCCGACGATCGCCACCGAACGGTCGGTGAGCTCGGTCAGGTCACCACCACCGCGCAGCCACAGCCCCAGTGGCGATCCGCTGAGGTCGTTGACCGGCTCGCAGCCCTCCAGCTCGGCCAGCCGGCCGGGCCACTCCGGATCTCCCGGCACGATGAACCGCATCCCGGCGGCGGCTGCCTGTTCGAGCACCGGCTCGGATCGGAACTCCCGGGCTCGCCGGCTCAACGGTGCCTGGAGCGGACCGCGGAGCAGATCGGCCCAGACCCGTTCGGCGCCCAGCCTGGCAACCGCTTCGGTGACCCGCCAGGTGGCCGGTTCGATGACGCAGCTCAACGCCAGCCTCGCCTCCCGCTCGCTCATGCCGCCCTCCGCTCCTCACCCCGCCGCAGGGCGAGCGCGGTATGGAGGTGATCGACGCCTGGCCGCTCCGCGCCGGCCAGGTCGGCTATGGTCCAGGCCAATCGAAGAACCTTGTCGACACCGCGTGCCGAGAGCAACCCACGGCTGACGGCCTCGTCCAGCCGCTCCACGCCATCCGGCAGCGGCAATCGGCGCCGCAGCACCGGCCCGGGAACCTCGCCGTTGGTGCGCCACCCGACCGGCTCAAGCCGCCGGGCCTGCCGGTCTCGCGCCAGCCGCACCCGTTCGGCGACCGAACTGCTCGGTTCGGCCGCGCGTAGCGCTGCAGCCAGGAAGGAGCGCCGCAGGGGCGAGAGATGCTGATGGATGTCGATCCGGTCGAGTATCGGTCCGGACACCTTGCGGGCGTACCTGCGCACGTCGTTGGGTGGACAGCGGCATTCCGCACCGGGTGTGCCGAAGTGTCCGCAAGGGCACGGATTGGCCGCCAGTACCAGCTGGAAACTGGCGGGATAGACCGCGGTCGCCAGCGCCCGGCCCAGGACGATCCGCCCCGACTCCAGCGGCACCCGCAGCGCGTCCATCGACTGCTGCTTGAACTCGGGTGCCTCATCCAGGAAGAGCACGCCGCGATGGGCTCGCGAGACGGCTCCCGGGACCGCGATCCGTGACCCGCCGCCCACCAGGCTGGCCATCGATGCCGAATGATGTGGGTCGGCGTACGGCGGCCGGCGCACCAGGCCGTCCAGCGGCAGGCCGGCCAGGGAGTGGATCGCCGAGACCTCCAGCGACTCGCTCAGTTCCAGATCGGGCAGGATGCTCGGCAGCCGTTCGGCCAGCAGAGTCTTGCCCACACCCGGGGGCCCGTGCAGGTAGAGGTGATGCCGGCCGGCGGCAGCCACTTCTAGGGCCCACTTCGCCTCGACCTGGCCCGCGACATCGCGCAGATCCTTGAGGGTGCCGGGCTCCACGATCTCGCTGTCCGCGATCGGAGTCGCGCTCCCGGGACCCCCGCGCAGCACGTCGAACAGTTCGGTCAGGTCCGCGACCCCGGTCACCTCGGCACCCTCGACCAGACCCGCCTCCCGCATCTGAGCGGCGGGGACGACCACCCGGGCGAAGCCCTGTCGCACCGCGGCCAGCACCGCCGGCAGCAGGCCGCGAACGGCGCGCACCCGCCCGTCCAGCCCCACCTCGCCGAACAGCGCCCGGCCCTCCAACGCCACGGCGGGACAGCTCTCCCCCGCGGCCCCGACCGCTGCCACGATGCTCAGGTCGTAATGCGAGCCGGCCTTGGGCAGGATCGCCGGCGAGAGGTTGATCGTCACCGGTGCCGCGGGCCAGCCCACGCCAACCGACACCATCGCGGCGCGGCACCTATCCCGTGCCTCGTAGAGCGACGTGTCAGGCAACCCCACAAGGGTGATCTTCGGCAGCCCGCTGCTGATCGCCGCCTCGACCTCGACCATCGCGCCTTCCATGCCGATCAGGGCCACCGACCAGGCCCGCGCGGCCTTCACGAACCGATCCCCCGCACGTGAGTGATCCGGTGGGAGCCGTCGGCGGGCAGCAGCACGCCAACCCCGTCGATCCGGATCCCGGGCGCCGTACCGGGCTGCGCACGCAGCCACAGCGCCGCCAGTTCACGTAGCTTGCGCTGCTTGGCCGCGGTGATGGCCTCCAGCGGTGGGCCGAAGCCGAGCCCGCGGCGGCACTTCACCTCGCAGAACACCACTGTCACCGGCGGGCCGGGGTCGACCGCGATGATGTCCAGTTCGCCGGCCGGGCAGCGCCAGTTGCGTTCCAGCACGCGCCAACCCAGGTCCGTCAGATAGCGGGCGGCCAACTCCTCACCGGCCCGCCAGGTCTCTCGATTGCCCACCTCGCACCTCCGTCGAGAGATCCTGGGCAGGACGACGTCGGATCGGCCAGGCAATGCTGCGAGCTGTGGACAACTCGGGTGCCAGCGGCGTCATCCACAGGCGCCGCGGCGGTCTACAGGTTCTCGGGGACCCGCAGGTCGGAGTGGGCGATCTCTTCGATGGAGACGTCGCGGAAGGTCAACACCTTCGCGCTCTTGACGAAGCGGGCGGGCCGGTACATGTCCCACACCCAGGCGTCGCCCATCGACACCTCGTAGTACACGTCGCCACCTTCGGTGCGCACCTTCAGGTCGACGGCATTGCAGAGATAGAAGCGCCGCTCGGTCTCGACGGCGTAGGTGAAGATGCCGACGACGTCCTTGTACTCCCGGTACAGCTGCAGTTCCAGCTCGGATTCGTACTGTTCAAGGTCCTCGGCGCTCATGGCAGGTTCACTGTACCAGCGGCCCGTCGCACATTCTCGAAGCACCAGCGATGGATCGGGCTCGGCCCGTGATCATTCAGCCGGTCCTGGTGCAGCCCCGTGCAATACCCCTTGTGGATGTCGAAGGCGTAGACCGGATAGGTCTGGTGGTAGTCGGCCATGATGCGATCGCGGGTGACCTTGGCGATCACCGACGCGGCCGCCACGCAGGCAGCCACCCGATCGCCCTTCCACACTCCCAGGTTCGGCACGCCCAGCCCGTCCACCGCGAACCCGTCGGTGAGCACGAAATCGGGCGCCACGTCCAGCCGCAGCACGGCTCGCCGCAGGGCGGCCAGGTTGGCCACGTGCATCCCGAGGCTGTCGCACTCCCCCGGCTCGATGCCGACCACCGACCAGGCCAGCGCGCGGGCGACCACCTGATCGTAGATGCGGTCCCGCTGCCGGGCGGTCAGCATCTTGGAGTCGCCGAGCCCGTCGATCCGGCTGGACGGACGCAGGATGACAGCTGCTGCCACCAGCGGCCCCGCGCAGGCCCCGCGCCCCGCCTCGTCCGCGCCGGCGATCAACGAGAACCCGCCGCGTCGCAGTGAGCGCTCATATCCGTAGAGGCCGGCATCCCGGCGCACCACAGCCACCGGTTCAGCAGTCGGTCGGTGGACCGTTGATGACCGGCTCGTCGGGCGGCGCTGCCGGCGGCGGCACGCCGGCAAAGGTCTCCGGACGGTTGAGAGCCCGCATCCGGTCGAACGGGAAGACCACGGCGACGGCTGTGCCGACGATGTTCTTCACCGGAATGAAGGCAGCCTCACCGGGTGGCCCGGTCTCGCTCTCATCGAACAGATAGCAGCGGGAATCCTCGGAGCTGTTGCGATGGTCGCCCATCACGAACACCGTTCCGGCCGGCACCACGATGTCGAAGCTCATCGTCGATGGGTCGGCCTGCCGTCCGGTGGTCGGATCGGTGTAGAGGTAGGCGCCCTCGTTGAGGGCCACGCCGTTGACCATCACCCGGCCCTGGGCGTCGCAGCAGCTGACGTGGTCGCCGGCAACGCCGATCACCCGCTTGATCAGATGCTGCGTACTCTCGTCCGGGGCCAGGCCCACGAAGACCAGCGCGTCCCGCACCCAGCTCGGATTCTGCTCCTCCTGTGGATCGAGCCAATCCAGCGTGTCGCGGAAGACGACCACGTCGCCCCGCTCGTACCCGATGATCTTCTGAACCGCCACCCGATCGTTGATCAGCAGGGTGTTCTCCATCGAACCGGTCGGGATGACGAACATCTGCGCGATGAAGAGTCGCAACAGCGTGGAGGCCACCAGGGCCCCCACCACCACGATCGCTATCTCGCGCAACCAGTCGCCCAGAACGGCCCACCCGCTGCGCGGCTTGGCCTCCGCCGACCGGCTCACAGAACCATCCCTTTCCGGCACTCGCTTGCGCACTCTCACGCCGAGAGTACGCGGAGGGTGGTCAGTTGTCGCGCTTCTCCTTGATCTTGGCTGCCTTGCCGCGCAGGCCGCGCAGGTAGTACAGCTTGGCGCGCCGGACGTCGCCGCGGCGCTCCACCTCGATCTTCTCGATGATCGGGCTGTGCAGCGGGAAGGTCCGCTCGACACCGGTGCCGAAGGAGACCTTGCGGACCGTGAAGGACTCCCCCACACCCGAGCCGGTGCGGGAGATCACGGCGCCGGCGAAGACCTGGATCCGGGAACGGTTGCCCTCGATGACCCGCACGTGAACGCGCACCGAGTCACCGGGGCGGAAGTCGGGGAGGTCGTCACGCAGTGCGGACTGCGCGATCTCTGCTACCAAGGGGTTCATTGCCGTGTCCTCGCCAGTGCCACAGGTCACTTCGGTTCGATGCTTGTCGGATGGCGGCCAGCTTTCCCCCTGTGGCAGGAGCAAACCGCGACTACCAAGTTTGCCACACCCCGCGCTCCGGCCGGAAATCGAGGACGAGGGACGACGCGAGCTCGCTCGTGAACCTGGCGAGGATTGCTCGAGCGGTAGTCCTGGGAAAGCACAAGGCCCCGGCCGGAGCCGGGGCCTCGCGTTGAGCTACTACTTGCCGTCCTTCTTGAACAGCGAGGCGATCAGGTCGCGGTTGAGCTGGCTGATCGTGTCCAGCGGGATCTCCTTGGGGCAGACCGCAGCGCACTCGCCGATGTTGGTGCAGTTGCCGAAGCCCTCGGCGTCGTGCTGGGCCACCATCGACTTCACGCGGGTGTACCGCTCGGGCTGGCCCTGCGGGAGCATCGCCAGGTGGGTGATCTTCGCCGCGGTGAACAGCATCGCCGAGGAGTTCGGGCAGGCCGCCACACAGGCGCCGCAGCCGATGCAGGTCGCCGCGTCGAAGCCGCGGTCGGCCTTCAGCTTCGACACCGGAGCCGCGTGGGCGTCCGGGGCCGAACCGGTGTTCGCCGAGATGAAGCCGCCGGCCTGGATGATCCGGTCGAAGGCCGAACGGTCGACCACCAGATCCTTCAGGACGGGGAACGGGCCGGCCCGCCACGGCTCGACGTCGATGGTGGCGCCATCGGCGAAGGAGCGCATGTGCAGCTGGCAGGTGGTGGTC
>Ga0102832_1001802_pt1 | contig 14819 bp, 13 predicted proteins | sample EBPBio282013_DNA_FD_88942 | JGI IMG/M metagenome (GOLD analysis project Ga0102832, IMG submission 88942) | Wastewater treatment Type I Accumulibacter community from EBPR Bioreactor in Madison, WI, USA - Reactor 2_5/28/2013_ DNA (Illumina Assembly) | ecosystem: Engineered > Bioreactor > EBPR >...
CCCAACCCCAACCCCAACCCCTTAGGTTTTTTTATTATTTATCATTTTGTTAAGTTAGATAAATATCAATAAAGTTGAATAGATAAAGTAAAGTTTATAAATTTGGTATTTTTTTTCAAAGTATAAATTTTCTTGGACTGCCTTTTTTTAAAGCTTTATGAGTGATTATTCGATACTTGCAAGAATTTTTGACAATGGCTTTAAATTTTCTTTACATAGCTAGGATTTTTATCCTTACCTTCCTATTCTACATCTATCTGGTCACATCTTTTTATGAGGAAAGTCCCTAAGGCCATAAGTCTTAATGTTAATTTTAATCTTATGAAAGTATAGATAGAAAATACAATTGAAGAAAATAGAGTGTTTAAATAAAGGAACAGATCATCATTTTTGGGCTTTTTTGACAACTCTTCTCTTTCTGATTTCAACTTTCTCAACGTTGTTGCTGTCGAGTGAGTCGGTGATTCTCTTGGCGAGTTCTGGTTTATTTTCAGTATAAGTGAAAAGAGTTTTTCCTCTTCTAATTTTGAACTTGATGTTTTTTTTATTCTTTTTGATGTAGACAGCTAAGTTAGGAGAGTAAAAATACTTTTCTTGACTGGCTTTTCAGTTTTGGCAACTTTAGTTCCCTTAACGTATGACAAAAATGTCTTGTAATCTTTGATCTCCTTAGGCTAAATAAGATAAATGGCTTACCATGTTTGTGGTGATTTAATAATTATTATTAATATTAAATTTACATTTTGTTTTTTTAATCAATTTTACTTACAACTTTAATAAATCAATTCACTTTTTTATCTACTTTTCATCATTTCCTCTCTTCTTTAATAAATGACTCTAATCGAATCGCTGTAACGAAAGCATTGAGTTTAAGGCTTGAGGTTTATAATGTTGTAGTCTTTAATAAAAATACTATCCAAAAAATGCTTGAACAACAATGGGAGATCATAGATTGCTCTCCGAAAGAAAAGATCATTATCTTCTTTTTCCTTCACAATATTTATAGCTAATCAATCAATCTTTAACGTTTAAAAGACTTTTAGGAGTACAATATTGATTCTTATTGAATTCTCTTAGAAAAGATAAAGTGTTATTTTTTATATGTATTGTTAAAATATTTAGTTAAAAAGGTATTTAGATAGGAACTAAGTAAAAGAAAAATTTTATTTATTTTATTTGTTAGTAAAATAAAAAAAGAAGAAAGGCTTTTATGTTTTATCTAGGCTATAACAAATTATTTGGATTTTCTAAATTAAGGTTAACATTTTACTGCTTTATGTTTAGAAAATCTATTTTTAATTGATCAGATTTTAGACTTTCATAGAAATATGGTATGATAAAAAAAGTTTCTGTGTTTTGAGTCGTAAAATAAAAAATGTATGTTTTTATAAAACAAATCAGTCGATTGATATAAAATCGAGAGATGAGGAGGGGTATGTGATAAAATAAGATTTTTGCCGGGTAGATCAAGGCAATAAATACGTTGATTTATTTTAAACAAAAAATAATAATAAATATTATACATGAACAGAGGCGCTAAAGAAAACTGGTTCGAATCTCCACATGCCAGGACTGGCGTTTGGCTCAATTATGAGGAAAAAACCTAACTTTTCAACTTTTCTAAACATAGTTCCCAATAAAGGTTTACTTTTTTAACTCCCTCACTTAATTCCAAGCCGATTGAAATGTAAAAAAGTCTTAAGCCTTATTACGGTAATTCTAATTAAGCTGAAACGAATCGATTTGAAGATATTAATCTTCCCGATATGTTCTCAAACACGATAATTGAAAGGCCAGTCATTAATGAAAAAATCGATTTCTAAGAATCATCTGTTATCTCTGAATAAAATGATTGCTACACTCCCTCAAAGTAAAACGACTTCGATCATGATCTATGTGATAAGTCATCAAAATAACTACCGAAAACTGCCGCCAAAGACAGACATTAATACTTTCATTAAGAAAAAAAGACAAGACCAAAATAAAAGGGTCTCAGAATGCTCTCTCAAAAGGCCTATTAAATAGTCACCAAAATGAACGGAGCTACATATAAATAAGTTGCAAATAAACTTGTTGACGAACTCACAATGTAAGATACGTTGGAAATTAATGTACTCTTTTTTATAATCAAAGGGCAAAGATTAACAAAATATCAAAAGAAGAGTTTATGATGCACTTAATGTACTCATAGCTTTAGGAATTTTGAAAAAAGATGGTAGAAAAATATACGGCCTTAAGAATCAATCTTAAAGTTAGCTTGCCTGCAGAGATGAAATCGAAAGACTTACATTAGAAAACAAAACTAAGCAATTCAGATTGTTAGAAAAACTCAAAATATACAGAAATCATAAAATTCGTGCTCAAATGATTAAAGCTTTAATCAGACGTAATTCTCAGTCTTTACATAAAACAAATAAAATTGAGTTCCCTTTTATAGCTATTTGTGTAAAAGATGAGGACGAGGTAAATTTTTTATTAGATATTAGAAAAATGTCATTTTAAACGATGATAAGATTTAGATAAAATGTTCTCAGAAAAAAATCTAACCTTTTGGGGATATGGATACGATTTAGTTTTTAAGTCAATCATTAAAACTTTATATTTAATGATAAAAAGTATTGATTTTCCATTTATTTTATGTGTAATGATATTCTGATGTTTTTAGAATTTTATTTCCTGAATTGAATTGGACAGGATTTAATTTATTTTGTGTTTTTAAAAAATTAAAATATCTTCAATTAATTCAACTAAATAATTAATATATTTTTGTTAGATAAAAGAATGTTTGCGAGAAACATATTCAAACTTGCATCAAATCAATCTGCTTGGTTTTCATCCTTGAAGAAGGGTCAAATCTCACAGGTTATTGGTGCCGTCGTTGACGTTCAATTCGAAGGTGAAATCCCTCCAATTTTGAATGCATTGTAAGTCGAAGGAGTCGAGAACCGTTTGGTTTTGGAAGTGGCTCAACATTTGGGTGATTCAAGAGTAAGAACAATTGCTATGGACTCAACCGAAGGTCTCGTTAGAGGACAAGAAGTCGTCGATACCGGAGCACCAATCAGTATTCCAGTCGGACCAGAAACTTTGGGTAGAATTATGAACGTCATCGGAGACCCAATCGACGAAAGAGGACCAATCAATACTAAAATAAGATATCCAATCCATAGATAAGCCCCAGCATTTGACGAACAAGGTTCAGGAGCTGAAATTCTTATCACTGGTATTAAAGTCGTTGATATGCTCGCTCCATATGCCAGAGGTGGTAAAATCGGTCTCTTCGGTGGTGCCGGAGTCGGAAAGACAGTCGTCATTCAAGAACTTATTAACAACGTCGCTAAGGCCCACGGTGGTTATTCAGTCTTCGCAGGAGTCGGTGAAAGAACCAGAGAAGGTAACGATCTTTATCACGAAATGATCGAATCTGGTGTCATCAAAATTGACACCCCCGGCTCAAGATGTGCCCTTATTTATGGTCAAATGAATGAACCCCCAGGAGCCAGAGCCAGAGTCGGTTTGACCGGTTTGACTGTCGCTGAATATTTCAGAGACGAAGAAGGAAAGGATGTGCTTCTTTTCATCGATAACATTTTCAGATTCACTCAAGCTTGCTCAGAAGTGTCTGCCTTGTTGGGTCGTATCCCATCTGCCGTCGGTTATCAACCAACCTTGGCTACCGATTTGGGTGCTTTGCAAGAAAGAATTACCACCACCAAGAAGGGTTCAATTACTTCAGTCCAAGCCATTTACGTCCCAGCCGACGATTTGACTGATCCCGCTCCAGCTACTACTTTCGCTTTCTTGGATGCCACAACTGTCTTGTCAAGAGCCTTGACCGAACTCGGTATTTATCCAGCCGTCGATCCATTGGATTCAACTTCAAGAATCTTAGATCCAACTGTTGTCGGAGAAAAGCATTATTCAGTTGCCAGAGGTGTTCAAAAACTTCTCCAAGATTATAAATCACTTCAAGATATTATTGCTATTTTGGGTATGGACTAATTGTCTGAAGATGATAAATTAACAGTCGCCAGAGCCAGAAAGATTCAAAAGTTCTTGTCTCAACCATTCTTCATGTCTGAAGTTTTCACTGGTAGAAAGGGTAAATTCGTTGAACTTAAAGACACCATTGAAGGTTTCTCAGCTCTTTTGGAAGGAAAAGGAGACGATTATCCAGAAGCTGCTTTTTATATGCAAGGTACTTTGGAAGAAGCCTTCGAAGAAGGAAAGAAACTTGCCATGCAAGCTGCCAAAAAATGATGATTTAAAAATAAAATCTTTATTCCAACTCAATAATAATCAAATATAGAATTTTAATTTATAATTTTTACAAATAAATGAGACATCAATTTAATTTTTAAAGAAGACTAAAATGTTTCATTTTGATTTCTTTTCATTTTTTAAAGATGGGAATATTTGCTGCATAAGTTGAGCTTCTTCCAATTTATGGAGTTTTAATGCTCCTGCTGCAGTGGCAGCTGAAGGTTTTCTACCATGAAACTTAATTTATTTTTTAAATAGTTTTTTTAATCTTGGGCATAAATAATTCCAAGCACCGTAATTTTCATGTTATTATTGGGCCCATTATATTGAAACATCTTTATCAAATGGCTAAATTGCTTATTTAATCTTTTAATGAGGGAAAGGTGCTAATTATTAAATTCTGACAATAGCAATATCCTAAAATATAAAAAAAGTATTTTACTTCATGTTTAAGTTAATCTCTTTTTGATTTAAGGTCATAAAAGAACTGACCATTACATAATAAAACTCTTTTTATTTTCTTGGGATCTTTGACATCTTTATCTGGAATGACGGGCTGGAACTCTGTGCCTTAGGTTATTTCTTCGATTGGTCTATTTGCCTTGAATATAAGAAAAAGATTACTCCTTTGAATTTCAAAAGTCTTTTTGAATTAAAGTTAATTAAGGGTTTTCTGTAGTCTCTTCTGAGCTGTCTTCGTAAAACATGAAAATAATTTGAAGTTGTTGAACAAGATACAATTTGGATGTTGCATTTTTTAAGCTGTTCATGATATTTTAAGGTCTGATCAACATCACAATTATCATCTGAAAGGAATAAAAATCTTTCCATTCTTCCTGAGCTATGTTCGGGTCCTTGGCCATCCATTCCGTGGGGAAGATTCAACACTAATCCAGATTGTATTCCCCATTTGCTTTAACTTGGAGCCAGATAATTATCAATAATAATTTGAGCTCCATTTGCGAAGTCTCCGAATTGAGCCTCCCAAATAACAAGAACATTGGGATTTGTAATTGAGTATCCCCATTCATAACCGCAAACTCCATATTAACTTAAATGACTGTTACATATCGTAACTTTTTAGATATTTACTGACTTGAAAAAATTCAGTTTCTAAACATCTTTTTGTTGGTCAGAAACAAATGCATGCCTGTGAGAAAAAGTACCTCTTTCGACATCCTGTCCTGAGAGACGAACTCCATAACCTTCATGTAATAAAGTTGCAAATGCAAGACTTTCCATGGTAGCCCAGTCCAAATTTTAATTTTGATTCATCGATCTGACCCTTTCATCAAAGATTTTCTTGATGGTTGGATGAACATTAAAATTTATAGGTAATGTTGTAACTTTCTTAAACACATCAAGTAAAATATGCTTGGGGACACCTGTCTTGTAGTTGATGTTTGAAACTTTTTCTAACTCATAATATGGATCTTCATGTTATGGTTTATCGTCCATTTTGTCTTCAACTACTTTTTTTAAATCCTTTTCAAACTACTACATATATTATTTCTTCATTTCATCAATTTGTTGTTGTGTTAAAACACCTTTTTAAATGCATTTTTTTGAATAAAGCTCAAAGACTGACGGATGGTGTTTGATTTTTTCGTACATTATCGGATGTGTATATAAAGGTTGATCTTGTTAACTATGTCCAAATCTACGATAACCAACGATTTCAATAAAAATATCTTTTTTGAATTTTTGTCGATACGCAACTGCTACATGCATAACTGCATCTAAAATGTCGGGTTAGTCTGCATTTACATGAATAACTGGGGCCCCTACAGTTTTTGCAATTTAGGTGCAATAATAGGAAGATCTTCCTTGCCATGGAGGAGTGGTGAATCCAAGTTGATTATTCATAACGATATGAATAATTCCACCTGTGGAATAATCAACTAAGTCTTGGAACTGAAGTGCTTCATAAACTATTCCTTGGCCAGTTACTGCTGCATCTCCATGCATTATTACTCCCATAGCTTTTGACTTTTATTTATCTTTTACACATTATTGAATGGCTCTTACAGCTCCATGTACCAAAGGACTAACAGTTTACAAATGTGATGGATTTGGTAACATCCTCAGATATACAGGATTCCCTTTAATATTCTTTCTGCTTCGATAACCCAAATGATATTTAACGTCACCGGATTGTACAGCATCTAAATCTTCATCAGATATTTCTAAAAACTCCTTAAACATATGTTGTGCTGGTTTATCTAAAACGCAATGTAAAGCATTTAATCTCCCCCTATGAGCCATACCTATGACTATATTCTGACAACCAGTTTATGAAGCAACTTAAACTAATTTACCCAAAGATGATGTAAATGAGTTAAGGCCTTCAATACCGAATCTTTTTGTGTTTGTAAATCTGAGCATCATAAAGTCTATAAAGCATTGATCTTTACAAAGTCTTCTAAAAGTTGAATACCTTTCTTATTTTGTAGGCTCAGATACCATCAAAATTTCTATGTATCTTTCTATTGATGCCTTTAAAAAGTCTCTTTACTCCTTACTATTTAAATGCATATATTAGTATCCAACATTTCCCATATAAATTTTTTGTAAATATTCATGAAGAGCCTTAATATTATAAGGGCCGTTGATTCTGTCAGAGTGCTACTATCTCAAATACTTCATAGTGATTTCTTAGTTAACCGTTTATTCATTAAATCCAAATTCAGTAATGTCCAAACAAGAAATATCAATTTTTCCAGGTAATCTTTAGCGATTGCCTAATTCTAAGGGATCAGTTTTTGCAAATTGATGAGCAACAGCACGGAATCTATCAATCATCATTCTAACACCCAATTGTTTCCTAACTTCATGTTGTGAACCACTCTCAACATGCAATTTTTAGCCCAGTTTTGGGGGTAGACTGAAAGCTTTTTAAGGATCTTAACCCTTTTCAATAAGTTCGAAAAACCCACTTAAAGAAGGAGAAACAGACTTTTTATCTTTTTTCCACTTTTCATACATCGCTTCAATGTAAGAAATATTTGCGATTGATAAGAAGTTATTTCCAAACTTCGATATCTATGAAAAAGACTTCCTTTGCTGTTGAATTAAATTTGATGTTCTGCAGAGAACTTTTCTCATCTTTATTTGCAGACTTTATAATTAATAAATCTTACCAACAACGATTCTTAAAATACTTTTAAGATTGGTCGAATGCTCTTTGGATATAAATAAATCTAAAAACTTAAAGGTCTTTTTTTGTAAATTATAAAAAACTTTGAAACCTAATAAAAAATATCCTCCCAGAATTGATCAATCAAAAATGAATATCCTTCTGCAGAGATCAAAGTTTCCTGTTTCTAGCTTAAAGAGGCTCTTAAAAGAGCAAATTATTCCCCAAAGAAAATAACGTAAAAATAAAATGATGAAGATCTTAACAAATTGAGAAAAGATTATGGTAACAAAGTAATTGCAACAATTCACGTTGATGATGCAATTTAAGGAATGAGAGGCCTTCCAGTTTTATTCCATGATGGCAGCGCTTTTGATTAAAATCTAGGAATAACTTTCAAAGGACACACAATTTCTTAATTTCAAAAGAAATCTCAAAAAGCAGTAGATGGAAAAGAGCCTTTACCTTAAGTAATGTGGTGGCTTTTGGTAACTGGAAGATTTCCAACAGATGTGTAATTTAATGAGATCTAAAAATAATGGAGATAAAAAGGATCCCTAAACATGGAAGAAGTAAAATTTATTTTAAGTCTTCCTAACACTATGCATCCAATGTCTATGCTTTCGATGATAATCCTCTATTTACAAAAAAACAGTTAATTTTTTAAGGCTTATCAAGCAGGAGTTCATAAATCAAAATATTGGTAACTTTATTATGATGATGCTATGAATCTTTTGGCAAAACTTCCAAGAATCGCTGCTACAATTTACAGACATCGATATAAAAATTCTAAGATCATCAATGCTGATAATACATTGGATTGGGGAGCAAACTTTGCCCATATGCTTGGATTTAATGATCCTCATATGAGATAATTTTTAAGAGGATACTTATCAATTCATGCTGATTATTAGGGCGGAAATGTATCTACTCATACAGCTTATCTAGTGGGTTCCGCTCTTTCCGATCCTTATCTTTGCTATTCAGCTGCATTAAATGGCCTTTCTGGACCACTTCATGGCCTTACTAGTCAATAAGGTTTCAAATGGCTGAACTAACTCAAGGAATTTCATAAAGGATAAAAGCCTAACAAATAGATAATTTAAAAATTTGTTCATAAAACCCTTGAGGAAGGCAGAATAATACCAGGATATGGTCATAGAGTTCTTAAAAAAGCAGATCCGAGATTTTAACATTTAAGGTAATTTGCTAAAAGGAATGTAAAAAATGATGAAATCTACAATCTGGCGAATTTGTGTTTCTAATACGTCCCATAAATTCTTAGAAAAACAGGAAAAGTTAGAAACCCTCATCCAAATGTAGATGCCTTTAGTGGCTGTTTACTAAATCATTATCGTATTTTTTCTAATTTATTTTAGATATGCATGAAAACGAGTTTTATACAGTAGTTTTTGCAGTTTCACGAGCTTTAGGTATTTTATCTAATGGAATTTGGGTCAGAGCTTATGGCCTGCCGATTTAAAGACCTAGTAGCATAAATTGTAATTTTTTGGAAAATCTAAAAATTGAATGATTTCTTTATTTTTTTGTGTTGTTTGACTACTAACTAATAAAATTATCAAAGAAACTTAAAACTTTGGACTCAAAATCAACTTTTTATTGCATGTAAATAAAAATTTTTAAGCTCGGAAAATACTGAAATTTCAAATTAATTTTAGTCTTAATTTGCGTAAATTTAATTGTATTATAGTGGTAAAATTGATCGGAAATTTTATTAATTTAATATTTAAAAATGAATCGTTACTAAAGTTGAGTTTTAACAATTTCATAATAATTAGATTTAAAGACTATGAAACTTTTCCAATCAGGAAATCAATTTTATTCCTCTACATTGAAAACTTTGTTGAGAGAAAAGCTCATCCCTGAGAAAAAAGAGCGTAAGATTTATGTTATTTAGATTTGGCTCAGCTTAGAAAGCAACATGGTAATAAAGAAATTGGAAGAATTCATGTTGATGATGCAGTTTTAGGAATGAGAGGACTCCCAGTTTTATTCCATGACAACAGTGCTTTAGATCCCCAAAAAGGTATCACATTTAAAGGCTATTCTATTCCTGAGTTTCAACAACTGTCTCAAAAAGCCAAGGGTGGTGTTTAACCTTTGCCTGAGGTCATGTGGTGGCTTTTAGTTACAGGAAGATTCCCCACTAATCAAGAGTTTGAAGAACTTTAACAAGAATGGAGATCAAAGGGTGTTTTGAGTGATGCTTAAAGAAATTACATTTTAGGTCTTCCAAACACACTTCATCCAATGACAATGCTCTCAATGTCAGTCCTCTTTTTACAGCAAAACAGTTAATTCTTCAAAGCTTATCAAGCTGGAGTTCATAAATCAAAATATTGGTAACTTTATTATGATGACGCTATGAATCTTTTAGCAAAACTTCCCAGAATTGCAGCCACAATTTACAGACACAAATATAGAAATTCACAACTTATTGAGGCTGATAACAGTCTTGATTGGGCAGCAAACTTCGCTCACATGCTTGGATTTAATGATCACCAAATTAGAGAATGTTTTAGAGGATATCTCTCCATTCATTCTGACCATGAGGGAGGAAACGTCTCAGCACACACTTCATATTTGGTAGGTTCAGCTTTGGCAGATCCTTATTTGTCTTATTCGGCTGCATTAAATGGACTTGCTGGTCCACTCCACGGTTTAGCCAATCAAGAATGTTTGAAATGGCTTATGGAATTGAAATAATTCCACAAGGGACAAAGACCAAGCAAAAGCATAATCGAATAATTCGTAAACAAAACCCTTCAAGCTGGAAGAGTCATTCCAGGATATGGACATGCTGTTTTAAGAAATACTGACCCAAGATTTTTACATTTGAAGGAATTCGCACAAAGAAACATTAAAGACGATTACATTTGCGATTTGGCAAGTTTATGTTTCGAAACAGTGCCAGGAGTTCTCGGAAAAACTGGAAAAATAAAAAATCCTTTCCCCAATGTTGATGCCTACAGTGGTTGCTTACTTCAACATTATGGTAACTAATTTAGTTTATTTTAGGTATAAAAGAGTTTGATTATTACACTGTTGCCTTTGGTGTCTCAAGAGCCTTGGGTTGTATGTCAAGTGGTCTTTGGGCAAGAGCTATTGGCCTCCCAATCGAAAGACCAAACAGTATTAACATAAACTTTATTGAAAAACTTGGATCTCAATGATTTTTGTTTTTTTTATTTTCTTTAAAATATTTTATTTTGAAAATTATTCTATTTAAACTTGATAATTCACTTAAATTATCTTTTTTTGTACAATTCATTAAAAACTAAAAAGATGATGAAATTTAAAATTCTTTTGAAAAATGATTTTAGTAAAGAAAAATGATTCCTTAGTTGTATTTTTGTATTAAATCCATTAATTACAAGATTAAAGCTAAGTCCTGCTGTAAACATTATTTTATAAAATTTCTCACTCATAAATTCTATGATTTCTAAGACTATTTTGTTTGTAAAGATTTTTTTATTTATGCTTTTGATTTATGATTATTGCATTAGTATACCTATTCTGAACCTTAGGAAGTTTTAACTATTTTTGACCGGCAATAAGTGACTGTTAATGTTTTAATGAACCTCCAATATTGTAGTTCATTCCGTTTACTTACAGCCCCGCTCTTGATGAACTTATTTCGGATTTTTTTCTTTATCTTTAAACGAGCATTCCAATACTTTGTTTTTATTTAATGAGCATGTACCTCTCTGAATTTTATCCGTGGTGAACTGAAATTTTCTTCTATCTTTCTAAAAATGGTAATGATTCAACCTAATGGACAACGCTATTAACTGTATTCTGATGAGCGCATTAAGTCTAATTTTTTTATCTGTCTTAAATACTTTATATTAAAGATTTTATTCCTTTTTGTTTTCTTACTTTCACTGGATTATAGTTGGCTTTTGGAAGTTGTTAGTTTACTTGATAGAAATTACTTGCAGCTTTGATTGTTTTGAGCAGTTAGGCCTTTTATTTTCCCTAATAGTTGTTACTTTTCATTCTTTTTATAACGATTGGCAACGATAAAATCTTTTAACATGAAGGACGCTGTTAAGGATTTGTTTGTAAGAGCAGTCTTACCATGGTACTTAAATCGTTCGAATATTCGGAAGGAATTCTGGGGTAGATACCCCTTACAACTTTTTTAAAAAGGCCCTCCATATCTTAGCCCCTAAAAGGAGGTTTAAGTGTGATCATTTAATAGAGTACACATCCTAATGACCAAATATCAGATTTTTAATCATAGGGTTTATCCTTCCATACTTAAGGACTGGCATAATATGGCGTTCCAGTTTGAGTCATACAGAGCCCAGACTCTGATATTTTTGATACGTTCATATCTCCGAGTTTGGCGATATCCTCATCATGGAGAAAAATGTTAGCCGGCTAAATTTCTCACAAACTATTACCTTAATATCTCTATGAAAAATACCAAGAGAATGCAGTTATTTTAACCCTTCGACGATTTGAATAAATAAACTCCATATTGTCTGTTATGGCAAGAATTAATTGTTTTTCTTGTTCTACTCAATACGGAAGGACAAATCTTTATTGTTTGCCAATTACATTACGATGCTATGTCAGTTTAAAATTTACCATAAAGATTTTGTTGATTCATCGATAAAAGCCTCTTTGTAACAGATAACGTTAATGTGTCTTATCGAAGCCAAAATACGAATTTAGTTCAATGCGTTTTATTTTTATTTCGCAGATAAATTGACGATTTTCACGCGCTTTAAAGCATATGGCTCATTATCTTCCAATCTGATTACTTTATAAACTGTAGAATATGCTCCTTCTCCTAGTTTAGAAATGATTTGAAAGTCTTTGAGAGACATTCTTGTAGAATCTCGCTTTGATTTATATTCGAACTTCTAAATTTAACTTACTGATATAAAATTTATCTTTTATTCAAATTTCTAGCCTTCTCAAATTATCCTTAAAAAGTATAATTTCAGTGAAAAAAATATAATTTTTTTTGAAGAAATCTATAAAATACATTATGAGAACACAATGAATCACATATACAAAGATGTATCGAGTTAAGCTGGAAGTTCGACGATTTTGATTTTGAATCCTTCTTGGATTTCGAGGAGAACTTGTTTGTCAGTCTTTTCACCTTATCCATTTTCTTCATTAGTATCTTCATCTGGCTTGACAAAGTTAATGGCCAAACCCTTTGTTCCAAATCTACCAGCTCTACCGACTCTGTGGAGATAAGTATCTCTGTCATTGGGGAAATCTTGAATTAAATATTAATGTACCATAGTTAATGACTAAGTTGACTCTTTCAATATCGATACCTCTACCGAAGAGATCAGTGGCGACAAGGAGTCTGGAATTGTTGGCTTTGAAACTGTCATAGTTTTTAATTCTTTCTTCTTGCTTTAATGCAGAATGAATGCAGATTGGGTTGAAAAGTTTCTTATTCAATAATTCAGCCAACTTTTTGGCTCTGTCGACTCTGTTAACGAAAATGATGGCTTGGTTGAAAGCCAAAGAGTCCAACAAGTGAGTAAGTTTTTCGAATTTCTTATTTTCTTGAATGTAAATGAAGAATTGTGCCAATCCGTGAAGAATAAGCTTTCCTTAATCGATGAAAATATCGACTTCGTTTTGCAAGAACTTTTTACAGTCTTTCTTCAATTATTCTGGCATAGTAGCACTGAACATCATGACTTGTTTATTATGAGGAGTTTTGATAAAGATTTATTGGATATCAGCTCTCATGCCAGGATTTCCTAAAACTTTATCGCATTCATCAATAACGAAGAATTTGCACTAAGAATTAGAATGATAAGTACTTTATCGAATTTGATGATATTGTTTCTTGCAAGGTCTTTAAGTCTGCCTGGAGTAGCGATAATAATGTGAGGATTTTTGTTTGGATTTTTAAAGTCAGCGATATTATCTTCCAATGGAACACCTCCGAAATAGGCTCCAAATCTCAACTAAGGCTTTCTGAAATATCGGCCTACATAAAAAATAATAAATACCCAATCTTTTGAAATCTTTGAAAATTTGATGGGCCAACTCTCTAGTGTGACAAGTAACAATGCATTGATGTGGTTAATAATTATCTCCTTCAGGAGTAATTTGATTGAGAATTGAAATAACGAACACTGCAGTTTTACCCATACCAGATTTAGCTTGACAAAGAATATCTTGTCCTTGAAGAGCTTGAGGGATGGTATTAACTTGAACTTCACTGGGATGTTCAAAACCGCACTCTCTAATTGCTGTCTTTAATTCGTCTTTAAGGAAAAGTTCGTTCCAACCGGTAAGATTGGCGCCTGAATCCTTCTTTTAGTTAACTCTTGGCTTTTCTTCGTCAGAGCTTTCATAATCAGGGAGTACGTTATCCATGTTGTTTCAAAAGATATACAAAAATATTTAAATTGGTGGGATGATGCAAATTAATACTCTAAAATTCTAATTATTGAGTTTATTCTTCATATAAAAATCTTCAATACGATTTAGTCATATCAAAAACTAAAAGAATTTTAATAACTTAGAAATATTATGTTAAGTAAAAAAATAAGAAATGAATGATTGATTTGTTTTAATCATTACAAAAAATTAATATTGAATTGAATAAAATGCTCAAAATCGCAACCCAATGTATGCGTCTTACGCAAAAGAATAAATTCACATTCGTTCCTCCATCCTGTTATAATATTGAATCAAAACCAAACCCAGTCATCAATGTAGTCTTAGGAACAGACCAAGCAGATTTTTGCACAATTCAATTCAGAGTACTTTTCCGTATAATGACAGTTATTCTAAAACGTTGTTCCAAAAACAGCTTAGAACTTCAAAAGATTATTACTTGGAAAGGGCACCTATCAATCAAGAGTTTTAAGTCTTTTAAACAATCAAGTTCATGAGTATCTTCCAAGAGGCTACATTGAATTCGGTCATTTGGCTGAAGGAAACTGTTCAATCTTTGGTCCTACATTCAGAGATGAGTCATTCCAACTTCTTCACGACAGGCCAGGGCTTTTGACCAGTATTAGTGAAGAAAATACTAACAACAGCAGATTTGCTATCACTTTAGCTCCTTGTCCTTTCATGGATTATAAGAATACAATTTTCGGAGAAGTGACTGCTGAGTCAATTAACGAATTAAGAAGAATCTAAAGACTTGGAAAGGGAATTTTAGACCTTAAAATAAAGAAAACTGAGGAGAAGGCAGTCTAAATTGAAGCCCATGCTCACGCTCACCACCACTGAGTCAATCGAGTTCATAAATAACTTTACAAAGAAGAACAGAATGATTATTCAATAGTCCTTCGATAAATAGATTTTATTTATTTATTTTTTACTTAACTCTAGAATATTGAGAAAAATAATTAATAAAAAAAAGATTTTACTCATAGATAATGAGTAAATAAAAATG